>JAESFJ010000190.1_pt1 | contig 50787 bp, 49 predicted proteins | sample 9266161 | NCBI WGS metagenome assembly JAESFJ01 (sample SAMN14506165, study PRJNA617096) | algae metagenome | isolation source: Calothrix sp. FI2-JRJ7 and co-occurring heterotrophs from granitic desert soil | place: USA: Red Pass Lake area, Fort Irwin, California | collected 2000-06-01
ATCGCTGCAAACAATTGCTCAAACAAAAAGATTTAGTTCGAGGTTTAACAAATTTTTATTGGTGGCCTCAAGTGACAGTTGCAGCGTGATTAGTTTTTTTATGGGTAAGCAACCGGACATGATATTACATCGTTACTCATCTAAAAAAAATGAAATTTCTAATTATTCTGGTGGTTTGCCTAGCCATCAATTGCAAAAATCAATAGATTATATGCAATATCATCTATCTGAAGATATATCTTTAGAAGATATTGCTGCATATGTTGGAATCAGCCAATATTATTTCGTTCGATTATTTAAACAATCTACAGGTTACTCTCCCTATCAGTATTTAATCAAATGCCGTATTGAACGCGCGAAGCAATTAATGATGCTTAGGCAGGGAAGTATCACAGATATAGCAGTACTAGTTGGTTTTACAAGTCAAAGTCAATTTGGTAGACATTTCAAGCGTTTTACAGGAATGACACCGAAACAATTCTTCAACAAGTAGCAATAATCGTATAAAAACGCAAAAAACGACTATACGGCAGTCAGTAAAGTCTATATAGTTAGGCTTTATATAGAACATGTGTGAAAATTACAACAATATCGGGGCACCTATATGCTTACAATATTCAAGGAAAATGCAGTTTTGGCAGAGTTGGATATTTTTGTTACCCAACCCGACCAGCAATGGATGCTAGTAGATAGCTTGAAAACTTACACACAAAACATTTTCAAACAGCAACCTGGATATATAGCGAGCGCAATTCACCGCAGCTTCGATGGTTTTCGCGTCGTTAACTATGTACAATGGCAAACTCAAGCTGACTATGACACATATATAAGTAACAAAGATATTGCTCTAGCAACACAAATTACAGGCTTTTTGGCGCCAGATTCTCACCTCTACGAAATTTTTATGAGTGAACCAGCCGATAGTAAAATGCAAATCAAGGCAGGTATTGGTCAATTTATCAACTTTGGTATATTTAAACTAAAAAATCCTGCCGACCAACCTAAGTTTTTAGAAGCGACCGCAGAAGCAATTCGACAAATTTCAGGTTTACCAGCAATGCCAACCACTCACTTTCATCGGTCACTAAATGGCGCCCGTGCGATAAACTACGGCTTATGGACATCTCAAGAAGAATACGCCAACATGAACGCTAACCCACCAATGGCTGAACCATTAAAACAAATGCGCGCGCTAGCAAATAATGAGTTTCAAATGTCATTATATGAAGTTGTACACACTGAAAAATATTGATGGATATACAAATCCTCGCAATATCTGGTAGCCTCAGAGCAGTATCATCGAATACAGCCGTTTTACGTGCTGTAGCAATGTTGGCGCCAATTAGTGTAAATATTACTATGTATTCAGGACTTGGCGACTTACCACATTTTAATCCAGACATTGATGTTGACCCGGCGCCGCTAGCAGTTGCTTCTTTTCGTGAACAGCTAAAAGAGTCTGATGGTGTATTAATTTCAAGTCCAGAATACGCACATGGTGTTCCAGGTTCAATGAAAAATGCTCTTGATTGGTTGGTTGGCAGTGGTGAACTTGTTGGAAAACCAGTTCTGCTTATTAATACCTCTCCCTGTGCGACAATTGCCTTAGCTTCTTTAACTGAAATCTTAACAGTAATGTCAGCAAGGATAATTGAGAAAGCGAATATCACATTACCTATTGCAGGAAGTGGATTAGATGAAGTCGGTATTACTTCGCATCCAGAAATATCGCATTCTCTAAAGCTGGCAATTGAAGAATTCGTGCGAGATATTGCTCTACTTTAATCACCTTTCCTTTCCGGTCGAGGTAGTTCAAACGCTGAAACACTGCTTATATCATTTACATCTCCTTAAAATAACTCTACTCTTTCTTGAGCTATTTTTAATAACGCTTTTGCTTGTGGACTTTGAGGGTTACGAGTTAACGTGCAAAATGTGCCATGATGCTTGTTCATCAGCAAGGAGTTCTTTAATAATAGGGCGCCCCATAGCACTCCTTGCGCCGATAACTAAAATTGTTCGGTCTGTCTGTGTCAGAATGGTTTCTCTTTTTCTCTAAAGGATTAAAAAATGCTCAACTTTCCTGTGGAAAATAATCAACTCAACTCTCGTGGTACGGGAGCCTCTGGAGTGGTTAGAAAATCAAAATCAGGTTAAACTAGCGCATCTCCACCATCAATCAATAAGGTTGTACCTGTAATAAATTCGTTATTCATTAGAAATAAAACAGCATCGGCAACTTCTTGAGGTGTTCCAATACGTTTCACTGGTAGTTTTGCTGCTATCGACTCAACGATTTGTAATTTTTCTCTCCGAATACTTGGTCAAGCATTGGTGTATCAATCACACCTGCACAAACGGTGTTGACTCGAATTGGCGCCAACTCAACAGCAAGATTCCGACCGACAGCTTCTATTCCTGCATTTGCGGCACCTGCGAGCGCAAATCCTTGATATCCTTTACGACCTGCTAACCCAGAAATAAAAGTAATTGAACCTTTTTCAAGTAAATGTGAAGCAGCATGTTTAGCAATATGTAATGCACCCCAAATTTTACTGTCAAGTGTAGGACGAAACTTATCCTTTGTCGTTTCTGTTAGGGGTGCAGTTGCTGCAACAGTAGCGGAGACGAACAAATGGTTAAACATTTCTATTTCTGCAAATGCAGCTTTTACAGATGCTTCATCTTCTACATTTATTTGTCTACTCTCTACACCATCACCTATTTCAGCACTAGCTTGATTCAAACGTTCTAGAGAACGACCCATAATTACTACAGATGCATCTTTAGCATAAGCAGCTTTAGCTGTCGCCAATCCAATTCCTGAACTACCGCCAACTATGACAATACGTTTATTTTTTAACGTCATGATTGCTACTCCCTGCTACAGGTGCCTCTTAACCGTTCCTATACCTTAAAGATAAACCAAGCTTGTTGTAATGTCGAATTCATAATAAATATATCCATTATGAATACAATGCATTACGAGCAAATCGACCTTAACTTACTGAGTATGTTTGAAGCGGTAATATATGTAGAAAAAAGGAATTCATCATCCCAGTAGCTTTTGTCATTTATTACAGAGACAGTTAGATGTCTTCCTTCTGCGACTTTGATATCGACATCAAAATTCTGGTGAGACAATTGCCTAGAAATCTCTTCTAAATTATTTATTTCAGTGAGTGCTTGTTTTAAAACAATATCCCAAACTCTATGCCACTTTCCATTTGATGCTTGCTTAGATTCAGCCCTTTTATTTACAATAATATCATCAGCACTGTACTTCATAAAACTCACATTGTATGTGTTGAGTTAGGTTCAGGTGGTAGAATCATTGGCTGCTGTGTTCAGTCGAACTACGCTACCTGACTTATTAGTGTGGTAAACCAGTACTTTAGAATTAGTAGTTACCTTAACTTGCCAACCTGGAACCAATGCTTGAGTACAAAGAACCCCCGGTTCTTTTAAACCCAAACAACCATCATTCCACGTGCGCGCTTCTGACGTAGTAATTTTTAACTCCGAAGTAGACTTACCTGTGCGTTTAGAAGCATCTTTTAAAACAGCACTCGCTACACCTTCGGGTAATTTATTATCTTGACTGTCACTTTGACTAGGTAAAGATTCTACTGCTTTTTCTGCTTGAGATGGAGGCACGTTACTGCCCGTAGTACACCCCATCAATGCACTACTAATCACAACCACAGCAAACAAATTAACTAAAAACAAGCGAATAGTTTTCTTATTAAAGCCAAACATACAAATACATCCGTTACATCCGTTCTATCCGTTGCCTTGCCTACTACAATATACTACTAAACTCATAAACAGCCCCGTCCCAACAAGATATTTTAATGGTTCAGGTACGCTAGGGTTAGGGGAAAAGAAACCCTCGATAATGCCAGCAATTACAAGCATGGGTATAATTCCAAACACTAATTGCGAAGCTAAAGTTCCATAATACTTCAGAGCATCCAGGCGCCGATATTTCCCTGGAAACAGAATTGCCCGTGCGATTAAAAACCCTGCACCACCTGCAAAAAATATCGCTGGTAACTCTAATGACCCGTGGGGAAAGACAAATGCCCAAAATGGATATGCTAAATTATTTTGTCCAACAAGCGTTGCAACGGCGCCTATTAGTAAACCATTAAATAGCAGAATGTAGAAAGTAAAGGCGCCTGCGGTAATTCCACCAGCAACAGCTTTAAACGACACCATAATATTATTAATCATGATACCGCTCGATGCTAGTGGCTCGGTGCCCAATATAGAACCCATCCAAAGTTTGCGCTCGTCTCTAACTGTTTTAATTAAATGTTCGGGTACAATTAGCGACATGAAACTTGGGTCTTGCCAAGCGTACCACCAAGCTACTAAGCACCCCAATATAAACAAAGCGGTCGCCAAAGCTATATAAACTATACTTTGCTGCACCACCGCAGGAAATCCCCATAGAAAAAAATTAGTGATACCTTGCCATTCTTGCCGACGCGAACCTTGATAAACTTGGTTATAAGCGCGCGTTGTCATTGATTGTAGGCTTTGTATCAGAGTATTACTGACTTGCTGGGTACGAGCGCGTGCTAAGTCAGCGGCAACGGTACGGTAAAGAATAGCCAATTCGCGAATTTCGCTTGAACGTAGTGATTTAAGTCCAGATTTTTCTATTTTTTTTAATAAAGTGTCGAGACGCTGCCAGTTTGGTTCACGTCGTGCTATCCAACGTTGAATATTCATGAATTTATACTCGTACTTGGGCTACCTTAGCTTAAGATAGCTTGAAGCAGTAGCTTGATTATTGTAGTAGCACCATGTCTTTTAACCAAGGTTCTTCGCAACCCATTCAACCGTTGAGTATTGGTAACGTAGTTACTGCTGGACTTAGGCTGTATAGTTCACATCTCAAATCTTATTTAAAACTAGCATTTATTGCTTATGCCTGGATACTTGTACCCGTTTACGGTTGGGCAAGATGCGGCGCCACTTTAGCATTAATATCTCGATTGGCATATAGCGAACTAGTTGAACAACCAGAAACTCCATTAGAAGCGGGTCGTTTTTTAAGAGCGCGGTTATGGCAATTTCTGGTCATGGGTTTATTAATGTTTTTACTTATTATTGGTATCACAATTGGAGTAATTATATTATTATTTATTTTGGCACTAATAATGGGAGTGGTATTAGGAATTTTTATACCTGGAGGCGCCGCAAACGATGCTTTTAATCCTGTAGTAGCGTTAGTATCATTTACATTGGTACTTGTTTATATAGGTCTAATTTTCAGCGTCTTTCTTTTAGTGCAAGCACGTTTTATACTTGTTGAAGTGCCTTTAGCAATTGAAAATTCTACTGATGGAGCATCTACAATTAAGCGAAGTTGGAATTTGACAAGGGGTAATTTATGGCGAATTGTTGCAATTATTATTGTCACTTATTTATTAACTTTTCCGCTTCAAGTACCTTTAAGTGTGTTAAATATCATTATTCAAATTTCCTTACAACCTTTAGCACGAATAAATAGTAACTATAGGTTGTTAGCTGCAATAGTAAATATAGTTTTAACTTTAATTAGTATTGCATTAGTAGTACCATTGTGGCAAACAATTAAAGCCGTACTTTACTGTGATTTACGAAGTCGTCGTGAAGGTTTTGGCTTAAAGTTGCGCGACCGTAATGTGTAGAAAAATTATGTTAAAAAAATTATGCATATTTTTAATCGCGTTAAATTTATTACACCAGAAAGTGTTGAGCTTGAATTTATTTTAGCTGGTATTGGTAGTCGAACTTTTGCTCTATTAATTGATTATCATGTTTTAGCTTTAATAATAGCGTTGATTTTCACTATTTGGCTAACAGTTTCTTATCAAATATATACTTTTGGTAGACAAATATTTGGTGAGCAAACTAATAACTGGGTAGTTGCAATAGCATTCTTAATTTTATTTGCAGTTTACGCTGGATATTTTGTATTTTTTGAAACTTTATGGCAAGGGCAAACACCAGGTAAACGTTTTGCCAAAATTCGCGTTGTTCGTGATGATGGTAGACCTGTAGGACTTCAGCAAACAACTTTACGTGCGCTGCTGCGACCTTTTGATGAAATTTCTTTTATTGGCGCCTTGCTAATTATGTTTAATCAGAAAGAAAAGCGTTTAGGTGATTTCGTCGCAGGTACAATCGTAATTCAAACGTCTTCTATCGCTGTTTCTGAAAAACAAAAATTAACACTGTCAGAATCTTCTAATTCAGCTTGTGAAAAAATTTTAGAAACTACTGATTTATCACCAATGCTTGCTGATGATTTTGCAGTTATTCGGGAATATTTAGTGCGGCGCCATATAATGTCAAAACAAGCACGAGCAGCACTTGCTATTGAGCTTACTCAACAAGTACAGTCAATTATTCAATTAAATAACTTACCTGATGGAATTAGCCCAGATACTTTTTTAGAAGGCATTTATCTTGCCTATCAAAAAACATCGATAAACGAATAATCGTATTAATAAATTTTTACTTCAGTATTAGTATACTCTGGCATCCAACCGCGCGCACTGGAAAAATATCGAACAGCTTTTATATTTAAAGACGCAGCAGGACTAAACCAATGTTCGTATTGAGAAGGTATATGAATAAAATCGTGTGCTTGTAGCAACAACTGCACTTGACTTCCATTCGGTAATACAAAACCGAAAATTGCTTCACCAGACAAAACATACAGCGCTTCTGCATCTTCGTGAGTATGGTAGCGGCTGTATGTATAGGTATGCGTATATAAATTTGGCGAACCAGGATGTAGCATAAACAGGTCATAGCAAAAATAATCACCTTTCTGCTTAATAAAATCAAGTTCTTGCTGATGCAGTTGTGAGATGTGGTCTTTTTCTAAATAGCTAAGAACATCTTGTGCAAGCAAAGCGGCAAAAGAGGGTGATTCTTCTAAGTCGTAATGCTTTAATTGAATCGAGAGCGGAGCTAATATTTCCATAATTTGGCTCTCTTCAGTTAAAATTTCGCCGTTATTAAGCTTCAAGGTCGCCATGTCAGTACTCTTTTAAACTTGTTTTGAATTAATACCTTAATACTAATACCACACAATCCCGCCCGGATAAAAGTAGATTGTATATAAATATATTCTACCATTGCATGGTTTTAATTTGACAACTGCATTTCGTTGATTAAATCTTGCAATCCCAAATCTTTAAACAAAGGTGTACTAAGATAGCGCTCACCAAAACTTGGTTGAACTACAACAATCAAGCGTCCAGCGTTTTCAGTTCGTTTACCAATTTGAATGGCAGCATACAACGCCGCTCCTGTAGATATACCAGATAAAATACCTTCTTCTGATGCTAGGCGCCGACTATAAGTAATAGCGTCATCATCATTAACTCGAATAACCTCATCAATTAACTCAAGTTTTAATATCGGTGGAATAAATCCGGCGCCGATACCCTGTATTTTATGTGACCCTGGTTTCCCACCACTAAGTATAGAACTATTAGCAGGTTCAACGGCAACCACCTTAAATTCAGGTCTTACACTATATTACACTAACTCTACCAAATAACCGTAGATTTGAATCAAAAAAATTTTCGCCACGTAGGGTGCGTGACGCCATCAAGAAAATTCAGCGTAGCTATAAGACAAATAGCGTCACGCACCAACTCCCCAATATATCAAGACCCCGTTTGCAACAAAGCCGCAGAAACAGCAATCATAAAGCAAACAAAAGAATATTTTACACCAGACCTATTTTGATAAATAGCTGCCTGCAAACCCATAAACACAGAGCCTACAACCATAGCAGCACAAGCCAAAGACTGCCAATTTTGTATAAATAACATCATAGTACACAACCCAATATTATATATCCATAGGCTCAATATATGGCTCATCACACGCGTGCATCTTCCGTCAAACGAAAGAATTCGGCGCCATCAAAAGAAGCAAAGTTAGTAAGATAAATTTAAAAGCAGCTTTTTTCGGGAAGTCCAAAAATGAATAATCCATTCCCAGGAATGAATCCATATTTAGAGAATCCTGTATTTTGGGCAGAGTTACATCATAGATTGATTACAGCGATAGCTGACGCAATTGAGGCAAATATCCCACAGCAATATCACGTTGCCATTGAACAACGTACTTATTTAAGTGATGACTCAGATACTATATCTGTTTTTTCTAAACAACTGGCGCCACAGCTTTCTACATCCTGCTTTCGTCTTAGAGGTGGTTTTGACTGGCGCCAGCCAAAACCAATTAAATATCACAATTTCATTAATAACTCTTGTGTCAACTGCACAAAAGATTTAGAACCAGGGGACTGAGGATTATTCAAAACTACAGGCATAAAACTATCAACAGCTTTTGCGACGTTCATATCCATCGGTACCTGGCTTTTAAACACCTTGCTATCGCCAAAGTCTTGATATACACGGTTCATTACCTGCTTATAATACCTACCACTGAGCAAATTACCGCTGTACATGGTAAATACAATCCCCAGCATTTGAATATCAATCTTAGCTTCGTGTTCGTGACTATCTTTTAGCTGGGCAATACGTCTTTCTAAAAGTTGAATCCCAACTATAGATAATGGCTCAGGTTTTGCTGGCAATATATAATAATTACTCGTTGCTAGTGCGCTACGTGTTAGTAAAGTATAACCGGGAGCGCAATCACAAATAATAAAATCGTACTCATCGCGTATCGGTTCCAATATTTTACTTAGCAGGACTCGTTCAAAACGGTTCCAAATAGTCTCAAAATCCTTCTCACCCAAAGTTACCGCTTGCTGGTGCAAAAGTTCCGACACCACAAATTCATCGTACAAGTCAATGTCACCAGGTATCATATCTAGACCCTGTACATTACACACTTGCTTTTGAATTACATCATGAATTGTATGGCTCGGCGCCTCACTAGGGGTCATAATTTGGTCAATTAAATATCGAAACGTTTTGCCCTGTTTACGACGATTAGCAAACTCAACAGGAGACATCAAACTTAGAGTAGCGCTAATTTGCGTATCCAAATCGATTACTAACACCCGTTTACCGTGATTTTTCGCCAAACAAGTGGCCATATTAACAGTTAGCGTAGTTTTACCTACACCACCCTTCATATTCGCAGTCGCAATTACATATCCCATTATTCAACCCTTCCAATAACGCATTCACATTGTAGGTTGGGTGGAGGCTTTGCGGAACCCAACATATATATGAGTATTTATATAAGTTACCTCCCCATACCCCTCACAATTTCAAGCAGTCAAAATTATACCAGCGAAGAATAACTAACAGGGCAAACAAAAAAGAGATTTTGCAGAGTACATTTCTTTCTTGTGGAGCGAGCATCCTTGCCCGCCCTAAATATCAAACAAGCAAACTACTGCTCTATGCTATTCATTTTTAGGTAAAGATAATTACCTTATTAGACACAGAGTACGCAGAGAGAAGAGTAAGAGGAGGTTAAGATTGGCGCCTAAATATTTGAATGGAACGGGCAAGGATGCCCATCCCACAAGATGGTTAGTTTCATTTTTGGTAATTAATATATATTCAGTAAATCACAAAGTTTTTTAGAAACTTTACCACATAAGCATTTGAGCAAAACATTAATTACTTGACACAGCGCGAATCGGTTGTATGCTCAAGCGATAGCCAAGATTATGAAGAACAAGGCTAATGGTTCGCAGTTCAGGGTTTCCCTCTGAAGACAAAGCCCGATAGAGGTTTTGACGATTCAAACCCGTTTTTTCCGCAAAGTGGGTCATCCCAAACCGTGCCTCCACCACATTCCGCAGTGCTTCCAGAAAAAACGCGCTCCTCCCCATCCTGCTCGTACTCTTCAAGGGCAACCTCCAAGTATGCCTTTGCCATTTCCGGGTTTTGTAGCTGTTCTATTAGCACCTCGTCATGGTTTCTAAGTTTCTTGCCCCGGAAAGTTCCTCCTGGTAAGCTTGCCAATATTTATTAGGTTTATAAATAGGCGCCTGTTAGGTAATAGTAAATCACCTTTCCCTAATAAATACGCTGCGGAATTTTGTTTTCCACCAAGAATAATCATCGAGTCAGCTTCACTTGCGGTCTTCAAAGCTACTCTTCCTGAAAATTTGAACGGATATCCTGACGATATCGTTTACCAACTCGCTGATAACCCTGAGCAACTATCGAGACGCGCGCTTGAATCCCTCGTCGTTGATGCTTACCGCAGTCGTCAACTTTCTACTGCCGAAGTACAGCGTATTCTCAACCTTCCCGGACGACTAGCAACCGATGCCTTCCTTAAAGCCCATGAAGCCTACCTACCTTACACCGAAACAGACCTCGTTCAATATTTACAATCAATAAACCAAGCCTTATTCAAAGTTTGCTAAATCGTTACCATCAAGAACAAACTGAATAAAGCGTGGCTGTCCTATATCATTTTATAATGCGCGCTTATTTGTTAAGTTGTATATTTGTCGCAAATAAGCTTTGTAAACGGTCTAAGTCGGCGCCTGTTTGGTAAAGTAAATCACCTTTTCCTAATAAGTACGCTGCTAAATTTTGTTTTCCATCAAAGAATAATAATTGAGTCAGCTTCAAAGCTGCTCTTCTCAGTAAATTTGAACGGATAAAAGAGAATAGTAGGTTGGGTAAAGGCTTTGCGCTCACGTAGTGTTCCGTTATCCGGAGGATATCCCGAAGGGTAGGAAAACTCAACATATTAGTTAATATTGTAATTATCCATACATAACAATAAGTAATTCTTATTACTAATATTTCCTGATACAGTGTAACAATAAGTGAGGTATCACCGTGTTCAAAACAAAAACACTTACAGGAGGACTATAAAAATTGACTTTTAACCCAGAGCTTTGCGGTAACGAAAGCGAAGTCGAAACAAGCTTATGACTATCGCATCAAGATAAATAATAACGAACTGGTGATTTTATTGTTGATCACTATTAATTCATGTATATACTGATTCAGTATTAGTTAAAATAATACAAAAAATCCTATACTTATATGTCTGCTGACTATACTTCCAATTTACAGAGCATTTTTAATAATATCTCACCCGAAAGTAGTGAATCAGATGTCGAAAAAAAAGTTATAGTTCCACTTTTGCAAATGCTGGGTTACAGTCCAAAAGATTGGGAACCACAAGCAGTGGTTGGTAAATCTAAACTTGATTTTCTGGTACTTTCACCTACCTCAGAGATTCCATATGCACCCTATTTAGTCATTGAAGTAAAAGCTCCTAGCAAAAATCTTGCTCAAAACATATGGCAAATCAATGACTATATGAGAAAGACAGTTGCGTTTATTGGATTGTTAACAAACGGATACGAATTTCGTATCATTTATAATTATCAACTTAAGCCAAAAGAAATATTAAATTACTCTCAAAAAGATTTTATTGATAATTTTGATTCATTAAATAAATTGTTATCAAAGCCTACTTTTTTAACTATTTATAAAACAATATACCAGAACGAACAAAGTTTTCGCTCTAAATTTTTAGAACAAATTTCAAAACTATTTAAAGATGAAAAAACCATAACTAATGTTAATGAAAAGTCTAGTACTGAGAAAATTATTCCACCAGCTATAGAAAAAGAAAAGGAGAAAAGTATGATTATTACTATATTTAATAATAAAGGTGGTGTAGGTAAAACTACAACAACTATTAACCTTGCAGCAGCATTAAGTAAGCTGGGAAAACGTGTACTTTTGATTGATATTGACGCTCAAGCTAATTTAACAACAGGATTAGGAATTGATCCGTTAGAGGATATCGAAGATCAAGGCAAGAAAGATATAACTGATTTACTTTTAGACCCCAGAACCAAATTAGAAGATGTAGTTATTCATAAACAGTGGGATGATGTTGAACTGGATATAGTTCCATCTCATATTCGTTTAAGCGATATGGAAGCAGCATTAATTATGACACCAGATGTAGACAGAGTATTATCAAAGAAGCTAAGGAGATATAATGAAAAGTATGACTATGTATTAATTGACCCACCACCATCATTTGGTAAAGCTAACACTATTTCCTTAATGGCATCTTCTGCTGTATTTATTCCTACGCAATTAACTCCTTACCCAGTTCGTGCATTAGAATATGTAATTAATAGAGCTATTGCAGTAGATGAATCTAGAGATGACTCTTTACATATTTTAGGTATAGCAGTAAGTATGTACGAGAGATCAGCAAGCAAAAATATTACTACAATGAGTCAAAAAATTTTAGAAATTATTGCTAAAAAAGATGAAAGTAAAGATTTAGAATTATTTCCACGCCATACATGGATTCCACGTTTAACTATTGTTGCTAATGCATCAGATACAGATAAAGCTTATCCTCTTTGCTATGCTGAATTTGATAAAAGTTTAAGTAGTAAAGAGAAAGAGTCTGCACAAGATGCTTTTAACTGTTATATAGAGTTAGGAAAGTACTTAATTTCTGCTGTAGATAAAAAACGGAGTAAGTAAATGAACGAGAATGAAAGACGTAAAAAAATTGTCAATTATTTACGGATAAAACCAGTAAATCATGGTCAAGTTTATACATTTCAGATAGCTATACCACCATCTGAAGTACTAGATATTTCTTTTGAAAGGAGTGAGTATTTAAAGCTGAGTTTTGCACATCAAGGTACTAATTTAATTCCTCTAATTGTACGTCGTACTGAAGCATATTCTGAAGAAGAAGATTATGAAGTTGTATATGGTATTGACTGGTTGTTGATTGCAAAAGAAGTAAATATCGAAAAGCTGTGGGTTTGGGTTTTTGATATGACTGATGAGGAAGTTGCTATCACAAAACAAGAAATGCAGCAGTTAATGGGGAATTCAGACCCTACTCCTAACGAATTAGGAATTGAATCTGACGAAAAAGGACAGCTTAAGCCAGTATTTGAGCTATTAGATAGGGTATTGCAGCAAATAACAATACTGAATAAAAAAATCGAGTTAGTAACCACATCTGTTAAAGATATTAAGACGGTTGAAAGTCAAAAAGAACTATCTGAGGATGCATTAATTACTAAAGTTACTACAATTGTGAAAGAAGCAATTGAAGACATTGTAAATAAAATATTAGAGTCTTCATCGTATCGTAGTTCTACAAGTATAGTAAAAGGAAAAGACTACGAATCGATGACAGTCATGGAACTTAAAGTAATAGCTTTGGAGCAAAATATAAAAGGACGTACCAAAATGAAAAAACAGGAGCTTATTGCAGCAATTAAAAAAAATGAAAGTAGCTAAATTACTTAACTACTACTTTCAAAATAACTTTGACATTTTTGCTGTTGCGGGCAAATTTTACACAAGTGTGGCTGGATAGTAGCTGGGGGTGGGTTCGGCGCCGGCGCCCTCCAAGTCAACCATTGCTGCATTTGTTGTAATTTACGGGGAATTAGTGTGTGGGCTATATGTTCTAGCTGTTCCCAAGAATAATAATATTCTTTAAATGGCAAAATACAGTAAACCAGCGAATCAATAGGCGCCTTTTTATTTTGCGAAAGCATATAGCTGTAAACTGCAACTTGTGCTAGCTGCGCTGATAAGTCTACAGGTTGATAAGCTTTAAACTCAATTAAGCATAAACGGTTAATATCAAAATTGAAAACTAAGTAATCATATCTACCTAAAACTCTTAGCTGTGAGTTATCAGGCAAGTTGAAATAATGTTCGAGCTTACGGTCTTCAACAATAAAAGTTTCACTAATCACGTATTCAGCATCACAATAGTTTCGGTTAATTATTAGTAGCTCTGCAAAGCGTATAATTAATTCTTTCAAACCTTCCCAAACTTTGAGCAGTGGTTGAGCTAGGTTTGAATCTTTACTTGTAGCCTTTTGTAAATAAGCGTAGAATATTCTGTTGTAATAAAGCTGTTGTATGTTATGAGCTATTTGCTCTACAACTAACTCTGATGCAGATGGTCTAAATAACTCTATAAAGTCTGGTTTATTAAGTAGTAAATTAATCAATTCATCTACTAAGTTATGGAATTGACCAATATCAACAACGTTCTCTGTCTGTAAAAATAATGTACTACCTCCAAAATGATGGTTTAGATAGAGTAAGCGTGGGCATTCAAATGCTAATCTTAATTTATTCGGTGTTAAAGACTTGGGTTTTTCGGCTAACTGTACAGAACTTGGCGCCACTTCAATAACAGAAGTTAGTACATTAGCTTTAGAAAATGTGAGCAAACGTTGATGAACAGCAGCTAGATAAACCGTATCCATAGCGGCATATTTTAGCTGCTTTTGAGTAAGTGGGCGCCTTCCCCAGTCACTTCCTTGTTCTTCTTTATCTACATCTGAGAAGTTACATAGCTCTGTGGCTAAGGTTTTTAACTGTAAATTAGAAACTTGTAAAACTTCCTTACTTATCCTTCTGGCTTTTTTTAATGTACAAGTAATGTTTTGTGCATCAATACTACCAAGATATTTTAAATCAAAGCTTGCATTATGAAATACTTTTTCAATTTGAGGATTAATCATGATTTTATTAATGAAGTAGGAAATCAAATCATGTTTATCCAAAACATCAAAAATATACACTGACTGGCTTGCTGCATCATTAGCTTTTGTTAACACTTGTATTATAGAAAGCCTAGGTTTTTCAGTATACCAGTCAGCAATTTCTGTATCTACCCATAATATTTTAGCCGAAGTAAGTTCGTTAATTTTCGTTATGATTTCGATGCTTCCTGTTAAATATTGCATGATTCCTGATAACTATATAAATTATTTAGCGACTAAGCAAATTAACTGCTCCACGTTTTTATTAGTATCCATAACTTTAACTCTATCTTCATCTGGCAAAGCATCAAATTAGTTCAATTGTACAGTAAAATAAATGCAGTAGCTTTTAGCTGTGTAGCTTAGTAAACAGTAATAAAAAAGAGCGAACCACCTATATTCTGAATAATTCCAGCTTCAACTTGGTCGGGCTTATAATCTGTGGGGTCAAGTAAAGTACTTAACTCTATCTGGTCGCTTGCTTGCAGACGGTAAAGTGCTTTGTCCAATTCATCGCGCGTTAGTGGTGGCTGTAACTTTTTCCGTAAGTGGAAGATTGGTAAATAATTGTCACTACCAAGCTCCCTGTCTAAATTCCGGATAATTTATAAAATTTCTTCATCGTTAATATTTGTATCTTTTTGAACTAATGGCTCTACGTTATCTATCGGTGTAGATAGCTGTTGTGAATGACCGCATAGAGTTTTCCGCATGAAGCGCAGGTAATTACCAAGCAAGTCTAAGCTGATATTCCCGGCGCCTTCAGCAACATAATCATCTCGCAAATACTCAATACCGCGTTCAGTAAGCCAAACTTCAGCCTTTGTCTTTTTGATTTTCTCTTCAGCTTCAATCAAACCCTTATCAATCAAAACTTTTATTATCTCATCCCGTTTACTAGCTTCTAGCGAAGTAATTTTATTAATAATTTTTTCAGAAGCCTTACTAATCTTTTCCAATACCTGACGTTCTTCTTGTGTTATCGACACTTCTTTAGGGTCAAGCTTTAGCAAATCTTGACCTTGAGATAAAATCTTGACCGTAGCAATTTCACGGGTATAGTCTATAAGTTTTTGCTTACCCAAAGAAAGACAAATCTTATCTTTAGTCTTCAAAGACTTAAATTCAATGGCATCCTAGCTAGAACTATAATCGTTATATCGCAGTAACTGAAGAAGAAAAGTTAATTCATTAATATCCATCGATAATCTTAATTTTGGCTGAACTCAACAATATTTAGCTTCGGCAGTAAAAATTTACACATATTTTTTATTCCATCGGGAATTAGTGCCTATGGACTATTAACTCCCTGGCAAACTAGAAAATTCTTAGATTTATACAGTCACGCTTAACTTCACTTGCACTAATTTAAGGAGGTATAATTACTGTTGCTTGTTCCCAAAGCTTTTCATTTTAGCGCTTACGCAATTAGCATGTAAAAAACGTAGGGTGCGTAACACTACCAAAAAATTTCAACGTAGTTACAAGACCTGTAGCGTTACGCACCGACTCTCCCGAATGAGAATATCGTTATTTATTTCAATGTCAAATCATATACAACAGCTATAGAGTCACGCTGAAAATGGAATCATAAGTCCAAGAGTTAATCTAGTTCGATTTATGAGATACTTTGGGTTATGTTCTTGTTTCGCATTTCTGGTATCGTTACCTGCACGCGCGCAAATTATCCTAGATAGCACCCTTGGCACCCAAGCTACACCAAATTTACTTATTAATGGAGTAATGAGCGAACATTTGGATGGTGGTGTCGTTAACGCACCAATGGGACGTGTAGAAATTGGCGCCGTAAGTAACACACCTACACAAGTTCGTCTAAGCTCCACAACTCAAGGTTGGACTTTAGGTTATGAACCACCTTACGCTCGTTGCCAACTGAATAATATTCCATTCTTTTTCATTATCTCTTTCATTTTCAGCCAACTTTTTCTAATAAAAGTAATTCGCCATCCTGCCCATGCAGTTAAATCGATGTATTGGAAAAATAACATTCTATTTGGGTGTTTACAACCTAGTTTCCAAGGTTTCGCAGATGATGAAAAATGAACAATATAAGAATCGTTAATTACGTTATTATACATTTCTTCGGTCAAAGAAGTTTCTTTCCATGATGAATAAGTATGTATAACAGCTTGGCTATTCCATCTTAGGTCAAGCTCGCTCCATTTTCCTGCAATTACTGCATTCATCGCATCTTGCTCATGCCAGCGAATATATAGTTGATTATTACTTATATAGTTAACTATTTTTTGTGAAAGATTATCACGGCGCCATTTATCAACGTTAAGAACTAAAACTCCTGCATTGAAATATTTACAATCTGGAGCTATTCCAAGTTGCTGATAGTTTTGTAAACCCTTGGGGGAAGACACATAAGTTGTGTCTATATCCATATCTCGCACTGCTAATACATAATTATCTGCAATTTCTGTATCCCATAATTTCTCTATGTTGGTTTTTACTATTACATCACTATCTAAATAAATTGCTTTCTGATACTTTGCAGGTAGTAACTCAGGAATTAAAATTCTATAATACGAAGCAATTGTGATATGCCTGGAAATTATGACATTAGTGAGTTTTGCTTCATCTGGCACAAGCCACTCAATAGTCACGTTAGGTTTATTTAAAGATTTAAGAATTTTCTTTTTATTTGCTTGTGCAATTTTATTTGCAATTATACATATGACTACCTGACGTTGACTACTGACATGAGCAATTACAGATGACATAGTTGTGGCTAATGGCATTGAATAATTATCGTCTGCACAGCCAACAATTACAATCGGACTTTTTTCCGTAACGAGCATTATAAACCTAACTCCTATATCAAATGTGATTGACGCAGAAAAAACAGTATTGCAATAGTAGAGATAAAAACGTTATGAAACTAGCATTCTGACTTTTTTTGTAGCTTTTTTATATAATCTAGAAAATTTCTCGCTTAAGCTGGGAGAATAAAAGTTTTGCGGTTTACTTTCAGGGTGTTTCAAAAAGCGGTAATGCAAAAACTCTTCTTTGTAGCGTATATCTACATTTTCACCAGAACACAAACGAGTAAAATCGATTGTTGGGTAGTTCATATAGTGAAGTCGGTGGATTGGCTTTAAACCTTGCTCGTTATAAAGCACATTGTTTATATTCACAAATGGGTCTGCAATGGCGCAATTCCCGGTTCTATCCTCTCCATTTTCACTGAGAGTATAGTTAAAAAGTGGTAAGTTTGATTTAAAAGTTAAATAATTAAATAAATGAGCGTCATCCCACCAAGCAGTTAGCCACTCTACTTCTCTCTGTTCAATTAAAAGCTTTTTGTATTTCGTCAAATCTTCTGCTGTGAATAAACCTCGCTTTGAACCAAAAAAATCAGAGCAGTGAAGTCGAGGACGTATCTGTTGTTCTGTAAATAAATTAGCTTGCTCAAGTAATGGAACATTCAATGGTACTTTAATACGGTTTTTACTATGTATCCAGTCATCAAATACAAAGCTGTATGTATTCAATTTTTCAAAAATACCATCAAAAGACTTCATTACCAAACTATCTGCATCACAAAATACAAATGCATCAAAGTCTCCATCAAAAGCACACAATTTCCTTTGCAGATGACCAGAAGACCACCAATTTCGTGATAGTTTAGAAGCTTTGGCGCCAGGATGAACAGCCCATACCTCATTTGCGAATTCTTCCCAACGCTGAATAGATTCGCTATTATCAAAAATGGTGACATTAGCTCTAGAATTAACTTCCTTTTGTACTAAATCTAGTTGTTCATTATAGGGGATAATACAAACAGGAATATCGCCAATATTAACTTCTATGCTATTTAATAATGCAACTAACTGGTCGTAAACAGTGTCATTTGCTAGTGTGTAAATTCCAATCTTCATATATTAAAACCTCTTGATAATTAATGCTATTTAGTACACTTATTATCGGCAAAATGTTATTAATTGCTTAATCATTTTTAATCGTTTTTGATACTTATAGACATCAGAAATTATACTGAATAAAGCGTAAAATATAAACTATTTAACTCAATGTTGAGTTAACTTTTCGGACTGCATCAAACGCCATTGGACGAATTGCAACGGGTAGCAGCGACAATCCTAAACCTGTTAATGCTTTGGAGAGCGAATGTGCTTTACCTGCCAGTACTAATTGTCTTCCTTGCTGCGTCTCACCTTTCTCTATTAATCTTAGTCCTAATAATAACTGTGTTTCGGTCAGGCGCCCTTGACGGATTTTTTCTAATTTATCTGACTCAAATTTGTAGTTTTCTAAGTACTGTATTTTATCTGATAGGTAGCGAATCGCACGGTCTTTACTTTGCTGTTCAGCGTGGCAGCGATATTCCATTAATAATTCTGGTAAATAATACCCTTGTTTTCCTGATGACGCTAACCTTACAAACAAATCATTGTCTTCGCAGTTCTGCCAGTTGGGTTGCATGAAACCTACTTCTGTTAAGACTTTGCGTCTAAATAATGTGGCGCCGATTTGAAAGCTTTGACGAACGAATACCACTTCAAGCAGGTTTTCTACTATTCCTTCTGGTAAGGTGTCTCTTCCCCAAATGCGAGAGTTATATTTGGTTTGCGCTTCGTCGCGTTGGTTGTTGATGTCTATTATCCAGTGGTCGGTACCAACGAAATCTACTGATGGGTGGTTGTTTAAGATTGTCGCTGTATGTTCTAAAAATTTGGGTGTGAGTCTATCGTCGTCATCGAATTTTATGAAGTACTCGCCAGTTGCTGCTTCAAAACCCGCACGCATGTTGTTACTTTTTCCAACGTTTTGCTGGTGGCGGATGTATTTGATGCGGTTGTCAGTGTATTGTGACATCAGGTTGGGGGTGTCATCGCTAGAACCGTCGTCACAGATAATTAGTTCAAAGTTTTGGTAGGTTTGTTGAAGTACGCTTTCAATGGCGAAAGGTAGTAGCTTGGCACGGTTGTAGGTAGGAATCGTAATGGTTATTTTAGACATTTGTTTAGATTTTAATATATTTATATATTTCCCTAAATTTTTATTAACATAACATCGGCGCCTCTATATTCTTCAAAGGCTATATTTAATATCAGTGAGGTGGCTGTTTAATTTTTATACATTAAAATAGTTGCTTGATTTATATATCTAATATCAGGGATATTGGCGATGACGTTATCTTATAAGGTAGTTAATCCTATATTTATATAGTTTACATCTTTTTATCAGTAGAATTACTTAAAATGCACATACTAATGTTATCTTCAACTTTTCCTTTTCCTGCGACTCGTGGGGGTACACAGGTACGAACCTTTAATTTATTAGATTATCTCAGTCGGCGCCATACCGTAACGATGGTGACGCAACGCGAAGCTGATGTTAGTGATATGGATATTTTTAATTTGAGAGAGCGTGTTGATAATTTAGTTGTTTTTGACCGTCCGCACACTGGTAATGGTGGTGCAGTTGGAAAAGTTAAGAGGTTTGGCACTTTTATTGTGCGCTCAACTCCACCTAGTGTACTAAATAGATATTCACCTCAGATGCAAAGCTGGATTGATGATTTTGTTGAAGCGGGTAAATGTGACGTTATTACCTGTGAACACAGCGTTAATGAGATTTATATCAGACCGCATTTTCAAGAAAAAGTCAAAACTGTAGTTAATGTCCACAGTTCCGTATATGGTAGCTGTTTGAATCAACTTGAAACCGGAATCTCTGAAAATAAACTTCGCGATAGATTAAATTTACCGTTACTACGCCGTTACGAACAAAAGTACTGCCAAAAGTTTTCAGATATTGTTGTGACAACCGAAGAAGATAAAATTCAACTTCTCAAATTTAAACCAAACGCTAAAATTCCTGTAATTCCCAATGGCGTTGATTTGGTATCGTTCCCTTATCGTACTTCTGACCCTGGTGGGCGCCGTATAGTATTTGTTGGGGCAATGGATAATTTAGCCAATATTGACGCAGTATGCTTTTTTTGTAACGAAGTTTTACCAGAAATTCAAAAACTTTACCCAGGTACAACTTTTGATATTGTCGGTTCTCGACCGACAAAGGAAGTGCTAGAGCTTAAAAATAAACCAGGTGTGAATGTTACGGGTCGAGTTCCTTCGATGGCAGAGTATTTACATCAAGCTACTGTTTGTGTAGTGACAATGCGAACCGGGTTTGGAATTAAAAACAAAACTTTAGAAGCTATGGCAGCTGGTACACCAGTTGTAGGTACTAATCGCGGTTTGGAAGGGTTAGCTTGTGACTCACCAAATGTACCACTGCGAGCAATACGCGCGAATCAACCAGATGAATATATAAAAGCAATTAGTCAAATTTTTGATAATCCGCAATTGCGCGCGGAATTATCGCATAATGCACGAGAATATGTTGAGAAAGAATTTACCTGGGAAAGTGCAGGTAAGCAGTACGAAGAAATCGTAGGGGCGGGTTACACAACAATCTAGACACATCATAACAACCTATCTAAACCCGCCCCATATTTCGGACGGGCAAGAGACAGTCCATCCCACAAGATATAACATTTAATGCAAAGGAGAAACGGGGAAGTGCAATATATTCAATTTTAAAATATTCAATTTTAAATTAAAATATTCAATTTTAGATTATTACTGCTGCAACGCAGGGAATATTCTACTTGGTATAGGAATACGAGAATTTACGTTAGGTTTAGGAATGGTTTGAGCAGATGTTTGACTAACTGCATCTGAAGGTGTAAGTGATTTGTCAGTTGAGTTATTTATATTTTGATTTGATGCTGGTTGTGGCGCCAGTAGTGCTTTGTCGCTGCTATTGTCTATATTATCGGTTACTGTCTGTGCGTGACAGGGGTTTACAGCCATAGTGGTACTAGCCGCTATACCTAAAACTAGCAGGTAACGAGTTTGTCGATGCATAGATTTTAAGAAAAGTTTATTATTAACTAATCTGAATTTAATCTTGCTGAGATTATTTTAAAAGCGAAGTACCACTGAATTTTTTATTTATTTTTTGCAGGTGAAGATGTGCTAATTATTGAGTTTTTTAGCTAATTTATTGCTGTTTATATAAAAGATTTATAAAGTATAGACCTTAGTATAGGACGGGCAAGGATGCCCATCCCACAAGATAAACCTACAAGATAAAAGGATGCCCATCCCACTTTAAAACATGAAGCTGCTTCGCAATACTCCCATTGTTACTGAGTCGCTATCGGCTGTGTGTCCTGGTTCAATAATGTGAATTAAGCCTGGTGTAATACTGATGTTGTCTGTAACTTGGAAGCGATAGAAGGCTTCAATTTGAGTTGTTGTTCCTGGTTGACTACCTGAGCGACCTGTACCACCGTTAATAATATCTGGTACGTTATTTCCTACTGGTAAGTCACTGCTAGTTATTTTTGGTGGTTGTCCTACGTAAATTCCCCCAAGGTTGCCTTTGCGGAATAAGTCGGGGAAGTTCATATATACCATCCAGTTGGTTGTTTCTACGTTTCCTGACCGACCGGGAATATTGGAGTTTGTATAACCACCCCAGGCGCCTAAAGTAAATTTAGGTGATATTTGCCAGTTAACAGTGGCGCCAACTGCGTTTGTTTTAATAGGTTCGCGTTTTTGAGTATTTGGGTTAACTGCTGTTAAACAATCATCACCAACAAACGTTTGTAAACAACCACTCGAGGAATAATTATTTGCGTAATACACACTCACATCTAAACTATCGACAGGTGTTACTAATAGCTGCGCTGCTGCTGTTGTATTACCATCGAATAAACCATTACGCTTGGTTGGGTTTCCAGCAGTGGTACTCATATAAATACCCTGCAAACTCGCGCGCTTGGCAAATTGCCAGTCAAATGCGATTCCACCTTGATACGCAAATCCCATATTTAATATCGGGTTGCGTTGAGCGAAATACGAAAGCGGACCTGTGGCGCCACTTTCTGCACGGTTTGGTCCGCGAAATGCACTTGCTATGTTAACGTTACTTGTACCAACCATAATGGCGAAGTTATCGCTCAAAAGTCGGTGATAACGCAAGTCGCTAAGTACTAAACTGTTGTTTGTTGAAAATTCATAGCCTAATATTACATCGTTACTCAACGCTGGACTTGTACCACCAGCAGCAGCTAAAAGACCTGTAACTAAATAGCTTTTGGGGTCAAACTGAGTTGTTAAATAAAGTTGATTGAAATTTATTATATTTGTGTTTGTACCTTGGTCTTGTGTATCTCGTCTGCCATCGCGTGGTGCAATGTCACCACGGTTACGAGTACGACCTTGAATACCAATAACGCTGAGACCCGATAATTTTGTTGTCGTCGAAAATCTCGAAGCCTCAATTTCACCAGTACGCGCTTCCAAATTATCAACTCGACCACCTAAAGTAGCTAATTCAGCAGCAAATTCTTCTTGTAATTTACTTAAACGCGCTAAATTTTCTTTTTTAAAAGATTCATCAACAGCAACATTAATCACTTGATTAACACGGTCTAGACAAGCATTCAACCCAGCAGCAAACTCATACCGAGTCAGGACACGATTTCCTTTGAAAGTTCCATCAGGGTACCCTGCTATACAACCATAGCGTTCAACCAGCGATTGTAAGGCTTGGAATGCCCAGTCAGTAGGTTGTACATCTTTAAGCTGTGACACAGATGTTACCTGTGACATTCCGTCTTCATTGCCGTTCATTGAGAAAGGAACGGATGCGACAAAAAGGGAAGAAACAGTACCACTTCCTGTCCGAGACAACTCGCCTGATAATGCTTTGTTAGATAGTCCAAAAACTCCCCCAACCAGCATCCCGGTAACGATACAAACTTTATCCTTTAAGCGCATCCGTTTTATACTCGCACTCACACTCACACTCAACGGACGAGTTTATTCAATAAGTTTTAAATATGACATGCGAGAATTTACGGAAGTTTAACCTACAGTTTCAAAAGCTATCAGACTTTAGTTATTAATACCGATATTTTTTGGTAAAACTATAATATTTATTATCTTAAAACAAAAAAAGTCAGTAATTACACTAAATATATAGTACTTGTGTTTTTTGGTTCTTCTCAATGACTGCTTTAAGAGTAATTAGCGATTTCTTGTTAAAGCGAGTATAAAAGAAAAGTGCAGTACGTAAGACCGATAGTTAATATGGCTACACCACGAAAGCCGATAAAAAAACCTCTACCCAAAAATTCAAACGCGCGTCTTGTTAAGCGTGTCGTCAAAAACACAAGCCAAAAATCCAAAAAAACAAGGCGCCTAACATCATTGCTAGCTCTTATAATTTTGCTTGGCGTTACAAGTTTGGTTATAGGGTTTGCGTGGATTAGCTTTTTATTTATTTTTCAACCGCAACAACTTGGCTGGATAAATAAACTTTTACCACAGTGGGCGCAAATTAAAGTTGCCAAAGGTGAAGCGCAAACAGTGGCACAAATCGAAGCGGCTGTGAAGAAACTTGGGTTACAAAAAGGTGAAATAATTTTCAATGAAGACTCATTCTTATTACCTATTTACAAACAGCGTTCAAATTGTCAATCTGATTGTAAAGAAATTGTCGAACTGCGAGTTTATCAACAAGCTGATGACTTAGAGTTTAAAACAGAACCAGAAAAACATTACCAGCTTACAACTCAAATTGCTATCGCAGGTCCAGAAGAGTCGTTTGTAATTGCACCACTTGTTAATGCTACTAACGAAAATCAAGGAAGCAGTATTTCTTTACCTGTAACCGAAATTAAACGCTTAGAAGGCGCCTCAAAAGATTCTGGCACTTGGTACTATTTACTTGGACGGCGTAGCGAAGGTACTTACAATATCAACTACGGTCACATACTTTATTTCAATCCTGCTCGTTACCATATACAGCAACTCATATCTTGGACAAGTCCAACAGGTACACTTCCACAATGGCAACAAGTGACGGGTAATAGTAATAAAGAGCTAGTTATTAATCAAACTGTTGGCTTAGAACCACAGTTACAAGTTTATCAAGTCAAATCTGTAAAAACTTTCCTCAACCCTGTTGAACTTAACGAAATTACACTTAAACCACCAGCTTTAAAAGATTCATCATATGAAAAAGTCATTTCAATGGCACGCAGTGGTCTATGGACTCCCGCGTATAATTCACTAAAATCTATTCAAAAGCAGAAAAAAAATATTTCAAGCAACGCACTAGCTCAAATCGATGTTATTCGTTTACACTCTCAAATTAGTAAAACTCAGGCAGATACAACTTGGGCAAGTCCCAGTCAACAAGTCGTTGCTAATTTAATCGATGGACGTTGGGGTAAAGCGTTAGAAGCATTCAAAGCTACACCTTCACAAAACTCCTCAGAAATTAGTCAGTCACTCAAAGCTGACAGTGGACGGTTATGGAGTCGTGTTGAAGCTGCTTTACAAGTTAACCCCAACCAAAAAGAAGTGCAAGCTTGGGGAGCATTAATTTTGGCATCACAATATGGAGACGCACGCGCTTATTCATGGTTAAAGGAACAATTCAAGGGTAAACCAGTTAATTTGCCTGAAATTCAAGTTTTATTAAAACATCTCAAAGGTGAAGTTACTGCCCAGTCTTTGCCAACCACGACACACACTAGCAAAATCATTGGTTCTGCACAAAGTATTGAAAGCAAACAGGTGAATTTAAACGATTGGTTGCAAATCGGCGCCGACAATAGTGACAATAGTACTAATAACCTATCTAATAATCAAAGATGGTATCAAGTCAAAGTGTCAACGTTTCATGATGGTAAAAACTGGCTAAAAGCACCGTTCACTACCTTAAACCTACCCAAAACGGCGCCAGAGAAACAAAAATATCTACGCTCAATTTTAGGCTTAGACAATGACGCAACACTGCAAATCGCAGTATGGCATACAAACTCTGAACAACAATCTACAACTGCAACAATCAAAGCTATTCAATTAACAAACGGAACGTTGCGTTTATTAGCATTGTTAAATAACCCTGTGAATATCTCAACATCTAGTTCACACAATCAACCCCAAGCACTAGCGACAACAACATCAGCACTCGAATGGATACAACCATCACCAACCACCTTGGGGCAATTGCAAAGTATAGATTCGCAACGCGGCAATGCTGTTTTGAAAGCAGTATGGGGCGCATTACAAACTACAAATAGTGTCAAAGGTAATTTTTCCAATGTCCCAACTATTCAGCAAAAGCTAGGACACTGGCCCATACAAGAAATCGATATAAATGGCAACGGCAAGCCAGAGATTGTACTGACAGCATCAAACGAAGCCATCACATCATTGGCGCCTGTTGCCAAGCAGACAGAAAATAAAAAAAATCTAAATTCTCGCCCTAGGACGTTAATTTTATCGGACAATTACAGTATAATTTATACAGACTTCGGTCAAAATTCCCATAAATCACTGATAGCCATAGCAAATTTAAGTCAAACTAATTTGCCTTCTTTGCTGATTAATGACTTTGATGGCTACACATTGAAGCGCTGGTCACAAAAAAACCAACGCTTCGAGTAGTGAAAATAAATTATGTCATTGTAAGCAATAAACATAAAATTATTCTGGCTTAATTGCCGTTAATCTTTGTGTGTTCAAATTCTGCAACTCTTGTAGCAAGCACTCGACTTCAGCTTGCAAATGCATAAATTTCACTTGTTGGTCTACTTGGTAAAACGTTTTGTTTAAGTTAGAAGCCAACTGACTTACGGAACTGCGTTCTGAAACTGTTGATATAGACATACGAGTATTCAATCCTCAACTCACACCATTAGAGATATTATAATAGTGTCATATTTAAAATCATTAAAATATTTTATACTTGGTATAAATAGTTCTAATGATTCGCTTTTCAGTATATCTGACTACAAATGTATTCATCTAGTTCCTTAAGAATTGGTTATTTGTGTTACCTTTTCTTAAAGTTTTGATCAAAATCACTGTATAACACCGTAAGATAAGTATTATTGCTTGTTAAAATCAATTTTTTCAGTATGTCAAACAATCTAAAACTAGATATCCTCCAAACGGTAGAATATTTAGGTAATTTTACAAAATTAGTGTGAGAGGGTGCGTTCAGGCGCCGCTAACACCTGTATATTAAGTAGTTGAGTAAACGTATTTTTGTTCTTGTTGAATCATATATATCGTGACTTTAAGCTTGTCTGCTGTTAAATCAAATTGCCAACCCTGGCTAGGACTTATCGAAACCTATCGTGAGTATTTGCCTGTCAGTGACAAAACTCCAGTAGTAACACTGTACGAGGGGAACACACCTTTAATTCCTGTACCATCGATAGCTCAACGCATTGGAAAGCAGGTGCGTGTGTTTGTAAAATACGACGGTCTTAACCCGACTGGGAGTTTTAAAGACCGAGGAATGACGATGGCAATTTCCAAAGCCAAAGAAGCTGGGGCAAAAGCGGTGATTTGTGCGAGTACAGGTAACACTTCAGCCGCAGCAGCAGCTTACGCGCGACGTGGTGGAATGCGTCCTTTTGTATTAATTCCCGATGGTTATGTTGCTCTTGGTAAATTAGCGCAAGCACTATTATATGGTGCAGAAGTATTAGCTATTAAAGGTAACTTTGACCGTGCCTTAGAAATTGTCCGTGAGATGGCAGAAACTTACCCAGTAACATTAGTTAACTCGGTAAACCCCTATCGTCTAGAAGGTCAAAAGACAGGCGCCTTTGAAGTAGTGGATGTTTTAGGAGATGCACCAGACTGGTTATGTATCCCCGTAGGTAACGCAGGTAACATTACCGCGTATTGGATGGGATTTTGTGAATATCATCAAGCAGGAAAATGTGGGCGCCTACCGCGTATGATGGGATTCCAAGCAGCAGGTGCCGCACCATTAGTTACAGGTCACCCTTTCCCCCATCCAGAAACAATAGCAACAGCAATTCGTATAGGTAATCCTGCAAGTTGGGAAAAAGCAGTAGCAGCGAAATCTGCTTCTACAGGAGAATTTAATTCAGTCACCGATGCCGAAATTCTCGATGCTTACCGACTATTAGCATCCGAGGAAGGAATTTTCTGTGAACCAGCGAGTGCAGCATCAGTGGCAGGAATGTTAAAAGTCAAAGACAAAATTCCAACTGGCGCCACAGTAGTTTGTGTACTAACAGGAAATGGTCTAAAAGACCCCGACACCGCTATTAAACACAGCAACAGCCAATTCAAACAAGGCATCCTTCCCGAAGTTAAAGCAGTTGCAGAAGCAATGGGGATGTAATTTTGCAACGGATACAACGGATGTAACGGATACAACTGTAAGTCATCCGTTACATCCGTTAAATCCGTTGCCAGTTATTTAGGGCTACTATAGGAGACTCGACCATTTTCTTTGACAGTGAGATGATGTTCTCTAGTGTCTGTAGTGTTTGTATGTCCTACAGAGGCAGTTTGAAGTGGAACATCAGCACTAAACTGACCATTAACTAAAAAAGAGTCTTCACGATTTGGCTTAAATTGCCACATCCTTTCTGTACCTGGTAATATATCTCGCTGCTCAAAATCTTTACCAGCTACTTGGACTTTCATAAAATTGATGGTCTTTTCTGAGTCGTTACGTACCACAAGTTTTGCTTCCGGCGCCCCAGAGTTACAAGCATTGAATCCAAATACTGATACTGTAGCTAAAATAGCCAATGCTCGGATTCTTTTAAAAAGGACTACTTTAGATATTTTCTTTTTAGTTGGCATAGAAAATAATCTCCGTATAGGGAAAAACTAATAACTCTCTCCAAATAAGTAAGAGTGCTTATACTTAGAGGTTTCCCAGTAACGGCGCCAAACTAACATAAAATTTTTATGAATTTGGTTTTACGATGGCATCACTATGGTATGATTCCCTATTTAGCTTCAGAACGTATTCGCGCCAAGCTATCAATGGCATCACCGAGAGCAGTAGTAAGACTATTACGAGTTTGAGCATGACTTTCCTGCTCGGTTTTTAAAGCAAGCAAAAGACTCGCACGTTCTTTCATCGCTTCAATGAGTTTGGCTTGTAATTCTTTGGTTTCCTCAATTTGGCTAATTTCAGCATGAATAGCTGTATTTACATCCGCGTCGGGGAGTATCGTTTCGTCAATACCCCGCATTTTTTTTAGTTCTGCCTTTAGCGACGCTATTTCTTGCTGCAACAGTTGAGCATCGGTACGACGCTGTTCAGCTTCGATGTTATAGAGTTTGCGCCATTTCTCAGCACTTTCCCAAGCTTCATCACAGCGCGTTATTGCATCTGCCACCTGTTGCTTCAGCGCTTGAATTTCGGTTAACCACCGCTGCGTTAAATCTTCACTCATAAAACTATAGGGATAAAAAGTGCATAAGTTGATTTTGCCTACATTTACTAATAGACAGAAGCGAAGCAAAGATGCTGAAGCTTCAACTCTCTAATACATTGACACTCATCTAATTTCAACAAGGAGAAATCAAATGTCAACTCAATACGGACAACAATATCCTAACGCTTGTGTATTCACTGTTCCCATTATTTTACATGTTCCCATCCAACTTCAAACAGAGGTTTCTGCAGCGCCTCAAGTTTGTGTAACACAAAACGGTTATAACAAGCAATACGAATCAATGCCTGCACAAGAACCTGCTGCATATTAAACTAACGAACTTAAATTCTATCCAACAAATTTTTACTTAACACAGGAATGTAACTTATGTCTACTCAATACGGTCAAAAATATCCCAACGCTTGCGTATTTACTGTTCCCATCACATTAAATATCCCCATTCAACTTCAGCCAGAGGTCTACTCGGCGCCTCAAGTTTGTGTGACTCAAAATGGTTATAGTAAACAACAGCAACCAGCACCGTTACCACAACCTAAATACTAAATTATTGCAAAGAAACCGGGTTTCTAAGCAAAATCATCTTGATTACAATATCTCAACATAGAAACCCGGTTTCTCATAACACTATCAACTATTAACAACTTTAACTCAAAATCGGAGCAAAACTATGTACACCAGCAACGAAAACAACCAATATCCAAGTCCATGTGTTTTTACTGTACCTATCGTTCTGCAAATTCCAATACAGCTTCAACCAGAAGTTTCTGCGGCGCCCCAAGTTTGTGTAACACAAAACGGTTATAACAAGCAATACGAATCAACACCTGCACAAGAACCTGCTGCATATTAAACTAACGAACTTAAATACTAACAAATTTTTACTTAACACAGGAATGTAACTTATGTCTACTCAATACGGTCAAAAATATCCCAACGCTTGCGTATTTACTGTTCCCATTACATTAAATATCCCCATTCAACTTCAGCCAGAGGTCTACTCGGCGCCTCAAGTTTGTGTGACTCAAAATGGTTATAGTAAACAACAGCAACCAGCACCGTTACCACAACCTAAATACTAAATTATTACAAAGAAACCGGGTTTCTAAGCAAAATCATCTTGATTACAATATCTCAACATAGAAACCCGGTTTCTCATAACACTATCAACTATTAACAAATTTAACTCAAAATCGGAGCAAAACTATGTACACCAGCAACGAAAACAACCAATATCCAAGTCCATGTGTTTTTACTGTACCTATCGTCCTGCAAATTCCAATACAGCTTCAACCAGAAGTTTCTGCGGCACCTCAAGTTTGTGTAACACAAAATGGTTATAACAAACAAAAAGTAGCACCAGAAACAACTGTTCAAAAATACTAAACTAATAAGTAAATTGTCATTAGTAGCGTAGCAAAGAATCTATACTTTAATTTCGCACATATAGTAAGATGCTTTACTGCGGGACTAATGACATTTTAAATAAATCCTCTCAGGTAATTAAAGCTAATAATATCAACTATTGGTAAAAGATTATGTCTAATCACTCTCAGCAAAACTCTTCACCTGAATACGAAATTAATCTTTCTATCAACTTACAAATACCAATTAAAATTCGACCTGAAGTATCTCTATTATCATCTACATCCAAAAACGAAGTATTAATCAAGCCAGAGCAAACGCCTTTAATTCAAGAATTACTTCAATCTATTGTACTTCCTGAAGATTTTCAACACGCAGGCGCCATTAAGCAAATAGATGCAGTAGTAATTTCTGCACAGCATGAGAAATTAGAAAATATACAGCCGTCTACTACAGATAAGAAAACATATAGGAAAAGAACATTTATAGGACGCGCAGCTGACTTGTTCAATGATGGTTTTGCTTTGGCAGTTAATATTACAGCTTCAGCAATGTTTGCAGGTAAAGTAGCAAATTATAGCTGGGAATAAGATGCGCTTACCATCTAAATTATTTTTGAACAAATCTAAGTATCTTTAAGGTGGGCAATGCCCACCCAGCCCTTTCAGTGCGAACATTTTGTACCAAAATGTTTACCTAAAATACATATTCAATTAACTTCCCGACAATAAGGCTTACGGGATATCCTTCAAAAAAATGAACAATTTTATTGGCGCCATACTAACCGTTTTTGATATGCGTACACGTAAATTTGTATGGATAACTAAAAAACTTAATTTGACGGTCACGCAAGAATGCGGGTTTCAGCCTGACATTTTATAGTAATTTAGTTCGCATTGAAAGGGCTGGCAATGCCCACCTTACGTATTAGGCGCCTAAAAATACTTAGCAGGTTTGTGTGGCTAATCAAACAGCAGCATGTTCAGCAGCTTTTTGATGTCTTTCTCTTAAATAAGAGAAAAATTCTACACCTTCGCGCAGGCGCCGCACCATCATTTGACGGTCGGTAAGCATTTCGCGCACGATTGGTATAATCGCTTTGGGACGAAAATAGAACTGACGATACATTCTTTCAACGGCATCCTCAATTTCGGCACTCGAAAGCGTTGCATATTGTAAAGTCGAAGTTTGAATTCCTGACTCTGCTACCAAAGATTCGTTTGTAAACCAACCGTTCGTTTTTGCCTGTTCATATAATTCTGTACCCGGATACGGCGCCGCGATAGATACTTGGATAGTATGAGGACTAAGTTCACAAGCAAAACGAATTGTTTCTTCTACTGTTTGCTTCGTTTCAATGGGTAAGCCAATAATAAAAGTACCGTGAACTGTAATACCTAAATCATGACAGTTTTTCATGAACTGACGTGCAACTTCGAGCTTCACACCTTTTTTGATATTGTTAAGAATATCTTGGTTTCCTGACTCAAACCCAACAAGTAGCAAACGCAAGCCATTATCACGCAAAGTTTTTAAAGTATCATAGTCCAAATTTGCACGTGCGTTACAACTCCAAGTCAAGTTGAGACGCTTCATGTGTTCGCTAATAGCTATTGCACGGTGTTTGTCGATGGTAAACGTATCATCATCAAACATGTACTCGCGTACTTTATCCCCAAAGATAGCTTTGGCTTCTTCCATATCGCGACCTACCGCTTCGGGACTTTTGGTTCTATACAAATGACCACCTATCGTTTGCGGCCACAAGCAAAAAGTGCATTTTGCTGGACAACCACGTCCGGTATAGAAAGAAATATACGGGTGCTGTAAATAACCAATAAAATATTTTGTTATATTTAAATCGCGAGCGTAAACGGGTAAAACACTGGGCATTGCATCCCAATCGTGAATTAATGGACGGTCTTCGTTGTGATGAATATTACCTAATTTATCGCGATAGCTGAGACCGAGAATTTCATCCCAACCTTTACCTTCAGCTAATTCTTTACAGGTATAGTCAAATTCGTTACGGCAAACAAAGTCAATTACAGGGTGTTCTTCTAGTGTTTGCTGCGGTAATACAGCAACATGGGCGCCAACAAATCCAACTTTGGCACCAGGGTTTTTGTCTTTAATTGCTTGCGCGCACTTGGCATCGTTTACCAATGAAGGCGTACTGGTATGCATTATTACCAATTCATAGTCAGCAGCAATTTTAAGAACATCTTCAACGGTTTGCCCGTGAGGAGGAGCATCTACAAGTTTACTACCCGGTATCATAGCTGCTGGCTGTGCTAACCATGTAGGGTACCAAAAGGAAGTAATCTCACGCTTGGCTTGGTAACGAGACCCGGCGCCACCATCGAACCCATCAAACGAAGGAGGACTTAGCAGTAAAGTTTTCATCATATCTTTTAGATACCCGACTTCTTGAAGAATCCTGATAGAATTTTGTATGTGTTTTAACAAACGAAGGAGAATTTTAACTAAAATTTAGGATTTAGAGGATTTACGAAAACAAAGAGATAGCGTAAAATATGTTGACAAATCAAACATATTATGCATTTGCAATCGCTGATAATTTTCCATCTTTGGTAAGTTTAAATCGCTCTCGGCGCCATAAAGTAGTATTACTAAAAAAGCCATAGCACCAAACGATTAATCCAAACAGGTCAGATAGAGGAATTAACCACAAGTATTTTTTAGTTGTCTGGTCTTGAATACTAACAACTCCCACTATCCACCCCATAATAAACCTAGTTATCCAAGTAATGCTAAATATTATCCAACTTAAATTTGAGGCGCCTGTGGATATCAAAAATAGCGCACTTATAACTGTACCATAAATAAAAATCAGCCCTAAATAACCCCAAGGACGAGAAACTCGAACGCATTGTACCCAACGAATTTTTTGTGCGATAGCATCGGCAAGACTACTGGCAGTTAGTTCATGTTCAACTACGTAATCAGAAAGCACAACTTTATATCCAGCTTTGGCAGGTAAATAGCCAAGTTGAAAATCATCGGCAAGATAATCTGCTATAGCTTCAAATCCACCAATCGCTGTTAACGCTTCTTTACGGATAACAATTGTTTGCCCGAAGGCATAATTTATACTTTTTGCTAAATTATGGCTAACTAAAACACCAGCGACAAATTCCGTACTAGTACTAATAGCCGTCAAAATTGTTGTCCAATGATTTACAAGTGAACGGTAAAGACAAGTAATAACGCCAACTTTTTGGTCTTGTAGAGGTTGAATTACTCGCTGCAAATAATCGTGTTCAACTCGAATATCGCTATCAACAATAAATAATATTTCATGTTTTGCATTTTCCGAAGCGTTCGCTACATTACTCGTTTTGAGATTTGAGCCAATTAGACGGGGGCAAACTACTAACTCAATATCAAGATGTTGAAAGTCGTGAATAATTTGTTTAACAGTAGGAATTGCTGGGTCATCCGAGTCGCGAAAACCAAAAATAATCTGATAGTCTGGGTAATCTTGTCGGCAAAACGAAGCTAAATTTTGGTAAGTGTTAGGGTCTAATCCACAAACTGGTTTAATAATCGTAATTGGTGGGTGAAAGTGTGTATTAATTGGATGCTGATTGCGAAAAAAGCAAAACGCTGCATAAATCGCATAGCAGTTAAACCAAACTGATACTAAACAGAGGATTAACAGTAGTAAGTTTATTGTGTTCAATTTAAATTATTTGTAGTAATTATTCGTGGTTTAAATTATAAATATAAGTCCTGACGCAGCTTACTACTACGAGCGACGGATTTTTTGGGAGTAGAATGAAGCCGTTTCTTGACCTTTGTCACATTCCAGGGCAAACTTAATCAGGTGATGTCCAACTAATCCTACATGAATTAAGCTTTCTATCTCACCTTTAGAGAAGGCTTTCCGCGCCATTTTCCAAAATGTTTTACGATAGTTTCCAAGTATACCTACTTTTACTAAGATATTAGTGAGGTAGGTTAAGCCTTTGATGATGTTGGCTCGTGAAACTCGCGCGGGGCTGTTGGGTACTTTGATACGATTAGGGTAAGTATTTTCTATGTTGTAGGCAAATCGCTGGTAAAGAAATTCTGGTTCGTAGGCAGTTGTTATACACTGGCGCCACATTTGAGTAACTTGTTCATAAGGCATCAAAAACTCTACGTTAGAATCACGGGTTTCGTCAAACACCAGTCTTCCTTCTTGCTCTAGTCGGCGCCATAATGGTGTGCGTGGTAAAGCATGAAGTAGATTTATCGTTAATAATGGAATGTTAGACAACTGAATGAACTCAAGAATACGCGCGCATGTGTCTTCTGTATCCGTATCGAGTCCCATAATAATACCCGAAACAACCTCCATTCCATAACTATTCAGGATTTTTACGCCTTCAAGAATTGGTATACTCAAGTTTTGTGTTTTGGAAATTGCCTGAAGTGCATTAGTTTCAGGGGTTTCAATACCACAAAATATAGTACAGAAATATGCTTCGCGCATCATTTCAAGTAACTTCGGACTTTGTGCCAAATTCAACGTAGCTTCACAAGCAAACTGAACAGGATACCCATTGCGTTTTTGCCACTCAATTAAATGCGGCAATAATTCCATAGCTGCTCGACGATTACCGACAAAATTATCATCGACAAAATATACCGCTCCAATGTTGCCATATTTGAGCATGGTATCAAGCTCATTTATCACCTGTTCGGGAGTTTTCATGCGTGGGTTATTACCGTACAGTTCTGGTATATCGCAAAACTCACAATGATACGGACAACCACTAGAATACTGAATATTGGCGATAAAATATTGGTCGAGGTTGAGTAAATGATACGCTGGGGTGGGAAACTCAGTTAAAGGTAAACGTTCTTTTGTTTCAAAGCGTAGTTGCTGCAATGGGCGCCTGTTATGATTATCAAGATATTCAATCAAGCGGTCGGTTGCATCACCCAATTCACCCAAACTCAAAATATCAAAATCAGGATAATATTCAGGACATCCTGATACGGAGGGTCCACCAACAACAGTAATTTTACCTTCACGATGTGCGAGTTCGTTGATTTGATTGATTTGTGCGCGTTGGATATGCATTCCGCTGACAATTACAACGTCTGCCCATTTATAATCTTTACGTGTTGCAGGTTTGACATTTTCATCAACAAACCTAACTTCCCATTGTTTGGGTAAATATGAAGCGACGACTAATATACCTTGTGGAGGCATAAACGCGCGTACCTTTCCCATCAATGGATAAGCATGATGAAAAGTACCGAACGAACGGCTATACTTCGGAAAAACGCAGAGAATGCGACGGTGGTTAGTTGGAGTATAGCTCGTGCTATCTTGAGTAGAAGTATTTTGAGTTGTTGCTGTAATCGGGTTCTCAAAAGATTTTAGATTTACAGTCATAGACTTACCTAAACTAGATTATTGTCAATTCACGCAAAGCAAGTAAAGTTAGAATATTTCTTTGCGGGTGTAGATAAATTGTGAAAAGGCGCCCTTACACGGAAGGTATAGTCGCTGCTATTGTAGTAAAGCTGCTCAGTCTCATTCACAGTATCAGTTTAGAATGTCACTCAAGGGTACAAACATAATCGCAAGCAAAAGTTACAAAAATCGGGTTTATAGGGCATTTACCTTCCCCTTTACCCTTTTCCCCTTCCCTCCTTTTAAATCGAAATGAATCTTATTCTCTTTTTACTGCGTTCCGCGTGGGGAATGGTAGCTATAGCCATATTTACTGGATTTATCAGCGGTGGTAGTAGTGCTAGTCTTATTGCATTAATTAGCAGCGCAAGTACTCGCACTGCTGGTTTGTCACTTACCCTGATAGCTTGGGTTTTTGTTGGTTTAGCGATAATTTCGCTAATTACCAGTGTAATTTCACAGGTAATGCTAATTAGACTTTCACAAAACGCAGTGTTTCAACTCCGAATGCGTTTAAGCACCCAAATTCTCAACTCTGAATTAAACCATCTCGAACGTTTAGGAAACGCGCGACTCTTAGCAACGCTCACCGAAGATATTCAAGCTGTCGCAAACGCAGTTTATATAATTCCGTTTTTATGTATCGATTTGGCGATGGTTTTAGGTTGTCTAATATACATTACTTGGCTATCGTGGTTAGTAATTGTGATGGTAGTTATATTAGCAACGGTTGCAATTGGTAGTTGTCAGTGGTTGATACACCAAGGTGAAAAAGATTTAGCTTTAGCTCGTGAAGACGAAGATATATTATTTAAATATCTACGTACAATTACGGATGGAATTAAAGAGCTTAAATTACATTATCAACGGCGCCAAAGTTTTACCGAAAGGCAATTACAAACAGCAGCAAGTGCATTCAAACGTCACAATACCCGTGGTCTCACATTATTCGCAATGACCAATAGTTGGGGAAGACTAATATTTTTCTTTGCTATTGGGTTTGTATTATTTGCACTTCCAAAGTTTTTAACCATCAACCCACAAACGCTTACTGGCTATATACTAACCTTCACATACTTAATGCTACCGATGGATAATATCGTTAGTAAGCTGCCTCAAATCGTAAGCGCAAATATTGCACTACAAAAAATCGAATCTTTAGGATTATCATTATCAAACCGTGCCGAAATTGCAACAGTTCCTCAAAATATTACATCATGGCGCCGTTTAGAACTGAGCAAAGTAATCCACATATACCATACTGATAACGAAGACAGTAACTTTGTGCTTGGACCAATAGACTTGGTATTATACCCACAAGAACTAATATTTATTGTCGGTGGGAACGGAAGTGGCAAATCATCACTATTAAAAATTATTACCGGGTTATATGCTCCCGAAAGTGGAGAAATACGTTTAGACGGTGAATTAATAACAGACCAAAACCGTGAATGGTATCGTCAGCACTTTTCAGTTGTATTTGCAGACTTTTACCTATTCGACGAACTATTAGGGTTAGAAAGTACGAACTCAAACGAACTAGATAAACAAGCGCAAGAATATTTAAAATTACTAAAACTCGACCACAAAGTGAGTATAGAAAACGGTAAATTTTCCACAACTTCATTATCTCAAGGACAACGTAAGCGACTAGCATTACTCACAGCATATTTAGAAGACCGACCTATTTATTTATTCGATGAATGGGCAGCAGACCAAGACCCCACATTTAAAGACGTATTCTATAAAGAGTTACTACCTTCATTACGAGACAAAGGTAAAACAGTAATTGCTATTACACATGATGATAGATATTTTGGTGGCGCCGACCGAATCATTAAACTAGATTATGGTAAAATCACTTAAACTAGTGTAGTGTAATATGTCATGCTGAACACAGTGAAGCATCTCTTTACGCTGTACTAAGTATGACATTCACAGTAAATAAATAAATTCATCTAGATTTTTTATAATGTGTAATTAATAGATTTAGCTAGTAATTAATTAGAGTTAATTTCACACCTCAATATAATATTATCGATATTCTAAAAGACGCTTACGTAATCCAAACAAAGCTAAGGTAGAAACAATAATAGCTGTACCTAAAGCAATTAGCTCAAGACCTTGAACATTTTTAAATCCGTCTTCAACGGCGCCATTAAATTCTTTCGTATTAATATCTAAAACTTTTTGATGTGCTATTTTAAATTGTTCAAATGCCCAATTTGAATCACCTTGGCTAAGACCTGTACATAATTTAATAGCTTCAGCATATTTACCACTTGCAGCGAGTTGACGAATTTGTTTATCGATATCTAGATATTTACCTAAAGCGTTTTTTGTTGCCACTGTAGCTTCGCGTTCACCAGCAAAAGTAATATTTTTCAATTCATCAGCCATTAGATTATTGATTTTTTTAATTTTGTCTTGGAATGCTTGTTCGTACTTAGCTGCATTTGTTCTATCAAGTAAAAAACGACTTTTATCACGGTTGGCACTATAAGCAAGCGCACGTGCTTGTCGTAATGTATAAAGCGATTGAAATGCCTCTTCTTTTGCGATTTTTAAATTTGAAACTGATGATTCTAAAGCGTGAATACTGTAAGATATAAAAAGAAAAGAAATAATAGTTGCCGCTACTAACATTGGGTTAATAACACGACGCATTCGACGATATAAAAACAACTGAGTTCCTAGTAGCACAATTAGCAATGTCAAACCTGTAATTACAATTAATAGTTCAGATGCAGCGCTAGCTATTTTCTGCCGTTCGTATGTTTGATTTAATGTATCAAGATTGATTTGACTTAATTTATCAGCATTAGGTTGAATTTGTTGTTCGTTAATTTTTACTGCTTCGTAATAATGTGCTAGCAAAGCATTATTATCGCCACGGGCATTTGCATCGCGTGCTTGTTGAATGACAAGCATATACTGAGTTAGTCCGTTCAGCATATCTGTAATAGGTTCGCGTTCTTTATCACCATAGGTAATATTTTGTGCTGCTTGGACTAAAAAATGTCCAAGTCTCTCGCGTCGATATTCAAAACCTTTATCTGCTGTGGGGTTTTGTCCTGGTTTGACTAGTAATTGGTTGACTGCATTGGCGCCCATATCAGCTAGACTATCTTTGATTTGTTGTGCTGTAAGTACACTGGGGGCAGCGTCTTTACCTACTGTTTTAATAGCATTACGCTGAACTTGGGCGCCAAAAATTGTTGTAACTGCAAGAAGTAAGCTTGTTCCCCAAGTTAAATATAATGCTGTTTGCAATATTTGGGGTGTATTGAGGTTTCTTTTTCTTAGGCATGAAAAATACTTAGATGGTGCCGACATATTAATTAAATTCATATTTTTTGCTCTCGGTATAATTATGTTAGATAAAGCGCTGCTTTTAAAACGAGGACTTACGCGATTGGCGCATAAAAACCGTAGGGTGTGTGACGCTATAAACAAATTTGAACGTAGTGATAAAACTTGTAGCGTCACGCACCAGTTCTCAATGTAACTTGCGGAGTATTAAAATTTCTTTTCTTCAGTAACGAGATATATTTAGAACACAAAACATTAGTATTAAAATTCATATGTATTATAGATAATAGCTTAAACAAATCTAACTTTAATCCGAGTCCAATGTCCTAAAGTAAACTCATCACCATCTTTAAGAACAGCATCAACCATTGGCGTTAATTCCACAGTGTTAAGTACAGTTCCATTTGCCGAATCAATATCACGCAAAGTAAAAGTTCCATCGCTTTGACGGTTAATTAACGCATGACGATGCGAAACAGCACTATCAAAATTGAGTGCTATCTCTGGATGAATACCACGTGCAACGCTTAGGCGCCCAATTAGGTTACTTTCCTTATCAAGTCGTAAAATAATTGGTGGTTGATTTGGAGCTTCCGGACTTTCAGCATTTCGCAACGCAGGGTCAACAGTAATAGTAATTTCAATTTGTTGTTGTAGAGACGTTACATGTAACGTCTCTACATTTTGTGGGGTTTCTACAGGAGGCGATGGTATATTATCAGAATCTAAAATAATTAATGGAACTTCTCCATGCGCTCCTGTGTTAAAGTTATACCCGCAAATTTCGCAGAAGTGACCGCTAGTAGGGTCATGTGGAGCAGTACACGCAGGACAAGTTACCGTATTTTTTGTTTGCTTAGGTAAATTATCAGGTGGATTTACTGTATTTACCTGCTCAATACTACCCTGAATTTTGGCGCCGCACTCCGAACAATAATCAGACTCTGTAGATAAGTGACCCTTCGGACATTGATAAGTAAACATAATTAGGATTTAGGAATGCGGGTTGTTTTGGTGGAGCGAGTTTCGAGTGCCATTGCGTCATATGCAGCTACTTGACGCTTGATTTTGACTGTTCCAGTTGCTGCATCTTCGATATCTACTACTTTTTTGAGTAATTTAGCTGTAGCTTCATTTCCTGACTCGTGGGCAAGTTTAACTGCTTTACCTAATTTAGCTGTGGCAACTTCGTAATCTCCTCTATCACGCGCTTCTAATCCTTGTTGAATTGAATCTGCAAGTTCTGCTTGTCCTGTATAGTGAGCAACCGTTCGGTCAATTTTAGTAGACTTAGCATCATCGTCCGTCCAAACTGCAATAATTCGTGCTTCGGCAACTTTAGTTTCAACACCATCAACGGTATACATAAGACTAGCCCGACCTGCGAGCATTTCATCACCAACATTACCAGGGTTTACTTGAATACAAAAATGATAATCGCGCGATTCACTTTTACCCCAGGCGCCTGTAGGATAATCATTAACTTGTGGTTTAACAAGTTTGGCGCGCGTTGTTAAATCTACAATATCAGGACTAACTTGCTTACAATACAAAACTTGGGCGCCTTGAGGAGTCCAAAGACGTAGTGACACATCGCTGATATTCTTATTCATAGCTGTTGCTAAAATCGTTTGAAAATCAGCTTCTATCATTTCTGGCTTCGCGATAATATCAGTTGTACCAAGTAATTTTTTGGATATTTGTTGTAACTGTTTAACACGCCAATCGGTACCAACACCTCGACAATCGCATTGAAACATCCCTTCGCAAGTACTTAGCACATTTTCTAATGCAATTTCGTCCGAGTCATCATTTTGACCATCGGTAAGTAAAAGCGCTTGACGTAAACCATTCGGCATTTTATCAAATTGTTTACGTGCCTCAGCCAACCAACGCGAAATAACTGTACCACCACTGGCACCTATCTTTTTAATCTCTCCTATCGCACGCTGTTTATTATCAGGTGTCGCTTGAGAAACCGGAAAAATCAAACTAGCAACGCTGGCACCTGTTACAATAAAAAACGAAGCATTCTCTGGCAGTAACTCCACAATTCTAATCATCGCCGTCTTTGCCGCGCGAATCTTCTCACCCCCCATCGAGCCAGAAGTATCACAAATTACACCGAATAACTTATTAACACCTTGGTTACTCGAAACACCATCACCAAGAGCAGCAACAGTCATAATAGCGTGAACTTCCTTGGCATTTTGCGCGAGGAACTGATTTTGAAAAACTTCAGCCTTAAATTGAGTACTCATAAATATATATAGTTAATTGCCTTTACGTAGGTTGGGTGGAGGCTTTGCGTAACCCAACGTTATTTTGATGATTGAGCATATTTAATAATTTATTAGATGCTTGACTACGTTCAGCATGACAATTAGGAACTTATAAAGATAGTACAGCTACGGTAATATTGTCGTGGCCACCACAAGCGCGTGCGTACTCGACTAAACTACGTGCTATCATTTTGGTTTCTAAATGTGAATATTGCTTAACAAGTATTTCCATTTGTGATGCTTCGGGAGCATAGTTCCATAGTCCATCGCTGCATAATAATAGATATCCATTTCCGGGAATGTTAAACTCGAAAGGAGAAGGACACTTGTTTTCAGCATCGGCGCCTATCCAACTTGTGATAGCGTGAGCATATGGTGATTTACGTGCTTCAGCTTCGGTCATTTTTCCTAATTTCACAACTTCGTTAAACCACGAGTCATCTTCTGTTAGTAATCTTGAACCATTAGGAGATATCCAATAAGCGCGACTGTCACCCATTGATATAATTTTAGCTATACCATTCATTACAACTGCTGCCACAATTGTTGTTGATGGAGCATCATCATCTTTTTGAGCTTTGGTATAGGGAATAGCACATACTGCTTGTTTAGCAATTTCTACAGATTCACACATTATTTCTCTTTCATGTTTTACTTCCCCAAGTTTTAGTTCATCGTTTACCCTTTCAACTAACGCGCGGCAAGTCGTCTCTGCTACTGCTTTAGACGCTAGCTCCGCAAGTTGTGCGCTAGAAACACCGTCACAAACGACCATTACATAAGCTTTGCCGTTATCAACTTCGGCACATGCGACAAAATCTTGATTATGATGATGTCTTAGTCCTCGGTCGCAGCAAGCAGCTAGTTTTGGCGAAATTATCACCTCAAAATAGTCTCCTTCGCGGGGTATGAGTCGAAACCCACATTGTAAACAAAACCCTTCTTCATCAATTAGAGTTGAAGAAGCGCCACATTTTTCACATTGGTCTTTACTATATATATTCCTGTCTATATTCATAGATTTATGCATTTGTGGAGAGAATGTTGGAACTGCCACTTGGGCGCCGCATTCTTCACAAAAGTTATCATCGATTTGTAGGGTTGCCCCACATTGAGAACATTGTAAATTCATTTTCCCTCTTGTTTAAACCCAAGTTTTTGGACGGACACGGTTTGCTTCGTCAACTAGCTGGATTTTTTCGTCTCCTGTTGAAAGATGTGCCATGTTGCGGAGTGCTTTTTCTAGTCCTGTTCGTAAATAGACTTCTTTTAGTGGTTGTCCCAAAATAGAAATAGTATCGGTAGGAGAAAGCTGTTTGGAAGTAACTAAATTTAAAGCTGTTTCTAAAACTTGCTTGGCTAACCGATGACGTTCAATACCATCTAGGGTTAAAGTCTCAACTACTTTTGAAGCTTCTTGAAGTTCTTTTATAACTGGCGCCCCATTTGAGTTATCTATTAATGTATTAGCAATTTCAATGCGCGAACGTGTATGTAAATTTGAGGTGTGGGGTATGCGTTCTAATGCTGCTACTGCATCGCTACGTTTTCCTAACGCGCATAAACACCGTGATAAACCAAATGCTGCTGCTGTATAACTAGGGTCTTGAAGCGATACTAAGTCGTACATTTGCATCGCTAACTTTAAATTTCCTGCTGCTTCTGCTGCTAAACCTAGTGCTAACTTAGGTGGTAGTTCTCCTGGTAAATCAAAATAAACTTGGTCAAATATCTTTTGTGCTTCTTGATATTTACCTTGTGCCATCAAGCTGCGTCCTCGGTACCATAGTACTCGCCAGTCCCAAGGGTCTTTTTCTTCAACTTGTTTTAAGTATTTTTCGGCTTCTTCATAGTTACTAGCTTCAATTAAACTATTAGCCAGTCTTAATAATGCTTCGCGGGAGTTAGGATACTGCTCAACAACTTGTCTTAAGTTAGTAATTTGCAAGTTGATTACAGGAACGGCGCCTGCTGCTAATATACCATTACAGCTAGGGTCTGTTGTGTCGAGTAATGGCATTGGTAATTGATGATAATTTGCTTTGATGGCGCCGAAACTATTACCATCCATTAAAGCCAGCATATCACCACCAAACATCGTACTAGTAGTTGGGCGTGGTGTACCAGTTTGTTTTGCTACTATTTCCCGAAGTACTCCTAAAAGCTGCTCTGCCATTTCATCAGCAGATTGAAACCTTTTATCAGGGTTTTCCGCAGTAGATTTGAGTAAAAATCTGTACAAAGATTCTTGTTCGGCAAATAAAGGTTCTTCTTGTGGAGTTGGTAATTTATATAGATGTTCTTTACTAAAAGAGCGAATGTCGGTAAGTAAAACAGCCAAGGTTCTACCAATAGTATATAAATCTGATACTACTGTGGGTCCTTCACCTGCTTCGGGTGCGCTGTAACCAACTGTACCGTAAATATCGCCATTGGGGTCATCAATGCGTCGTACCCCACCCATATCAATCAATTTAACATCACTGTCTTCAAGCATGACGTTATCAGGTTTAAAGTCACAGTAAACTAAACCCAGTGAATGTAAATAAGCAAAAGCGCTTAATATTCTATGAATATAAGCAATAGCTTCGGCAACTGGTAAAGGTCCACGTTCTTTGCGAATATCCTTGAGTGTTTTACCACCGACATACTCCATAATAATGAAGCCTTCGGCGCCCTGATTGACAAAGTTATAAATTCCGACGATATTACCGTGTTTAACAGAAGCCAAAAACTGCCTCTCAGCTACAGCAACCGCAGCACTCGAAGCATCTTCTGTATTTAGTAATCCTTTTAAAACTACATAACGTGAAAGAGTTATATCAAAACCAAGATAAATCCATCCTAAACCACCATACGCAATGGCGCCTTTAACTTCATATTGCCCCGAAACAACATCACCACGGGTTAAAGAAGGAATAAACGAATACTTATGACCGCACTGAGGACAAAAGCCTTTTTCTCTTTTTAAAGGATTATTACAATTAGAGCAAAAGCGTTTATTTTCAGGCACCTTTGCTTCAGCCATAATTAGCTTTTCAGGTTCAGTCGAAGGTAATTCGGGTATAGATATTAACCCGGCGCCTAATTGTTTTCTACTACTTCCCCTTGTTCCCCCAGTGCGTCTTGAACCACGTGAGCGACTATTAAGAGGTGAGGAACCTGTACCAGTAGTGATGTTACCACTAACCCTGGTTGGCTGGTTATATAATGAAGACTGTATGTTAGATGTTCCTACGCTTTTAATTGCAGCGTGTCCGCATACATTGCAATATTCATCTTCAATTGTACCACTACACCCATTGCGCTTGCAGCTTTCACCGTCCATTCGGACTCTCCTTTAATGATTGTAGATAGTTGGAAGCAACAACATTTATGTAACAACTTTCTTAACCCTTTGTGTCCTTCAAAATCCTAGAAACCCGGTTTCTTGATTGAAATTTGTTATATAAAATTACAATTTTGAGTAGAAACCGGGTTTCTTTATACAAATAAGAGTATTCACCACAAAGGCACACTAAAGTTCACAGAGGAAAGAGAGTTTCTCTCTACTACAACACGAGTTATGGCAAATTCGGATAATTGCTCAATCTTTTTTCATATTTGGTTACTAAATCCACTGCTTGGTCGAGAGGAGTCGGACGGGTAAATAATATTTGTTTAGCTTGTTGTGCGAGTTCTTGTAATACAGTATCCTCGACAAAACCACGCGCAAGTGCTTTAGCAACTAATGCGTCAAGTCTACCTCGTAACTCCGCGCGTAATTCGATTGGCGCCTTATTAGCTACATAAGCATTTTTTTCTTTAGCTATATATTCCTTCACCTTGACAGTCCAATTTTCCAAACCAACACGCACAGGATTAAACAAACCTTCATTAAATTTTATTTCCAGTCTATCTAACCACACCTCTAAAGCTTGTATCTCCTCAAAAGCAAGCGGGTTTTGTAATTTCGAGTGGTCAGCTACCTTCATTTTGCTTTCATCATAAGCAACTTCAGCTTGGTGATGAATTTCGTGTAATTTAGATAAATACTCGCGTGCAGTCACAAAACCCAACCGCACAGACTCCCACTGCTGCCTTGCCACATCCAGCATTAACTTCAGCTTCATTATCTGTGGTTGAATTGATTTTAGGAACTCTTCATTTACCCCTAACGGGTCAGATTCAATTTTTGCCCGTTGTAGTTTGAGTTTATGAGTCAAACAAGCAATTTCCTCAGCACAATCAATATTTAAAGACTCAGCCAAATGTTGCAACTGCCGAGTCTCTACATTTATATCAATTAAACTAGGTTCTAAACGCGACCACACCTCATCTACAGCTAAAACCACATCCTTCGCTGCTTGAAACGCGCTCGTCATCAACTTTAACAACTCTTGCGGAGTTATAGCATTTATAGTTTGGGGAGCAGAAAGTAATCCTCGCTGTGCCAAAGGTATTGTCTCAATCGACAAATGAATCGAAGGTTTTGTTAACAAATCTTCAACTTCCTGAATTTTTTGTGGTGGCGCCAAAAATCTTGGTATCAAACAGCGCAACTGCACCGCTTTATCAATAGTCTGCACCAGCAAATCAAAATTCTGGAATAACTCATTCATCACATGTAGCACAGGATTAACGCGCGCTAACGTCACCCCCGTCAACTCCACCTTGGGAAAACCCGAAACCCCACAAAGACGCTGATAAGCAGAAATTCCATGTAAATCAATTAAATTTTGACCCACAACGTCAAGTTTCAACTTCCAGTCAGCCAGTAATTGGTCTATTTCTTCTAAATTCACAAGCCACTCGTAGGTAACAAACATAGATTTTGCCACATACATGCTACAACCCCAACCAAACCAATTCCAGAAAATGCACCAGAAACCCGGTTTCTTCTACACTAAGCACAATAATTATGATGGTAAACGAAAAGAAACCGGGCTTCTCAACCAAAACGAAAAGCCTCAAACACCTAACAATTAACCCAGTGTTATATTAATTAACACAACAATTTGAAATTCAATTTAAACATCATCATAATCATTATCAAAAATATACATTATATCCAACTCTTAAAATGACTGCCTTTTAGAAAATACAGCGTTTTATAGAATGAGAATAACAGTGATTTTATATACATACAAAAGCTTACATGATTTAATACATAAATACTGAATAAGATGATATTTTTGTATTTATCCAATCAAAACAATCTAATAAGCAGAAAAACTGAATGACTAGATTTATACACGATGAGTTTAGCAAAGACTTCATTGAAGCATTGCTAGAGCCTTATGGTGCAGTCAAAGCACCAAAGCGTGTTGCCACAGAAGTAAAGCAAATCGATATCTTATTTACTCCCAATGTCTTACAAAACCCTGACCTGACTGCGCTAGGTCTACTTGGAAAGTTTGCCCAGTTCCCCGCAATATTTGAGCCGTTTCGTAACCCGGCGCCAGAAGACGACATTTGTGATTGTATAATCAAAGCATTGGAAGTCAAAAATGCACTCAAAAGAAAAGCAAAGCCTAAAAAAACAGCACGCAAAACAAAAGCAAAGCCCAAAACAAGAGTATTTAAAGAAACTGCGATACCCAAACTATGGGTTTTGACACCAACCGCATCTGATGAGATATTATCTAAGTTTAAAGCAGAACCAGATACCAACTGGGCGCCAGGGGTATACTTTGTACCCGAAGCTTTACGAACAGGAATAGTTGTCATCCACCAGTTGCCTGAAACACCTGATACATTATGGTTAAGAATCCTAGGTCGAGATACAGTGCAAACCAATGGCATCGATGAATTTATCGCACTACCGGATGACAACCCTTTTAAGCAAGCCACGCTAGAATGTTTATACAACTTCAAGCAAAATTTAGAATTAAATAAAACAGAAGACGCAGAAACGGAGTTAATTATGAGATTGGCGCCACTTTATCAACAAGACCGCGAACTTGCAAAGCAAGAAGGAAGAGCCGAAGGAGAACAACGTTTGGTTCTACGTCAACTAAATAGACGTTTTGGTGAGATTGATGCATCAGTAGCTGAAAGAATTGGTTTATTATCCACAGAACAAGTAGAAGCTTTAGGAGAAGCCTTATTAGATTTCTCAGTCTTAACTGACTTGGAGGCTTGGTTAAATCAAGAACTTCAATAAAGTTACTTATTTATAAACTTAAAGCGCAAAAGAGTCGGGTATAATATATCTCGACTTTTTTAATGCTCAGGTATGTCCTTTCAACTAATAAGCTTCGTTTCTAACTCGTTTTGGAATCAAACGCAATGCTAATAGCATAAGTGCGCTCAAACGTACTAAATAGAAATTTTTATATAATTGTTCTATAACGGTGGCTATCTCATCAACTAGGCTTTTCATACATTAGTATATAATTAATGCAAAACTAGAGCAAGTCATAAATATTTTTATCAATCATGAAACTATCAGGTAGTGAAATTAAAGAATTAAGAAATGCCCTGACAGATGCCTTTCGTAGTAAAGCAAAATTAAAGATGATGATACGGGAATCGGATTTAGATATAAATCTTGAAGAAATAGTATTTGGTGAAAATTTAAACGATGTTGTCTTTGAGTTAATAAATTGGGCAGAGTCACATAATAAATTAGATGCACTCGTTAAAGCTGCATATCAAGAAAATCCTAATAATGCAAAGCTGAGAGCGTTTGTAAACAGAAAACTAGAAACCGAACATAGTCCTAAATCTTCTTTAAAGTTACAAAAAGGTGAAATTGCTTTACAATCTCAGTTTGATGTTTTTCTTTGCCACAATAGTCAAGACAAACCAGAGGTGCAAAAAATAGGCAATCAATTAATCGAGTTAGAAATTAGACCTTGGTTAGATGCGTGGCAACTTCGTCCTGGTTTTCCTTGGCAACCAGAACTAGAAAGACAAGTCAAAACTAGTAAATCTGTTGCATTATTTGTTGGTAGCAGTGGTTTAGGACCTTGGCAAAAACAGGAAATAGAAGCATTCATGCGCGAGTTTGTTGAAAGAAAATGCCCAGTAATTCCAGTTTTACTTCCCACTGCACCCGATAAACCAGAACTTCCAGTATTTCTCAGTGGTCATATGTGGGTAGACTTTCGGCAGTTACAACCCGAACCAATGAAACAATTAATTTGGGGAATTACTGGAAAAAATCTCAATGGTATATAAACCATATATTTGCTAATTAGGTCGCCTTCATCTAAATAAAGTAAGGCAAAATTTTGATATAATCCGGAAATGAAGCAACTGAATAAGTATCTAAATTAGATGTACAGCAGCTAATATTACACCCATGTGTTGAATTACAAGTTGTTTTCTGATCAAAGGAATGGTAATTAATTTGTGGCAGAATAAATATTTTTATCTATTATGAAACTATTAGGTCATGAGAAAAAAGAGTTACGCATAGCTCTGGCAGATGCATATCCCAGTAAAGCAAAATTAAATATGCTTGTTACCGAATCAGATTTAAGTAACAATATTGACGAAATAGCATTCGGTGAAGACTTTAATGACATTATTTTTAAATTAATCAGTTGGGCAGAGTCAAATGATAAAGTAAATATACTTATTCAAGCTGCATATGACGAGAATCCGAATAATGCTAAACTGAAAGAGTTCGTGCAAAATAGACAAACAATATTCGATTTTGCAAAGGTTTCAAACAATACTAACTCATTTCCAGAACACGACTGGAAAGAAATATGCTTTATACTCACCAAAATAGATATCGAATTCATCACCGATGCTTGTCGCTGTACTCTAGAGAATATTAGCAAAAATCAAGATGTCTTAGGCGCCTATCCGGAATTAAATAAATTAGACATACCCAAATTAAAAACTATTTTATTACAAAAGTGCCCAGACAATGATAAACAGGCGCCTACTATAATTGAATTTGCCGAACGTTTGGCTAAAGAAGTGGAACAACCTTATCAAAATGATTTAAATAAGTGGGTACAAACTGTAGCAACGAAACTTAACATAAAATTACCAACATATTCTCAATCTCGAAAAATTTTTGGCTTCCTCAAACCTACTTTAGAGCCATATTTAATGATTGTAGTTACACCTATAGATACAAATAAAGTTTTGTTAAAAGCAGAATTAATACTTGATTATAAATCAAAAGATAGCAACGCCAAAGCAGCGATAAAAATTGAGTTGGCAGAAACTAAAACAGATATAAGTTGCTTAATAACACAAATTGCAGATAATATATATAATTTTATTAGAGAAAGCCGAAAAAAATTACAAGGTAAAAAATATAATTTAACAATTGAAGTGTTTTTACCAATTCAATATCTAAACAATAGTATAGAGTTTGACCAAATAACTTTTAACGATAGTGAGGTAAAACCTATTGGCTATGAACATCATTTTTTAGTGCGCTCTTTAGAACGTTTTTCAACAAATGATGAAGTATATTTAAATAACTTATACAAAAGATGGGATGTATTGGAAGAAATTTTAGAAAATAGCCCTAATGAGCAAGATTTACAAAAGAAATTTGAGTTTTTGTCTGAAGTGAATAACTGTAATTGGGATGAATTAGAAAATAGTTGGCTTTTTGAAGAAAGATTTGCGATAAAAGTCAAGTGTTTACCAAACTCAGATGTAGAGCAAAGAAAGTTTTTTCAGGCTATTTTAAGAGCAGGTGTTCCAATCTCTTTATGGGCAAGGTGTGATAATTTACTGGATATAGATAAATTTGATAGTTTATTAACAGTAAAACACTTGAGAAATTTTAATCATTTTTTTGAAGCTGTATGGAAGCTGCGTAGATTAGCCTACGCGAAACAGGATAAAACTAGTTATTTAGGGTATCATCTTGGCTTTCTATGTGATAATCCTTATCGAATACCGTTTTGTTTAATGCCACAGAATCAAGATTTTATAGAGACGGGGTATTAACAGCATATTATACTATTGCGTAAGGAGTAAATCATAATGACAGACTGGCGCCTTTTTCAGGGTACAGGAGAACTACAACAAGAAGTTGAAGAAAAACTCAAGTCCCTCTCCCCTCCCCCTTGGCGAAAATTTGGTTTCTTAGAGGATGTCCCAGTAAATGCTGATGGTATAGATGAACGCTGGCAAGAAATTTTGGAACTTGCTAAAAACAAAGAACGAGATAAAAGACGCGGTGAGACCTTTCGCCTTGGTTCTACGGCGCCAGATATAATAAATGCTGTGAATGCTGCGATTTATTTACGTAGACCGTTACTTGTTACAGGTAGACCAGGTTCTGGTAAAACGACATTAGCTTACGCTATCGCACGTGAGTTAAATTTAGGTTCTGTACTAACTTGGGCAATTACCGCACGTTCAACCTTACAAGAAGGACTTTACCGTTACGATGCAATAGCTCGTCTCCAAGATGCTCAACAAAACGAACAGCAGGATATCGGTAATTACAGCAGATTGCGGGTAAATGAGGTACAATTATAATTGGTGCATCAATTACGATAATGAAAGCTTACTCCATCGACTTCCGGTTAAAAATTGTTCAAGCCTACGAGCAAGGGGACACTTCAATCAG
>JAESFJ010000191.1_pt1 | contig 49723 bp, 42 predicted proteins | sample 9266161 | NCBI WGS metagenome assembly JAESFJ01 (sample SAMN14506165, study PRJNA617096) | algae metagenome | isolation source: Calothrix sp. FI2-JRJ7 and co-occurring heterotrophs from granitic desert soil | place: USA: Red Pass Lake area, Fort Irwin, California | collected 2000-06-01
AACCCACAACAAGCCACATGTAAAAATTTGATGATTGAGTATAATTTTACTCTTTTTATCATTTATGTAGTTCAGTTATTACCGCATACTACAGTTGAATGGCGCCTTGGGGTGCGGAATGTGGGATCGAACATAAACTTTATTTACAAACAGATTTAGAAAACGCCCTTGGCAACGGATAAAACGGATGTAACAGATAAATCATCCGTTACATCCGTTCTAATCCATTGCTAACTTTTTAAACGTTTCTTCCACTTGTGTGAGAAGAAATAATTGTAATTAAATATCCATCAGAACCACTGATAACAAACCATTGGTGGACTTGATCATTTTCAACTGGAGAAGCATATATACGGTAGAATGTCGCTTACTTAACAATTTATGGTGCGTGAAAGCAGTTTAATATTACGTTACATTGATTGATTGTAATAGCTTTCACGCACCCTACCATTTTTTTTGGCGCCGATTATTCTTAAGTAAGTGTCATTCATATATACGGTTACTTACACAAGCGTTCCTAGTTGCTACTATATTATCTACCATCAAATCGAACGGCGCCTTTGTGCCAGCAGTCATAATATATTTTTTTGTTTGCTTCAATATTAGGTGAGTTCCACCTCTAAGTTCTAACATAGCAATATCTTCTGATTGGTGAATATATCGCAAACCTAATTTGATCAAGAAATCTGTAGCTGTTGAAACATCGCTTACCAGTAGTTGAACATGACCTATTGCTACTGTCGGACGGGTGTCTAACGAATTCAGTGTAATCGCTTCTTGTAACTGCATAATTTATCGTACCTTATATCTTGCACCTCTCCGTATATACTCAGTCTAAGTAAAAACAAGAGCAATAAAGCTACATTAGTCTTATTAGCTTTTAACGCTAAATCAATAACTTTAGACTTTATACTGAGTGTTTAAAATCAATCAAATTTTCTTGGTGCAAGATGTGAGGTACTCAAAGTGTGAAGAGTAAAATGAAATAAGGGGAATCACGCCCTGCATCTACTGTCTAGCACACGTAAATACAGGACGTGAAGTCAGAAGGGAGATTGTGTGAAATTGCAGTGAGTGTTAAGACCCAGATAGGCTGTTTGTAATTCACTTTTTAGCTTGTAATTCATATTATAATACGTTAACTGGATAGGCAAACAGTAGTTTTATGCGTTTTTAAGTTTGGAACTTGATATTTTAAGCACTTGCTTTAATGCCGCCAAGTCCTTATTTTGAAAAATTTGTTCGCTAAAATTTGCCGAAAACTCCTATTAGTGCTGTTTTTCAGGTTTTAGCGTTTTTTGATTCATACTCAAATTAGTTATGTAATAAATTTTAAGGTACTATAAGTCGATAATATTAGTGTAGATTAATTGTTAATATAAAAGTACTTGTTTCGACCTTTTCGGAGTGTAAATAAGTCGGCGCCGCGCTTAAAATAAGTAAAATCGATTAAACTCACAAACAAAAATATTTGATTTTATCGAACAGAGCCTATATGTTAAAGTTAGCCAATTAGTACAGGTAGCTTTCTTGGCTGCTTTATAGCTGTTGGTGCAGTTTCACGTGCAAGCGCTTATGGAGCTATCGAGTAAATCAGAATATGCGCTTCTAGCCCTGTTTGAATTGGCGAGTTGCTATGATAGCGGACAGTCTCTGCAAATCCAACAAATAGCAGACGCTCAATATATACCCAAGCGGTACTTAGAGCAATTGTTGGCTAGCTTGAGACTGGAGGATTGATCAAGAGTACGCGCGGGATTAGAGGTGGTTACGTGTTGGCAAAAGACCACGACAAACGACTGCTTTAGATGCACTGAAACGCATTGAGGGGTTGGATACAGTTTCGCAACAAGATGCTAGTACTGTCTACACTAATGCATCCGGGGTAATTAAACATGTTTGGAAGGAAGCGACTCATGCACTATACGAGGTTTTAAAAGATTACACATTACAAGACCTTTGTGACCTACATCGTAAAAACTCATCAACTGCATTGATGTATTATATATAAGATGTAGTATAACTTGGGAGCAATGCAATTTTGTTAAATCAACCTATACTAAAGCAATCACAAATAACCAATACTTAGTAAAAAAGTAATTTTTATAACAAGGTGCAATTAGTTTGCACACCAATTTTTTTTTTGAAGACAGCAAAAAGATTCACAGGCAACAATTTAAACGATTTTTCTAACATTTGAGCATAATTTAAACGCCCTTCACTGTGCGCGCATGAAAGGTAATCTCTCTGTAACAAGATAATTCTACGTCGCTCTCCAGTTGACTTAATAATAAATTTATCCATATCTATTATTAACGTTAAAGCTCCGTGTTATTAGTATGTCTAAAGAAAGAAATTACAGCAGTTTTCATTGTCAGATCGTATTTTTTCATCTAATATTCACCATGCATTGTCTGCCTTTAGATAGATGCTTAATAAAAAAGCACTAAAAAGGAGTTTAAAGATAGTTTTAAAACGGATATAATGTCTATCTAAAGAAAGAAGATTTTAATATATGGAATTGAATATAAAATAGGAAATTATTTGCTTTTCTAGCAATTTAGCAGTCAAGATTCGACATAATTTATTTTGAATCCTGAATTCTTGCGAAGTTTATTTTGGAAAAGAATATGTAGTAAGGGACTAGTGAATCATAAGTAATAGGGAAAATTTTGTAGAGACGTTACACGTAACGTCTCTACGTGTATTTCATAAACATGCAATCTGCTGTAAGTGACAATTTGCATCTATTACAAAATGTTAACTATAGACGTAACACTTGCATTATGAGTGGATAAACCTTATTATACTTATAATCTACGGCATATCGGTAGAGTTGTAGCAGTTAGCCAAGCTACAAAAAGTATTATTCACGAGGCTACTATGAGTGAGTCAAAACTATTTATACCTCTTATACAAGTGAAAAGCCTACAGATAATCTCATTAAAATCAACGGTAAAAAACTGGGGTTTAAGGCGCCTCTCAAATAGCTATTTAAAATTGGTAAGTCTATTTGTGGTTGGTGTCGCTTTAAGTATCGCGCTAGCTGCTTGCGGAAGTAGTTCAGCAAGTAATTCGGATGTCAAATTGAGGCTCGTTTCGTTCTCTGTCACCCAAGCTGCCCACGACCAAATTATTCCTAAGTTTGTCGAGAAGTGGAAAAAGGAACATAATCAGAACGTGACTTTTGAAACTAGTTATGGTGGAAGTGGCGCCCAAGCTGCTGCTGTTATTGACGGGTCAAAAGAAGCTGATATTGTTCATTTAGCGCTTCCTTTGGATGTGAATAAAATTCAGCAAGCGGGTTTAATCAAAAAAGCTTGGGAAACTAGGGCGCCTCGTAATGGTATTGTTACAAGGTCAGTGGCAGCAATTGTGACTCGTGATGGAAACCCAAAAGGCATTAACTCATGGGAAGACTTGGCAAAAGATGATGTGAAACTGATAGCAGCAAATCCCAAAACTTCGGGGATTGCAATATGGGAGTTTTTAGGATTGTGGGGTTCTGTCACTCAAGCAGGTGGTGACGAAGCAAAAGCACTCGATTTTGTCACAAGAGTTTATAAAAATACATCTGGTTTGACAAAAGATGCTCGTGAGGCAAGTGACTTATTCTTCCAGAAGGGTGAAGGAGACGTTCTGGTCAGCTATGAAAACGAAGTAACATTAGCTGAACAAAATAATCAGAAGCTACCTTTCACAGTACCTCAATTAAATATATCTATTGACAATCCAGTCGTTGTGGTTGATAAAAACGTTGAAAAGCACCGTACAAAAGAAGTCGCACAAGCGTTTATTGACTACTTGTATTCAGAAGAAGCGCAGCGTGAATTTGCCAAACTAGGTTATCGTTCTGTCAACCCTCTAATTACGCAAGAAGTAGCTTCGCAGTTTCCTAAAGTCGAGACTTTATTTACCGCTCAAGACTTAGGAGGATGGGACACTATCCAAAAAAAATTCTTTGAACAAGGAGCAATTTTCGAGCAAATTCAAGCAAAAAGCAAAGCTTAAAACCAATTTTCATATAAGATATTATGAAACTGAAACGATTACATTTATTGAAGAATAACTTCTTCATTGCATTCCTAATATTACTAAGTCAAAACTTGATAGGCTGCGGTAATAATCAAAATCAATCGCAAGTCAGTATTGATGGTGCTGCCGTAGGTTTTCCCATATCCCTAGCTGTAGCAGAAGAATACCACAGAGAAAATGAAAATGCTGTAGTTAGCGTTGCATCTAGTGGAACAGGTGGAGGTATCAGTAAATTTTGCGCTGGAGAAATAGATATTGTCGGCGCCTCGCGTACTATAAAAGACGAGGAAATTAAAAAATGTAAATCTAAGGGTATTGAGTTTGTCGAGTTACCGATTGCATTAGACGGAATAGCGGTAATAGCCAATCGCGAAAATGACTTTGCCAAATGCTTGACTATTAAAGAATTGAGTACAATTTGGAAAGCTAAGTCAGATGGAAAAATCTTAACTTGGAATCAAGTCAATCCCAAATTTCCAAATGGAAGGATAAAGTTGTACGCTCCGGCTTCAGACACAGGAACATTTGACTATTTTACTCAAGCCGTTACAGGCAAAGCCAAAAACAGCCGCACAGACTATACTCCTAGTCACAATCAAAATACTCTAGTCCAAGGAGTCGCAGGAGACAAATACTCTCTTGGCTACGTAGGTATTTCTTACTACATTCAAAACCAAAATAGGTTAAATTTAGTTGGGGTTGAAAGTCCAAAAGGTAAATGTGAAAAACCCGTCCCGGTCGATAATGTAATCAAGAATGTTTATACACCTTTATCGCGTCCACTGTTTATCTATGTCAGTAAAAAATCGTTAGATTCTAAACCATCAGTAAAAGAATTTGTTAGCTTTTATCTAGACAACTCTTGGAAATGGGTAGATAGCGTTGGTTATGTAGCGCTACCTGATGAAGCTTACACTAAAACAAAACAAAAGTTTCTAACGGGTGAAACAGGTACAAAATTCAAAAAAGCAAAACCAGGTGAACCAATTACTAATTTCATTTAAATAATTTATTCATATATCGAGTAAAATCTAAAATTGTATTATGCAAGGCACTTATCAAGACGATTTAAATCAAGTATCAAGAGAATCACTCGAAAAAAACGCATCTGAGGATATTCAAGAAAAAGTTATAGCGGCAGTTTTATTTTGCTGTGCTTTGATTTCTGTATTTACTACCTTTGGGATTATATTTATAATCTTTCAAGTAACGTTTGAGTTTTTCCAAGAAGTAAGTCTTGCCCAATTCTTTTTGGACACAAAATGGACACCTCTATTTGCAGAACGACATTTTGGTGTATGGCCCTTAATTTGTGGTACTTTCTTAACTACTGTAGTAGCAATGGCAGTGGCTATTCCTCTTGGTTTATCTTCTGCTATTTATCTAAGTGAATATGCTCCGCCAAAGGTTGCAACAATTTTACGTCCAGCCGTAGAACTTCTGGCAGGGATACCTACAGTTGTTTATGGTTACTTTGCTCTGTTATTTGTGACACCATTCCTAAGAAATTTTCTGCCCTTAGAAATTTTTAATGCTTTAAGCGCGGGTATAATGATGGGAATTATGATTACTCCGACTGTGGGTTCAATCAGCTTAGATGCTATTAAGGCAGTTCCTCGTTCCTTACGCGAAGGCGCCTATGCTTTAGGAATTACAAAATTAGAGTCAATTTTTAAAGTTGTTTTACCAGCAGCACTTTCAGGGATAACTGCTTCAATCATTCTGGGAATTTCGCGTGCGGTTGGTGAGACGATGACTGTTTTAATTGCTGCCGGACAACAGCCAAGATTAACGGTTAACTTAATGGAATCAGTAGGAACAATGACAGCTTATATGGCGCAAATTTCCGGTGGAGACAGTCCGCGTGGAAGTTTAAATTTTAAAACTTTATACGCTGTAGGCGCCGTTTTGTTTATCCTAACTCTGCTTCTAAATATAGTTAGCTACTGGATATCCAGACGGTTCAAAGAAAAATATGATTGATAGGATGATTACCGTAGGGGCGGGTTAACAAATATCCTACAATAAAACTTAAAATCACTGTAAACCCGCCCTTACTACATTAGGGGGTATTATATGACAACATACAGACAAAACGATTTTCAAAGTAGTAATTCTGATTTCACCGACAATATCGAAAAAAGAGAAACACTAGGAAAAGTATTTGAATATATTTTTTTATTAGGTTTGCTCATCGGTTTATTCGTTCTAGCTTTGTTAGTCTTTGATATATCAAAAGACGGTTTAGCTAGATTTCTCACACCAGGATTTCTAACCGAAACACCTTCACGTTTCCCCGAAGAAGGTGGTATACGTCCAGCAATTATAGGCAGCGTCCTTTTAGGAGTGATTGTAATTTTAACTGCTGTACCTATTGGTGTAGGAGCGGCTCTATATCTCGAAGAATACGCACCAAAAACTTGGTGGACATCGCTGATTGAAATTAATATCGGTAATCTTGCTGGAATACCTTCTATAGTTTATGGGTTACTTGGTTTAGGTGTTTTTAATTACCTTTTACAATTTGGCCCAAGCTTAATCTCTGGTGCATTAACTCTTTCTTTAGAGTCATTACCAGTAATTATTGTTACAGCTAGAGAAGCAATACGCTCAGTCCCAGACTCACTAAGAAACGCTTCTTACGGACTAGGTGTAACCAAATGGCAAACCATTCGTAGCCACGTTTTACCTTATGCCATTCCGGGTATCCTTACAGGGGTAATTATTTCAGTATCCCGCGCAATAGGAGATGCAGCTTGCTTACTAGTTGTAGGCGCCGTGAGTTTTCTTACCTTTGACCCAGGTTTATTTCAAAGATTTATGGCTCTACCTATCCAGGTATTTAGCTATATTACTCGTCCCGAGCCAGGTTTTGGTAATGCCGCTGCTGCCACTATCATCACCTTAATTTTATTAATCTTAGCCTTGAACGGAATTGCAATTTATATCCGTCAACGTTTTACATTGGATTAAATAATCAACAACTAGTTAAATTCTTATCATAGGAGCTTAAATAAAATGACTAACATTAACGGTGGTCGAAGCACAGAAGGTAGCATAACTCTTAACCAATATGATACTCGTGTATTTAATCTAGAAGCAGTTAAAGTATTTTATAACGGCTTTTTAGCGCTTCAAGATGTTTATATGGAAATTCCTGATAAACAAATTATTGCTTTTATTGGTCCTTCAGGTTGTGGTAAAAGTACTCTGTTACGCTGCTTCAACCGAATGAATGATTTAATTCCTGGCGCCAAAGTAGATGGTAAACTTAACTACCGTGGTCGTAATATCTATGACTCCAATATCAATTCTGTGAAATTACGGCGCCAAGTTGGGATGGTATTTCAAAGACCAAATCCTTTCCCCAAATCTATATACGAAAATATTACTTTTGGACCTCGTTCAAACGGTTATAAAGGTAATCTTGATGAACTTGTAGAAACTTCTCTCAAACGTGCGGCAATTTGGAATGAAGTTAAGGATAAATTAAAATCTAAAGGTACAGCATTATCTGGTGGACAGCAGCAAAGATTATGCATCGCGCGCGCTATAGCCATGAAACCAGATGTACTATTAATGGATGAACCTTGCTCTGCTCTTGACCCAATTTCTACCCGTCAAGTTGAAGAGCTTTGTTTAGAACTTAAAGAGCAATACACAATTATTATGGTGACACACAACATGCAACAAGCTTCTAGAGTTGCAGACCATACAGGGTTCTTTAACACAGAAACCGATAGAAACGGTAAACGCTACGGTAGATTAGTTGAATTTAGTCCTACCAAACAAATCTTCGAGGCGCCGAAAACTCCAGAAGCAGCAGAATATATTAGCGGTCGCTTTGGTTAAAAATTTTTAGTTACACCATTTAAATTCCTAATTTCTTAAGGAAATTAGGAATTTTTTTGTATCACCGTAATCAAAGAATTATTGCCTGAGCATTGTAAAGTACTATATGTCTATCGATATTTAGAACTATTTACATAATTTATTGAAATTATGTGTAATATTTATTACTAAAATGGGAGTTGAAATGCTAAAGGCTATTGTTTTGGCTTGGCTACTGTTGTTTATTGGCGACTTCCTTTCAACATTTTTATACCATATACCTGAACATGTTTTTGGTAGCTTACATTTAAAAACGCATCACTCAGGAAATAAAGATTTTCGTCACTACGCAGTTTTAGCGTTAAACATCAATGTTCTTTTAGACGGTGTTTTAGGCGCCATTCCCTACATTATAGTAGGGGTATTTTTATGGCAATTTTCACCTAGTGGGATTATTTGCGGGTTAATTCTAGGTCAGTTACATGTGTGGTGGAGACATACAACTGCTCTCGGTTGGCAAACACCAAAATTGGCAAATAGCCTATGTCAGTTTTTGTTTATTACCACTCCTGAAAGACACTGGCTGCATCATGAAAAAACTAGTGTAGGTTACGGTGACATCTTCACCGTCTTTGAAAAGCCAGCAAAAGCTTGGCTGTCTTGGTTACGTTTACTAAGAATTAATTCGCAACGGATATAACTTGTCGTTTTGATTAACATGGTATTTACATGTTTGAATCTATGCCCCAAAACCAGGCAGAAGGCGATACGTTTCGCTCTTCATTATGATTGAGAATCCTAACCAAATCAAAACTAATGGGAAGATTTTGCGACCGTAGCGAGCTAGAAGTGGCGCCATCAAAGGATTATGAGTCATGCGATAAGAGAGGAAACACCAAACTCCAACTGTTAGGTAGCAAATTGCGAGAATTACGCCTAAGCTATTGATATTGCTGCTAGCAAATTTTTGTTGCCAGATTCTTCAGATTCTTCACTACCAGTTCCGTAAATTCCAAGGTTTCCCCGACTTTCGTTACAGCATTGTCCCCATACGACTCCTGCAAGATTCCTAAAATGCCCAGCGTCAAGAGATATGTACAACACAATCTACACTTAATTAATATAATTATAAAAAGTAAAAATGGGATACAGTAGATTTAACTGCATCCCATTAAAACAAACACTATTGAACAGTCGCATTGAATAGCAAGCGCATTCCTAAATTTGACTCAAGGCTAAATTTTAACCAGGCGCCATAATTGAATTTGATAACATAGATGTTTTTCAAAAATAAGCTTGGCTTGTAACCCTTCAACAATCGGTTTTTGTAGCCAGCGTTTAAATGCCCAGTTAAAAACTGCATACACTGGAGGCGCCGCAATATTTAAAACATTTCCAATATATTTACCAGTCGATAACCCAAAAGTCCGAAAGTTGTCAATACACAAATCAATAGTTGGAGTAATTTGGCTAGAAATATCCTCAGTTTTAACTAGCTCAAATCCAGCTTGCTCTAACGCAGTATTAAGCTCTGTAACCACATGACAATTAGAAAAGATACCCTCATTATACTTATCGTCAACACGTAACATATCTGCAAGTAACAAATAACCACCAGAGCTAAGTAAACGTGATGCACACTGGGCAATATCCGAAGCCGCTATGTACTGACTACTTTCGCTAAGAAGAATAAGATTGTAAGAATTTGTTGTCTTAAAATCTTCAAATCTTGTTAAATGGAATGGTGCTTTACAGTTTGTTTGTTTTAAAAACATTTCCTCCTGAAGTCCATCTGGCGCCAGTCCTTCTACCGTAAAACCACGTTCCAGTAAATAACTAGCATTACCTCCTATTCCACAACCGACATCAAGAATAGAATTTACTCCCTCTGGGATAAAGCTTAAAAGTTTATTTGAATAAGCTTCTTGAGCAATACGCAGTTGACTAATAGTCAGTTCCTGATTGGCTACTGGTGGTGATTCCCAATATCCATAATGTAGGAATGGAGAATTTGTCAGTTCTAAATAATATTGAATCGCTGCATTTTGGTAGCGAGTCGCTGGAGAAATGTTTTTTACCTTGGATTTTTGCATGAGTAATTATGCTAATGTTAACTAAAAAGTTCGATGAGACGGTTTAAATTCCTCCCATCTCCGAGAGATTTGTTTATAAGACTCGACGGGAGAAATTACTGAATTTACCAGGATATCTACCTCTAATTCATTACCACATTTCAAGACTAAAATTATTTCTTTTTGCGGATTATAATCATCAACTGCTTTAATAATACGTATAATTGCTTTTGAATTAAGAACCCACTCTTGTAAATAAGCTTGCACTTTAGATTTGGTCAAAAAAAATAAATTGAGATTTTGCTCTAAATAAAAGGTTTTACATTGCGTTGAAATAAGGGCAACATCAGACGTATCTGATATATCCAGCAAGCAAATGACGGCGCCGTTTCCCGATTTTAAAAAACCTTCCCAAGCAGTATAACCAATTAGTAACAAAGTATTAATATTTAATATCGGCGAAAAATTATTTCTCAAAGACATTTACTTCCTCGTGCGAGCAATGTAATCATAACCATCACTTCATTGACGACAAGATAGGCGCCATTCAAAAATCTATTAAGGTTATTTCCTCCACTCATTCGCACAAGTTGTACAAACAAATATTTTATACTGAACTTTCATCTATACCTCGTAGATACTTAGTTAACTTTATTTCATCGGCAGGCATTGTCACTTACAAGTAGAACTGATATTTTTATTTTATCATACAGATGATAAGCGAGTTCCCAGGTAACAAAATAGCTTGACTTCTCCCTGCTAGTTGCAGTTCCTAAAACGTTATTGTATATCTGCAATATCACAATGAAGTTAATCTATTTCAGCAGTAACTTGACTAGATACAGCTATATATAAACCGATAAGGAGTATTATAAAACCTATCCAGTTTGAAAAACTTAACCTTTCCCAAAATATTACCCAAGCAAAAAGGCTACTAATAATTGGCTCTAACAAATGAACTAAGGAAACAACAACCGAGGAAAACTTATTAAGACTATATGTCAGTAAACCTTGACCAACTATTTGGCAAACCAGGGCAAGGCTAATCACCCAAGTCCACCCTGAGAGTGTAGAAGGAAAAATTTCATTTCCACTCAATAAAACGAAGGGTAACATTACTATAACAGAAATTCCACAAACCCATAATTGTATCGTGACCGAATCGAATTTGGCTCGTAGTTTTTCTACAGCTAGCAAATAAGCAGTAGCAAAAATCGCACTTAAAATAGCCACTGAACTTCCAACTAAATTGCTGGTAGCAGTAGAGAGTTCCTCGATTTCGATGCCAATTGCTCCTGCAAAAGCGATAACCATTCCAATGACAAATTGGCGGTTGAAGCCTTGATTAAATAGTAACCATGCTCCTAAGCTAGTAAATATCGGCGCCAAATTATGTAGTACAGTAGAAATAGCAACACTAGTTTGAGTCAGTGACCAAGCAATGCAAACCAGATTTAAGGCAAACGAAATTCCAGAAGTTGACAAGATTAACAAATTTTGATATGTATAAGGCTGCTGTTGTATTGGCTCCCTTGCTCTAAATTGTATTATCACCTTGGCAAACTGCCATAGGGCAAAGAATACAGTAGCTAGCCAAAAGCGATTAAATACAGTCGCATCGGGACTAAGTTCGTTTTCGCTCCATTTAATAAAGATAGAACCGAATGATAGAGCAACTATACCGATAAATAATAAGACAGGGGAAGCGATAGCTGATATTTTAGCCAATAGTCGCCCAATAAAATTCAGTTGATTTTCCATCTTTTAGCTCGTTTTCCAAAGGAAAATATTAATAAAAATAATAAATTTTGAATAACACTTTAATAATATACACTTATCTCGTTTCCTTGCTACTACCAAAATAGAATTTTACCCCTTTCCGATATCGAAAGCAGGTTTAGCGTTTAGTTTAATATTAATTATCTACATATAATTAAGGAATTATAAAAGCTACAGCCTCAAGGTTAGACTGTAAAACTCAAATATCTTTATTACCTTCATGATAATCAATTTGAGCTAATACACGTCTGCTGTTAAAGGATTAAGAGTCAAATTGGAACTGCTACGATTGATATTAAGTCTTCTCGCAACACCCAATGTATTACCAGTATTATGAAAATTCATATTAACCCCGTTTTTCAAATTGACAAAAAACTAAAAAGCTATATAAATAAAGCTTTTGAACAATAATTTTTGTTAATCTTCTTCAATACTGGTATTGCTTGTCTTGAAATTAACACCGTGTAAATGCGTAAGTTATTTGTAAAGACAAAATAAAAATGCAAGTACTCATTCAGGACTTACGCATGAAAACCTAGAAACCTGGAATATACGTTGATAACATGTAATAAAAATGACGATTTGTCTGCGACAATGAATGCGTAGAAACCAGGTTTATGCAGCGTAAGTCCTATTAGTTATTACTCTTGAATGTCTTTAACAATGTTTGCATATTTCGTCCCATCAGTATCGCTTGCCGATGACAATTTTACTTTAAAAAAATTATTACCATCAATTTAAACGTCTCCACAGTCAGAGAAGCTTACTAATCAAATATTTAGTATTTTGCGTTCTAGTAAAAAAAGTACCGAGCAAATTCAATGTACAGGAACTAAATCAAATGGACGCTATAGTTCTATATCCAATGCTATCGCTCCTTTTGATTGTCAGTTCCTTAATAAATTAACGTTAACAATTAGAGCTACAAACTTTGTAATACTGCCTAGTGGTAGAGCTATACCCATTGAAAATGCCAAAAATTTCAACTTGATGCCAAAACCTATTCCCTTATCTTATCAAATTACTTCTTGGAATTGGAAGAAGCCGCCTTAGAGATTACGTAATTTTTCTTAACTATAATGTAACAATTTATTACAAACAAAATAAGTTTGGTGATTACAGAGAAATAAGCTTTTGCGTGTCTGTTTTTCACCAACCTTTGATTATACTTGTGAATGGCTTTAAATAATTTTAATAATTATAGATATTTTTATAGTTTAACCATAAGAATTTTATATGCATCCACATTTGGATGCAGGAAACGCGCGTTTTATTTTTTATCGGCGCCAATATCTTGCTTTGAATGCCTAACATAACTTATTCTCAATATTAGATGTTAGATGTGTGTCAATTGTTCCATTGTCAAAATAATATCTTTGTCTAGAATATAATTACGACTAACCCTACCCAGCAGGCAATTCCCGTGTTAGAAGCATTCGTATTCGCCACAGTGTTATGCGGATTTTTCGGCATAATTCTGAAAAAAAACCTGGTGATGAAAATCATCTCTATGGATGTAATGAGTACAGGGGTTATTGCCTATTATGTGCTAATTGCATCGCGAGAGGGCTTATTCACGCCAATTGTTTCTTCATTCGTCAAAAATGGTGCTTATTCCGACCCAGTTCCCCAAGCAATTATTTTAACTGCGATTGTAATCGGTTTCTCGATTCAGGCGTTAATGCTTGTTGGTGTCATGAAGTTGGCACGTGATAATCCGACATTAGAAACCAATGAGATTGAGAAGGATAATACACCATGACCACCATTACAATCGCATGGATTGCACTACCGTTTTTTTTGGGGTTCGTCATTTATCTATTTCCCAAGCTTGACAAATTTCTCGCACTATGCGGTGCCGTTATTTCTGGCGCTTATGCGTTAAAGCTATTTGTCGAAAATTCCCCTATCAAACTACAGCTAGTAGACCATTTCGGTGTCATATTACTAGTCGATCAGTTGACTGGCTACTTTATATTAACCAATGCGCTGGTAACTGCTGCCGTTTTACTCTACTGTTGGCATACCGATAAATCGACTTTCTTTTTTGCACAAACTATCATTTTGCATGGTAGCGTCAATGCCGCCTTTGCTTGTTCTGATTTTATTAGTTTATATGTAGCGTTAGAAGTCAGTGGTATTGCCGCGTTCCTTCTAATTGCTTATCCCCGCACTGACCGTTCACTTTGGGTTGGTTTAAGCTATCTGTTTGTTAGCAACACAGCGATGTTGTTTTATCTTGTAGGCGCCGCGTTGGTTTACAAAGCAAATCATTCGTTTGATTTTGCTGGGTTACGTGGGGCGCCTCCAGAAGCATTAGCCCTGATATTTCTGGGATTATTGATAAAAGGAGGAGTTTTTGTATCAGGATTATGGCTACCTTTGACCCACTCAGAATCAGAAACTCCTGTGTCAGCGTTACTATCGGGAGTTGTCGTCAAAACTGGGATACTTCCACTACTACGTTGCGCTTTGATTGTACCTGAAATCGACCCAATTGTCAGAATTTTCGGAGTTGGGACTGCGCTTTTAGGAGTTTCCTATGCTGTATTTGAAAAAGATACTAAGCGTATGCTGGCATTTCACACTATTTCGCAGTTAGGCTTTATTCTCGCTGCACCAGTAGTAGGTGGCTTTTATGCACTAACGCACGGTCTCGTCAAATCAACACTCTTTTTAATTGCAGGCGCCTTACCAAGCCGAAACTTTAAAGAGTTACAACAAAAGCCTATAAATAATGCAATTTGGATTGCTCTGGTTATAGCTAGCTTTTCAATATCAGGCTTTCCCTTGTTATCAGGTTTTGGAGCGAAAGTGTTGACGACCAAGAATTTACTACCTTGGCAAACAATCGCTATGAACGTTGCAGCTTTAGGAACAGCAATTTCATTTGCCAAGTTTATATTTTTACCTCGTGGTGGCCAAGAGAAAAAAGTACGCCCTGGTTTCTGGGCAGCCGTAATTCTGCTCATCGGTGGTCTGATTGTCGCAAATATTGCATATGCCGAGGCGTATACCGTTGCTAATATCATAAAACCACTGGCAATCATCGCTGTTGGCTGGTTGGCATATCTTTTGATTTTTCGACAAGCTGCTCTCAAACTGCCGCGTATGCTTGAGCGATTTGAGCATCTTGTTGGTTTTATGAGCTTAACTTTGATTCTGCTGTTCTGGATGAGATTTGCCGCATGATTGGACATTTTATACTACGACTACTCATTTGGTTTTTGCTTACCGCCAATTTTACAGTCGCGAATACTATAATTGGTGTTTGCATCGCTGTTTTATTACCACGCAGCAACGCGACAAGGGAAACATTAAAAGATTGGTTACAAATGCTGTGGAAAATTATATTAGCAGTTCCACAAGCATATATGGAAGCGTTTGAGTTACTCGTTCGTCCTCATAAATATGAAGAAGTAGTTATGGAGCGAGTATCATCAAAACGCTCGCCCAGAATGATTTTCTTGGACGTATTCTTAATTACTTTTACACCCAAGACCATTGTTTTTAAATATCACGAAGAAGGTTGGTACGAAGTTCACCAAATTCGACGCCGGAGAAGTCTATGAACTTAAACATAGTATTAATTGCAATGATTTTGGCGTTACTTATACCATTTTATGAAGCTTGGAGAAACGATGATGTCTGGCAGAAAATGCTGGCATTAGCAAGTATTTCTAGCAAAACGGCAATTATAGTATTAGTCGTTTCTGTCTTACGTGATGATTGGATGATTGGTGTCGTTGCCGCAATTATTTTAAGTGTGGGTAATGCTGGGTTTATGCTGCTAGCAAATGTAATCAAGAGAATGGGTGATGTATGATAAATATCTTAAGTTATACATGTATAACTGTAGGAATTGTCTTTTGGTTTTGGGGAACTTCTTACTTACTGGGTAATCGCTCGGTATTATACAAGCTGCACAGTCTTTCGGTTGCAGATACTTTAGGGTCAATTGCTATCCTCGTAGGACTATTGTTAAAAAGACCCAATGAATGGCCGCTACTTATCCTTGGCATTATCTGCTTGGCAATTTGGAACACCATGTTAGGGTATGTACTCGCATACTGCTCTACAGCACCTAGTGAGGTAAGCAATGACTGATACTTATATATATTTCATCATTGCTCTGTTACCTTTGTCTGCTTGTATGTTAGTACTTCAGACAAATCCTTATAATGCACTTGTAATTCGTGGCATTTTAGGAGCAATTGCGGCAATGGTGTATGGAATTTTAGGCGCCGCAGATGTTGCATTGACCGAAGCATTAATGGGCACCATGCTTGCTATTACTCTATATGCTGTTGCAGTGCGTTCATCAATGGTGATGCGTTTAGGTGTGCTTAAAGCGACAACCGAAACAGATAAAAACACCTCTGAATTTGAGAACCTTATAGCTAACATCCGAACAATTTTTAACAAACGTCATATGCGTCTGGAGTTAGTATCATACACTGATACACAGGCATTACATCGCGCGCTAATGGAAAAAGAAGTACATGCGACCTGCGTACACTCACAATTAAATAACGAAGAACCAATACAAACTGTAACCAGACTGCAACGCATCTACGACATCATGCAAGCCGAACTTTCATCACCAGGGACAACCCTGACTTATGTAAGTACTAAAAATTTAGGGGAACAGCAATGAAATGGATTTACGTATTAGCAGGGATAGCATTATATATCAAAATGCTTGTCATCGCCAATCCGGCGCCAGACTTTCCTGTATCAATTGTAGATGCAGTTGTGAAAGATAGTGGTGTGCCCAATGCGGTTTCGGGAATCATTTTCAGAAATCGTTTATATGATACCATCTTCGAGGTGGTAGTATTTACCATCGCCATATTAGGCGCCAACTTTTTACTAGCGACAGAAAAGCCTTCCACTGAAGTCCATCATTTCACAGATAAACCATCTGTAGTATTAGCACGTCTAGGAGCAACTATTGCAGCATTAGTAGGTATCGAACTCGCAATTCGAGGACATCTCAGTCCCGGTGGTGGTTTTGCTGCTGGTGTAGCAGGTGGAACTGCTATTGGTCTTGTAGCAATTACCGCACCACCAGAATGGATGCAGGCAATTTATAAACGATGGCACGCTGCCACATTAGAAAAACTTTCAGTACTCGTTTTCATTGTACTGTCAGTCGTTACCTTGGCAGGCGCCGAACTACCGCACGGAGAACTAGGAGCGTTATTTAGTGGAGGAATTCTCCCCATCCTCAACATCCTAGTCGCAGCAAAAGTAGCATTAGGTTCCTGGGCAGTTATCCTAGTCTTCATCCGCTACCGAGGACTATTGTAGGTTGGGTGGAGGCTTTGCGGAACCCAACATATTAATTATATTGGGTTTCGATTAACTACCCCGCCGCGTCGGCGGACGGGGTTTCTAATACCCCATCCACTTTCGATGCGCGAGCTTTGACGCTTCTTTTGCCCTAGTTGCTTCATCGAACCAGTCTGCTTACGCTTTTTGGTCGAGTCAGTAGAGCTAGAACATCCACAGTCTTCGAGGCGCATTCCACACCCCGGTTGCACATCCGTAGCAACGTTGTACATCACCATCACAGAACCTTTATCACGCTGTATCTCAAATTTACACTTACTACAAACATGATGTCGGTTGGAGAGTTCTGCCCAATCTTTATGAACTTTTCCACATTTTGGGCAACGCTGTGATGGTTTGATTTTTTTAGTCGGAAGAATAAGCATCAAACCACCTTTTTGCTCAATTTTGTAAGCAATCATTTGGTTTAATGCACCAAAACCTATAGAAGGTGAAGATAAAGATAAAGATAAAGAGTTAGCACGCATCGAAGCAACTAATCGTGAGCTAGAAAGAAAACTCGCAGATATTAAAGAACGTTATACACTCAAAGTCTCTGCTGAATTGTATAGTGCTATTGTATTACATCTGCCAACAGTACATATCACCTGTACTCTCCAAAAAAAGAAAGCAAAAAGAGATATAACCTTAGTTTGGAAACCATTTACTAAAATATTGGAACCTTTACACTGTGAGGTAACAGGAGAACGAATATACAAATTTTACCTCGACGAGAAAGATGGAAAAATAATAAGCGCCAAACATTGGGAATCTTATTAATGAATTTTATTGCTATATGGGAGATACTAAAAGAAACATTTTTAGAATGGAGCAAAAATAAAGTCTCAATTCTCTCATTAACCTGATTATATTATTTTTCGGCGCCTCTGGGGTTTTTGCCCAACTCCAAGAAGCTTTTAACATTATTTGGGCAATTTTCCAAAACATAAAATAACACAAAATACGTCAAAAGTCAAGCTGTTGATTTACAAGAACATATGGTCAAAAAAGAATTATTACCAAATTAATTGGTAATTTAGTAAAAAGTTGGTAGTATACTACCAAGCGTTAATTTTACGACAATGATGAACAGAAGACGGATTTTTGCTTTGATTGGTGCGGCGATTGCGAGTATGTTACTGGCGATAGGGGCTTCGCTATTAATTCCCTCGATATCAACTTTGGTAGCGCAATCGAACACTACTTTGTTGGTATCGACGGCTGCCAGCTTAAAAGACGCGGTGGAAGAAATAAAAACAAACTACCAACAAAGTCAGTCAGAAGTTAGAATTAATTTTAATTTTGGCGCCTCTGGTGCATTGCTGCAACAAATCCAGCAAGGCGCCCCAGCTGATATATTTATCTCTGCTGGAAAAAAGCAGGTAGATACTTTGGAACAAGCAGGAAAGTTGGTTCCAAATACTCGCGGCATTTTAGCAAAGAACCGTTTAGTATTAATTGTGCCTAGAAATAGCACTGGAATGACAAGTTTCTTTGATCTTACTAAAAATAATATTAGAAAAATTGCCATTGGTGAACCTAGGAGTGTACCAGCAGGACAATATGCTGAACAAGTTCTGCAAAAGTTAAAGATTTATGACAAAGTGAAATCGAAATTCGTTTACGCTAATAATGTACGCCAAGTTTTAGCTGCCGTAGAATCTGGTAATGCTGATGCGGGTTTGGTTTATCGAACTGATGCGGCAATTTCTAACAAAATTAAAACAGTTGTTGCAGCTTCAGAAACATATCATTCACCTATTGTGTATCCAATGGCAGTATTGAAACAGAGTAAAAATGTGAAAGCGGCAACAGAGTTTGTACAGTATTTATCTAGTGAGCAGGCTAAAGGTGTTCTCAAAAAATACGGGTTTATTCTGCCTTAGTAATATTTAACATAACTATGCCTCAAGATTTAACTCCCCTTTGGATATCAGTAAAAACTTCTTTGCTAGCAACATTTATTACCTTCTTTGCTGGTATTGCTGCTGCTTATTGGATGTTGGGATATCGCGGTAAAGCCAAATCCTTTATTGAGGGAATATTTGTTTCTCCGTTGATTTTACCTCCTACAGTTGTTGGCTTTTTGCTGTTGATGTTTTTTGGTAAATATGGAATAGCGGGGCAATTTCTGGATAAATTTGGAGGATTTAGTGTTGTTTTTAACTGGTACGGCGCCGCAATTGCTGCAACTGTAGTTTCCTTTCCGTTAATGTATCGCACAGCGTTAGGGGCTTTTGAACAAATTGACGAAAATCTTTTATTAGTAGCGAAAACTCTTGGCGCCAAACAATCAACAATATTTTGGCGCATTATGTTACCCTTATCGCTACCTGGAGTTTTAGCGGGGACAACATTAGCTTTTGCTCGTGCGTTGGGAGAGTTTGGCGCCACATTAATGTTAGCTGGTAATATTCCAGGTCAAACCCAAACAATGCCATTAGCGATTTACTTTGCCGTAGAAGGGGGAGCAAACAATGAGGCTTGGTTTTGGTCGCTGGTAATAATGTGTACATCATTATCAGGAATTATTGGAGCAAATGTTTGGCAAGAATTACGCAAGAAAACGGTAAGACCTAAAAAACAAGGAAAATTTACTCAAGACCAAATAAATCATACAGATGCGATAAATTGTACAGACGTGATAAATCAAGACGTGATAAATCACGTCTCTACGAATTCACCTCTTATCGTTGATATTTATAAACAACTTCCTGATTTTGAACTACGAATATCATTTAATGCAGACAACCAACCTTTAGGGTTATTGGGGGGTTCAGGCGCCGGAAAAAGTATGATTTTACGTTGTTTGGCAGGAGTAGAAACACCAACACAAGGGAAAATTATTTTGAATGGCAAAGTTCTATTTGACTCTGAACGTAAAATTAATATACCTTCACGCGAGCGCAAGATAGGTTTTGTAGTTCAAAATTACGCTCTGTTTCCTCATATGACAGTAGCAGAAAATATTGCCTTTGGTTTACAGAAAAAATTATCTAGTAAAGCAATCAGACAACAAGTAGAATCTCAATTAATAGCTTTACAATTATCAGGACTAGGTGACAGATATCCTCACCAACTTTCTGGAGGACAACAACAAAGAGTTGCATTAGCAAGAGCGTTAGCTTCACAACCAGAAGCACTACTATTAGATGAACCATTTTCAGCGCTGGATACTTACTTACGAAGTCAACTCGAACAAGAAATGGTCGCAAAACTTGCTGATTACGGTGGTGTATCTTTATTTGTAACCCATAATATGGAAGAAGCCTATCGAGTTTGCTCAAACCTATTGGTATTAGAGCAAGGCAAAGCTATACAATATGGTTCTAAACATGAAATTTTTGAACGACCACAAACCGTTACCGTTGCACAAATTACAGGTTGTAAAAACTTTTCCAAAGCTGTTATTAACCAGTTTGAACAAGTAGAAGCTATTGATTGGGGTTGCACATTGCGAGTAATTGAACCAATCCCTTATAATTCAGCTAATATTGCCATCCGCGCACATCAAATTACTTTCACCAACGATTCAAATCAAGAAAATACATTTCCATGTTGGTTAGCAAATAGCATCGAAACCCCGCACCGAATGACATTATTTTTAAAATTACACAATCCTCCTGAAAGCAAAAGCGATTATCATTTGCAAGCAGAAATATTTAAAGAAAAATGGGCGACAATTAAAGACCGACCTTTACCTTGGTATGTACGTTTAGATTCCCTACGATTGATTTTAATGGAGTAAAACATAGTAACTTACATTTAAGTTATTATATACCAACTAAGTAAGTGATGGAGGCTTTATAGTGATTAAGGGACTCTCGAAAATTTAAAACATCTTATTTGCACTAATTTGTGAACCGTGGTTCACATTTATCTATATGTAGTACAAAAAACTATAATAAAATTATATTATTGTTTGCGCTCAAACAAAAACACCTTGAATCTCATTAGATAAAAAACTGTACTTTTAGCAACACTTCGTAAATTACAAATTTTCTTTACTGCGTTTAGTACTAATAATAACTAAATATAAAATTTCCTCACAATTTCCTCAAATTAATCACTTATAACCGAGATATAGCGTAACTTACATCTTGCACCTTGCGCTTATTGAGAATAAAAGAGCTTGTAACCTTTATTTTTGCGTAGGGTGGGCACTGCCCACCTTACCCTTGTTGAGAAGGTGCAAGATGTCAGGTAACGCCAAGCGGGAGAAATTGTGAGGTAGCAACTATGAAACGGCGCCGTATAAGCCATTGGAATAGCTTAATTTTGTGGGAACGTTGGGTGCTAGCAACATCGATTGCTTCTTTAATGAATTTAGCGATAGTAGCTGTAGTAGGTATTGTAATCAGCCGTGTTGGTTACATTCAGGGTACTTTTACCTTACTTGGCGCCTTAGAGGGAATAATTTTAGGGTCTGCTCAATGGCTTGTTCTTCGTCGTTATATTCGACATTCTGCTCAATGGATTGTAGCTACATTAATTGGCTGTTTGTTGGCTTGGTTTACTGGGCTAACTATTAGTACTTTAATGGCACTTGCTTATGCTGGCACCTCGAATATAACAGTATTTATCCAAGGATTAGTTTTGGTTGGTGCTGGTTTAGGAGTAGTGCTGGGATTCTGCCAATGGCTTGTACTAAGGACTCAAATTCGTTTTTCAATTTGGTGGGTAAGTGTTAATGCTCTTGCTTGGGCTTTGGGTTTATTAATAGCATTTGTTGGCGCCGGGATGGTAAGGGATAGTTTAAGTGTTCAAACTACTCTTATCACCCCTGCGACTGGAGCAACAATGGGCGCCGTGATTGGTGGAATAACAGGTATTGCTTTAGTTTGGTTGTTAAAACTACAAAAAGCACAGATTTAACTAAAAATTTCAAATTCCTCAAAAATTACTCAAATTATTTTTTTAATCTCAAAAAATTTCTATAAAAGCGCAGCGCGCGTTTGACTAGTAGGTAAATTATAAAGCTAACACTAGGGTTATATCAATGCCATCTATTAATTTATTAGCAGTTTTTAAGCCATAGAATTATTGGCGAAGCGGTTTTATTACCCTCCTTGGCAACCCATTTATCATTTGGAGATATTCTTGTTGACTCAAGCTTACAGCCACTTCTTTTAACTAATATTGCATTTACCGATACTAGTTTCTATTGCTCAATATTGGTGCAAATTTGGAATGCCTATATTTGGAATTATTATTGCTCTGTTAAATCCAAAAATATGAGAAAACCACAATTTTTCCTTTTAATTGCGATTGCGGTTTTACAATTAAATATTTTACTTAATTTTGGTATGCCTTTAATCACAAATGCATTAATTACGGCTACCAATTCTTTACTAGACCCTGCGACTCAACCCAAATTCTTAAATTCTTTGCCATCTCCTGTAAAAATAGATGCTACAAAAGGCGAAAAATTCAATGTTGAGATGAGTCAAAGCGAGCAATGCCTTGGATTATATCCCAGTGCTGGTACAGATGGCGTGTATGGTACTCTTGATGATGTACGCTTAAACACAACTATTTGGAGCTATAGCTTACAAGCTCAAACAGGTGTTACCAACTTTGCTCCCACATTTGTTGCCCTGAAAGAATGTACCGATAGAGGTCTTGTGGTCAAATAAGTTACCTCAAAACGGACACTTATTACAAGTAGATAAAAGCATTATTACAGAATCTGTAAAAAAGCTCTTGAACAAGGATATGTCCCCACAGTGACGCACTTACATGGTAGTCATACTGAGTCCGCAAGCAACATACGAAACAAGCGCTCTAAGCATTGTAGAGCGCTTGTTTTGAGGTTATCTACTTTAAAGGCGCCACCCGGATTTGAACCGGGGGATGGAGGTTTTGCAGACCTCTGCCTTACCACTTGGCTATAGCGCCGTATTCACAGATTATATCATATCACGTGCGCGTTTATTATTCAAATAATTTTTATATTCTGCCTTGCATCAACCTGTAATGCGGCGCCTCGAAGTGTTTGTAGGTAGCAATGCAATTAGTATAAAATAGCTATATTATTCATCTTACAGGACGCACTACGCTAATCAGTTTACCAATTAATGGCTCTGACACCAAAATAGCTGCATGAATTCGTTGTGCTAAAGCGTTTCGGTTTGCATCATAAACATGGCTATCCCACAATGTAATTAATTTATTATTAAAAAAATACCTCTGATTTTGATAAGTCAGAGGTATAAGTTTAGTTTGAGGTGTGAGCAAAAATTAATCAACTGTCGCGCGGAAGCGAATGAAGCCATAAGAACCAGAATTGGAGTTTCCAACTTGGAAATAAGCGGCGCCACGATTATTATTTGTACCTGAACATGCTGCGGGGAAAGTTGCTGTATAAAATCCAGATGCACCTGCCGAAGGTGGATTGTCTGCGATTGAACTTGTTGCCCCTCCATTCAAATTTAGTTGCATTGTGCCAGAAACGTAGGTCTGGTTTGCAGGTACAAAGTCGCAGAAGCTAAGACTTTGTGCAGGAATTCCACCATCAACGAGGAAGTAAATTGTATATTCAACTTCATCTTTAGGAGCAGGTACCCCAGGATTTACAGGAATTTGATTACCTGTAATGGCTCCTAACAGGTAAGTATTTGCATTTGGAGTCCAGCCAACAGTACTATCATCATTGACATCTGCGGCTAAATCGTTGTAACCACCAATAGAGGTTACTGTTGCACTTCCAAACTTTTTAACACCTGTAATTCGTTTCACCAAACGTACACGAGGGGCAATTTTACTAATTGTTGGGTCATTAGCTGTGGGTGTAACTGGGTCATCACTTTTAATATCCCCAACACCATCGCTAGAAATTACTGCCTGGTTGGATACTGTTGTTACACCATTTGGTAATGGGTCATTCACTTTGACACGGAATTTAATCGTACTGCTGCTGTCTGCTGCTGTAGTACCTAAAGTCCCACCTGTAGTACTACTTGCTCCTGTTCCTAATCTAAATACAACTTGGGTACCCGTAAATTCTGCTTGGTCGTTTGCTAATGTGTCGCTTTTGGCTCCGTTATTGGCGCCAGCAGAAATATCTAACGTATTGGGAACATAAGTTGTATTAGAAGGAATTGTATCTCTAAGAATGACGTTATTTCTTGGTGTTGTAGTACTAGTATTTTTTACGACAACTGTGTATTCGAGAATATCCCCTGGAGTTGAAACTTGATTTTGTAAAGGGGTAGTACCGCCAGATTTATCGCTGTCTACTACCAAGGTTACGCTTTTGTCAGCCGTTAAAGTACTTGATGGAACAATAGTAACGTCTTCTCCTGTGTTAGCAGGAACAGTCCCATCGTAAGTGGTAGATACTGTAACAGCAGTATTGGGTACAGTTGTAACCCCGGCGCTTGGGTTAACATATTTAGCACTAGCCACAACACTGTTGTTGTACTTTCCAGGTGCAGTCCCATTGGCAATATCCGCATTAAAGGTAATAGAAACACTGCCTCCTGGAGGAATCGTAAAGTCTTTCCACTCAGGTTTAGATGCTGTCCCGGTACTAGTGACAGTAGTAGGTCCACTGGCGCCTCCTGTATATACTGGTGTAATCGGTACGGCTGTATGCGTAAATCCCGCAGGTAGAGAATCATCAGTAATTACTACTTCACGAGCTTCTGGACGATTATTTCCACTAGGATTAGAAACTGTAATAGTATAAGTTGCTGTACCTGGCGCCGCCATTGGACCAGGCGTTGAAGTGGTTTTTGCTGCCTGAATTAAGCAATTGGCGCCAGAGATACTAGTGGTAGCATCTGTGGGTGTTGTAGCTACTGGTCCAATTACACCAGAACCTGCTGTTGCGCCACCAAACTCAGTAGCATTGTTATTTGTTGTTCCAGGTTGACCACCACTCAAGTTAATTGTTGTAGTATTAGAGCTAATGTATACTGCACCACCACCACCACCACCACCAGGCCCGTGAGGAGAACCGCCACCCGTATTAGTACCGCCTTTACCACCCGAAGCGTTAATGGTAATACCACTGGGTATAGTACTATTCTGGGAAATTACTAAAACGCTACCACCAGCACCACCACCACCACTAGCATCTTGTAATGGAACTTGAGTAGGTGTGGCACCATTCGCGTTAATTGTGCCCGTACCTGTAATTGTACGCGCCCGTAACATCACAATACCACCACCAGCGGCGCCGCTACTAGCATAGCCATTACCAGTTGGAGTACCAGTACCATCATTAGTAACACCAGCACCTCCACCTCCACCTAAGACCAAGCGACGAGCAGAAGCAGGGAAAGGAGCACCACCATCTCCACCATAGGGCAATGCACTTCTCCAAGTTCTACCGCCTTTACCACCTAGACCGCCATTACTACCACCACCACCACCAGAATTATTATCATTAAGTCTAGGTTCTCCGTCTGTACCACCACCACCAGCATTTCCTGGCGCACCACGACCGTAACTACCATTCGGATAACCCTCTAATCCTGTATCTAGAGGTTGGGTTAAAGTTAGATCATATAAATATCTTGGTGTACCTGCGGTTCCTTCTCCTTTGGAAGCGTTGACGTTCACGCTTGAAGGTGTTACTACATCTTCGTTACTTCTGCCACTATTATTACCAGCTCCTGTTAACTTGCGACCAGCACCACCCCGAAAGCCTAGACCATTAACGTCGATTTGTCCGCCACTAAAAGTTAGTTGTCCAGCGACATCGACGGCAACTATACCGCCTGTTTGACCATTCCAAGGTGCAGCAGTAATTCTACCAGTAACATTCAAATTATTGTACTGGGGAACTCGAATTACTTGATACCGTTTTTGTCCTTGAGTACCAAAATCACTATTACCGTAGCTATTGACAAGCGGAGAAGTCAGAGTAATTGTACCACCGCTCAAACCAACATCATTAGCGGCAACAGCGTACTCAAAGTTTCCAGCAGTAAAGTTTGTGGTTGAGTTTCCATTAACTACACCACCCGCAGGATAGTTTGTTGCTCCTTGATTAGGGTTGTTAGCAGCGCTCCCATCACCATATGAATTGGTATTTGTGGAATCAATATCTGCACCCTGCATTTGGATGATTAGCAGTAAGTCACCTTTTTGAATTCCAGATGCTCCGGTTCCAGCACCAACACTAACACTGGTTGAACCTGACGCAACATTACTACCAGCCCCAATATAGTAAGTATTAAGCTGAGTAGTTGCTGTGATATTACCATCTTTGCCTGGTATGGCGCAGATTGGGGCGCCACTACCATCAACTTTATCAGCGAACGCTGGTTTGTTTAACAACCATAATGATTGTGATGTGAGTAGGGTTGCTGTGGCAATTGTTGTACCAATTGTCCGGAGTAGTCGCTTTTGGCGACGCATAGTTAAGTTAGTTAGACTTTTCATGTTTTAGCACCTCGGACAACCGGGACATTAATGGGTTAGTAGGAACGGATGTGGTAGTTTTGGTTTCAACTTTTTGGGGTTTGGGCAAGGGTTTTTGTAATCCAAAGCCATCGAATAGTTCGTTCAACTTCAGCGTTAACCCTAAATATGGCCCACCTGCTGAACGCCCAGTTGATGTACTACCAGAAAAATCACGGTCATCGACTCGACCAAATACATAACCTCCTGCAAGTCGTAAATTTGGCGATAGATAATAGCCTAATTCAGCGACAAATCCAGTTTCTGAGAAGTTACCTTGATTTATCCAGCGTGCTTCACCTACTAAATCAGTGCTGTAACCTAACCTGTAAGTCGCGCGTAATTGTGCGAGATTTACTGTGTTAGTGCCCACCAAATCGTTAGCTAAATACGAAGTACTGTTACGCAGTGCATACTTTCCGTAGAATTCCCATTGCCAGTTGGGTGCATATATTGCCTCTGCTGCAAAGGTATGGTCTGTTGCACCCGTTCCACTTCCCAATGAAATTGTTTCAGGAATCGTTGAAGGATTTTGTCGGTACTCGTAACGTAGTAAAGCATTGAATTTATCGTTATCGGGTTCACGGAAGGCTAAACCAAGTCTTAAATTAGCTGTATCAGCGATTCCCGATAATTTTAAATTCGATGAACCTGCTTGCTGATACCTAACTAATGCCGTTAATGCGGGTGATATTTTCCCGGTTGCACCTGCGGAAATTACGGTGTTATTACCACCAGAAGAACTGCGATGCTGATAACGTGCGCTAGCTTGGAAGTTTTTGCCATCGTTATATTCTAATCCGGCACTGTAGCTATCGCCACCCGAAAAACCGAGGGATGCTCCACTTTGCCCGACAGCAAAAGGTTGTGCAAATTGTACACCTGCACCTGTTATTCCCTGAAAGTTACCAAATACATGCTCATATGCTAAATCTAATTTTAATCCAGGAGAAATAACCCAACGCTGATTTAAACCAATTGCTCCTTGTACTGTCATTCCATTGGCGCCACCAAGAATACCGTAACGTCCAGTTAAACTTGTGTCAGAACCAATTTTATATTCTCCATCTACATCAAAAGTCGTGATAGATTGTCCAGAAAATTGACCACGAGTATAAAATTGTTGTCCTAATCGGAGATTAATACCTGGAACTACTGCCCAGTTTAAACCCAATAATGTACGGTCTGGATAAACTGCATCAGTATCATCAGATAACGTTAATTCATTTTGGGCAAGAAATGTCAGTTTGTCAGCAATGGGAAGAGTGAAACGAGAACGTAGCTGTTGTGATGTTCCACTTGCTTCTGGAATTAGTCTATCTGTCCTATCACGGTGAAGCAAGTCTACATCTACTGATGTTTTACCTATTTGCTGCTGAATTCCTGCTGATATTGTTGTCAAAGAGTTATCTACTTTGGCGCCAGGTATGGGAGTATTCAGAGGTCTAAATAAATCTTGTAAAGTATCTATTGGACGAGGTGCTGTACCTTCGTTATCTTCGTGGTCATATTGTACACGCAAACGAGTGCTATCTGAAACATTCCCACTTAGTTGGGCGCCGTAACGAGTTTGTCCTGGCACAAAGCTGATGGTAGAATCATTCGCGAAACCTGTATCAGCTTTACGGTAATAAGCACGTCCTAATACTCCTCCTAAAATTTCCGAGTTAGCTTCAAAGCGGTAAGCAGAACCACCAACTTCACCGACAATATCCGAGTTATTACGGGAATGAGCATACTCAGCAATCAAGTTTGTTGTTGAATTTAGAGAAATTAACGCATCTGCACCGTAAAGTTCAAAGTCTCGAACACCTTGATTTTGATATAAATAACTACCACCAATCCAACTTTCTAGTCCTGCACTGCGGTTAAGATGATACTTAAGTCTGCCAGCGTAAAGATTGCTCGAATCTCCTCCTTGACTTTCATATTGGTAGGTGGTAACAATTCTTCGTACTAACACCTGTCCTTTGTCATCTACATCTGTTCGCAGTAAAGGTTGACGGAAAAGTAAAGTACCTCTATCGTAATCAATTTCATAATCGGCGCCACGATTTAACTGTTTCCGTGCTAATACAGTACCAGGACGATTTAATTCTTCCAACTCAATAAACACATTTTCACTACCCTCAACCAACACACGACGAGAAAGGAAGTAAAAACCACTCGTACCATCAGGAGGAATTGTATCTCGTTGGAAACCTTGTAAATTATTTCCGTAAATAGCCGTTGCTTGAAGATTGCCAAAATTATAATTGGCTTTGAAACCGTGAAGTGTGCGATTTGTAGCTGTAAATTCCTGGGAACGAGTCGAAAACTCTTCAGTTTTATAATCACCCCAAAGGAACGAATCTACACCACCCAAACCACTGGGTGAAGTTCGCTCTAATTTTGCATAAACGCTATCTTGAGAAGGAGTTAGTATCTCAGAAGTAGAACTATCACCGTAAACAGGATAAGCTTTTTCGCAAAATTGTAAATCTCGGAATAAGCGAGTAGTACTGTCACAAGTCTCATTCAAATTGCGACTACTATTATATGCACCAGTGAACAACCAACCACCAACATCACCAGTAGCAAACACAGAAGCGCGTCCATCAAACTGATAATCATAATCTTTATCTGGTGGTAAAAAATCACGGAAACTGCCATAAAAATCAGTTCCGCGTTTTCCAAAACGTAAATCAATCGTTCCCGTCACTAACGAAGAACGTAAATCTGTCTCCAAAACTAATTGAGTAAAAGCATCAACTTCACCCAACTTAGCTTGAATACGGACAGTTTGCGCTTGTAAAGTTGAGCGTAAAGAAGCTCGAAACTGTCCTTGAGTTGCTTTAACCTGAAAACCTGGCTGTTCTTCACTGGCATCTTCACCAACAAACTCACCTGCTGTCGCACTCAAAGTTACAATCGCATCTCTATTAGAACGATTACCACTAGCATCGACTAATTGTCCCTCAACAGTTGCTACTGAACGTCCATTCGCAGGAATGCGAGTTTCTAAAGTTCTTAAAGTAATCGTTTGTGCCGTACCTCGAACAGTCATCTTCACTGATGCAGATTGACTTTCCACCCCATTAACAGAAGTTTTGGCGGTAATAGTGTTTTCGCCTTCCTGCAAAGATACCCCATACCAAGTTTGGATAACAGTATTAGTCTTACTATTAGTTTCAGTTCGACCAATTAACTTAGAATCAACAAGCACATTATTAACTCGTAATTCTACAGTTGCACCTTTAGGAAACTGTAAAGTAACTGCCGTTGCTGGCACATCCAAAACAGCTTGAGGCGCCGGTTCGAGAATAGTTAACGTAGAGACGTGATTAATCACGTCTCTACTAGGAGTTTCTTTCTTCTTTTCCTTTGCGTCCTTTGTGGTTAAATCAGAAACATCCTCACTACCCTCGACATGTGCAACACCTTCAGCGTGCGCGACACCAGTAATTAACCCAATACAAGCCAACTGCACCAAAAACCAGAAAACAGGTTTTACGCATCTGACACTCATGGTTGCACCTCCTTGCTTGACTTACCATCTATTTCCTCAACAGGAGTCACACCAAAATTCATCCGTGCCAAACCACCTGGTTCTAAACGGACCAAGCGAGATTGGCTTCTGCGCTCCTTAAACTTGCGATTGCGCGCTATGTCATAACCGGGCACACTGGTCAAATCCAGTACCCCAGTACGACTACCAGAAATCACATTCGCAACCGAGAATAAACCCTTAATATCAGTAGTAATACGGTTGCCATCATCAAGAATAACTACAGCATTAGGTATACCTGGCTCTCCCGTTTGCTGCTCACCATCAAAGTTTTTATCATAAAACACGCGACCAATCAGCGTACCGCAGTCAGAAATAATACCATTGCGAATTCGCAAACGATAGCGAGATGGCCCATCTTTCAATTCAGCATTATTATCTTGGCGCCTTGCTGTAACACTGGCTAAATTTTCACCCGAACCACGTACAGCATCGGGGGTAATTTTCACTGCATAAACAAGATTAATAGAAGCTTCGGGTGGAATAGTTTGATTTAAATTAAAAGTAAGATTAGAACCCTGATTATTAGTCTCGACTGTTATAGACTGACCATTTAACTCAGCACGTGCGGAATTTGCCACAAACCTAAATCCCGTAGGTAACACATCTGTTACTGAGACTTGTCTGCTTGGGACATTATTTAAATTTCGTACTAAAAGACGATAAATTACTGTATCACCTGGTTCCGCAGCAGCTCTATCTGCGGTTTTAACAATTTGAATTGGTTGTGTAACACCAACGCATATTGGACGGTCAAGCAAACTAATAGCAGAAAGCACTAAACCTGTTGTAGTACCATCTTGAATGGCAACAGTTGTACTAAAAGATGCTGGCTCGCCATCTTGACTAATACCTTTACCATCGAGTGCAGTTGCCGTATAAGAAACAGTTTTAGCAACATCATCGCGTGCGGTAATGATAATCCTAATTTGGCGTTGGCTAAATCCTCTTGCTCCTGGTGGTGGATTTACTACTAATATGTAGCGTCTACCAATATCAAGCTGTCCGTTATTACGATTAAGTAAATAATTGAAAGCTCCTTTTGGTTCTTCGTTTGCCAAGAAATAAGGATTAGCGTTTTGAATATTCGGTGGCAAACCTGTAAAATTAGTTCCGGGGCCAGTTCGAGTTAATGACACTAAACCATTTAAGGTATCATTGGCGCCTGCTTCATACAAGCCAATGCTAAACCCAGCATAATCTGGTAAAATTTCACCACCGCAACCGCGAATCCGTCCAAATGGGTCAACTAATTCCTGCTTGAGTTGATTAGTTTCTGCTGATATTTCTTCTCCAGTTGGAGTTTTAAATTTATATGTAGCAGTATTTTGAATGACACCTGCTCTCGCAGGAGTTGCAACTATATAAGTTATTATAAAAGCTGCCGAAAGTAAACGACATCGATTTATTATTGACATGAAAAATAACCTGATAAAAGCCTATTTTGGTGCTTAAATACCTGGTTTATTCAAGAAACCAGGTATCTCGTTGTTCACCTTAACGTACCTTTGTTAGATATCCAGTTTGAACTGAAGTCGATGGCTCTAATTCTTGACTAAAATTCCAACGGACGTGTGTATAAGCTTCAGCGGGAGCAGGACGCTCTTCAACTTTGCCATTAGGCAAAGTCACTTTCACAGTAGGATTAGCAACGAAGGTTTTACCTTGGTCGATGCTATAGCTAAGAGTGGCGCCTTTAACAGGTGTAGCAGAGTTTAATTGATATACTAAACCGCGCGAAATTGCTTGTGTGAAAGCCATGTTTTTAGCCGCGCGAGTACCTTCATTTTTTCCTGTAAGTGTAAAACGAACCACATCTCCAGGTTTAACTACTGTTTTAGGGTCAAGCGCTTTCCAGCTAATAGTTTCCTTACCTTGGGCACCTTTTTGGCGCTGTTGTACATCAGCTACCAAATTTAAATTTACTTTAGGCTGCTGTAATACGTTTTGTGCTAACGTTGAACCTGCATGAATTAATTGAGCAATAGCAGGTTTATCTCCAACAGGAATTACAGTTAACGCAGCAGTTACAACAGCAAATCCAGCAGCAAATAAACGTTTCTTCATCATAATCTCCTTTTTTCTAGTTAAGTTCCAACAAAAACCTGCTTTTCCTGTTACTTCTCTCTTAATTCCCCTCTCTTCTTAAAAGAGGGGTTGGGGGAGAGGTTTCTTTACTTATTGTTCCCAATTTGATTACTTAATCTTGCGTCGGAAGGTAAATGTTCCATTACCTTGTGGCGCCACAGTTTCGATAGTATTCGTGTAGATTTCAATATCACCACTAGTAACAGTGACATTAATAGTTCCTGCACCTACCGCAGAACCATTTCCTCCCGCAGTGGGATATGTTGGGTCTGTAGTTTTTGCAAACCAAGTATTATTTCCAGCATCACCATCTTCAGTAATCACCAAATTATTCGCTGGCAGAATAACGCTGTTACTACCACCAGTTGTTGAAATATTTGTGTAAGTAATTTGGTATTCAATAATCCGACCTGGAGTAGCAGCGGCGCCTAAAGCAGTTTGATCAGTTGTAAAGTTACCAGCAGTTCCTGCGACAGGTGTACCGCTCTCTTCTAACATCCGTGCTTTTTTCTCCAACTTGAGATAGTTAGTGTACACACGGTCAATCGTCACGTTTCCAGGTTCACCAACTGGTGAATCATCACCGTTAACATCAACAAAGGCAGTAATTGGTACTGGATAACCTACTAATTGGGGCGCCGCAGGTAAATCTACAGTTACGGTGTAATTCGCGTTAGCACCTGCGGGAACTGTAATTCTCACTGGGTCTGGAGCAGTTGTAGTAAATCCACCTGCTGCTGTATAAGTGTAGATAACACTAGTATTAGTTGTAGGGTCAGTAATCGTTACTTTTGTACCATCAATTAAGTCACCAGAATTTGTAGGAGGAGTTGGAACTAAAGAAATTACCTGCGAGCCACCACTGGTATTTTGTACTGTGTTGTTGAAAGTAATAGGTGGCGTTTCAGCATCCGTCAATATTGCACTTGGTGATGTATTTGGAGCTACAACAATAGATTTATTGGTAAAGTCGTCATTATTATCAGTCGGACCTGTTGCTCCTGGTTGATTGTCCGGACCATTCAACGGAGTTAACGCAATATTGTAGACAGTATCATCACCACCATCCGGGTCTGTTGTACTACCTTGGTTCGTATTACCAGCAGTTGGGTCAGTTCCTGTGCCTGGGTCAGTACCATCGGCGCTAGGGTCGGCTACACCATTACTGATACCACCGTTTGGCACAGTGGCGCCACCTGTTGTTAATGGGTCTGGGTTATTGCCACCTAAACCGTTGTTAGAGCTTTGGTCTCCAGATTCGTCATACACTATCTGAGTTGCTGCACCGGGCACGGGGGCGCCTGGTTGTGATTGACCAAACACCTGAGCTATGTTTGCAACTTGTCCACCACTGAAGCTAGTTTGCGGTGTAACGGCAAAGCTGAAACCTTGAACTGTAGTGCCTTTAGCTATTGGTGTAGCTGTTGGTGTTGTAGCTGCGTTGTAAACAAAACCGATTCTAGTAATTACTCCTGCTGGACGGGTAGTTACCCAGATTGCTTTCTCCGCAGTTAAGCTTAAAGGGCTTGTTGTGTAAACTGGAGTCCAATCTGTAGGTGCCACAATTGCAGATGTTTGACCAAGTTGCATTCCTGTGGGAATCGCATCTGAAACCAATACGCGCGGTGTTGCCGCACCATCCAAATTGATATCCGTACCGTATAAGTCAGATGTCACTAATCCCCCTGGAAGTGGAGTCGGATTTGCTTCTACTTTTAATGCCAATCCGTAGGTGAGGATGTCGTCAGTTAAAACGTTGGGGGTACCACTCCTATTGTAAGAAGATACCGCTTTTAAAACCGCCGCAAAAGCCTGTTGCCGTGCATTAACAGTGATTGCTGTACTGGTTGCCATTGCCTCCCGAACACCGTTGCTAGGTACTCCATCTGTTTCACCAGTGGCACCATCAGCATTGTCTTGAGTGTTAACGTCATTCCCATCAATATCAGCAGATCGGTCTTGGTTGTCTGTATTTGGTGTAGCGGTATTACCTAAAGAAACCGTAACACTATTACCCTGAACTGCCGCATTTGTAACTTTTACTGGTACACGAACCGTGATTTTTCCTGTGTTAGCAGCCCCTAGATTTGGAGGAATTGAACCATTACTTGGTAATAAGTTTCCTGTAGTGTCACCAGCATTTGGAACATCTACACCATTACCAGGAAGGTTAGTTCCATTCACTGCGACAATCTTAAGTGGTCCATTTATAGTGAAGGCGCCTGGTGTAGTACTATTAAGAGTTGCGGTACCAGGAATAAAGAATTCTGTTGGGTCATTACCTGTGTTGGTAATTACGAAATCAACGTAAAGCGTATCATTCGAGTTCGGATTAGTGACGCTGGGAGTTTGAGCTGTAACGGTAACACCTGCAACTTCTGCGACTTTAATTATTACTTCGTTAGAAGTTGCATTATATGTAGTTGTACCATCACTAAAAGTTGCTGTTGCACTGTTCTTAATGTCTGAACCCGCTGCTGTTTGTGCAAGTACTGGCGCCACCATCCCAAAGCTACTACTTACTGCAAAAGTAGCTGCTAAAAGTTGTTTAAAATGCTGATTTTTACGTGATTTCATGTTCAGAACAGCCTATAAGTAATAAAAAAATGCAATGCAAAATTGAGGCTAATGTTGTATAACTAGCCAAAAAAAGGGAGTCATTAACTAGGATTAATAGTTAACTCGGTTATTTTTAGTTATTATTATCTGCATTTTATTTACTAAGTTGATATCTAAAGTAGAAGCTAAACTTGAAAGCTAGTTTAGACAAATTACCAAAAATATAAGTTAAAATTTTACTCATAGTCATGGTTGATTATTTGTGATTGTTCTCTTTATAAATAAACTTAGTTATGGCTAGTTGAGTTAAATTCGCGCTGATACAGGAATTTTCTCTCTCTAGTTCCTAGTATTCCCACAATTTGTCTATAACTATCATCAAAGCTTCATAAATTTGCATATCCAAAAGTCTAGTTATTAAGTTAACCTTTTGCTAGAAGCAAATGTAATACTTAGAAACATGGTTTCAAGAGTTTAGGTAAGTAGAAACGCTATATCATAACGTCTCTACTATCAAACAGGGGTTAACTTTTATGAATCAGTTCATAGAAGCATAGACTTACTATATGTTGACTGTTTTTTGAGTATAGGGTGCTGTCTGTGACAGAGTTGTGACAAGCCTAGAATTACTATATCTGTAATTAGTTGTAATGCAAACAAATATTAATAATAATGATTATATATATTAATAAATACTTAAAAGTACGGCGCCGCACCATTATATAAATTTCTGTAACGCATAAATGTAGAGACGCGATATATAACCTTTCCCATACATCGCGTCTCCAATCAAAGTTATTATAAATAAACGTTAGAACGGAATTTCATCATCTTCATCTACTTCTTGCTGTGCTGGATAGGTACTTGGTTCATAGTTTTTGGCTGGTTGCGTTGCATATTCGTTCGTGTTCTCTGGCATTACACCTACGTTGCTCCTTGTTTTCGCAGGTGTTCTTGCAGGCGCCTCATCGTAACTGGCAGAATTGTTTGTAGCTGGTGGACGATTTGTTGGAGCGCTATTAGTTTTAGTACTAGTGGCAACAGGTGTTTTTTCTACTGCTGGAGCTGAACTCATAGGCGCCGAACCATCGAGTGAATGTATCTTTTGTAATGTTAACTCTGCGCGTTTTTCCTTAAATCCCTCTGGACGGTCAATGGTATTCATTCCCAAACGTCCTTCTAAAAGCACGCGGTCACCTTGATGGTAATTTTGGTGAACTTCCTTGGCTAAATCTCTCCAAGATACTACACGCAACATCGATGGTGGGTCATCTTGTCTCGATCCAGGAAACTGCACCATCATCTCTGATATTTCCAAACCATCTTGTGTGTGACGCAGTTGAGGCTCACTGATGATTTCTGCCATTAAGATAAAGTTGTTCATGTTTTTTCCTCTTTGTTAGCGTTTTATAAATGTTGGGTTCCGTTCCTCCAACGCCACTCTCCTTAACGGGGAAACCCCCGCACGGAGGTGGCTCCCCAACCTACGCAGTTTTACCACCACGTCGTATTTTTGTTAAATTTATTTGTAATAATTCTTAATCAACTCCATATTTGCTATGCTTGGCATACTCGTACTGTTTTAGCATAAAAGTCAAGCAACATTCGCGGTTGTAAATATCTTAGTAAAATTGTACCAAAAAAGGCAAGCGATTAGCGAGGATAAATAGTAAATAATGATAAAGCTATTTTTAAACTTTTCTTCATAGTGCTGTTACGTGTATGATGAGCGCTGAATTATTATTTGACAATTACTATAAGCCGTGGCACAAGTTATTTTAGAAAACGTTTACAAAAGTTTCCCCCACCGTAAAGGGGAGGCGCCTGCACAAGTCAAGGACAATATAGATAGTGGTGATGCTGCACGTTCGGAAGGTGTAAGTATTTTACGACGGATAAACTTAACGGTCGCAGACGGTGAGTTTATGGTGTTGGTGGGACCTTCGGGTTGTGGCAAAAGTACGCTTTTACGCTTGATAGCTGGTCTTGAGACCATGACTGGTGGGAATATTTCGGTGGGTGACAAACTTGTTAATGAGCTTCCCCCTAAAGAACGTGATATTGCGATGGTGTTTCAAAGTTATGCGCTTTACCCGCATATGACAGTTTACGATAATATCGCCTTTGGACTACGGCGCCGTTCATTAGACAATTTAGGTCATGAGGGAACTAACGGAAGCTTTATAGAAAATTTCCTTGTCAGTGCCACAAGAAAATTACCCAAAGGACTGAGGTATTTATCAGAGAAAGAAAAATCGATTGACCAACAGGTAAAAAACGTAGCACAATTACTGCAAATCGAAGCATTACTAAAGCGATTACCCAAACAGTTATCAGGGGGACAAAGACAGCGTGTCGCATTAGGACGAGCAATAGCACGTAACCCTCAAGTATTCCTTATGGACGAACCTCTATCAAACTTAGACGCAAAATTACGTGCAGAAACGCGCGCACAAATCGTCAAATTACAGCGTCAACTGGGAACAACCACAATATACGTCACCCACGACCAAACCGAAGCAATGACAATGGGGGACAGAATAGCCATTTTAAACCAAGGTCAACTCCAACAAGTGGCGCCTCCCTTAGAACTTTACAACCGTCCAGCAAATCGTTTTGTTGCCGAGTTTATTGGTTCACCACCAATGAACTTTATTCCCGTCAAATTTCAAGCACCGCAAATGATTACAAATGGTGACTATCGTATGACCCTACCAGAAATTTGGGGCGCCACACTACAAAAGTACGACGGCAAAACAGTAATATTAGGAATACGTCCCGAACATTTAATTGTAGGTGTACCCGCGACAAAAAACTTACCAGTACAAGTTGATTTAGTTGAAAACTTAGGTAATGACACTTACTTATCAACCCAACTAATAATACCAGGGTTTCAACGACAATCTTTCTCTGACTCATCACTACAAGTCAGAATACCACCCGACCGCATTGTTAAAATGGGCGAACAAATTTGGTTATCATTAACACCAGAAAAATTACACTTCTTTGACCCCGAAACCGATATAGCCATATATCCCAAAACATCTCCACAACTTCCTTTTGAAAAATAACATTAATTTCAATAGAGACGCAGGTAGGGTGCGTGACAGCTATAACAAACTTGAATTTAAACGAAAAATTAAACTGCTGTCACGCACCATGTTCAAATTAAAAATAACAAATCAACATAGATGTATAATAATCAAATCAAGATGGTGCGTTACTGCACTTTAACTTTGGTTAAGCTTCAAGTTTTTTCATGCAGTAACGCACCCTACCCTCGGTTATGTGGTTCCAGTAAACTTGTAATATCTGGCCCAGAGGGAATTATTCCACCTGGGTTAAGAGGAAACAAGTTACCATAATAATCCCGCTTAACACTTTCTACATCACAAGTCTCAGCAACTCCCGGAATTTGATACAACTCTCGTAAATAGGCGCCTAAATTCTGGTAATCTTGAATACGGTGCCGATTACACTTAAATAAGCCGTAATAAACTGCATCAAATCTAAATAAAGTTGTAAATAAGCGCACATCAGCAAGCGTGACTGTATCTCCACATAGATAACGAGTTTTTTCCAACGCTGCATCAATTTCATCTAGGGTTGTAAATAATTCGTTACAAGCTTGTTCGTATGCTTCTTGTGTTTGAGCAAACCCACAACGATATACACCATTATTTACTGCATGATAAATTTTATCATTCCAAGCATCTATACTTGCACGCAACTCAACAGGATATAAATCAAGGTCTGAATTTACGGCAAACTCGTTAAACTGCGAGTTTAATATCACGATAATTTCTGCACTCTCGTTATTAACTATCGTTTTTGTTTGGGTATCCCATAAAATTGGCACAGTACTACGTCCTTTGTACCCAGGTTGTGCCAAGTTATATAATTCTGGTACACTTTGACAACCTTCTTCCTCTTCGTTAAATACCCAAGCTCCTGTATCTCCATTAGGTGCTACTATCGATACTTCTATTGCTGACTCTAATCCTTTAATTGCGCGCGTAACTATTGTACGATGTGCCCAAGGACATCCTAAACCAACGTATAATTTATATCGCCCTGCTTCGGGTTTATACTTGCCGTCGTGACTAACTGTGTCTCGAAACTGACTTTCTGGTCGAACATATGCACCGGACTTACTGCGTGGCGCCAGTTGTGACATCATTATATGCCACATCGTTGACCAGACGAATTTGCCAAAGCGAATCACAAACCCTGAAGGTAGAGATTTTCCTTTCTTGGGTCGTGGAGTTACTGGTGTAACTGGGGTTGGTGGGGAGATAGTCTTAGTCATAAGGTTACATGTGTGTGAAGAAAAGATAAAGGATTGATATTTATCTATATAGGTTACTTAATTCTGGGAAATATAAACGTGGAAATGAATTAGTTCGAGTGTCACGGGTGTTATGAAAGGGTATCTACCATTATTTTTGATTTCGTGTGGTGTTATATTGGCGCCAAAAACATGTTTGGGCAAGAAGTAATCGAGTCGTTAATTGAGTTGTGAATTTTGGATGGTGCGTGACGCTAGAGGATTTTGATCTTCGTTGCTTGGTTGTTTATGGCGTCACGCACCCTACGTTATATACTAAAAACGGGTTAAAACTTTACTTTTAAAGCAAACGAAAATCTTTAAGATGCTACCCTACCCTACCCTTCGGGAAAACCTTCGGTTTACGAAATATCCTGCGGATAACGGGAAAACTGCGTTAACGTGCCTCAGCATGACAAAAGTCTAAATTTTACCCGTTTGCAGTATAAATGTGCTGATTTAGGATGGGAATCGTTCGATTATTCCACCACCTAGAACTTTTTCTCCGTTGTACCAAACTGCTGCTTGTCCTGGTGTAATACTAAATTGAGGTTCGTCGAACACAATTTTTGCGCGCGCTCCTTCTAGTGGTATTACTGTAACAGATACAGGTGCCGAGCGGTATCTAACTTGTACTTCTGCACGGATGGGGGTAGATGGTTTTGCTATTGATACCCAGTTGACTCGATGTATTGTGCATTCGGGTTTTGTGGCTTTGGTTCTATCACCAACTACTACACGGTTATTAATTGCGTCTATAGAAATAACATACAGTGGTTCGGCGGCTGCGATACCTAAACCTTTACGTTGTCCGATGGTGTAATGGTGTGTACCATCGTGTTTGCCGAGTACTTTACCGTCGATGTCTACTATATCCCCTTCTTTTGGCGCCAGATATTTATCTAGGAATGCGCGCATCGAACCGTTGCTTTCGACTAAGCATAAATCTTGACTTTCGGGTTTGTCGGCAGTTTCAAGTTCGTGTTCTGCGGCAATACGACGAGTATCGGTTTTTTGTAATTCTCCTAATGGGAAAATAACCGATGCGAGAATATCTTGCTCTAAGTCATAGAGAAAATACGTTTGGTCTTTGTTTCTATCTAACGCACGCAGAAGTTCGTGGCGCCCAGTATCTGGGTTAAAATTGATGCGTGCATAATGCCCAGTAGATATTTTATCGCAGTCTAAATTTTCTTTTGCATAATGAAGCATCGGCCCAAACTTCACACTTTTGTTGCACTGCGAACAAGGTAACGGTGTAATACCCGCACTGTAACCAGTCACCAAGTAATCAACAATATACGTTTGAAAAACATCACGAATATCCACAACGTGATGGGGAACCCCTAGCTGCTCGCATATTTTTGCCGCGTCAAGCATTCCCTCAGAGCAACATTGACCTTTCCCCTTCATTAGCCAAAGGGTAAGACCAATCACATCATAGCCCTGATTGTGTAAAAGTGCGGCGGCAGTCGAACTGTCAACGCCGCCAGAAAGACCAACGACGACTTTTTTCATATGAGAGTAAATTAGCTATGGCTACCATTTCTAAATTAACACTAAATAGTTGGGCAAAGGAGAAAACTCTGCATCACTCTTTGTTTCTATCTAACTCTGTGTTCTCTGTGACTCTGTGGTAAATTTTATAACATTGCATCTTTTTCTAATCTTTACTTTCTAAGCCAATCATAAATATATTTGCTACAACAGATACCAACCAACAATCAAAAGCTTATGTTAAGTGCATTACTACGTCAATTTCAGCCGACATTGAGTTTACAACTAGTGGTGTTGTCTGGGCTGCTGTTATCCATACCAGTAAAAGCAGAACATCCAAGTAACTTATTATTAACACAGTTACCAATGCCTCAAAACGAGCCGTTGCCACCACTGCAAATTAACCAAGACCCTTATACTGTACCTCCTGTCAATAATGGAACTGGGCAAGTTTTTGAATTTCAAGCTCCACCGCAAAATCCCCAGTACCAACAGGCGCCCATACCGCAATACAATCAAGCATACGAGCGTTATTCGGTTGTAGTTGACGCAAATGGGTATAGTGGACAATTGTTACAACAAGTAAAACAAGTAGAACCATCAGCTTACATCCGTAATATTAACGGACGTTCAGTAATACAAGCAGGAGTTTTTACCCGACAGCAAAACGCAGTGCTAAGAATACAACAGCTATTAGCCACTGGTATAAACTTTTATAACGTTAAATTATTCAACGCAACAAATTGGCAAGAAATAGCAATTACACCTGATGCAGGTGGTATGGGTGGTAATATAGGCAACATTCCAGGAGATGTTAACCAAAATAACTCCAGCTACTATTACGTTGCCATCCCCACTCGTCCCGAAGACTTTACTCAAATCGAACAAACAGTGTGGCGTAGCTTAGGACAATATGCAAATAATATTGGAGTTCAGCGTCGTAACCAACCGCGCGGCGCCCATATAGCAGTAGGACCCTTTACCCAACGTGGTCAAGCAGAACAATGGAACGCAGTATTAAGAAACGCCGGGTTAGGAAACGCAAGAGTTTATTACGGCAGATAGATGTACCGTAGGGGCGGGTTAACCCATAACCTAAAACTAATATTACCATCCATCTAAACCCGCCCCCCTTTCCCATGCAAAGACAACAATACATATCCCAAACAATCGTAACAGCAGCACAAATGCGCGAAATCGAAGCGCGCATATTCGCAGCAGGAATGCCAGTCGCAGCATTAATGGAAAAAGTCGCAGGACTCATCACCCATAAAATTAACCAAATCATAAAAAACAAACATAATCAAATAGGCATCCTCGTTGGTCCTGGTCACAACGGAGGAGACGCCCTCGTAGTAGCGCGCGAACTATTCCTAGAAGGTCATACAGTAAATATATACAGCCCATTTGAAAAGCTCAAAGAACTAACCTCACAGCACTTACACTACGTCCAAAGCTTAGGAATAAATATCTCTAACTCCATCGGCGCCTTACAAAACTCTGATTACTTAATAGATGGTCTATTTGGTTTTGGCTTAGAGCGTAACCTAACAGAACCCATTGCATCAGCCATCAACACCATAAACGAATGGTCAAAACCAACCATTAGTATAGACATCCCATCTGGAATACACACAGATACCGGAGAAGTACTAGGAACAGCAATACGCGCTACACACACACTGTGTCTAGGATTATGGAAACTAGGATTATTACAAGACCGAGCATTAGAATATATAGGAACTTCTGAACTAATAGACTTTGACATTCCACGCGCTGACATCGAAGCCGTACTATCTGATACTAAAATTCATCGCATAACTAAACATATAGCCCTTTCAGCAATACCTTTACCACGCCCCGCCGTCACTCACAAGTATAAAGAAGGACATTTACTATTAATATGTGGCTCACAAAGGTACGCAGGGGGAGCAATATTAACAGGGTTAGGTGCCCGTGCCAGTGGTGTAGGAATGTTATCAATAGCAGTGCCAGAATACTTAAAACCCTTACTAGTAGCCCAACTACCCGAAGCATTAATTATCGGGTGTCCAGAAACAGAAACAGGTGCCATAGCTCAATTAAAACTACCAGCCAACACACGCTTAGACTCATTTAGCACCATCGCCATAGGCCCTGGTATTACAACCGAAGCGGCGCCAATAGTCGAGCAAGTCTTAGAAAGTACCGACCCATTAGTAATAGATGCCGATGGTTTAAACATATTAGCAACAATGGGAGCAGTAAAAACACTACAAAAAAGAAAGGCGCCTACAGTACTAACACCCCACACCGGAGAATTCAAACGCTTATTCCCCGACATACCCGACGCACAGAATAATAGAATTGAAGCTGTCCAAACAGCCGCAAAACAAAGTGGCGCCATAATCTTATTGAAAGGTGCCCGTACAGCCATCGCCAACCCACAAGGCAATATCTGGATAAACCCCGACAGTACCCCCGCACTAGCACGTGGTGGTAGCGGTGACGTATTAACAGGACTACTAGCAGGTCTACTAGCACAAGGAATAAATAAATCAACACCTATCGAGCAAACCGTAGCCACAGCAGCATGGTGGCACGCTCAAGCAGGAATAATAGGCGCCAGAGAGCGTACCGAACTAGGTGTAGACGCACACACCCTTACTCAATATCTGCCGCTCGTAATAAGCACTAAACATGTTTTAAACACTTAATACAATTTGCATTAAAAATTAAAACTGTCATTCTGAGCGTAGCGAAGAATCTTTTACATGCTTTACCTACCCTTAGTTAATAAATTACTCTTTATCGGAAACATGTAAATACTCTTTGTTATTCAAATAGGTTTCAAGATTAACTAATATTTGCCTTAAATAATTTATGACTTTTGTCTTGATTTTTAAAAGCTCATCTGCGCTTTTTTCTCTACCGACTTCGGCAAAAGACTTAATACCATGAGCTAAATCATTTCTATTGGACTTAATTGTTAATAAATCTTTACCATCTCCTGTTTTTCTTGGATTTGTTTGATATGAAAAACCATATTCACTTGCTATATTTCTAATCAGTTTACCATCAATATTACCAGAAAATAAGTCCTCTTTAACAAAACAAGCAGAAATAATGTCCACAGAGAAAATAGTGATGCTTAAAAGAACTTTATCAGGATTACACTTTTTAAGATTTTTAAGAATTATTTTTTTGATTTCCGGTCTAACTTTATCAAAAGAAACTCCTTGAGTAGCTATTTCATCAAATATGGCTTCAATTGCGTTTCGCATCGTAGATTCTATTAAATTGTAAAGTAGTAGAAAGCAACTAGCTTTTAAAGTTTTCTCTAATTCCGAGTCTAGTTTTTTAACTTTTACTTTTCCACACATCCCCTCCATGCTCAATTTTACTGTTTCTTGCTCTAGAGTTTTAATAAGCATAAAATATTTGCTAACTTCTCGCGAGCGTTCATTAAAATCCTCAAATAATTGGCTTGTCATGATTCACCTAGCAGTTGATTTAGTACATATTCTATGCGTTTAATTACTTTAACTTTGGAAGTGCTTCCATTCGCACTAGTATACGACGGCGGAAATAAACCCACCATTACGAGCCTTGAAAAAATCATGATTTGCAGCCTTTGAAAATGGTAGGCGTATTTACGCCGCACGGTACTAGTATTTTTTTTGAACTCGTCAGAGTTTATCCAATCTGTAAACTTTGGTATAATATTGCTGTTTCTCCGCAAAGCTAGAGCAATTCCAACAGATAAAGACTCAAATTTGATACGAGTAGTTGTTTTATCAAGATTTTTACCTTGACGAAACCCTAAAGGAAAATGCATGTCTACAAAATCTAACATTGATGTAAACTCATTTTGCATCTTATCACGTTCAAAATTCTTATCTTCATTAACTTGTTTTAAGTAATTACTTAAAAAGTCATTAATACTTGTTGTACTTGGATTAAAATTTTTATAATTATTTAGAAATGCAAAAAAACGCAACACAAATTCTTCCGGTTCTTTCCTATTTTTAGCAGCTTTATCAAACTTACACAAATCAATAAATTTAGTATTTTTGGATAGTTCGTCAACTAGCTCTTGTAAAGAACCACGTAGTATGCCTCTACGCTTCTCCATCTCATTTAACTGAAGACTACCTGAATTAATTCTTTCAAATAAGTCTCTTCTGACTTCTTCGTCAGCATTCTCTGAAAGCTGAATCATCCGAATACTAGTTCGTTTAAAACGTCTTTGACGACCTATTTGTAAGTCATTAAAGGTAAAACCATTTAATTTTTTTAATTTTTCTAATCCCTGTAAAGTTAAGTCATTATTTAAAAATCTTGCTAAAGTACGGATGCGCTGTGTACCATCTATGATTTCTAAGCGTGATTCCTCTGTAACATCTGCAACAAATATATAGGGTATAGGTAAACCTAAAATCACAGATTCAATTAACTTTGATTGCATTTCATCATTCCAACGCATTTCTCGCTGGTAATCAGGTATAAACAATTCGTTTTCATCTTTATCTTCTCCATCGTGATACTTCTGGATAAGAATTTCGATGGGGTATTCTATAGTATCGTAATCAACAGGTTTCTGTTTCTCCTTAATTTCTGCCTCTGCAATTTCTTTTATCTCATCTGTTATTTGTACTTTAGGTGACATATTTTTTACCTTAATTAGGAGTGCTTCTAGTCATGTTTGGATATGACTGAACAAACCGAGCTTCTATTTGGTGTAGCAGTTATATAAGATACAGTACCTTCACTTCAAAGGCAACTACTCTATAATACAATTGTAATAAAAATTACTCTTAAATAGATAAAGGTCTTTATAAATCTCTCTGATTTTTCCTCTGTGCCCTCTGTGACTCTGTGGTAAATATAATTACATGCACTGTACAGGCGAGATGCCTGTGCTACAATTCACCAAAACGTCAAACATGAAGTATTGAGTGTATACTTATATCTTGTACCTCTAAGTAAAAATTACATAATAGATAAAATAGAGTAATAAAAAGAACAAAACTGTTTAGTCCTCTTCAAGAGGACTTTGGCTATTAGCATATCGGTTTACAACCCTATGCGGGTAAGAACGCAGCGAATAATTTATAATTACTGAGTATCATTAATAAAGAGAAAATCCTTGGTACAAGACATAAGTATACACACCCTCACTCAATATCTACCGTTTGTATTAGCACAAAAAGCGGTTTAAACAAGTAAAAAACTACATAACTCCTGTTGTTTATCTTTTACACTTTGAATATGTCGAATAATAACCGCAATCGGATTAATCCCATATAAAATAAGTAATATCATCCAACAAATTAACTTAATGCTGCTAAAAATTGTAGTTCGAGTTAACCACTCATGAATTGCAATGCGAGCTTCATCTAAAAAACCGTCATATTCTTGTTTATTTAACGACTCATGAAAAACACCAGCCTTAATTCCATGAATACCGCTCACCATATACTTACCCATTTGAATACGTTTTAGTTGTGCTACTTCAAGATGGCATAAATCATGGTAATGGATACAAACATTTCGGATTCTAATATGTTCATTTTGAATTTTAATAGGAATAAGACTTATACAGCCAAATCTATTTTTTAGATTAACTACTAACGGATGATTAGTACATACAGCCAAGCACAATTTTGCCCAAGTTAAATGATAGTTAAATGGTATTTTGCTGGTATTAACTTTAATCGGTGCCTCTAAGACTTCTGTTTTTATAACTACCTGTGTATTATTTTGATAATATATATTATTCAAGCTAGCAAGGTCTATATCTGTGTAGTAAAGCTCTTTTAAAAATATAAAGAAATAGTTAGGAATTAATTTATAATTATAATTTACTAATTGTAAATATTCTTGGAGTCTAAATTTAAAATCGCATTTATAATTATATAGCTTTTCTGGCTCAAGTTGATGGCGCCGCTTGTAGATAACGTAGGCACGTAGTAATAATAACTTTAGTCTCTGCTGTTTGACTTTATCCTTGCTTTTAATAGCTTCTTTTCCTAAAAAAGCCATTGTCAAAGCTTGTGCTTGTTGGTGAGAAAACTGGTTAAAGTTGGGATTCTGAAATACGTCGTGTTTAATTAGCATTTTTTTATATTGATAATCAATCTTAACGATTATGCTAACGGATGTTCCAGTATAAACACGTATTTTAAGTCGAAATGTTGCCCACTTTAAGAAAAATTTATAAATCCTAGTTATTTTTAAAGAAACTGCCTAAAGCAAAATATAGATAAGCAAAATATAAGGATAAGTTTGTCAGTAGATACACTCATGAACATATTAGAAGGGTGAAGTTAGAGTAGAAAAGCAAACAAATTAATCTACGAGCAGTGATTGTTTAACAAAAAATATTAATAAATCATGATGTCTCAAAAACGTTACATTGATTATAAAAATAAAGATATCAATTCCTGCCCTAAAGTTCCAGAGTCAATCATGACCGCTAGTCGATGCGAACTTACAGATATTCAAATGAAGATTTGCGGGAATCTCCCTTCTGATTTGTACGGTCATGTTTTTATGGTAACTCCAACTCTATCTTTGGCGTTTGGGGAGGTATTGCCATTATCTCTGGCGTGGCAGCACTTCTGAGCTATGCTTTGTTCAGTTGCTTTTCAGAAGAAGTTATTGCCGCAACCACTGCTGTAGCAGCAGGCGCCATTTTGGCGATGCTTACAGATACTATGATTCCAGAGGCGTTTGAGCAAGCTCATGATTTTGCTGGGTTGATTACCGTTTTGGGATTTCTCGCTGCTTTTGTTCTTAGAGGATGTTTGAAAAGTATTAATATTTACCAAAACCTAACCCCTAACCCCTTCCCTACGAGGGAAGGGGAACGATAATATAAGGTTTTTAAAGCCTCTCCCCGTATCGGGGAGAGGTTTGGAGAGGGGTTTGATGTATATTTTTAGACTTTGTAAGCTTGCTGTTTAAGTTAAATATTTTTATATTTTTTTCAGTTGGGTTACGCTTCGCTATACCCAACCTACGTCTTGTTTAAAGTCTTTTTTGTGCCATAGCTAGAAGTTGTTGTGCTTCAGGGTAAGAAGTTGTTCCGGGTTTGATTGTTCTGAGTTGGTTGATGATATCATGAATTTCGGCTTTGAATTGCTGAGTATCAGACGGCGCCGATACGATTAAGCTTTTTATCTCTCGGTTTGTTGCTTCGAGTATTTGTTTTGCTTCACTTTCATACCGTTGTCTGCTTTGGATAGTTCCTAAGTTTGTTTGATATTGGGCAATTAGTTTTTGTGCTTCTATATATAATATCCAAAATCCTGTAGAGACGTTACATGTAACGTCTCTACATATGTTCATGGAACACCTAATATGCTGTATTTCTAGGCGCCAACACAATTATTCGATATTCTGGTCGAAAAGTGTCACTTCTCCTGCGTCATTAATCAATGTAACGGAACCTGAAGCCAAAGATTTTAGTATATTGCTAATTTGAGACATTAACGGTAGCAGAGAGCCTGGGCGTGTACTATAAACATCTAAAACTATAATTCGCAACGTAAGACCATGAAGATTCTGTTGATACAGCAAGTTCTTATCAGCTCTAATAAAAACATCAAAGGATGTGCTTGTGCCAGAGCTAGAAGTTCTCGGTCTTTTACACCGCGTCAGCCCATCTCCTCAACATTTTTAACAAAATATCCTGCATCTGCAAGTGGTTTCTTTAGTTTCTTGCTTAATAGATTTTCATCAAATAGAATGAACACGAGTTGTGCGCTCCTGATCCAACATCATTTTTGCAATTACCTCTAAAGTGAGTAAAGCCTGACTCTTTAAGTGCGGGAAATCTTCTAAAAACTCAGATAAACCTGCTTCATCTTCGAGGTAGTCAAAAAATGTTTGTAATGGAACTCGTGTCCCAACGAATACTGGAACTCCACTCATAATCTCTGGATCAGAGTGAATAATTTCTCGGTCACGCAAATAAGATTGAATGTCTATTTTACTTGTATTCATACCTAATGGCATTAAGGAGTTATATTTTTATTAATCGGTAATTTACAGCCTAACGTAAAATTACAATTTATTGATGGCTAAAGAGATAATGCCTTATTTTACACATATTTTGATGACTCAAACCACAGTTACTTTTGGGATTTTTACAATTCCTGCACAGACTGCTACATGATTAGCAACTTCCCTTAGTGGTATCACGTCTCAAATGCTTGGGCTTCTTGGGTTAGGTTTTACCGAGCCTTTTTGCACATGACCTTAAAAGTCGGATATATAACTGAGGATAGTTACAAAGACAGAGCAAATGTTGCTACAATTTGTAAAGTAAATTAAAAAACTTTATATTAACTATAATGACGACAGCTTTAATTACTGGTGCTTCTGGCGGAATTGGTAAAGCTTTTGCTGAGGAACTCGCTGCTCGTAACAACAATTTAGTACTTGTCGCGCGCTCTGAAGAGAAGCTTTATCAGTTAGCATCAGAGCTGCAAGCTAAATATCATATTGAAGTTGATGTTATCGTCAAAGACCTATCGGAAGTTGGTTCGACGGAACATGTCTTTGATTACACAAGGAACCAAGGAATTATAGTTGATACGCTAATTAATAACGCTGGTTTTGGAGACTATGGAGACTTTGCCGAGCGTGATGGTGAGCGGCAAATGCAAATGATTCAATTAAATGTGTTAGCGCTTGTTGATTTAACACATAAATATTTACCCTTGATGCGGCAGCGACGCAGTGGTGATATTATTAATATTGCATCAATAGCAGCGTTTCAAGCGATACCTTATATGTCAGTATATGCCGCTAGTAAGGCCTTTGTACTAAGCTTTAGCGAGTCGTTATGGGCAGAAAATCGCGCGTTTGGTATACGTGTTCTATGTGTTTGTCCTGGCCCAATAGACACAAATTTTTTCAATGCGGCAAAATTCCCACCCACTATTGCGGCAAAAAATACTCAAATCACTAAAGTTGAAACTGTTGTTCGAGATACTCTCCAAGGTTTAGAAAGAGGTGAATCAGTAATTGTTAGTGGTGGGTTAACTAGTCATTTGATACCAAAGCTATCACGACTTGTACCACGTAGAACTTTAGTGACTGTGTTAGAGAAGCAGTTTAAAGCTTAGTCAGGACTTACGCAACTGGCACAATCAGTCTCGGCACGGCTTCGCCGCGCCATCAATACCCAAAGCGGTACAAGTTATATAATGCTAGGCGCCTGAATAGTATTGCTTTATGACAATCAGTCTTGGC
>JAESFJ010000192.1_pt1 | contig 49287 bp, 43 predicted proteins | sample 9266161 | NCBI WGS metagenome assembly JAESFJ01 (sample SAMN14506165, study PRJNA617096) | algae metagenome | isolation source: Calothrix sp. FI2-JRJ7 and co-occurring heterotrophs from granitic desert soil | place: USA: Red Pass Lake area, Fort Irwin, California | collected 2000-06-01
GGGCAGCATCCGTCAGCCCCAGGCCACGCTCAAAACCGCTTTCCCCATAGCTCTCAGCCTATGACCCCCGCGGTTCGGGCATCGAAGACTTTCCGACGCCTGACGGCGTCCGAAACCCTAAACGGTTGCAGACTGTCCGTTTCTAGGGTCTGAACGAGTGAAGCGGACAGAATCCCTTTTTCGAAAGCCCCACGCAAATGGTGAATTCGGCCTCACCGATCGAGGGTTCCGGGCGATTCCGGCGCTGCTCGGGGCGTGCTGATCCCAGGTGGTATAGTGGCGTCATCCTGATCCATATGCCGCTTCTATGGCCAGCCCAGGGTGTGGTGCCAATGTCTGGCACCGATCGACAAGGCCGATCATCTCCGATTCGAGTCGCCCTTGGCGTCGCGATCAGTCGCTGCGTTCGATCATCCGCAAATTGAAGACACCGACGACGTCAGTTGCGCCACTGCCGCATTTTGTGACTTTTTTGCGGCCTTTGCATCCGCGCCGACCGCAGCACCGTAGCTAGGTCGAAATATAACAAAATCACGCTTTCTTCTGTTCAGGAAGAAGGGACGGTCGCGGTCGGATATCTCAACTGGCCCCATTCCCTGCTGCTGAGAACATAGTCGTCGCAAACTATAGCAAGGAGCATGAAGGTGAGGAAGAAATACCAACTGCTGATGGGGGCAGGCGTTCTCGCGTCCGCCGGCGCCATAGCCCTGATTTTACCCGGCCAGTTCCTGACGGCGGCCGATCATCTCGATCCACCTGCACTGACCGATCCCGCGGTCGATACGACGCCCGACCGGCCCGCGGACATCGCCGACCTCTACGCATGGCATACCGATTCATCGGTGATCATCGCACTGACGTTTGCCGGTCCCCAAGCGACGACGCGACCTGCCACATATGATCGGGATGTGCTTTACACGGTCAATATTTCCAACGCCATGCCCCGCACCACGGCCGACGTACCCATTCGCGTGCGCTTCGGCCCCGGCTCGGGCGATCAAGTTGGTGTCCAGGTCAGTGGACTGCCCGGGGTGACAGGCGATTTGTCGGGATCCGTCGAAACGGACCTCATCAAAGACGGCGTTCGGGTGCGAGCAGGTTTATTCGACGATCCTTTCTTCTTCGACTTGCAGGGCTTCCGCGACACGCGCGCGACGGGAACGCTCAGCTTCAACAAGAATCGCGATTTTTTCGCCGGCCAGAATCTTACGGCCATTGTTATGGAAATACCGCGCGACAGGATCGCAAATGGCAGCAATCTGATCGACATATGGGCGACGACCGCGCGCTTTGGAGGACAGCTGTGATGGACCGGAATATTCAAACGGCAGCTGCGGCTGCAAAGACTCGCTCCCTTTGTCGAGCAGGGGGCGTGGCCAGTTTGGCGGTGCTCGCCGCCCTCGGTCTCGGTGCCTGCAACGATCGCGTAGGCAATGGCGCGCCGCCTCCCGTAACCGTCACGCCGACGCCAAGCCCAGCGCCTACTCCCGCGCCAACGCCGACACCCACGAGCTTCAATGTAACATCCTGCCTGAATCAGACAATTCCAGGGACGGGATTCACGGTCGCGCAGGCGGTTGTGCCCGACACATTGACGCTAACATTGTCGGCGGCCTCTGGATTTCCGAATGGTCGAAGATTGCCCGATCCGGTCATTGACGTCACGCTTGCCGTCATCTTCCTTGACCTCACGCGCCATAGCCCGGCGCTGTTCGCCGGCTTACCGGTGAATCCGTCGGCCAATGATCAGCCTTTTCGCACGGCTTTTCCTTATCTTGCGCCGCCACAAGGCTCACCGCCACTGGCAGCAACGGGGGGATCGAGCTTCAATTTCCGGACCGACGGCCCATCGAACTATGTTCGGGTCGACCGTATGGGTATGCCCGCTGTCGCGACCGCCCTCATCGGATCGTCCGCCAAGACGGCCTACAATGCCGCCGACCCGGTGAATGACGCCAACGGCGATTTTGTTCCCGAGCTCACGACCCAGCTCACCGGCTTGACCAATGCGCTGGCGGATGATTTGGCGGGACTTGGCCTGACGCCCTGCGCCAGGCCAAACTGATGCCGAAACCCGCCACCGGAGTGTGGCTTGGGTCCTCACTGTCGCGGCGAAATAGTGCCCCGGTCGTTCGGAAGCGAATGACCGGGATACGTCTTCACCGGGTGTTGAGGACGTGGAACCTGCTTCCGGTTCTGGTCGTGTTGGCGATCGTCGCGGCAGGATTTGCAGGCGACAGGTGGCGGGCCGGACCGCCGCCCGACGCCTCCCCGCTCGACCTCCCGACCCCTGCGTTCGGGCCTGCCAATTTTGAGATGGCATTGGCGGATGCCGATCGCCATATTGAGCTGGGCCGAGAGAAACTACGGCGCGCTCCAGGCGACTGGACGAGTTTTGAAGTGCTTGCGAACGGTCTGATGGTGCGCGCCCGTCTGACCGGCGATTATAGCGAATGGGCCGAAGCCCGGCGCTTGCTCGACATCGGCATGGCAATGGCGCCCAAGGCATCCGGACCAGTGGTCGCCAATGCAGCGCTGGCGCTGTCCACGCATCGGCTGGCTGTCGCAGAGCGCGCGCTGGAAACTATCGAAGGCGCAGCGGTTCCGCCCGATCGCGGCCACATGACCGGAATGGCGGGGCTGTCCGGAGACATAGCATTCTACCGGGGCGACATGTCAGCCGCGCGGCGCCAATATGCCCGCGGCAGAGGCCTCGGGGGAGGTTCCGCCATCGATTTTCGTCTGGCCGTCCTTGCGGCGGCGCAGGCGCGCTTTGCCGATGCCGACGCCGCCATTTGGCGATCGGTGTCCGGAAGCCGTCAACATACGCCGCAAATGCTGGCCCAGGCCGCGCTGCGGCTTGGCGCGCATGCGCTCTCGCGAGGCGAATGGCACAGCGCAGAGCTGTGGTTCACGCGCGCCGACGAGCTCTTCCCGGGTTATTGGCTGATTGCCGCCCATCGGGTGCAGGCGCGCGCACTTCGCGGCGATGCGACCGCCGCCGAACAGATGGCGGCGATCGCGGCGAGCAGCAACAGCGCCGAGGCGATGGATGCGACTGCGATGCTCTTTCGCCAGCGCGGGGATGGCCTGAACAGTCGGCGCTGGTCCGGGCGGGCTGCCGTCCTCTGGAAAGAGCGGCTACGCTTGCTGCCCGAGGCCGCTTATGGCCATGCGGTCGAACACGAACTCGCGTTTGGAAACTCAGCAACGGCTCTCGATCTCGCGCTGCGTAATGTCGCGCAGCGGCCTTATGGCGAGTCGCGCTTGCTTCTTGCCAGCGCGCTTCTGATGAACAATCGACCCCAGGATGCGCTGGACGAAATCGCTCGCGCCGAAGCGTCGGGTTGGCGCAGCGCACCGCTATATGCCCTCAAGGCTGAAGCTGCTGCGCTCGCTGGCCGGCCGGAGGCAGCCGAGCTTGCCCGCGCGGCCGCCCTGCGCATCAATCCGCAGATATTCCATCCCCGCGCGCCGTTGATCTGGTTTTCGCACGGATGACCGGCTTCATCCGCATCGCGCTCGCCTGGTTCATCTATTTCGCGACGCTATTGGCTTTGGCTTCGCCCGCGGCTGCGCATCTGACGCCAAATTCGGAGATCGGCCTGACTATTGGCGCCAAAGACGTCCACGCCGATATTATCATCCCCCAGAGTGAATATATGGTCGCGACATCGCGTTCGGCGGGCAATGATCCGCAAAGCCTGTCGCGTGCCAAAGCCTATATCGAAGACCGTTTCAAAGTTTTCACGCCGCAAGGGACGCCTTGGTCGGTGCAAGTCGATTCTGTCGAGTTTGCGCAGCGCGCGGGTCCGCCGGACTTACACGCGGTCGCCGTCCTGACCCCTCCGTCCGGGGCATCGCCGCGCAATTTTGTTGCCGAGTGGCACGCCGTGGTCGACGAGCTTCCGAGCCACTTTGCCTTGTTTGTCATCCGGCGCGATATGGCTGGCGTATCGGGCGCGGAACCACAGATCGCCGGCGCGGTGCGGTCAGGCGCCGCACGCATCGTGATCGACGTCGGCGGCGCGAGCAAATGGCGCGAGTTTCGCAATACGGTCAAGCTCGGTATCGACCACATCATCGGCGGATATGACCATTTGATGTTCTTGCTCGCGCTCTTGTTGCCAGCGCCGCTGGCAGCAAGCGCCGGTCGCTGGGCAACCGTTCGCAACTGGCGCCATACGGTTCGGTCGATTGTCGGCGTGGTCACCGCTTTTACGATCGGGCACAGTCTGAGCTTGATCGGCGCCACCTTGGGCGGCTGGCAGTTGCCAGTTCAACCGGTTGAAATCGCAATCGCGATGTCGGTACTGGTATCGACCACCCACGCGGTCCGGCCGCTGTTCCCCGGTTATGAGCCAATGGTCGCAGGCGGGTTCGGACTGATTCACGGTCTGGCATTTGCAACCCTGATCGCCGATCTGCATCTCGGCAGCGCAGTGGCACCGATAGCCTTGCTGGGCTTCAACCTCGGTATCGAGGCAGTTCAGCTCGCAATCATGCTGGCCGCCCTGCCGGCGCTCATTTTACTCGCGCGATATCGATTTTATCATCCGGTGCGGACCGGCCTCGCGCTTGCCGGCATGGCGGCGGCAGTCGCATGGCTTCTGAATCGCGCCTTCGGCATTGGTGACGGCGTCATAGTGCTGGCGGAACAAGCGATCGCTGCAATCGCCCTGGTCCTTGCGACGGTATCGGTTGTGTTCGTCGCCAGCCATTGCTTGCGGCACCGCTTGCTTCGGCGGCAATCGGCAAAAGAAGGGAACTGAGGCAGCGCACCGACACGAATTAATCGTCGAACCAACGAACACGAGTTCCGAAGCTGGCATGGCAGCGTCGTCCATACCGCCGAGTTGTCGTCATCAGATGAGAGCGTTTTGGCCGTCGGCTACCGGTCGGCTATTGGCTAGATGTCGGTAAAAGCGGACGTCGTCACCGTGGCGCTGGGATCCACCGCGCGACCGGTAGGGCCCCGTTCTGTCCGAATATTTACCGTCGTCGGCTTTTCTATCTTCATGCCAGTCTCAAATCCCGAAAGACACCCGGTATGTGTGGGCACGCGATCAATTCATGGTCAGCACCGAGACACCCACCGAAGGCTAATCAGTTGCGTTCAGTCAGATCGGGCTGCCATCCACCACCCATGGCAATGTAAAGAGCTACGCTTGCCGTCAGACGGTCCGAACGTGCCTGTATGATCGCAAGATCAACGGACAGCAAAGCTCTTTGCGCGTCTAGCTGTTCGAAATAGGGCGAGTAGCCTGCGGCATAGCGATTGGTCGCGATGCGGAGCGCCTCAACGAGCGCGGCCCTTTGCGCGCCAAGTGAAGCCTCCTGGTCAACCGTGCGTGACGCGGCTGCAATACCATCCTCGACTTCCTGAAATGCCGTGAGGACGGTTCGACGATAGGCGAATGCCGCCTGCTCGCGCCGCGCCGCCATGCTGTCCTCCTGCGCCTTCAATCGCCCGGCGTCGAAGATAGGAGCAAGGATACTTCCGCCGAGCGAGAAAAGGCCGATCGGGTCGCCCAATATTGCCGATGCGATCCCGCCGACAGATCCATCGATCTGGATATTTGGCATGAACGCTGCTCGGGCAGAATCGAGGCTATGGTCGGCTGAAACAATCAGTAGTTCGGCCTGGGCAATATCCGGACGACGCCGAAGCAGGCTCGAAGGCAACGAGGGGGCGATTGGCGGGACAACCAGTTCCGCCAAGGCCGCGCCGCGATTGATTGGCTCCGGCTTGCGTCCAACCAATACGCTGAGCGCATTCTCCTGACGCCGGATGGCCAGTTCGGTCGTCGGGATCAAGGCTTCGGCGGCTCGAAAATCCGACTCTGCCTGACGCGCTTCGAGCGTCGGCGCGTATCCCGCATTCGCTCTCCGGACCGCCAAATCGCGGCCCAGCTTACGCGCTTCGACGGTATCGCGAAGGACGATCAGCCGCGCGTCGAGCGCACGCAAATTTAGATACGCCGTCACCGTCGTCGCGACGATGGCGAGACGAACGGTGTCCTGCGCAGCCCGCGACGCGAGCAGCGAAGCCTTGGCAGCATCGTCGGCGCTGGCAAGACGTCCGAAAAGATCAAGATCATAGGCTACACCGACCTGACCTTGGACGATGGTCTGATCGCTCCCCTGTCCAAAAGCGTTGACCCCACGTTGGGGTCCCCCACCTGCGTGCAAGTCGATTTGCGGCAGACGTTGGGCGTCTGCGAGGTCGGCTTGTCCCCGCGCCTCACCGATCCGGGCCGCAGCGATCGCGATATCGGGGTTGTTAGCCAGCGAAGCCTCAACCAACGAACTGAGGACCGGGTCGTCATAGGACTGCCACCATTGCATCGATACGTCGCCCGGGATGATATCGTCTCGCCAGTGATCGGGAGGAACTATCGCCGCCGCCAACGGCACAGCAGGTCGCGGTCCAGCGCAGCTAGCAAACGCAAGGCAACCCACCGCCAAGGTCATCCGCGCCGTCCGCCCACTCATTGATCCGCACCCGCAATGGCGCTGGTAGCGATCTTTGCAGCCACCGACATCCCCGGACGCAGCCTTTCAGCGAAACGCTGCTTGGCATCGATCCGGATCCTCACGCCGATCCGCTGGGGCACTTTGACGAAATTGCCGGTAGCATTGTCGGGCTTGAGCACCGAGAATTCGGAACCCGCGGCAGGAGATATCTGTTCGACGCGGCCTTTCAGCGTGAGGTCGTCCAGTGCATCGATGGAGATCCATGCCGGCTGTCCAATGACGATGTTCGCCGTCTGGGTCTCCTTGAAGTTCGCGATAACCCATCGTTCCTCCGGGACGAGCGCCAGCAGCAAGGTGCCGCTGGTCACATATTGCCCAAGCCGCACGCCGATTTCGCCCAGCTGCCCGTCCTCCGGCGCCCGGATTACCGTATTGGCCAGATCGATTTCCGCGACGCGAACTTGTGCACGGGCCGCGTCCACCTGCGCCGCCAAGCCCTCGCGCCCGACGTCGACAGTCTTAATGTCTTGGCGCGCGATCTCGGTTGCGGCTTCGGCCTGGCGAACATTGGCCTCGGCGAGCGAAAGCGACGCCTGCGTCTGATCTCGCTCGCGGCGGGAGACCGATCCGTCCGCCACCAGTTCGTCGACACGCGCCATGTCGGCCCGAGCCTTGCGCAATTGGGCCAGAGCACTTTGGATGCCTGCGCCTTGGGACTGAAAAGCGGCGCCGCGGGCCGCACGCGCCTGTCCACTGTTGGCAAGCGTCGCCAGCTGCGCATTGAGATTGGCGCGCGCTTGATCGACACGGGCGCGGTAAATGCGGTCGTCGATCCGGACAAGAACCTGGCCTCTTCTGACCCGCTGATAATCGTGCGCCAGGACTTCGACGACATAGCCGTTCACCTGCGGCGCTATGTTGGTCGTTCGACCGCGTACATAGGCATTCTCCGTATGGACCGAATGGTCGCCAAATGGCGGAAGTTGCCACGCATATAATATGATGAGCAATGCAGTGATGCCCGCCCCGACAATCGTCGCCACAACCACAGGCTGTTTCGCTTTGGGCTGCCAGCGTCCAGTTGGTTGGTCAGCGGCGCTTCTGTCGATTTGTGCGGGCACGCCGCCGCCGATAGCGGGATCGTCGCTCGCCCGCCGGGTGGACTCAACGCCTGGCGGCGGCAGGGCAGCGGCTTCAGCCCCAGCGCATTCGGGATCCGTCATAAAGCTAACTCCTGCTGATCTGGCGGCGCTCGGCGAGACGCCTGCGCAGGATAAGGAAGAAAATATAGGCAGCGGTCGCGGCAGAAAGCAGCGCGACGAGCCGGAAAACATCGTTGAACGCGAGGACCGCCGCCTCACGTTGTAACGACGCGAACAGTCCCGCCGCGCCCTGCTGGACGAGCCGATCGGCGACCAGCGGATCGGACGCGATAATATGTTCGGAGAGCGACGAAGCATGGGCGCGCGCCCGCGCAACCTGATAGGTGCCGAGTAACGCCGATCCCAATAATCCGCCGATGTTCTGCGTAATGCTGAACACCACCAAATAGCTGACCAGATAGTCTGGGCCGAGCTGTAACACACGGATAAAGCCGTAAAGCAAAGCTGGTCCGATGAAGAGGCACGCCCCAAAACCGAGCAAGGCTTGGCTGAGGTACAGTTGCTCAGGCCGGGTCAGGTTATTTGAGCCGCTATCCAGCCAGGCCCCCAAGGCGATGATCAACGACGCCGCCAGCACCTGCACTGGGATGCGTTCGGGCGTCAATGTTGCTGCCGCAGCAATCATGCCGAGCGCCATCGCCACCAGGACGATCAGAAACAGCCCGTGTAGCTGGTCGCTCGTCAATCCCGAGGCACTGAAGAGGCCGATCGCGCCATAGGTTTGTTCCGCCAAGGCGAAGCGCATGAGCACAGCGACCGCAGCGAAACGCAGAATGTCGCGGCTGCCAATCCAGCCTACGTGCAGCAGTGGGCTCTTGCGACCGTGCTCGATCGCTACGACCAGACTGAACAGCAAAGCAGAACTTGCAAGCGCCCAGCCAATCCATGAAGTTTCGGTCCACCACAAAAAACGTCCGGCGCCGAGCGCGCCGCACAGCAATAGCATGGCCGGCATCGCCAACCCGATGGTGAGAAAGTCTAGCCGCTCGAAGACTTTCTTCTCGGTGATGCTCGGCGGCAGGGGGAGGATCGCCATCGCGGCGAGCGCTGTCAGTGCTGTTGCGAGTTCCAGAAGGTGTAGCCCCTGCCATTGGCCAAGCGCCAGCATCTCGAGCGGAAACATGCGTGCGAGCGGTACGCCGAACTGCGGGATGGTCACGCCCAGCAAGAGCGCGAGCGGCCGCGCCTTCGGCGTGAAGACCTGCAACAGGTTGTAAACGGTGATTGTCACCAGCGCAGTCGCTAACGCGCCTGACGCAGCCCTCGTCAGAAGGGCCGCCGTAAAGCCGGGATTGGCCAACTGCGCAAGCGATGCGGCCGCATAGGTCATGAGCAGAATATTGGTGACCCACCGGATACCGAAACGAATTCGGGCGCGTATCAGGAGCAGGTTTGCCGTGGCATTGATCGCGACGTAGGTGGAAGTTAGCCATGTCGCCTCGGCCGTGTAAAGCCCGAGGCTCCCGGCAAGATTTGGGAGGTTGACGCTTACAAGGGCATTGCCCAGCGTGGCTGCGACACCGACCACCAAAGCCACAATCAGATAGCCCAAGCGCCGCCCACCGCGGTGCTCGGGCGCATAGGGCGACCCTGGGAAGGTCGGCTGCTCGGTTGGTCCGAACCTGTAAGGCGTCGCTGCCGCGGTCATCACGCGTCACATGGCCATATGATCGGGCGTCGACCAAGAGCGTGGGACAGTGCCTTTAAAAGACGGCTGCGGAAAATCTGCGGCGGCCGCGCGCGCCGCGACGGCTGCAAAAGCGGTTGGTGCGGCCATCTTTGGTACTCCGTAACAGAGGGAGGAACGGGCCCGCCTAAGGAGGGAGAGGGCCGGCCCGTTCAAGTGCACCATGTCCGGGAGACGTCCTGGGATACACTGCGCCGGTACGGGGCATGTCCGGCGCCTCTTGCTTATCGCCGGAATCCGATTGCCCGCGCCATTAGCCAGGATGGTAAGCCTCTTATCTTTTCGTATGATCGTGCCAGCTCCAGCGTGCCGCGCGCATGACCGATATGTCCGCGGAGCTCTCGCCGAGCGAAGGCTGCAGCGACGCGGTGCGCGCAGCGGAGATATCATGAAGAGCGTTTATCTGAGGCGGTGGCTTGGAACCCCGCCAGAAACGCATGCCCCGCAACCGGTCCTTCGAGCAGAAACATTCGTGCCGACGCGCACATCCGAAAACTCGCGCGGTAATCATCGTCCCACGCAAGCCGGAATGGGCACCCTATGCCGTCTCCAGCTTCAATCGATCAAGTCGCGACCGCGCGCTCGAGGCATTCGGCGAACACATCTGCTTCGAAAGGCTTGCGTAACAAGTACGCTGCGCCACTTGCGCGGGCGCGCTCAAGCAGCGCCTCCTCGGTGCGCGCGGTGATCATGATAACGGGCACCCGGGAGTGCCGAATATCGAGAATCCGCTTGAGGTCGATTCCGCTCATGCCCGGCATCTGGATATCGGTGATGATGCACTTCGAGCGATCGCACTCATCGGTTGCCAGAAAATCTTCCGCTGATGCGTGGCCACTCGCGTCATAGCCCAACGAGCGTACGAGCGAGACGATCGCCCGCCGGAGCGAGGCATCATCGTCGATGACGGAAATCAACTGATCATTTGACACTCAAAAATTCCAAACGCGCACGTAGTCAGGGTCATTGTCGATGGTGATGCCATTTAGGAGAGTGAAGAACCATTATACGAAGGGACATAGGCGTCGCGAGATATGCAAAGCGTCGAGAGATAGCGATTCATACCATCGTATATTCGGAGAGATGCGTTTGTATGCTGTTCGGATCCCAATTCGCATCCCATAAGGCGCTGATCCGACAGGAGCTTGTCCGTGATTCATGCCGTTATCGATAACGCTGCCCGCGCACCCCTGGCCATCGCGCGGCGGAACCTTGAGAGATACGCGGCCCAACCACCGCGCCGCAACTGTTGTCACAAGCTTCGTCGCCCGGACCAGCACGGTGCCGCGCCAATTGACACTGCGTGAACAGGCCGCGCGCAGTGGCGGTCAGAAATCGTTGGCGCACGGTTCATCGCGCGAACATAGATTTCGTCAATCAAGCGAGAAGGTAGGCGAAGTTATGCAGGAGCAGATCGAGCGGCCTGAGAGCGGGCTAACCGACGCGATCGCAGATCTCGCGCCCGACAGCGTGGTCGTGCGAGATCTGGAAGGTCGGGTTCGCCTTTGGAACAAGGCGTCAGAAAGGCTTTACGGGATTGTTGCAGCCGACGCGCTCGGCCAATCGCTCGATACCCTCGTCGCAACGCGCCATAGTTTTGGTGTTGCCTCGCTGGAGGCAAAGCTTCGGCAAGACGGAGCCTGGATCGGCGAGGTGTATCGTACCAGCGCAACCGGCGAACCATTATGTGTCGAGGTTCGTTGGCAGCTCCGCCGCGACGCCCATGGGGTTCCGCTCGACATTCTGGAATGGGGCCGCGATCTCTCGGCTGAGGACGCACTTCGAAGCGAAGCTGCTGCCACGGCCCACCGCTACCGCAATCTTTTTCACGCGATGGCGGCCTCCTTCTGGGAGCTCGACTTCTCCTACGTCCGTCGCAAAGTTGGCGCGCTGGTGGCAGGTGGGGTAATCGATCTTCTGGGCTATTTCACGCAGCATCCAGAGTTCATCGACGATTGCATCGCCAACACCGTCATCCTCGACGTCAACGAGACGACGATCGAAATGTTCGGAGCTCCGTCACGCGAAGCCATCCTCGATTTGCCGATGGGCTGGGAGTGGCCTGCAGAAAGTCGACAATTCTATGCTGCGGCCGTTGCCGCCGCCGCCCGAGGCAGTGAGCGCTATGTAGCCGAGGTTCCGCTGCATCGCTGGGATGGCTCGCTGATGGACTCGCTGTTCACCGTGTGCTGGCCAAGTGACCATAAGGCGCAGGGTAGCGTGCTGGTCGGCGTGATCGATATCAGTGACCGCAAGAAGATGGAGCGCGAACTGCGAGCCAGTGAGGCTAAGTACAGGGATCTGTTCGATTTCATGCCCGTTGCCGTGTGGCAGATGGACGGCAGCGCGATGAAGCGCCAGATCGAGACGCTCCGCGCCGGCGGCGAGACGAGCCTGCTTCCCCTCGCCGCCAGCAATCCAGAGTTTCGGGCGAGCGATCTGCTGGAGATCGTCGAGGCAAATAGCGCCGCCGCCGACATCTTTGGATGCGATGCCAAGTCAGACTTGTTGGGGCCCCTATCGCGCATCTGGGACAATGAAGCGGTCGCGCTGGATGTCTGCGAAGCCCGGATGAAAGGTGAGAAATATATTCAGCGCGAGGTTCGTCTAACGGCTGCCGACAGTCGTCTCTTCGACGCAATTGTCACAGTAGCCTTTCCCGATGTCATGTCGGACCAGAGCGTCAATCTCGTCGCGCTGTTGGACATCACGGAGCGCAAGCGTGCCGAGGCCGAGCTTAAAACGAGCGAAGCACGATATCGTACTCTGTTCCAGCACATGCCAATCGCATTGTGTGAACTCGATACGTCATTGCAAGCCGCGAGGCTGGAAAGTTTACGAGAGCAAGGGGTCAAGAATCTTGCAGCTCATGTGGCGGCGAATTCCGGACTGGCGCTGGAGCTCGCCCAGCTGGTCACGATCACCGATGCGAATGCCGAGGCGTTGCGGTTGCTCGAAGCAAGCGGACTCGACGAGCTCAAAGGTCCGGTCGCCCCGCTGTGGCGCGATGCTCCGTCGACGCTGCAGCGATCGGTCAACGCGCGGTTGAGCGGTCATAGCCAGTTTACCGAAGAAATGGTCGCGGTGACGCTCAAGGGGAACAAGCTCGACGCGTTATTCTCTATCGCCTATCCCCCCGAACTCAGCGAAAGGGGCGTCAGTGTCGTCGGCTTTGTCGACATCGGCGAGCGAAAGCGGGCTCTGGAAGAGCTCCGCCTTAGCGAGCGGCGGTATCGCGACCTTTTTCAACAGGTTCCGATGGCGCTTTGGCGGCTCGAGCCTCGACCCCTGGACGAATTGCTGGCGGATCTTGCTGCGGACGGAGTCGTCGATCTCGCAGCGCATATCGACGCGCATCCCGCCTTTCTTGTCGAATGCATGCGAGCTATCACCATCGTCGAAGTCAACACCGCGGCCGTGGCGCTGAGCGGCGCCGCCGAGGCGAGCCAGCTCGTTGGACTCACCTCGGAAAGTTTCTGGATGGATCATCCGGACCTGTTCCGGCAATCGCTCCTGGCACGATATTCCGGAAAACAATCTTTCTCGCAAGAAGGTGTCATGGGCACGCCTTTTGCCGGCGAAGTAGAGATCGCGTTTTCCACGACCTATCCTGGCCCAACTTACAGCGAAGGGTTAAGCGTCGTGAGCACTTTAGATATCCGTGATCGCAAACAGGCCGAACTTCGGCTGCAACGCGTCCAAGCCGATTTTTCTCATGCTGCGCGGATATCCACCCTGGGAGAGATGGCGGCCTCCATTGCCCATGAAGTCAATCAACCCTTGGCAGCTATCACCGCCTATGCGCAGGCGGGACTGCGATGGCTCAGCCGCCCGGCGCCCGATATCGACGAGCTGCGCAGCCTGGCGGAGCAGATTGTCGGCGACGCACGGCGTGCAAGCAGCATTATCGCGCGCATTCGAGGCATGGCAATGAATCAGGATCCGGATCATGTCCGGCTCGATTTGAACGAAGTGATCGAAGAGGCACTGTTGGTCGTGCAGCGCGAGATAGCCACCCATTCGGTCCGACTGGAAACCGATTTTGAACCGGCGCTGCCCTGGATCATCGGCGACCGCGTCCAAATTCAGCAGGTCATCATCAATATTGCGCTCAACGCGGCGCAGGCGATGGGCGATATCCCCAATGCCCGACGCGAAATCATGGTTAAAACGGCGGAGTTGGCAGGCGGCAAAATCGAGGTTCTTGTGACGGACACAGGACCAGGCATTGCTGCAGACCATCTCGATCGGCTGTTCGAAGGCTTTTTCACCACCAAGAAGCAGGGCATGGGAATGGGCTTGCCGATTTGCCGATCGATAATCGAAGCTCATGGCGGTTTCATTCGCGCCGAAAATGGCACCGCTGGAGCCTGCTTCCGCATCGAGCTGCCCGCGCTCGTGCGCGCTGGCACAACCTTATCGCAGTGACGACATTTCGGGATGCCGTTTCATCGCGCCAGCTAGCCGCTCGGAGATTTTCACGAAGTCGGCAAGCGTGCGGGCCTCCATCTTGCGCATCGCCGAAGCGCGATGAATTTTTACCGTGATTTCGCTCAGGCCGAGTTCGAACGCGGCTTGCTTGTTGAGCTTTCCTCTCGTCACCAAGGACATGACTTGCTGCTCGCGCACCGAGAGGGTTGCATAGCGTAGTTCGATTTCGGCTACCTCGATTCGTACCGCTGTGGCCAGCCGGTCGGTTTCGAAAGCTTGGTAAACCGCATCGATCAAATCCTGATCGCGGAATGGTTTAGGAAGAAAATCGACGGCGCCAGCCTTCATGGCACGAACCGACATCGGTATATCCCCGTGCGCCGTCATCATGATCACCGGCAGGCCGATACCCAGCGACTCGAGTTGCGACTGGAAATCGAGTCCGCTGACGCCCGGCAAACGGACGTCGAGCAGCAGGCATCCTGTCAGATCCGCCACTGCGCTATCCAAAAAGGCGCGTGGCGATTCAAAGCTGTGGACCGGGATATTGACCGACCGCAGCAGCGCCTCGATCGATTTGCGGATCGACGGGTCGTCATCGATGACATGGACGATCGGAGCCTTTTCCATCGGGAGGACCATGAATGATTTGGCGCGGGGCCGATAGCCATACTTTCGTATGCACAGGATCCGACGATAGTCTGCTGGCGCAGAAATTGCAGACGAATGTCGGAAAATTATCGAAAATTGACTCGAACTGAAAATCGCCAAAGGCTGGATCGACTCGTTCCGATGAGGACCGCCAGGCTTTGCGACGCTCATCTTGCGCCAGAAACCAACCAAAGCATGGTGCGGCGATCCCTCTGCACAATGGCCCGCGTCCGCGGTCACCGGCAAGTTCGGCCGATCGGCGCAATATCGCGCATATCTCGGAGACTGGGCCATGAAGCTTCTTGCAGTATCGACCAACGCTCGACCTTCGGTCTCGCGTTGGCCGCTCCGCATAGCGCGCACTCTGGCGGCCATACTCGCCTTGACCGCACTTGTTTTGCTTACTGGTGGGCTGTGGCTCGCCCTGTTGAGCGGATCCCCATATTATCTTTTAACCGGCATCGCATTCCTGAGCTCGGCTGCCTTTCTGGCGTGTGGCCGAGAGCGAGGAGTCTGGATATTGGTTGCTGCGTTGGTCGGGACGATTTTCTGGGCAGTGGGCGAGAGCGGCATCGAATTCTGGCCGCTGGTACCGCGCTTGGTGTTTCCGGCATTGCTTACCCTTCCAGCGGTTGCGATCCTTCCCTGGCTCTCTCCGTCACGAACAGCGCGCTGGACCGGCGTATTCGGGTCATTGCTGATACTCGGCGGACTTATCGCGACGCTGGCATTGGCGTTCCAACCGCACGGTGTCGTTTACGCGAAGTCGGCGCGCGCACCTGATACCGCCGATACGGCGCTCGGGCCGGTCGATTGGACGTCCTATGGCGGGGCGGAGGGAACGAGGCATAGCGGGGCCGGTGAAATCACCCCGGCCAACGTCAAGAATTTGAGGCCAGCTTGGACATTTCGGTCAGGCGACTTCGGGCCGGGCGAAGATCAGAATGTGCCGCTTCAGATCGGCGATCTGGTTTATAGTTGCTCGCGCAACAACATCGTGACGGCGCTCGACGCCGATACCGGAACGGTGCGCTGGCGCTTCGACCCCAAGGCAAGCTCGCCTGCATGGCAGCGCTGCCGAGGCCTTGGGTCTTATGCTTCGCCCGCCGCATCGGCCAAAGGCGCCAAGCCGCTTTGCACCCAACGCATTCTCCAGACGACGATCGATGCGCGGCTGATCGCACTCGACGCCGAGACGGGTGCCTTGTGCCCGGGCTTTGGAGACAAGGGTGTGGTCGCCCTGAAGGCTGGAATGGGAGACGTCAAACCCGGATATTATTTCCAGACGTCGGCCCCGACCGTTGCGCGCGGGCTTGTCATCATCGGCGGGTGGGTACGCGACAACCAGGAAACCGGAGAGCCCTCTGGGGTAATCCGCGCCTTCGACGCGGTAACCGGGCGGCTGACCTGGGCCTGGGATCTGGGCAATCCCGCCAGCAGCACCGCGCCGCTTCCCGGGCAAACCTATACGCGCGGAACCCCGAACATGTGGTCGCACGCAAGCTTTGACGACAAACTCGGACTTCTATACGTCCCGTTAGGCAATCCGACACCTGACTATTATGGCGCGCTGCGGACGCCCGAAGCCGAGAAATATGGCTCCTCGTTGGTCGCACTCGACATCATGACCGGCCGCGAGCGGTGGCATTTCCAGACGGTGCATCATGACCTGTGGGACTATGACCTTGGCTCGCAGCCTGCCCTGATCGATGTTCCCGATGGAGCAGGCGGGACGGTGCAAGCCGTGATGCAGGCCACAAAGCGGGGTCAATTGTTCCTTCTCGACCGGCGCAATGGCAAGCCTCTTGCCGATGTCACAGAGAAAAGGGTGCCCCAGCAAGGCAAAGCGCCGGGCGAATGGCTCGCAAAGACCCAGCCCTATTCTTCCGGGATGCCGTCGGTCGGTACCGAGCCGCTCAGCGAGACCCGGATGTGGGGCATGACGATGTTCGACCAGCTTTGGTGCCGGATCCATTTCCGTCAGGCGCGTTACGATGGCGACTTCACCCCGCCCGGTACGACGCGGTCTATTCAATGGCCGGGCAATTACGGCGGGTTCAACTGGGGAAGCGCGTCTTACGACCCCGCCACGGGCTATGCATTCCTCGCCGACATCCGGCTGCCCTCCGAAGTGAAGCTGCGCAGCCATGACGAGGTCGAGACGATCATCAAGGGCCTGAAGACGATCGGAAACCGGCATGGCCCGGCCCGGCAGCTGGGGACGCCTTATGGCGTTACGATCGATCCGATGGTTTCACCGCTCGGCATTCCGTGCAACGAGCCGCCGTTCGGCACGATGACGGCGATCGACATGCGAACCAGGACGGTCGCCTGGCAGGTGCCGATGGGGACCGTCCGCGACACGGGGCCCTTCGGTATCGCAACAAAATTGTCCATGCCGATCGGCATGCCGACGATCGGCGGCAGCCTTTCGACGGCTTCGGGCCTGCTCTTCTTTGCCGGCACGCAAGACTTCGCACTGCGCGCCCTCGATGCGCGAACCGGACGTGAACTCTGGCAGGCAAAATTGCCGGTAGGATCGAGCGCGACCCCCATGACCTACATTTCGCCGAAGAGCGGCAAGCAATATGTGCTGATATCGGCCGGCGGAGCGGGTCAATCGGACGTCAAAGGCGACTATCTCATCGCTTATGCGCTTCCATAACTTCAAAATGCCCTGAGAACAGGACCGCCATCGGCCGAGCGATGGCGGTCCCGCTTCCGTTCTGCTGCCTAGCCGCTGCAATCCATCCGGCCCTCCGATTAGTGCCTTCGTATGATTGCCTCACGCGCATGGACAATAGTCGCAAGGATCGCAGCGTAGCATTCTTCGACCATCGAACCGGCACTGCAATGGCGCCGTCAATATGGAGTGTTCCCATGACCGACCCGATCATCACTTACGACCTGGCACGAACCGCGCTGCTCTTCGTCGATCCCTATAATGACTTCCTGGCAAAGGACGGGAAGCTATGGCCGATGGTTGCCGAGGTTGCCGAGGCGGTTGGACTTCATGCCAATCTTGCCAAGGTGACGAGCGCCGCCCGAGCGGCGGGCGTCCAGGTCGTCATCGTTCCGCACCATCGCTGGTCGCATGGCGACCTCGACAGATGGGGTCACCCGAACCCGTATATGCAGGGAGGCTATGACCTCCAGATATTCGCGCAAGGCAGCTGGGGCGGCGAATGGTTTCCTGATTTCGCCCCGCAGCCGGGAGATCTTGTCGCGACCGAGCATTGGGGCAGTAGCGGTTTCGCCAACACCAATCTCGACACCCTGCTCAAGCAAAATGGCATCACACATGTCATCCTGATCGGACTGATCGCCAACACCTGCCTCGAAAGCACCGGCAAATATGCCGTCGAACTGGGCTATCATGTGACGTTGGTTCGCGACGCCACGGCAGCGGCCAGCGCCGCGGCCATGGAATGTGCGCATGTCATCAATGGCCCCACATTCGCCCACGCGATCGTCGCAGCCGCTGATTTGGTCGCTGCGTTTGCCGTTCCCGCCCTTCAGCCTTGCTGAAAGAGAGATCCATGACCCTGACCCTTGCAAAGTTCACCGCTCTTACCGCGCCCAATCGAACCGTCGAGGTCGATGGCCGGGTGCTCGCCTATCGCAGCTTCGGGACCGGCCCCAATCTGGTTCTTTGCGTTCGTCTGCGTGGGACGATGGATGTGTGGGATCCGCTCTTCCTCGACCGGCTGGCTGAGACATTCACCGTTACCGTCTTCGATTATTCGGGGCTCGGTTACTCCACCGGCACACCGAGCTATGCCAAGGCCGACACGGCGAAAGATGTCAACGATCTGGTCGACGCGCTGGGGTTCGAAAAGGTGATCATCGGGGGCTGGTCGCTGGGCGGCTTTGCAGCGATGGTATTTGCCGCGATGTATCCTCAGAAGGTCAGCCATGTGTTGGCGATCGCGACGATGCCTCCGGGCCTGATGATCAAAAGCTATGAACAGATTTTCTTCGAGACTGCGGGCAAGCCGGAATATTCGGTCGAGGACGAGTATATCCTCTTCTTCGAGCCGGCCTCGGCGCGCAGCCGCGCGCTTGCCGACGCGTCGCTTGCGCGGATCGCCGCGCGAAGCGAGGTGCGGGACTTGCCCACGCCATCCGATGTGTTCATGACCTCGGTTGCGGCATCGAGCGATCCAACGACCCCGTTTCCCGACCCCGGCGGCGCTTATTTCGATTTCTTCGCCAAGACCGAGATTCCGGTTCTGGCGCTGTCGGGCGATCATGACATCATTTTCCCGGTCGAGAACTGGTACGCGCTGAATGATGTCTGGCCGACGCTGTTCGTGGTGACCTTTCCCGAGAGCGGACATGGTCCGCAGCAGCAATATCCGGACATGGCGGCCGAAATGATCGCAAGTTTCATCGCCCACAGTTAAGACATACCGGCCTGTGGCGTCCCCCTCCCGGGCCAGGCCGGACACCCCCTCCCCTCTCTTGTGGGGCATATGCTGGCAAACCTCTGCACCCTCTCTGTCCCCCACCCTCCTTGAAAGTGAGACAAGATCATGCTGCCATTTGCATTCCTCATCGGCATCATTGCCGGACTGCGCGCGATGACGGCCCCGGCTGCCGTGAGCTGGGCCGTTTCTCGCGGCGGCCTGATCCTCGATGGAAATATCCTGGCATTCATGGGATATCGCTTCACGCCGTGGGTGTTCACTGCGCTGGCTCTGTTGGAGCTCGTCACCGACAAGCTGCCGATGACGCCGAGCCGCAAGGTGCCGGTCCAATTTGCGGCGCGCATCGCCATGGGCGGCCTGAGCGGCGGCGCCATCGGCGCCGCAAACGATCAACTGGTCGCCGGATCGCTTGTCGGCATTGTCGGTGCAGTGGTCGGCACGTTCGGCGGAGCAGCCGTTCGAGGCAAGCTGGCGCAAATTTTCGAGAGTGACCGTCCCGCTGCGCTGATTGAAGATATTGTGGCCGTCGGCGGCGCATTTCTGATCGTCTCGTCACTGTGATGAGCGATTTCGACGCAATCGTCGTCGGGGCTGGCCAAGCTGGTCCGGCACTGGCGGATAGGCTGACGCGGGCCGGAATGACGGTCGCATTCGTCGAGCGCGGCCGAATTGGAGGAACCTGCGTGAACACGGGTTGCACCCCGACAAAGGCGATGGTTGCCAGCGCTTATGCCGCACATCTCGCTCGACGCGCCGCCGATTACGGCGTGATGGCCGGCCCGGTGTCCGTCGATCTATCCGCCGTCGTATCGCGCGCGCAGGGCATAGCGGCAGCGTCGCGGACAAGAAACGAGCAATGGCTTGAGGGGATGGAGCGCCTGACGCTGATACGCGCTCACGCGCGGTTCGTCGGCCCGGACGCGATCGAGGTCGATGGACGAACCATATCGGCGCCAAAGATATTCTTGAACGTAGGCGGTCGTCCGCTCCGCCCGGCCATGCCAGGGATCGACACCGTTCCCACGCTCGACAGCACGGCGCTGCTTCAACTAACCGAAATCCCGGATCATCTGGTGGTCGTCGGCGGCAGCTACATCGGCCTTGAGTTCGCGCAAATGTTTCGCCGCTTCGGCTCCAAGGTCACGATTGTGGAAAAATCTTCGCGGTTGATCGCGCGCGAAGATCCCGAGGTGAGCGATGCAATCCGAGAAATTCTGGAAGCCGAAGGCATCATCGTTCGCACCGACGCCGCGTGCATCGCGCTCGCGCCGCATGCCGGCGGGGTGTCGGTCGGCACCAACTGCACCGACGGTTCCCCCGCCGTTATCGGCACGCATGTCGCCCTCGCCGTCGGCCGCCGTCCGAATACGGACGATCTCGGGCTCGACCGGGCGGGCGTGGCCCTGGATGCGCGCGGCTATATTCAGGTCGACGACCGCCTCGCGACAAATGTTCCCGGCATATGGGCACTGGGTGATTGTAATGGAAAAGGCGCCTTCACGCACAGCGCGTGGAACGATTTCGAGATCGTCGCTGCCAATCTTCTTGATGGCGACGACCGCCGGGTCAGCCAGCGGCTGCCGGGCTACGCCCTTTTTATATATCCTCCTCTCGGACGCGCCGGAATGACCGAGACCCAGGCGCGCGCGACAGGTCGACCGCTGCTTGTCGCCACTCGCCCGATGACGCGCGTTGGACGCGCGATCGAAAAAGGCGAGACTCAGGGCCTGATGAAATTGGTCGCAGACGCCGAAACGCGCCGAATCCTGGGGGCTACAATCCTAGGCACGGGAGGTGACGAGGCTATTCATGGCATCATCGACATGATGGCATCCGATCAGAGCATTGATACATTGCGGTGGGCTGTGCCGATCCATCCTACGGTAGCAGAACTTATTCCCACCCTTATTCGGGACTTAAAGGCCGAGTAACCCTTCGGCAAATGGCCGGTTGCAGCCAGTCGGCTTTTGGCCCGTATTCGAGAAGAGCGGACCCAAATGCATCAGGCTGCTTCATGCGCTACTTTGAAGGAAATGGGGATTGTCTGCTTACCGTCAGGTACATGCATTCCCTGGTCTCGGTTTCCTAACTTGTCCCGCGCGTCAGCGGTGGACGTCGAATTGCGGTTAGGAAACTCCCCTGCTGCGTGACGTTTCGCGTTCGATCAGTTCGGGGCGCATCACCAAGCTGTCAGCGTCTTCACTCTCGATACGGCGACGCAGCCGGTCGACAATCGCCTTCGCGCCAAAATCGATGTCCTGCCGGATTGTCGTGAGCGGCGGCATCGTCTGGGCGGCGAGCGGCAAGTCGTCATAACCGACGATTTGCACCGCATCGGGCACGCGGTCCCCGCGGGCATGCAGCTCTTTCAGCGCCGCCATCGCGATCAGGTCCGATGCTGCGATAATGCCGTCGACCGGGCCCGCATGCGCCGTCAGGGCTGCGCCGATGTTCGCAACAATTTCCTCATCCGACAGGTGAAGCGGGAAATGGGTCAGCTCGATCCCCGCCGCAGCGGTCGCTTGCTCAACGCCCGCCAGCCGCTGCGCGATCTCGATCCCCGTCGTATCGCCCAGAAACAATAGTCGTGTCGCGCCGCGCGCGATCAGATGCTCCGCCGCCAACCGCCCACCCAGCGCATTGTCGGTCCCGACGACGCAATGACGCTGGCCGGCGCGATAATGCCCCCACACCACCATCGGCCGATAGGATTCGGCGACCCGTTCGATCGTGTCGAACTGGTCCGACTGCCCGATGACGATCACACCGTCGGTCATGCCCGAGCCGGTGATGCGATCGAGCCATTCCTCATTCTCGTCGGGGATCGCGCGGCTGAGCATGATGTCATATCCGCTTTCGGTCAGTTCGTCGGCCAAGGAGCCAAGCAAGGTCATGAAGAAAGGGTCGGAAATATGCTGGCGCCGTTCATGGCCCAGCGGAATGACGACGCCGATCACGCCGGTACGGCGCGAACGCAGCTTGCTGGCCATCTGGTTGGGCCGCACGCCGTGGCGGCGGGCAAGGTCGCGAATATGGTTGCGCGTCTTCAGATTGACGAGCGCGCTGCCCGCCAGCGCGCGCGACACGGTGCCGGTCGATACGCCCGCAACTCGGGCGAGGTCGGCCAGGGTGCGAATTTGCCTGCCATCCTCTTCGCCGTCACCGTCCGCCATATTCCTAGCACGCTCCTTATATTGTGACGCGCGCCTAGCATGAAATCGGGGCAGCCGCGAACAGCTTGTCAGGCCGCCACCTCGTCGCCGCGCCGGACGGCCCGTCCGGCATCGACGACCATCGTCGCCACCGCGCCCGCCAGCATCAGCACGCCGCCCAGCATGATTGCATTGCGCGGGTCGCCGCCCAGTAGCGGACGATAGATGAGCGGCATGGTCAGGGTTTCGATCAGCATCGGGATGACGATGAACATGTTGAAGATGCCCATATAGATGCCGTTGCGTTCGGGCGGGATGGCGTCGGCCAGCATGACATAGGTGTTGCCCATCATCCCCGCCCAACCGATGCCGATGCCGAGCATCGCGGCATAGAGGGCGAGCGGGCCTGCGCTGCCGAGCTGCGGGATCGCCAGCATCGCCAGCCCCGATCCGGTGAGGCACAGCGCATGGATGCTGCGCGCGCCCCAGCGCCGGACCACCGGAATCAGCAGCAGCGCGCTGGCAAAAGCAACCAGATTGTAAAAGGCGCCTAGTTGCTGCGCGGTCAGCGCCGCATCGCGAAACCCCTGGGTCGCCGGATCGGTCGTGCCGTAGAGCGAGCGCGCCAGCGCAAAGGCGATGAACTGCCAATAAAGAAACATCGCATACCATTGGCAGAACATCGCGAGCGCCAGCTGCCGCATCGGGCGCGGCATGTCGACGATCGCGTCGCGGATGTCGGTAAGCGTCGCCCGCACGGTCAACGGACGCTCGTCGAGCATCGCCTCCTCCTGCACGGTTAGCGGCAGCTCGGGGACGCGGATGACCGACCAGAGGATGGTTGAAAGCGACAGCACCGCGCCGATGACAAAAGCGATGCGGACGATCTGCGGGATGCCGTTTGCATCGAGCAGATTACGGTCGATGACAAGCGTCAGCAGCGACGGCGCCAAGTAGGACAGGGTCTGCGCCAGCCCGGTAAACGCGCTCTGGGTCAGAAAGCCGACCGGGCGTTGATCGGGCGCAAGGCGATCGGCGACATAGGCGCGGTAGGGCTCCATGGTGACGTTATTGCCCGCATCGAGCAGCCAGAGCAGCGATGCCGCCATCCACAACGTCGACGAAGTTGGCATCAGGAACAGGCTGATCGAACAGATAATCGCCCCAATGAGAAAATAGGGCGTGCGGCGCCCGAACCGCGACTGGGTGCGGTCGCTCATCGCGCCGATGATCGGCTGGACGAGCAGGCCGGTCATCGGCCCGGCGAGCCAGAGCAGCGGCATCGTTGCCTCGTCCGCGCCGAGGAAACCATAGATCGGACCCATATTGGCCTGTTGCAGCCCAAAACTGAATTGTAGCCCGAAGAAGCCGATGTTCATTTCGATGATTCGCCAAAGCGACAGCCTCGGCTTGCCGATTTCCGCCATTTTCCTCTCCCCGGCGTTGCCTTGCGAACACCTTGCCCTGCCACTCGTAACCGAAAGTGCCGAAAATGCAATCGATTGCATTTAAATGTTGCAATCGATTGAATCGAGATTATGCAAGGCAACGAATCAAAAAAGAACTTTGGGAGACTTGCGATGAAATACCGTGCGCTGTTGGCGGCCAGTTCGGCTGGCCTGTTCCTGCTTCCCTTCGCTGCGATGGCACAAGATGCCGCTCCGTCGGCCGACCAGGCCTCGAGCGAGGACGTTCTCGACCTAAATGCCATCATCGTCACCGCGACGCCGCGCGGCGGCAACCGCCTCGATACCTCTGTATCGGTCAGTGTGTTGTCGGAATCGGCCGTCGCCGAAGCGGCGCCGCGTACGACAGCCGAAATTTTCCGGCAGATCCCGGGCATCCGGTCCGAAGCCACCGGCGGCGACGGTAATGCCAATATCGCGGTACGTGGCTTGCCCGTCGCATCGGGGGGCGCCAAATTCCTCCAGCTGCAGGAAGACGGCCTGCCGGTGATGCAGTTCGGCGACATCGCCTTCGGTAACGCCGACATTTTTCTGCGCGCCGACCAGACCGTCGCATCGATCCAGGCGGTGCGCGGCGGTTCGGCATCGACCCTCGCCTCGAACGCCCCCGGCGGCGTGATCAACTTTCTGTCGAAGGATGGCAGCGAGGCCGGCGGCGTCGTCATGGCGACGCTCGGCCTCGATTATGAGGAATATCGGCTCGACTTCAACTATGGCGCGCCGCTCGGCGACAAGACGCGCTTCAACATCGGCGGCTTCTGGCGCGAGGGCGAAGGCCCACGTCGCGCCGGTTACAACGGCAACAGCGGTTATCAGATCAAGGCGAACCTGACCCAGGAGTTTGATTCGGGCTATATTCGCCTTTACGCCAAGCGGCTCGACGATCGCGCGATCGGTTATCTGCCGATGCCGACGCTGGTGACGGGCAGCAATGCCGATCCGAAATATCAATCCTTCCCGGGCTTCAACATCAAATCGGACACCCCGCACAGCGCCTTCTTCACCACCGACGTCGGGCTTGACGGCAATAATAATCGCCGGACGACCGACATTACCGATGGCATGCATCCCGTGGTGACCGCGGTCGGGTTCGAGGCGGTGTTCGAACCTGCCGACGGCTTTCGGGTCGAAAACCGCTTCCGCTGGTCCGAAGTCAGCGGGCGCTTCGTCTCGCCCTTCCCGTCCGAGGTCGGCGGCGCGCAGGCCCTTGCCAATTCGACCGGCGCCTATCTGCTGACCGGCGATTTCGCCGGTGCGGTCCCTGTCGGCACGACCTTTTCGTTGCGCTACGCCAATGGCCCCAATGCGGGCCAAGCGATCAACCCGGTCTCACTCAACGGCAATGGCCTGCTGATGCGCACGCATTTGTTCAATGTGGAGATCAACGATTTCGGGGGCTTTACCAACGATTTCAAACTCAGCAAGGACATCGGGCCCGCGACGCTGACCGCCGGTTTCTACAAGGCGCGCCAGAATATCGACATGGACTGGGTGTGGAACAGCTATTTGCTGGAAGTGAAGGGCGACAATGCGGCGCTGGTCAATGTGGTCAACAATGCCACCGGACAGGTGCTGACGCAGAACGGCCTCTATGCCTATGGCGTGCCTTTCTGGGGTAATTGCTGCCAGCGCAGCTATAATGCGACCTACGACATCGATGCGCCCTACGCAGCGCTCGGGCTCGATTTCGATGCGCTGACGCTCGACGCCAGCGTCCGCTACGATCATGTCCGCGCGCGCGGCGACTATGCCGGTTCGCTTCAAGCGACGAATTTCGACGTCAATGGCGACGGCACGATCCAGCCGGTCGAACGCAGCGTATCGCTGATCGACAATGGTCGGCCCAGCCCAATCAATTACAACGTCGGTTACTGGTCGTGGTCGCTCGGTGCCAATTACCGTCTGTCGGACGACGCCGCGGTGTTCGCACGCGCCAGCCGCGGCGGGCGCGCCAACGCCGACCGCCTGCTGTTCGGCGTCGTGCGCCCCGACGGGTCGGTGCGCAAGGCGGACGCGATCGACTTTGTGACGCAATATGAGGTCGGCGTAAAATATCGCAGCGGCCCGTTCGGCCTGTTCCTGACCGGCTTCCACGCCACCACCCAGGAACAGAATTTCGAGGTCACCAGCGGCCGCTTCCTCGACCGCACCTACAAGGCGACCGGCGTCGAGCTGGAAGGCGCATTCCGGTCGGGTATCTTTGACCTGCGTCTTGGCGCGACCTATACCGATGCCGAAATTTCGAAGGACGCGATTTCGCCGGCCAATGAAGGCAACACGCCGCGCCGCCAGGCCAAGCTGATCTATCAGGTCACCCCGGCGGTCGATTTCGACCTAGTGCGCGCGGGTCTCAACATCGTCGGCACGACCAAGGCCTTTGCCCAGGACGACAACCAGCTCGTGTTCCCCGCCTATACACAGGTCAACGCCTTCATCAATTTTCGGCCGCTCGATAATGTCGACCTGTCGCTCAACGCCAATAATCTGTTCAACGTCACCGGGATTACCGAGGCGGAAGAAGGCACGATCGTTCCGGGCGCGAATAATTTCATTCGCGCCCGATCGATCAACGGCCGGACCGTCTCGGCCTCGTTGCGGTTCGAATTCTGAACTGCGCTGGCTCGCGGAGCACGGGAATGCTGGCTTGTGCTGGCATTCCCGTTGCTTTGCCGGAGGAGTTAAAAGCAATGCCGCCCTCGCAGAGCGCGACGACAGGCATCCACACGTTGCACTGGCGGTTTGCCGCCAGCCAGCCGATCGAAGCGGCCCTCCCAGCGCGCGCGCCGGTGCTGTGCGCCGCCGACGTCCGGCGCACAACGCCCGACCTCGATGTCTGGGACGCCTGGCCGCTCGCCGATGTCACCGGGCAGCCGGTCGAGTGGCGCGGCGGCCAATTGTGGTTCGCGCTCGCTGCGCCGGTCGGGCCCGATCCCGAGCAGCGACATTTCGCGGCGCGCATCCACCATTTCCATCGTCTTGCCAACGGCTTCCATCATCTCGGCCCGACGCTGCCAACGGATTTATCCGCCGGCAGCCGCGAATGGTCGGGCTCGGCCCGGCTGGATGACGGCGAAGTGCATCTCTATTTCACCGCTGCAGGGCGGCGCGGCGAGAGCGATCCGAGCTATTTGCAGCGCCTGTTCTTGACCAGCGCCCTGCTCAGCGATCGGGCGGATGCGATCTTTGGCCGCTGGTCGACGCCGCGCGAGCTGCTCACCCCCGGCGGCGTCTATCTCGACGCCGATGCGCCGGGAGGACGGCTGGGCGAGATCAAGGCGTTCCGCGATCCCTTTGCGTGGCGCGGCGACGCAGGCGAAGAGTATCTGCTCTTTACCGCATCCTCTGCGCGCGCGCCGGGGCCGCATAATGGCCTTGTCGGGTTGGCCAAGGCGGCCGCCGACGGTAACTATCGCGCGCTGCCGCCGCTGATCGACGCGACGGGGACAAACAACGAACTCGAGCGACCCCATATCATCGCGCACGGCAGCCACTTCTATCTGTTCTGGTCGACCCAGGCCAAGGTGTTCGCACCCGGCATCGACGCGCCGACCGGCCTTTACGGCGCGGTAGCCGACCGGATCGAGGGCCCTTGGACGCTCCTCAACGATCATGGCCTGGTGCTCGCCAACCCCGACCACGAACCGTTTCAGGCATACAGCTGGTGGGTATTGCCCGATCTTTCGGTGGCCAGCTTTGTCGATTATTGGGGCATCGATAACCCGAGCGCGGTCATCAAGCCGTCGGGCCGCGGCCATTTCGGCGGCACATTTGCGCCTTTCCTTCATCTCGAACTTGATGGCGCGCGAGCCGACTTACAGCAGGGTGTGCGCTGATGGACGACCTGGCCGGAATTGAACTCGGCGGTACCAAGACGATCGTCGTACGCGGCGTGCCCGGCGCGATCCGCGATCGCGTCGAATTTCCCACCCTGGCCCCTGATGTCACCTTGACGCATGCTGCGGACATAATCGCTGGGTGGCACGCCGAGCGGGCGATAACGGCGCTTGGCATCGCCAGTTTCGGTCCGGTCCGCGTCGATGCCCGCGCACCCGACTATGGCGGGATTCTGACCACGCCGAAGCCCGGCTGGAGCGGCGCCTGCGTGCGCACACTATTGTACGAGCGACTTGGGCTACCGACTTCGATCGATACCGATGTCAACGCCGCCGCGCTCGCCGAATATGCGCTAGGCGCTGCAAAAAACTGTGAAACCATGGTCTATGTCACGATCGGAACCGGGATCGGCGGCGGCATCCTCGTCGATGGCAAGCCGGTGCATGGCATTTTGCATCCCGAAATCGGCCATCTTCGCCTGCGCCGCGCCCCCGGCGATCGGTTTGCAGGACATTGTCCGTTTCACGGGGACTGCATCGAAGGCTTGGTAAGCGGGCCGGCACTTGCTGCCCGCTTCGGGCGTCACCCCGCCGAAGTGCCATCCGATGACCCGGCTTGGCGACCGGTTGCTGCCGACCTTGCCGAGCTGGTCGCCTCGCTTATTCTGAGCTACTCACCACAGCGGATCGTGATCGGCGGTGGCGTGGCGCAAAGGCAGACGCACCTGCTTACCGGCGCAACAGCGGCGGTCCCGCGTCTCCTGGCGGCATATCTCACCGATGCAATCCCTGATCGGCTCCGCGAGTTGGTCGTCGCTGCGGGCCTCGGCGACGACGCTGGGCCAACCGGCGCGTTGCTCCTTGCCCAACGGGCGAGCGAGGCTTCACGGCCTTAAACGGCGACTGAAAATGACTAGTATGATGGTGCCATCTGGACGGCGCATTCAACGTGAGTGCGCCTGCCTTAGAGGACAAGTTCTGGCGGGATGACGTCGTCAGAGGCCAAGTGCACCCCAAGGAGCTAACTTGCTCGATCTGGCCGATGGCGGAACGGCTGCTTTAGGGATTTAAATCCCGCCAAGCGGACAAGCGATCACTGTAAAGCGAGTGGACCATGCTCCAGTTGCGGCAGTACGTGACGTGCGAAAAGATCGCATTCGGCAGCGTGCGGATAACCTGAAAGGATGAAAGCGTCGATACCCTCCGCCTGATAGGCGCGCAGCTTGGCCAGGACCTGGTCCGGATCACCGACGATCGCGGCTCCGCATCCCGAGCGAGCGCGGCCGATACCCGTCCACAAATTCTCCTCCACGAATCCGTCGTCTCCGGCAGAAGCTCGCAGTTCAGTCTGTCGCGCGACCCCGGCTGTTGTGGTGTCGAGCGATTTCTGGCGGATCGCCTCGCCCACCCCGGCGTCAAGTTTGGACAGCAGGCGGGCGGCATAGGCGCGCGCCTCGGCTTCGGTCTCGCGGACGATTACATGCGCACGATAGCCGAACTTCAGCTTGCGCCCCTTCGCTGCGGCCCGCGCGGTCAAATCGCCGACGACGTCGCGCACCTTGTCCATCGTGTCGGGCCACATCAGATAGACGTCGGCGGCTTCGGCCGCGGCGTCACGCGCGGCAGGGCTGAGGCCGCCGAAATAAAGCGGCGGGCAGCGGCCCGACAGCGTCGTCATTCGCGGCGGGTCGAGTTCCAAATCGTAAAATTCGCCGCGGTGCGACAGATGCTGGCCCGACAGCATCGTCTTCAATATCTTCATCACCTCGACCGTGCGCGCATAGCGCGGTTCGCTGTCGAGCGTCTGGCCCGGCAGGTCTGACGAGATGATATTGACGGTCAGCCGTCCCCCCAGGATGCGGTCGAGCGTCGCGATCCGCCGCGCCAGTTGCGGCGGCCAATCCTCACCGATCCGCACCGCCATCAGCAGCCGCATCCGCTCAAGAAACGGCGCGATCGCGGCGGCGAACACCGTGGTGTCGAGCCCCAGCTGATAGCCCGATGGCAGCAATATATTATCGAAGCCGCCCTTTTCGGCGGTGAGGACGATGTTGCGGCAATGCTCCCAGCTCGATTGCAGCATCGGATCGGGCTGGCCGAGAAATTCATAATCATCGTCGCATAGCGCCGAAAACCAGCTCACCTCGCACGGACGATACGCTTCACCCTGCGTCATGGCAGTTTCTCCCCGCGTGCTGCGACAAACACCTCGTACCAACTGGTTCGTGTCCAGCGGACGGCAAAGGCGTCGGCCGCCTCGCGGATCCGCGCCACATTCTGCGTCCCGACGATCGGGATCGGCCGCGCTGGATGCGCCATCAGCCAGCTATACGCCGCCGCGGTGCGGCCGACGCCATGCGCCGCGGCCACGGCATCGAGCGCCGCGACGACCGCGCGTTCGCAGTCATTGGTCGGTTCGGCCAGACGCCCGCCGCCCAGCGGCGACCAGGCGAGCACCGACATGTCCATCTGCAGCGCCTGATCGAGTTCACCATTTTCGAACGGCGCGATGCACAGCGGCGACAGTTCGGGCTGGGTGCTGGCGAGCGGGACGTCCAGAAAATGCTGGAGCGCCGCAATCTGCGCCGGCGTGCAGTTCGATACGCCGACGGCGCGGATCTTGCCGGCGGCCTGCGCCTTGTGCACCGCGCCCGCGACCTCTTGCGGATGGGTCAGGATGTCGGGGCGGTGGATCTGCCACAGGTCGATGACGTCGGTCTTGAGCCGCTGCAGCGAGAAGTCGATCGCCTGCTCCAGATAGGCCGCGCTGCTGTCGTAGGGCAGCGGCGGCATGATGCCGCCCTTGCTGGCGAGCACTATGCGCTCGCGCAAGCCCGAGTCGGCGGCAAACAGTTCGCCGAGCAGGCTTTCGGCATCACCAAAGCCGCCGCGGCCGTCAAAGCCATAGATGTCGGCGGTGTCGAACAGCGTGATCCCGATATCGAGCGCGGCATCGACCAGCTGGCGCGCGGCGCCGACGGGTCCTGCAAAACGCCACATCCCCCACGCAAGCGAAGAGACGGTGATACCGCTTTGGCCCAAGGGGCGGGTGGTGGGGACGGCGGGGAGATCGCTCATATGCCAATCTATTCCTTATTTGGTCGCGGGATCGCGCGCGCGTACCGAATCGCGCTCGACAAGGTCGTGTTGTAGGCGGCGGTGAACCAGATTCTGCCCGGTCAGCAGCAGGTCGGTCGCGGTGTGCGCCAGATCGAACACCGGCTGGCGGATCGTCGTCAGTGCGGGCCATACCATCCGCGCCAGCGTCGTATCGTCGAACCCCGCCACCGACAGGTCATTTGGCAGATCGAACCCGGCGCGGTGCGCCGCGGCCAGCACGCCGGCCGCCATATCGTCGTTCGCGGCAAAAATGGCGGTGGGCCGATGCGGCATCAGCAGGAACCGCTCGCATGCCGCATAACCGCTGTCGAAATCGAACAATCCGTCGGCGATCATCTGCGGTTCGAAGGGCAGCCCGGCGCGGTCGAGGGCGCGGCGATAGCCGAACAATCGCTCGTCCGACGCCATATGATTGGGATGCCCCTTGATAAATCCGATGCGGCGGTGCCCCATGTTGATGAGGTGGGTGGTCATGTCGTCCGCCGCCTGCGCGTCGTCCATGAACACCGACGACGTCATCGCATGATTGGTGCCGGGCGAAATGCGGACAAAGGGGGTGCCAAGCTGTTCCAGCGCCCGCAGCACCGGGTCGCAATCGGTCACCGGCGACGACAGGATGATGCCGTCGACATGCGTTTCGCTGACCAGCCCGCGTACCTGATCGCCGACGTCGGGATCGTCGACATCGACCGGCTGGCCGAGCAGGCGAATGCCGTCCTGATGGCAGCGGGCCCAGCACCCGGCCTGAATCTGGTTGATATAATAGGGGCTGTGATTGTCATAGATCAGAGCGATCTGCGCCGATTTGGTCCCGGCCAGGATGCGCGCCGCGACACTGGGGCGAAATTCCAGATCGCGGATCGCGGCTTCGACCTTTTCGCGGGTATCCTGGCTGACATAGGGATGGTCGTTGAGCACCCGGCTGACGGTCTTGACCGACACCCCGGCGCGCGCCGACACGTCGCGGATGTTGCTGCGCTGGCTCATCAAACAAGCTCCCCCCGGTGCACCAACAGTGACTGGAACAGCGGTGTAAAGGCGCTGCCCGTCCGATAAAAGACCGGCGGTGCGCCAAAGGGCGCCGCAACTGTGCACCGTCCGCCCGCCATCACGTCGCCGGTCCACACATGAACCCATGTCTCGCCTGCGGGGATCAGAACCTCGCGGTCCATCGCGCCTTCGTGAAGGATCGGCGCCACCAGCAAATCGCTTCCGAGCAGATATTGATCCTCGCAGGCAAAGCAGGCGTCGGTCGGATAATGCAGGAACAGCGGCCGTTGCAGCGGCAGCCCCCGGTCAGCGGCCTCGTCGCACAGCGACCGCAGATAGGGGGCGAGCGCCGCGTGGACACGCGTCATCGCCGCGAAATGGCGCAGGATGTCGGGATCGCTGTCGATTTGCAGATTGTCGTCGGGGCGGTTGCCCTCGTGCGTCCGCATCACCGGCGAAAACGCCCCGAGTTCGGCCCAGCGCTTGAGCAGGTCGGCGGTGCGGACCAGCCCGTGGAGCGAGGTGTAGCCGCCGACGTCGCTGTGGCTATAGGCATTGCCGACCAGCCCCGCCGACAGCGCGGCAGTGATAACCGTGCCGATGCCGTCGTGGCGCGAAAAATCGACGCACTGGTCGCCCGCCCACAGCAGGGGGCAATGCGCCTGCACCCCGCTATGCCCGGCGCGCATGAAAAACAGCGCATCGCCGGTCAACCCCTTGGCGGCGATCGCGCGCGCGTTGACCTCCGCCCACAGGACCGGCCAGCGGTTGTGCGCCAGCATCGGATCGCTGCCATCGTGGAGCCGCAGATCGGTGGGCAGATATTCGCCGAAATCGGCCATCCAACCCGTCATGCCGATGTCCAGCATCTCGCGCCCGATCACGCGGTCGGCGAACCAGCTGATCGCCGCCGGATTGGTGAAATCGACGATAGCGCAGTCGAACTCGCCGAAATCGACGATATAGGGATCGTCGCTGTCCAGGCGCAGCGCGAGCAGCCCCAGGTCGCGGGCTTCGGCAAACATGGTGCCGTCGATCGCGAGATAGGGATTCACATAACCGAGAAAGCGGATGCCTTCGGCGCGCAGTTTCGCGATCCGGTCGGGGAGATAGGGGTAGCGTGCCGCGCTCCAGCGCCAATCCCAGAACAGGCGGCGGCCGAAGCTGGTCTCGCGAATCCCGACCCAGTCCTCGCACCACAGGCCGGAGACCGCGGCGCCCGCCTCGCGGATGCGTTGCAGGCGGTCGAAACTTTGCACGCCCTGCTTCAGGCCGACGATCGCACCTTCGATGGCCCAATCGGGCAATTTCGATTGCCGCCCGAACCGGTTCGACACTAGTCCGATCAGTTCGGGCAGGTTGTCGGCGAACGTGAATTCGATCCGCCCGCGGCCTTCCCACCATTCGATCCGGTTCACTGCGGCATCGCTAAAATCGAGCACCGCATAGGCAGTGCTGGTCAGATGAACGGCATAATGGTGCGAGGAGAGGAAGGTCGGCTGCGGATAATTGGTTGTCCAATAATCGCCGCCGGCCATGCCCTCGCGGTCCATGATCTGCGTCAGTTCGCGGTCCTTGTCGCGCCCGACCCCCGGCTCGCTGGTCCAGATCGGAAAGCGGCGGCCGTTCAGGCGAAGATAGCTCATCTGCTCGCCGCCGCCCCAGATGTGTTCGTCCGGCAGCGCGGCGAGATCGACGGTCAGGCGGTTGCAGGCCGGGTCGTGGCTTTCGATGCCCAGCGCGAAGCCGCCATCAAGGGGGACAAGCGTGAGCGTCAGGTCGGACGCCGCGCCCGCATGGGCACGCAGTTCAACGCGGCCCGGTGTCACATCGACCAGCGGCAGCGGCGCGAGCGCGCGGCGCCGGTCGTCCATCCGAAAATTGCCGCGCACCATGACGACATCGGGATCGCCGACGGCGGCGGCGATCCCGGGGTCGGCGGCGCGGTGGCGCAGCAGCGTCGTCGCCCCCGCCACCAGGTCGAAACCGTCCGCTTGTGCTCGAAACTCCGCCTTCACGGTCGCTTCCTACCCCTCATCACCAACTTGCTATCGCACCCCGAAAAAAGGCCATAAAGCGCCGATGTCGCCAACAGGGTCTATATGACACCGCTTGACATATCAATCGCCATATTTCATCTCGGCATCCGACGAGAGGCCAACAGGCCGCTGCCCACCATCGTTCAACGGGCACCAAATTGGGAGGGATATGACATGAATCGCGCATCCGGAATCCGTCTTCGCGGTCGCCGACTCCAGCTGGCCGGATCGGCCTCGCTGCTCGCGCTCGGCGTCACCACGCCCGCGCTTGCCCAGGTCGAAGAAATCATCGTCACTGCCCAAAAAGTCGAAGAAAATGTGCAGGATGTGCCGATTTCGATTACTGCCGTCACCGGCGACCGACTGATCGAAAGCGGCACCAGCAGCCTCGAGAATATCGGCGATCTCGTTCCCTCGGTCACCTTTCGCAAGGGCACGACCAGCGCCAACAGCGCGATCATCATGCGCGGGGTGGGCACCATCACCTTTTCGGTCGCGGCGGAACCGAGTGTGTCCACCGTTGTCGACGGCGTCGTGCTGAGTCGGTCGGGGCAGGCGTTCAGCGATTTGCTCGACATCGACCGGATCGAAGTGCTGCGCGGACCGCAGGGAACGTTGTTCGGCAAGAACGCGTCGGCGGGCCTCGTCAACATCGTGTCGAAGGGCGGCACCGAAACGCTCGAAGCCGATTTGCGCGGCGAATATTATGAAGGCAGCGAATATCGGGTCAAAGCGTCGGTTTCGGGGCCGCTCGCGCCCGATCTGTCGGCGCGCGTCACCGGCTTTTACGGCAGCTATGACGGCAATATCCGCAACGTCTTTTTCGATACCGACGTCAACGGTTACGAACATTATGGCGCGCGCGGCATCCTCGATTACGACGGCGACGGCGCCCGGATCCGCGTCATCGCCGACTATTTCAAGGCCAATGACGATTGCTGCGCCGACGTCACCGGGGTCAGCCGCGGCGCCGTTCTCGACGCCGAACTGGGCTTTCCGGTCGCGCTCGGCACCGACCAGCGCACGGTCAACCACAATCTGATCACCCGCACCCGTGACAAGCAGTGGAGCCTGACCGGCAATCTCGACCTCGACGTCCCCGGCGAGCATGTGCTGAGCGTCATCCTCGGCTATCGCAACTGGCAGAATACCGAAATTCGCGAAGGCGATTTCCTGCCGCGCGCGATCGTCGGGACCAACGAGCTGCACGACAACGGCTTTGTCGAAACCGATCAGATGTCGGCCGAAATCCGCCTGTCGTCGGATCAGGCCATGCCTTTCTTCTACCAGGTTGGCACCTTCATCTGGCATTCGAACAACCGCCAGGATTTTACCCGCCGCGACATCGTCTGCGCGTCGTCGACGCTGCCGCTCGCGCCGAGCGGGGCACGGCCGTGCAACCTCAATGATCCGGTCAACACCACCTATCCGACCGCGACGTCGGCGAGCGACGTCAACAGCAACAACTTCGCGGTGTTCGGCCAGGCAACCTATCGCCTCACCGACCAGCTCAGCCTGACCGGCGGCCTGCGCTGGACGCGCGATACGCTGAGTTACACGCACACCCGCGCGCCGGGGGTCAACGCGGCGACCGGCCTGCCGCTCGCCGGACCCGGCGTTTCGGGCAGCCCGGCTGGCGGCACGATCGCGGGCGGCGGCACGGGGCTCAACACATCGAGCGGCAGCACCCAGAACAACAATATCTCGGGCAAGGCGTCGATCCAGTTTGAACCGACCGACGATCTGCTGTTCTACGGCAGCTTTACCCGCGGCTATAAGGGCCCGGCGTTCAACGTCTTTTTCAACTATACCGCACCGACCAACGCAGTGTCGATCGATGAAGAATCGTCCGATGCCTATGAAGTGGGCTTGAAATCGCAGTTCTGGGATCGCCGGATTCAGTTCAACGCGGCGCTGTTCCAGGCCACTTACGATGGGTTCCAGGCGAATAATTTCGTGCTGCTGAACGGCCAGATCATCACTAATTTGACCAACGCCGGGACGGTACGGACCAAGGGTTTCGAGGTCGATACGGTCATCGCCCCGGTCGATGGGCTGACCCTGCGCGGCAGCGTCGCCTATGCCGATGCCAAGGTGCGCCGCTTCAATCCCAATCCGCTGACCAACGCCCCCGACGCCCGCGACGGGACGCGGCTGCCGCTGGCGCCGAAGTGGAGCTGGAATGTCGGCGCCGATTATGAAACCCCGATCGGCAGCGCGCTGAAATTCTATGCCGGAACCAGCTACAGCTACACCGGAAAGCAATTTTCGGATTTGGGCGAAGGCGGACCGCTCGACAGCTATGGCATATGGAACGCCTCGGTCGGCTTCAGCGACGCCGAAGACCTCTATCGCCTGACCTTCCACGCCCGCAATATCTCCGACAAAAGCTATGCGCTGCTCAACGTCGGCAACGGCCAGCGTTATCAGATCCCGCGCGACGCCGACCGCTATTTCGGGGTCAGCTTGAGCGCCAAGATCCGCTAAGCGCGCGATCGGCCTACGCAAAAAAAGGGGCGCCGCGGCATAAATCGCGGCGCCCCTTTTTTATTGCCCCGTTTTTATAGGGCGGCGGGCTGCGCCGCCCCCCTTCCTTATGCCTCCTCGCTGTTCACCACGACCAGCCGCGGCTGCATCAGGTGGATCCAGCCCAGCGCCAGCAGATAGGCGCTCGCCGACATCAAGAACATCGGCGCATAGCCAAGGTTGGCATCGAGCGCCCAACCGGTGAACTCTAGCATCGCGGCGCCCGACAAATTGCCCGCTAGGGCCCCCATCGCAATGACGCTGCCCACTTGGCGCGCCGGGACGATATCGGCGGTCATGCCAAAGATATTGGTCGAAAAGCCCTGATGGGCAAACAGACCCAGGCCGATCACCAGCGCCGCGACCCATTGGTTCGGCGCCACCAGCGCCAACGGCAGCGGCAGGATGAGCAGCGCATAAAAGAACATCGACGATTTGCGGGCGCGGTTCTCGCTCATCCCGCGGCTGAGCAGCGCCGGAAACAGAAAGCCGCTCGACAATGCCCCCGCCGCTGCCATGACATAGACGATCGCGGTCGGATAACCGATTTCGCCCTGCCCCAGCGAGAATTGCCGGGCAAAGAAATCGGGGGCCCAGAACAGGATGAACCACCACACCAGGTCGGTCAGCGTCTTGGCGCCGATGACCGCCAGCGTCCGCCGATCCTTGATCAGTTTGCGCCACGGGTCGGCGCGCTCCTGCGGCGCATCGACCGCTGCCTGCGCGCCCACCGGCCGCAGCTTCGCGGTGCCGAGCCACCAGAAGAACAGCCAGACGAACCCCAGCGCCCCGGTGATCAGGAACGCGGCCTGCCAGCCCAGCGCCAAAGCCAGCACCGGCACTGCCAGCGGCGCCAGGATGGCGCCGATGTTCGACGCGCTGTTGATGACGCCCAGCCCGACCGAGCGTTCCTTGACTGGCAGATAGGTCGCCGCCGCCTTGATCGCCGCGGGGGTGTTGACCGATTCGGCGATCGCCAGCGCGACGCGCGCCGCCACAAATTGCTGGACGCTGGCCGCCGCCGCATGCGCCATGCCGGCCAGGCTCCACACCCCGACCGCGAGACCATAGCCCCAACGCACCCCGACCCGGTCGATGAACCAGCCGACGCCGAGCAGCGAAAAGGCCGCCGCGATCTGAAACGACGAGCCGAAATGGGCGAAATCCTGATCGCTCCATTGGAAATCGGCCTGGAGCATTGGCTTGAGCAGCGCCAGTACCTGGCGATCGAGATAATTGAGCGCGGTGCCAAAGAAGATCAGCGCGATCAGGCCGGTACGAATGGCGCGCTGCGCGGCATCGGTCGCGGATGCGGTAGTTTCAGCCATGTCGGCCCTCTCTCGTCAGGGTCGCACGCTATGCGCTGCGCGTCGACCGTTCCAGCCCAATTAGGACTTGCGTTACGCCGTTTCACGGGCCTAGAGAATCGTATGACACCGTAAGACATAAGGCAAGCCGCTTTGCCGTCCGTATTCGGCCGCGGGCATCGAACAGAGGAGCCCAGCCCATGAGGTCCATCGTTGCGCTCGGCGGCACGCCGCGCCCCGGATCGTCGACCGAAAAAATCCTTGAGATATGCTGCCGCGCCGCAGCGGCCGAGGGTGCGGTCATCACCCGCTTCGACGGGGCCTATATGAGCGCGCTGCCCTATTATCGCGGCCCCGGCCACAGCGATCAGGCAGGCGCCGAAATGGTTGCCGCGGTGCGCGACGCCGACGGGTTGATCATCGCGTCGCCCGGCTATCACGGCAGCATTTCAGGGCTGGTCAAAAACGCTCTCGATTATTTCGAGGATTTGTCGACCGACGTCCGGCCTTATTTCCATGGCCGCCCAGTCGGGCTGATCGCAACCGCGTTCGGCCATCAGGCGGCGATGAGCACCTTGTTGACCCTGCGCAGCATCACCCATGCGCTGCGCGGCTGGCCGACGCCGATCGGCGCCGCGATCCGCACCACCCCCGAAACCTTTGACGACCTGGGCGAGATATTGGACGTCGGGGCGCGGATGCAGCTGGAACTGGTCGGCAAGCAGGTCGTCGGCGCGGCGGGCATCCTGTCGTGACCGCCCCCGGCGACAGCGAGCTGGACGCCATCGGCCAGCATCTGGCAGACGGCGGTCTGATCATCCTGGCGGGCGACGCGCTGCGCCATGGCGACCTCGACTTTGCGATGGCGGCGAGCCGAGTGACGCCGCAAGCGATCAATTTCATGGCGCGCCATGGCCGCGGCCTGATCTGCCTGGGGCTGACCCAGCCGCGGGCTTGGAAACTGGGGATCACACCGCAAAACAGCGGCGAAGGCGGCGACAGCGGGCGGCCGTTCGGGGTATCGATCGAGGCGCGGCATGGCGTCGAAACCGGCATTTCGGCGCACGACCGCGCGCACACTATCGCCGTCGCGATGGCGCCCGAAGCGCGCGCTGCCGATCTCGTCAAACCTGGCCATGTCTTTCCGCTGATCGCCGATCCGGGCGGCCTCGCCAAGCGCCGTTCAACACTCGAAGCCGGGATCGCATTATGCAACCGTTTCGATCTTGGCGAAGGTGTCGTCCTTTGCGCGATCCTTCGCGACGACGGCACCATGGCGCGGCGCGCCGACATGGAGCGTTTCGCGGTGGAACACCATACGCCGATCGTGGATATCGGCGCGCTGGACCTTGGATAGCGGCGGCGCATTGGAACGCCGCGACAGGGGGGCCGACCTCTACGGCGAGATCTGGCTCGCCGAACATCAGTCGGCCAGGCGCTGGTCGGCAAAAGTTTGGCTGCCCGGCCTGGGCGTCGTCACCATCGCGGCGGCGGCGGCGGCGTGGTTATCCGATCATTATGCCTTGCCGATCATCCTTGCGGGGCTGCTAATCGGCCTCGCGCTCAATTTCCTTGCGGCCAACCGGCGACTGCACGCCGGTATGGACCTGTGCGCCACGACTGGCCTTCGATGGGGCATTGTCTTGCTGGGCTCGCAGGTGACGCTGGCGCAGATCGCAGCGCTCGGCGTGACGAGCTTTGCTGCGCTGATCGCCATCGTGATGCTTGTGATCGCGGCGGGCGTTCTGGGCGCCCGGATCAGCGGGAGCAGCGCGCTTGTCGGATTGCTTGCGGGCGGTGCGACGGCCATCTGCGGCGCATCCGCTGCCCTCGCCATCTATGCGCTTATCGGGCGCGAGCGACTGGATCATCATCGCTTCACCGTTACGCTGGTCGTGATTTCGCTCGCCAGCGCGATCGCCATGTCCTTCTATCCACTGCTCGCCGCGGAGTTTCAGTTCAGCGACCGGCAAGCGGGTTTCCTGATGGGCGCCGCCATTCACGACGTCGCCCAATCGCTGGGCGCGGGTTACAATTACTCCCCCGCTGCCGGCGAAGTGGCTGCCATTGTAAAGCTTACCCGCGTCGCTCTGCTGGTACCGGTTGTTGCGATATTAGCCATGATCATCGGGCGGCCTGGCGACCGGTCAAGCGGCCGGTTTGCACCCCTGCGCCTGCCGTGGTTCATCTGGGCATTTCTGGCGCTCGTGTTGATCGGCTCGTCGATCCCACTGCCGGCCTGGCTAAAGGATCTGAGCCTCGTTGCCTCCAAGATCCTGCTGCTGTTCGCCGTGGTCGCCGCCGCTATGCGATCCTCGCTCGACGCCTTGCTATCCGACGGATGGCGGGGATCAGTACCGGTTTTGACCGCGACTTTGGCATCGCTCGCAGCGGCGTTCCTGTTTGCGCGATACTTCCTTTAACGAATCCGCGCCGCAGTCGGTCGGGGATTGTAAAGGTGACAGGCATTTGCAGCAGGTATGCGCGTGCGGCGGTACGGGCCGGTTGCGGTCTGACAGCTCTTGGCGAGCATACTGAAACTAGCAGACGTTGGAATTTTTACTCCATGACATCCTAAGCCATAGGCAAGAAAGGGATCATCTCTTCGATTTGCGGCGGGCGACGATCTTGATCTCGACCAGTCCCCAGTCCGGCACAAGTCGGTCGATATCGATCGCGGTCCAAGCCGGAAAGGGCCCGCGGATATAACGATTCTTGACGCGCTTGAACCCATCGATCTGCGCTGGCAGGTCGTTGTGAAAGGTCGTAAGTTCGACGATGCTGTCGAAACTGGCCCTCGCACGCTCGAGCACATCGCCGATCCGTTTGAAGGCGCGGTCATATGCCGCCTCCTGGTCCGCTAGGGTTTCGCCGGGGCGAAGCCCTGCCACCACGCCCGACAGCCATATCTGGTCGCCGTCGATCACGGCGTCGGCATATACCCATTCCTCCTGCTCCCGCCGCTGCTCTTCCTGTAAGGGAAGCACAACGTCTTCGGGGAGCCGGGCGTACGGCGGTTCACCCGAATCTTCAGGCTGAGCGCCGACCAAGGAAGCGGCGGTCAGGAGAGCCGGAAACAGCATAGCCCGGCCCCTATCGGTTGTCGGCTGTTTCAAGAACAGCCGGCCAGTTGGCCTTTCCGCGAGCGATCGCACCCGCGAGATCGGCCTCCCACAGCTCTTTCGCTCGCTCGTTGAAATTCAGACACAGCCGCCCGTCGACGATCCGCCAGACGTTCGGATCGCTCGGCGCAATGTAGTCCTGACTGACCGCCCAAGCGCAATAGCCGCCGAAATGTGGTGCAAACATTTCGGCGTTCGCTGGGAAGCGGTCGCGCGTCCCGGTCGACGCGAAACGCCAGATCGCGCCATTCCAACCGTGTGCGAACGACGCCGATCCCATGACCGGGCCGCCTTCGGCGAAATAGGAAACGGCATCCTAGCCGCCTATCGCGATGCCCTCTTCGGTCATCGAGACAGGCGGCGACGGCTGCGCCTGCACCTGCGCGGCGGAAATGGACGCAGGCGCCAAAGCGAGCAGGATGGCGGCGGCAAGAATGCGCATGATGGTACGTTCCTCTTTTCGCAACGGCTGTCACGCGGCCTAAGGGCCGCGGATATCGGCCGGCGCAGGAATGAATGACTGGACCGGAATCGAATACCGGTTCGCGTCTCGTGCTCACAAGGTTTCGCGGCCGTACATCATCGCCGTGCGCGAAAGGCCGCGATGGCGCCGCTGTCCAATATGGCGTGGACCGTTCCGGTAATGTCGGCGTCGGGATAGAGCGCATGCGCCGCAGCCGAAGCCGCGCCGATCGTCTCGCCGATACGGAGGCCGGAAAGTATGCGATGCGCAGCGGGTCCGATACGGCGCGCCTGCACATGATCGGTGGGACGCGTGATCAGCAGCCCCTCGGCCTTCCATTCGGTAACCTTTTCGGCTCGGCCGGGCGCAAAATGAGCGAGCCAGATTGACGGCGCGGGCACAGCGAACCACCCAAAGCGCGTCGCGGCGTGCAGCTTGACGCGGCTCGCGGACCATTCTGCGGCAGTCATGTCGGCGATGACGGCGGCGGCGACCGGCGTGTCCGCCGACGCACGGGCCGCAGCGAGATGCAGCCGATCGATCGCGGCGACCGACGACAGATAGGGCAGCACGGGGCCGATCTTGCTGCCGACGATCCACTCGGGAAGGCGGCATCCATAGGCGGCGAGGTTCGGGTCAGCCGGCGGAAATTCCGCGACAAACTCTGCGGCCAGATCGGCAAACGGCGCGTGGCCCAATATCGCGGCGACAATCGGATAATTGGCGGCGAGAGCCTCGATCGCGGCAGCAGGGGGAACGGCGTAAGGCTTGCCGCTGGGCGCGCCGAACAGGGCGCGCGCGTCGGCAACCGTCCGGCGGACGGTGGCAAGGTCGGACATAATGGCATCCTCTCCACAGGATGGGCGTCCCGGCGCGTGGCCGGGACGCCTCGGGGGGTATTGGCGCTCAGCGCTTCTTGGCGGTCAGCGAGCCAACGCCCTTCGGCGTCTTGATCTTCGCGCAGCTGCCCTTGGCGACATATTTCCAGGCATTGCCCTGATAATCGGTCGTCGAGGTGCCGGCGCAGCTCGTTCCAGGACCTGCGGCGCAGTCGTTCTTGCCCTTGAGCGCGATGCCGTAGCATTTGTCCTTGCCCGGCTGGGGCGCAACCGGACCCGCCTGCACGGCAGCGGTGGCGAGGAACGAGAGGGTGGCGGCGGCAAGCGCGATCGTTGACTTGTTCATGATGAAATCCTTTCCGTTGTGAGCGCCCGAAGGGCGTGGCCCTTCTTCGGCTGAAACGGCCGCGACGTCCGCTACCCAGAAGGCATCGTTTCGATGCATGCGGCGTCAGGCGACAGGCTCGACCATGTGGCCGCCGACCGCTTCGTGCAGGATGAAGCCCTCGAGCGGGTCGAAGTCACCACGCCACGGCGCCGCCTCGAGCGTGCGCATCGTATCGGCATAGCCCGCCTCGCGCCGCTGGCGGATGCCCGACGGGCTGAAGTCGATATCCTTGCTGTGATCCTCGTTGGCGAGCGCCGGCGCGAGCAAGCGGATGACGTGCATCCGCGTGGGACAACCATAAGCGGCAAGCTCGGCAACTTCACGCTCGGCGCGGCGGGTGTCGGGGATCAGCGCCGTCAGTTCGGTGATGACATGGCGCAGCTTGTGAAGCTGTCGCTGACGACGGATGTGCGTGCCTGCACGGCTCGAATATTGGACGTCCTTCTGGCGGTTCATGACATCCCAGATCGTCTCGGGCTCGGGCCCGTGCGGGTTCCAGATGTGGACCGCATAAACCATCGAATCCCGGCGCGGATTGTCGTCGAACACGACCTCGACCGGCGTATTCGAGAGGATGCCGCCGTCCCAGTAAAGTTCGCCGTCGATGCGCACTGCGGGAAAAGCCGGCGGCAACGCGCCCGACGCCATGACATGGTCGAGGCAGAGCGGCCTGTCGCGCGAATCGAAATAGCGCATCTCGCTCGTCGTCACCGCCGACGCGCCTACGGTCAGCCGCATGCCGCCACCGTTGATACGCCCGAAGTCGACGAGATCGGCGAGTGTCGTACGCAGCGGCTCTGTCGAATAATAGCCGGCATTCTCCGCTCCCAGCGTCGCATAGACGCTGCGGAAGGCGCCGGGATTCGGGGCGAAGAAGGTCGGCAGTCCGCCGACGATCGTCGTGAAATTGCGGAAAAAGCTGGCGATCTGCGTCGGCAGCGCGTCGTCGAAAACATGCCCATGCTCGACGCGGCGCCAGAATTCGGTGAGGCAATCGAGCCGGTCGTCGAACGCATTGCCCGCGATGATCGCGGCGTTGATCGCGCCGATCGAGGTGCCGATCACCCAATCCGGTTCGACTCCGGCCTCGTGCAGCGCCTGATAGACGCCGACCTGATAGGCGCCGAGCGCGCCACCGCCCTGCAGCACGAGCACCTGTTGCCCGTGTGCCTTCAGTTCCTTGGACAGGTTCATTTCGTATCTCCGTGCAAAAGGGCGTCGCCGCCGGTGATCAGCCGCGCGCCGCGTTCGAAGGTGAGGTAGTTCCAGAGCCAATTCGCGCCGACGAGCAACCGGTTGCGAAAGCCCGCGAGAAAGAAGATGTGCGCCGTCGTCCAGACGAGCCAGGCGAGGACGCCCGACATGCGCAGCCAACCGAAGTCGATCACCGCGCGGTGACGGCCGATCGTCGCGAGATTGCCATAGTCGCGGTAGCGGAACGGCATAGGCCGACCGCCCAGGATCTGGCGGCCGACGTGGCGGCCCTGCTGTTTCGCGACGGGCGCGATGCCGGGCAGACAGCGGCCGGCGGCGTCGGTAAAGGAGGCCGTGTCGCCGATCGCATAGATGCCGTCATGGCCGGGTACCGACAGATCGGCGCCGACAACGACGCGTCCGACGCGGTCGGCTTCGGAACCCAGCCATGTCGCCGCGGCGGAGGCGCGCACACCCGCGGCCCAGATCACGCTCTGCGTCGGCACGCGGATGCCCCCGATGTCGATATAGGTATCGGTGATCGCGCTGACGCGCTGGTTGGTCATCACGGTGACGCCAAGGTCCTCGATCGCCTTGCGCGCCTTGTCCGACAGTGTCGGCGGAAAGGACGCGAGTAGCCGCGGCCCGGCCTCGACCAGCAGTACGCGCGAGCAGTGTGGCGTGATGCTGCGAAAGTCGCCAGACACCGATCGGCGCGCGAGTTCAGCGACCGCGCCCGCCATCTCGACCCCGGTCGGACCGCCGCCGACGACGACGAAAGTCAGCAGCGCCTGTCGCCGCAGCGGATCGCTTTCGGTCTCGGCGCGCTCGAGCGCGAGCAGAACCTTGCGCCGCACCGCGGTCGCATCGTCGATCGACTTGATGCCCGGCGCATGCGCTTCCCACTCCTCGCGCCCGAAATAGCTGTGCCGCGCGCCGGTCGCGACGATCAGCCGATCGAAACGCACCGTGCGGCGGCTCGCCAGGAGCACGCAGCGATCGGCGGCGTCGATATCGATCACCGCGTCGAGCAGCACTTTCACATTCTTGTGCCGGCGCACGATCGAACGGATCGGCGCCGCAATATCGGCGGGCGACAGGCCCGCGGTCGCGACCTGATAGAGCAAGGGCTGAAACAGATGATGGTTGCGCTGGTCGATCAGCGTCACCCGGACCTTGCCGCCCGCCAGCTCGCGCGCCGCGGCGAGCCCGCCGAAGCCCGCGCCGACAATCACCACATGCAAGGGCGAAGCATCGCTTCTCATCGCTGGACCCCGCGCCACAGAAATTGCGCCAGGACGACGCGCGGCGGGGAAAGCCCCTCATCGCGCGGCGCCGGTTTCACCGGCCTGGAAGCGAAAAAGGCGGCGAGATACGGCGGCAGCGGCGCGTGCGTTTCGTCGCGGCGGATCATTGCGCGGTCCATCCGCCATCGACCGGCAGCGCGGCGCCGTTAATCGACTGGCCGCCGTCGGAACAGAGGAAGACCGCAAGCGCGCCAAGTTCGTCGACGCTGGCGAACTTCTTGCTCGGCTGCGCGGCGAGCAGGACTTTATCGATGACATCCTCGCGGCTGATCCCGCGCGCCTTCGACGTATCTTCGATCTGGTTCTCCACAAGCGGCGTCCAGACATAGCCCGGACAGATCGCATTGCAGGTGACGCCGTGCCGCGCGCCTTCGAGCGCGACCGTCTTGGTCAGGCCGACGATGCCGTGCTTCGCCGCGACATAAGCGCTCTTGTAGGGCGAGGCCACGAGGCCGTGTGCGGAGGCGACGTTGACGATCCGTCCCCAGCCCGCTTCCTTCATCGGCCCGAAGGCGGTGCGGATCGCATGGAACGCCGCCGACAGGTTGAGCGCCAGGATCGCATCCCACTTCGCCGCTGGAAAATCCTCGATGGGGCTGACGTGCTGGATGCCGGCATTGTTGACGAGAATGTCGGCGCGGCCGAAACGCGACAGCGTATCGTCCACCAGCCGCACCGCGCCATCGGCCTGTATCAGGTCGGCGCCGTTATAGTCGACGCGAACCCCGCGCGTATCGGCAAGCTGGCCGCGCACCATGTCGATCATGCTCGCCTCGCCGAGCCCGTTGAGGACGATGTCGGCACCAGCGTCGGCCAGCGCCTGCGCGATGCCGAACCCGATACCGCTGGTCGATCCGGTAACGATCGCAACACGGCCTGCAAGCGGCGGGGCGGCTTCGAGTTCGGCCAAGGGCTGAACGGTCATATCTGCTCTCCTGAAAAGATGTCAGGAAAATGCAGCTCGACGCGCTCCGGCGGAAATACCGTTCGTGCATCGAAACCATGCCGACAATCGAATGTCCGCGCAAGGCCGCCCCGGCTAACTTCCAGAAGCCCCGGAAAGCGGCGCAGCCGGTATCGACCCCCGCTCCCTCGCGTCGGCGTCGCCGCTTTCCGCGGCATCGAATTTACCCAACGAAAGGACATCGCAATGAAGACCAACCGCAAGACCCTGATGGCGATCGCCGTCTCGACTGCCTTTTTCGCAGCCACCCCTGCCTTCGCAGGCACCTGCCCCGCCGGTCAGACTGCCGCCAATCCGCTGAAGGATGCGCCGACGATGCCGAGCAACGTTACCGATACCGTGATCGGATCGGTCGACCTCGCGAAGGAAATCGGCGTCGCGAACCGCGATCTGCGCATGCGCCGCCTGATCGTCCAGCCGGGCGGGATCGTCCCGCTGCACAGCCACACCGGGCGCCCTGCGCTGATCATCGTCGTGTCGGGCGCGATCACCGAATATCGCAGCAGCTGCGCGGTCGGCATCGACCACAAGGCGGGCGAAATCTCCAGCGAATCCGATGGCATATCGCATTGGTGGCGTAACAATGGATCGGTTCCGACCGAACTCCTTTCGGCCGACGTGAAAGCACGCGACTGAAGCAGCCACAGGAGCGTGTCCCGGGCCTCCGTCCAGGGAACGTTCCCGGCGCGGCATTGGCCTTTCCGCCGATGTCGCGCCGCACCGATTCAAGAGGATGCATAATTGACCGACCCCTATCGCGCCGGCATCGACATCTTATCCCGCACCGGATCGGCACAGGACGACCGCCGCAACCGTGCTGCCGAGATCGCACCCGACTTCGTGCGCAGTGCTGTCAGCTTCACCTATGGCGAGATTTTCGCGCGTCCGGGGATCGACCTCAAGCTGCGCGAGCTTGCGGCCGTCGCCGCGCTGGCCTCACTCGGCCGTTCGACGGCGGAACTGCGCCAGCATGTCGAGGCGGCGCTGCATCTCGGCTGGAGCCGCGATGAAATCACTGAAATCCTGATCCAGACCGCCGCCCACGCCGGCGTCGCCGCAGCGATCGACGCGCTCGCCGAATGCCACGACCTGCTGGCAGAGAGCGATTCCGCTTCGGACTGCTGCGAGCCCTAGGCGGCGAGCGCCGGCCATTCGTGCCGGCGCGCCTCGCGAACGAAGGCGCCGACCGCGGGGGAATGCGGGCGGCCGCGCATCGTCGCCAGATGGACGGTGCGGCTATATTCGGGTTCGATCAGCGGCCGCACGACCAGATCGGGATCGGTCACGCTGTGTTCGGGAAAGAAGCCGAAGCCGAGGCCGACCTTGATCATCTTCTGCACCCATTCGTCGCGCGGGCTGCTGAATACCTTTTTCGGCATAACCCCGCGCGAAGCGAAATCGCGCGCGACCGTCTTGAACACCTCGCAAGTTGAGCGGGTGACATAGGGTTCGCCGTCGAGGTCGGCGACGCGGATCGCGTTGCGCTCGGCCCAGCGATGGCCCGGCGGCAGGACGATGACGAAGCGTTCCTCGAAAATCGGCAGCTGGTGAAACTGGTCGGGCAAGTCTTCGGGCACGCCGACGAGGCTGAGGTGCAGGTCGCCCTTTTCGAGCGCGTCGATCATCGATCGTGCCTCGCCATCGACGACCTTGACCTCCACATCGGGGTGCGCCGCCTGGAAGCGGATGATCAGGTCGGCGACCAGTTCGGGACCGATGGTGCACATCGCGCCCAGCGTCAGCGTGACATTCTCCGCTTTCTTCGCCGAAAGCGCCGCCGCCTTGGCCGCGCGCGCCGAATCCGCGACACTCTGCAGATAGGGCATCATCATCCGCCCGAGCTCGGACACATGCGTATTGCCCCGCTCGCGGTGAAAGAGCGGTCCGCCAAGCTCATGCTCGAGCTGCTGGATCGCGCGCGTGAGCGCGGGCTGGCTGACATTGCATTGCTCGGCGGCGCGCGTGAAATTGAGCGTCTCGCCGAGCGCGACGAAATAGCGGATCTGCTGCATTTCCATTGGTGTCGTCCCCAAAAAAATCAACGCGGACCGGGGCCGGCGATCGCCGCCGCCCTTGCCTATCTGTTCGCGACCATGGCCGCAGAGGTTACAGCCGACAGGCGGATCGCCGCGGCGATCGACAGCGTCATCACTGCCACGGCGACCCAGGCATGGGGCAGCAGCGCCGGCAGGCCGAGCAGGATCAGCCCGTCGTTGCTGCCGGGAACCAGCATCGCGCCCATTCCCATCACTGCCCCGCCGGCGCCGCAGCGCAGCAACGCCGAAGCCCGTGGACGCTCCCGACGCAATTTCCCCGCGATAGCGCCGCCGACAATGGCACCGCCGAGCAACGCCGCTGCCATGGCGAGGCGCAACGGGAGCATGGCATCCATCGACCGCGCCAATGCGGCGAGGGCGTCGGTATAGGCCCAGGCGCCAGCGCTGAGCAGCGTGATAACGAACGTCACCGCGATCAGTAGCGTCGCGCGGTGCGGGTGCCAGAGAAAGCGGCCGAGATGTGGGGCACGAACCGCCGCAACCAACCGCCAGACGGCGAGCACTACAAAGAACAGCGCTATCGCCTCCGCGCCGTGACCCGTGCCGAATTCGGCGGAGGCTGCCGGGGGAAGTGGCGCCGAGAGCGGCACGAGGCAGCCAAGAAAGAAACCCACCGGGGTCGCGAGATAGGCCCACTGCCCCGCGCCGATCCGGGCAACCGCCCCGAAAACGCAGGCGCGGTTCACCCATGCGCCGAGGCCGAGCAGCACGCCGCCCGCAACAGTACCCGGCGTGACCGGATAGACGGTCGGTGTCATCCGGAGCCAGCCCACGGCGGCCGCCAGAAAGGCGAGCCCTCCGACCCACACCGCCGCTTCGGCCAATGCCGCTGCACGGTGTGCCCGGCGATGGGTCAGCGTCTCGTCGACCGCCGCGACCATGCATGTCGCGCCGCGCTGGATCGCAAGACCCATCAGAGCGGCGGACAGCAGCGCAACGGCGAGCACGCCGACGGAGGGAATCATTGTGTTGCGGCAGTGGCGATCGACACCGCAACCTCGCTCGCCATTTTGAACTGCGGATCGCGATCGGTGATACCGTAGCGCGTCGCGATCGCACCGAAGTCGGTCCACGACACGCTGACGCGCCCCGCAGCATCCTCCGTCACCAGCATGCGCACCGGCCAGTCCAGCCCCGCGAGCGGGTTCGACTGCAGGAATTGTACACCAAGCGGCGGGTTACCGAACAGCACGAGGGTCGAGCGGCGCAGCGGAAGGCTTGCACCGCGCGCAAGCTCTGCCTGATCGATCGTCGCGAAGTGACGGATACCCTTCGCCGCGACATCGGCAGTCAGCCTGGCGACGGTCGTGTCGAAATCATTGGCGGTGCGAAGCGTCAGCACATCGGGAGCGTTCGCGGCGCGAGCAGGCGCATCGGCAGCGTGCGCGGGAATGGCCGCAAAAGCGAAACTTATGGCAGCGGCAAGCGGCGCGACATATCGGAACGGGTTCATGACGATCTCCTGCGGACAAGTTGCCCGCATTATCGCTGCCTCTCCGAATGAACGGAAATCGGCTCTCGTTATGAATTCCATACGGCAGCTGCATGGGCATTTGGCCGATGCACGAACCGCTCCGCGGATTGGCGCAAGCCTCGACGTAAAGCCATCCGGCGAGCGTCGCACGTGATTGAACGTCCGCGGCCATAGGCAGAGCATTTCGACTCCTTCAACTGAGGAGTC
>JAESFJ010000197.1_pt1 | contig 45874 bp, 42 predicted proteins | sample 9266161 | NCBI WGS metagenome assembly JAESFJ01 (sample SAMN14506165, study PRJNA617096) | algae metagenome | isolation source: Calothrix sp. FI2-JRJ7 and co-occurring heterotrophs from granitic desert soil | place: USA: Red Pass Lake area, Fort Irwin, California | collected 2000-06-01
TCGGTCATGCCGTAGGGCTTGCGCAGCACCGCGTCCGCGCCGAGCCGCTCGAAGCTGCCCGCTCCTTCGGCATAGCCCGTCGCCAGCACGAAGCGCACCCCCGCCTCGCGCAGCGCCGCGGCGATCGGTTCCGAGGATTCCCCGCCGAGGTTGAAGTCGATGATCGCGAAGTCGGGCCGGGCCTCGGCGATCGCCGCGAGCGCGGCCGTCACCGAGCTTTCGATCCTGACCTCGGCGACGCCGAGGCGCTTCAGGTTCTCCTCGGTATCGAGCGCGATGATGATGCTGTCCTCGACCACCAGCACCCGTGCCGGCTGTTCGCCGCCCGCGGCAGGCGGATCGCGGGGAGCCTCGTCGGGGAGGGGAGCGGCGCGCGGTGCCAGGGCGCCGCCCCCCGGGTCGGCCGCCAGATAGCGCGCCGGCACGAGGAAATCGGCCTCGAGCCCGCCAAGCTTGTAGCGCACGTCGGCCTCGCCTTGCAGATCGTGGGGGATCGAGCGGGTGATGATCGTCGAGCCGAAGCCGTGGCGGCCCGGCGCGGTCACCGGGGGCCCGCCCGCCTCGCGCCAGCGCAGCGACAGGTCGCCGAAGGCGGTCAGCGCGAGGTTCACCTCGACCGATCCGGCGCGCGCCGAGAGGCTGCCGTACTTGGCCGAGTTGGTGGCGAGTTCGTGGATGACGAGGGCGATGATGGTGTAGGCCTCGGGCGTCACCAGCACGTCCTCGCCGATCAGGCGGAAGCGCGCGCGGGCCTCCCCGCAATAGGGGGCAAGCTCGCCCTCGATCAGCCGCGCGAGGCTCGCCGGGCCCCAGTTGCGCTCGGTGATGTTGTCGTGCGCCGTGGCGAGCGCCGCGATGCGCCCGCCGATGATTGCGGCGAAGCCGGGCACCGACAGCGCCTCGGCCTGCGACTGCGAGACCAGCGCGCGGATCAGCCCGAGGATGTTGCGGACCCGGTGGTTGAGTTCGGCGATCAGCAGGTCCTGCTGCTGCGCCGCGCGGGCGCGTTCGCGGGTGAGGTCCTCGCTCATCCTGAGGATCACCTCGATGAGGGTGCGGCGCAGCCTGGCGGCGATCTCGCATTCCTCGGCGCTCCATTCGGCCGAGTGGCCGCGCACCGTCTCGGTCCACGCGGCAAAGCTCGCCCGCGGCTGGAGCAGTTCGCCTGGCGCGGCGGTGGCCTTGGCGGGATCGCCCGCCCAGGTCACCACCCTTTCGAGCGGGCGGCGCCACAGCACCAGCGCATCGCGGGTGCCGCGCGACAGCGGCAGCACCAGCGCACCCGCGGCCCGCGCGGCGAAGGCGGCGGCCTCGGGGATCTGGTCGGCGAGGCGGGTGCTGGCATGGGTCGTCCCGCCGAGGGTGCTGGCGAGCAGCGAGGCGATGCCCAGGAACTCGGCCTCCTCCGGCGCCTCCCCGGCGGCGCGATATTCGCCGTCGGCGTAGAGCGAGATGCCATCGTGCCGGATCGCGCCGTGCAGCAGCTCCTCGATCATCGGCAGGCTGTCCGCGAGGGTCACGCCGCCGGCGAGGCGCAGCAGCAGCCGGTCGTTGAGGTTGCGCGCGCGCTCGCGCAGCGCCTCCGCCTGCGCAACGAGGATACGGTCGAGCATCAGCGAGAAGGTCTGGCTGAGCAGTTCGGCGACGGTGCGCAGCGAATAGGGCGGCAGGCGGGCCTCGCGGTGATGGCACGAGATCATGCCCCACAGCCGGTCATGCCGCACGATCGCGATGGCGAGGCTGGCGCCCACGCCCATGTTGCGCATGTAGGCAAGATGCATCTTCGAATGCGAGCGCAGCATCGACATCGACAGGTCGAGCGGGGTGTCGCCGGGTCCGAGCGCGGGGACGATCGGAACGGCCTCCGCCTCCATGTCGGCGATGATCCGGAAGCGATTGCGGCGGAACAGTTCGCGGGCCTGCTGCGGGATGTCGGCGGCGGGATAGCGCAGGCCCTTGAAGGGTTCGAGCGCCTCGTCCCGGTCCTCGGCGATCACCTCGCCGCTCTCGTCGGGGTGGAAGCGGTAGACCATCACCCGGTCGTAGCCGGTCATCTGCCGCACCAGCCGCGCCGCGGTGTCGCACAGGGCCTCGACGCTGCCGGCCTGTTCGAGCTGGGCGATCACGGGGACGATCAGGCTGACGTGGTCGGCGAAGTCGGCGCGGGCGTGGGGCTCGAACTCGATGACGGCGAGGCCGCAGCTCTTGTGGACGGCGCAGTCGAACAGCCGGCCGGAGCCTGTCAGGTCGAGCCCGAAGCGGCGCTCCGGCATGTCGACCCGGGCAAGGTGGGCGAGCGCGTCGGTGAGGGTGGCGAGCGCGGGTGGGGCGATGATCTCTGCGAGCGGGGTGCCCGGCGCCGGCACGGCCGCGCCGCCTAGCCAGTCGGGCATGTTGGCCGAGGCATGGACGATCCGCCCCTCGGCATCGGCGGCGATCATCCCGCCGAAGCTCTGCACGGCGGCGATGTGGTGGATCGCCTCGCGGTCGCACTCGGTGAGCGTGTCGGTGCGCTGGTGGAGGTTCATGCGCCGAGGCTTTCCGGGATCGCTCCGTTCTCGGCGGCGGCGAGGAAATGGGCGAAGACCGCCTCGGCCGCGCGGGTCGCGCCGGCGGCTTCGGCCGGGGCGGCGGGGCGCTCGATCCGTTGCCGCAGGTCCTGCCAGAAGGCCATCATGGCCTCGTCGTCGAGGAAGGCGGAAGGCCAGGCGCCGCCACCGATCCGGGCGACGGCCCGCGCGATGCTGCGGTTGCCGAGCGCCGATCCGGCGAGCACCCAGGCCACCCCCAGCGCCTCCCCGGCGGCAGGGCGGGCGAGGGTCAGGCCGAGGTCGAAGGGGCGGCAGGCGGGGGGGAGACGCACCCCCAGGGCGGCGAGGTCCGCGGCGATCAGCGGGGTCTGCGCCGGGGGGCGGAGACCGGCCGGGGCGCGCGCGGCGAGCCAGGTTTCGAGCGGCGCGCGCGCGGCGTGCTGGAGCGCGAGGAAGCGCGCGTAATCGGGCAGGCTCTGCCACCCGCTTGCCGCCTGCATCGCGTGATCGAGCAGGTCGTGCGCCGCCATGGTCGCCGCGCGCAGCTGCGTGCGCAGGCTCCCGCCTGGCCCTGCCCTGCTTTCGAAGGGAGCCATTCACCCGTCCTTCCCGCCCGAATCGGCGCGCTTGCCGAATTGCCGAACGATCCCGTGTAAGGCGAATTAAGCAGTAACCTGTGTCATATGTTTATGACACATGCTGGCCCGCGATGCAATTGCGCAAGGCTGATCCGCGCCGCGCCCGATCGGCCACGGGCGGCGTTCACGGGGTGGGCTTCAGGGGGCGAGCAGGCGCCCACCTTCCTTCTTCACCGCGGCTTCGAGCGGGCCCTTCATCACGCTGAGCAGCAGCGGCAGGTCCATCTCGATCACCACCTCCTCCTCGCGCACCTCGACCCCGCCGGGGATCGCCAAGCCCATCACTTCGGCGGTGATGCTCATCCGGTCCTCGTGCGGCCAGCCGGTCGTCACCCTGGCGAGGCCGGGAGGGAAGAAACTGGCGATTTCGTCGGCATGGGCGCGCATCCGGCGGCGCACCTCCTCCTTGCCGAGGTTGTGGGGGAGGGTCACGCGCATCGGGTCATCGCTCCTGCCGTGTCGGGCTGGCCGAGAAATCGGGAAGCGGCACACCGCTGTCGGGAGCCGCCAGGTCGGCCGTGCCGTCCTCGAGCGCTGCGGCCCCGCCGTAGCGGTATTCGAGATAGCGGCTCTTGATCGCGAGATCGTCGAGCGCGCCCTCGGCGAGGTGGCGCGTCACCCGGTCGACCTCGCCCGACAGGCGGGCGAGGCTTTCGACGAGGCGTTCGTCGGCGGTCTTGCCGGCGTGCTCCTCGGCCCTGAGGTGGGCGGGGATCTTGCGATAATTGTCGATCGTCTCGGGGATGTATTCGCCGACCAGTTCGCGCACCTCGGCCATCGCCGGGTGGGCGCCGTCGAGGCCCTTCAACTGCAGCCCGAGCGCATCGAGCTGCACGCCGAGCTGGTCGACGATCGCCTGCGCCGGCGGGGGAAGGGCGGGGCGCTGCGCCTCGAGCCACAGCTCGGTGCGGGCGACCATCTGTCCGGGGTTGCCCTGCGACAGTTCGGCACGCTTGGGCACCTTCACCCTGGGGAAGCTCGAGAACAGCGCCACCGCGAGCGCGGTCGCGACGATCACCGTCATCACGCCCCAGAAGCCGATCCCGTCGAGGATCGCCCCCGCGATGCCCGCGCCGAGCCAGATCGCGAAAATCGCCAGCGCGATGTTGCGCACGCGCTTCAGGAGGCTCTTCATCTTGAGCTCGGCCGAGCCCTTGCCGATGCTCTGCCCCCGCGGCGCCGGGCGGTGCGTCCCGCCGTCGCGCTGCACCGCGAGGCTGCGCCTGGCCTCGCGCAGGATGCGGTCGGATTCGGGGGTGCTGTCGGGCATTATTTGTCCAGCGCCAGCAGCGAGGGCCCGGAGGCCGCGACCTTGGCCTGGGCCTGCGCCTGGCCTTCGGCCCGCGCGATGTAGCCCTTGGACCGCTCGACCTCGGCGGTGAGCACGCCCACCGTCTGCTTCATCGAATCGAGCGCGCGCACCTTGAAGGCGTCGACCTCGTCCATGGTGTCGTAGATGTTCTGGAAGGCGCGCTGGAGCGTCTCGAGCGGGATGGTGCTCGAGGCCGCCTGCTCGTGGATCTGCGCGGTCTGTTCGCGCAGCAGTGTGCTGGTCGAATCGATGATGTCGCTGGTGGTCTTGTTCAATGCCGTGATCTGGCCGAGCACGAGGCGCTGGTTGGTCATCGCCTGCGCCACGGTGACGGCGGTGCGCAGCGCGCCGACGGTGGTGGTCGAGGCGCGGTCGACGCCCTTCACCAGCTCGACATTGTTCTTCTTGACGAGATCAAGCGCCAGATAGCCCTGCACGCTCACCGCCATCTGGGTGAGCAGGTCCTGCGTGCGCTGGCGGACGTAGAAGAGGGCGCTCTCCCTCAGTGCCTTGGCCTTGGCGGGATCGGAGCTGTCGAGTTCCAGCGCCTTCGCCTCGAGCCGTGCGTCCAGCGTCTTGGCGATGTGAATCATCTGTTCGAGCTCGCCCATCGCCGCCCACAGCTTCTGGCGCTCGGTATCGATCGCGGCGTTGTCGAGGTGCAGCTCCTTCTTGCCGCTTTCCAGCCGCTGGAGGATCGAGGCGATGTGCCCCTGCGCGCTGGTGTAGCTGTCGAAGTAATTCTTGATCTTGTTGCCGAAGGGGATGATCCCGAGGATCTTGCGCGGGCCCGAAAGCTTGCCCTGGCGGCCCGGATCGAGATCCTCGACCGTGCGCCGCAGCTCGGCAAGGTCCTTGCCGACGCTGCCGTCCGCGTCCATCGCCCGCACCGGACGGTCGAGGAAGCGGTTCGACATCGCGGCCGCCGCGCGGATCTGCTCCTGACCCATGCGGGTGATCTGGTCGACCTTCTCGCCGAACTGGGGCGAATTGGCATCGACCGCGACCAGCTCGTTGACGAAGGCATCGACCTTGCTGTCGAGCTTGGACTTCTGTTCCGAGGTGACCGGCACCAGCCCCGCGGCCTGTTCCGGCGCGACCTGCGGCACCGGATCGGGCGGGGTCAGCGAGAAAGCCGTTGCGGTCGCCGTCTGCGTCTCGGTGCTCATGCCGTTTCTTGCTCCCTCAAGGCCCCGCTCCGGCGCACGGGCGCGCGCAGGGCGATCCCCACTGTATTAGTGATCTAAAACACGCCTTTCAAGCGCGCCGGCGCATCCTAGGCCCGCGCGGCGCCCCCGTCCATCGCGCTCGCCGGGAGATCGGGCCACGCGCGCGCCCTGCGTCCGCCATGCATGGCCATCGCGGACGCAGCGGTCTAAGGCTCACCGGGCTGTGCCACATTTCAAGGGCCTCGCTGCATGAACGACACCCCCGCTGCGCATGCGGCTCCGGACGCCGCCATGGCTGCCGAGGCGCAAGCCGACGAAGTCACCTCCGATCGCCCCGCTCTGACCGCGACGCTCGGCAGTCTCAGGCAATGGTGGACGGTGCATGTCATCGGCCAGGTCGATCAGGCCGAAGTCACCGAGCGCCGCCGCGAGGAAGGCAAGCTCTCCGAACACTACCTGTTCATGACCGCGATGAGCGGCGGGATCGCGATCCTCGGCCTGCTGCTGTCCTCGCCTGCGGTGGTGATCGGGGCAATGCTGCTGTCGCCGCTGATGGGGCCGATCATGGGCTTGGGCTTCGCGCTGGCGATCGGCGACTGGGACTGGCTGGGGCGCTCGGTGCGCACCCTCGCCATCGGCAGCCTGCTGGCGGTGCTGCTGTGCGCGGGCCTCGTGTTCCTCTCGCCGATCCAGACCATCACCTCCGAAATCGCGGCGCGCACCCGGCCCAACCTGTTCGACCTGTTCGTGGCGCTGTTCTCGGCGCTCGCGGGGGCCTATGCCATGATCCGCGGGCGCGAGGGGGCGATCGTCGGGGTCGCCATCGCCACCGCCCTGATGCCGCCGCTCGCGGTGGTGGGCTTCGGCTTTGCCACCTGGAACTGGACGGTGTTCTCGGGGGCGCTGCTGCTGTTCGTCACCAACCTTCTCACCATCGCACTCACCGCCTTCGGGATGGCGAAGGTCTACGGCTTCCGGGCCAATCTCTCCAAGGGCCAGACCCGGTTGCAGAACGTCATGGTGGCGGCGGTGTTCATCGGGCTTGCCATCCCGCTCGGCTTCTCGCTCAACCGGATCGCCTGGGAGACCAACGCCCAGCGCATCGTGCGCAGCGAGATCCGCGAACAGTTCGACGGACGCTCGCGGCTCGATGCACTGGAGATCGACTTCCAGACGACCCCGGTGCGGATCAACGCCGTGGTGTTCACGCCGCTGCTCCAGCCCGAGGTGGACGGCGCGATCCAGCGTGGCCTGTCCGAGCGGCTGGGCGAGCCGGTCGCGCTCGAGCTGGTGCAATACGAGGTCGGCACCAACGAGGCCGCGGCCGAGCGCGCGCAGCTCACCGCTGCGCGGGTGCGCGAGGAGGGCGAGGACTCGGCCCGGACCGAGGCGCTGACGCTGCGGCTGGCGCTGGCGGCGGGGGTTTCGGAGAGCGACGTGATGATCGACGACGGCCGCCGCCGCGCGCTGGTCCGCGCAAGGCCGCTGCCGGGCGCAAGTCTTGCGACCTATCGTGCGCTGGAGGCGCGGATCGCCGAGCGCGCGCCCGCATGGCGGATCGAACTGGTCCCGCCTCCGGGGCCGCTACCGGATGCCATCGCCTTCGATGACGGTGAGCCTACCGAGGCGGGACGCGCCGCGCTTGGCGTGACGGGCTGGGCAGCGCAGCGGCTGGGTCGCGCCGTGGTGCTGACCGGCCCGGCGAGCGAGGCGGAAGCGGCTGCGGAGGTCTTGCGCGGGGCGGGCGTCACCGTCGCGACGCGTTCCGCCGCAGGTCCGCTGCGCGCGGACTGGGCCGAAGCTGCCGAATAGCCGCGTCCGCCCGCTCGCCGTCACCACTTGCGGGACACCAGCCACCCTTCGTCTCGCGAGGCGCTGGAACGGCGGAACCTGCGCCGGCCAAGGCGCTATGGCCCTGCTCAATCGAGGAGCGGCCTTATGGATGATGCGCGGGTGTGGGAATTCGAGCGGAGCCTGTGGACCGGTGGTCCCGAGACCTACGAGGCGCTGGTCGACGACCAATGCCTGATGGTCCTGCCCGCCTTGCCCTTTGTCTACACCGGCAGGCAAGCGATCGATGCGGTCGCGGACACGCCGCGCTGGTCGGAGGTCACCTTCAGCGAGGAACAGGTCGTCCGCCCCGAGGAAGGTCTGATCGTCCTCGCCTACAAGGCCGAGGCCAAGCGGGCCGACCAGACCTATGTCGCCTTTTGCACCAGCACCCTGCGCCGGCTCGCCCATGACGAATGGCGGGTGGTGCAGCACCAGCAGACCGTGCCGCTCACCGCAAGCTGAACGAAAGGAGCCGGACCCGTGGCCACCATCCCGCCGACCTCGCCCGACACGATCGAGCCCGATGCGCCCCCCGAACAGGTGCCGCCCGCGCCGAGCGAGCCCTTCCCGCCCGCGCCGCCCGAAACCGAGCCGACGCCGCCCGACATCGACGAGCCGGGTCGCGGGCCGGACGAGGCTCCGCCCGAAGACGTCTGACGCGGGGCTCTAGGCCGCCAGATCGATCGGGACGATCTCGCCCGCGAGGTAGAGCTTCTTCGCTTTCGCGCGGCTGAGCTTGCCCGAGGAGGTGCGTGGCAGGGTGCGCGGCGGGACCAGCTCGACGATGCAGCTCATGCCGGTGACCGAGCGCACCTTGTCGGCGATCTGATCGCGCAGGCGCACCCGCTCTTCGGGGTCGGAAACCTTGCAGTGGACCAGCACGGCGGGCGCTTCCTCGCCGTTTTCCATCTCGATCGAGAAGGCCGCGATGTCGCCGTGGTTGAAGCCGGGCAGCTGCTCCACCGCCCACTCGATATCCTGCGGCCAGTGGTTCTTGCCGTTGATGATGATCATGTCCTTCGCCCGGCCGACGATGAACAGGTAGCCCTTGGCGGTGTAGCCCATGTCACCGGTGTCGAGCCAGGTGTTCCCGTTTTCATCGGGCACCAGACAGTCGCGGGTCGCTTCCTCGTTGCGGAAATAGGAGTGCATGACGCTCGGTCCGCGGCACCACACCTTGCCGATCTGGTGATCGCCGCGCGTGCTGCCGTCCTCACCGCGGATGTCGACCTCCATGTCGGGGAGGGGCTTCCCGCAATTGACGATGGCGCGGTAGCGCGCCGGGCGGGAAAGGTCGCGCGGGGCGCCCGAGAGGCGCTCCTCCTCGACCAGCTCGACCCGGATGCCCTCGCCCGGCGGCATCACCGTGACCGCCAGCACCGCCTCGGCAAGGCCGTAGGAGGGGGTGAAGGCCGACGCCTTGAAGCCCGCGGGCGCGAAGGCGTTGACGAAGTTCTGCATCACGTCCGGCCGGATCATGTCGGCGCCGTTGCCCGCCACCCGCCAGCGCGACAGGTCGAACCGCTCGGCGACATGGCTCTGGCTCGAGATGCGGCGCGCGCAGATGTCGTAGCCGAAGGTCGGCGAATAGGAGAGCGTGTTGCCCGGATTTCGGGTGATCATGTCGAGCCACGCCAAGGGCCGCCGCGCGAAGGCATCGGGCTTGAGATAGTCGCCCGAGACCTGGTTGGCGATCAGCGACAGGAGGCAGCCGACGAGGCCCATGTCGTGATACCACGGCAGCCAGCTGACGCAGCGGTCGCCCTCGCCGAGGTTCATGGTGGTCGAATGGCCGTAGAGATTGTGGAGCAGCGCCTTGTGCGTGACCGCGACACCGGTCGGAAAGCGGGTCGAGCCCGAGGAATACTGGAGGTAGCAGATGTCTTCCGGCGAGGCTTCGGGCAGGACGCAGTCGGGCGCCTCGCGGGAGGCGAAGTCCTGCCAGCTCGCCGCCTGGCAGCCCTGCCGTGCGGCGGCGGCGGCGGCCATCTCGGCGATTTCCTGTGGGTAAAGCAGGATCTTGGGATCGGCGCTCATCAGCTGGATCGCCAGCTGGTCGATGTAATTGTCCTTGCCCCCGAAGGTGGTCGGCAGCGGCAGCGGCACCGGCCAGGCCCCGGCATAGACGCAGGCGCAGAACAGCGCGGCGAAATCGGGGCCGGTCTCGGCGATCAGCGCCACCCGGTCCTCCTTGCCGATGCCGGCCGCGACCAGCCGCCGCGCCATCACCAGCGCATCGTCACGCATCTCGGCATAGGGATAGACGCGCGCCAGCTCGCCGCGCATGTCGTGGAAGTTGAGACCCTTGCGGCTCCTTGCGGCGTAGTCGATCGCCTCGTTGAAGGTTGCAAACTGCGCACGGATTCGCGGCAACTCGCAATCGTTCGGCGTCGGCGTCAAAACGGCGTCGTTCATGATAATGTGCGATACCCGTCATTTACGGCGCGTTTGCTGCGGCGGTCCGCTCGCGCTCTGGCACATCCCCATTTTGCCGGAGGTCACCGGCAGCGGCAGGTCTTGCGCATTTGATAAGGAAAGTGGCACGAATAAGGCGAAATGGTTTCAGGTAAAGCGAATTCGTCATCGCCCGGTCGCCGATCGGGGGCGGGCGGCGGGTCGGACCGCCGGGAGGGGCGGCGCGCGAAACCGCCGCTCGACGAGGCGATGCTGCGCGACCTTGCCCTTCATTACGCCGCCCGCTTCGCCACCACGGCGGCCCGGCTCGAGGCCTATCTTCTGCGCAAGATCAGGGAACGCGGGCTTGCCGAGGACGCCGAGGGACGGGTGCGCGAGGTCGATCTTGCGGGGCTCGTCGCGCGGCTGGTCGAACTCGGCTATGTCGATGACGATGCCTATGCCCGGATGCGCGCGCGCGATCTCGGCGGGCGCGGCTACGGGGCGCGCCGCATCGCCGAAAGCCTGCGCCACGCCGGGGTTGGCGAAACCTCGCGCGCGGCCCATGCGCCGGGCGAGGCGGCGAGCCGCCGCGCGGCGGCGCTGATGGCGAGGAAGCGGCGGCTCGGCCCGTTCGGGGCACGGGACGACGACACCGATCCGGCGAGCCAGCGCAAGGCACAGGAAAAAGCCGTTGCAGCGATGCTGCGCGCGGGCCACCAGTACGAACACGCGCGGTTCATCTCCGGCGCGGCAACGACCGGGGATGTCGAGGACTGGCTCGCTGAGGCGGGCGACGAGGAAGGGATTGGAGAAGGATGGTGAGGCACATGCTCGCAGGCGCGCTGCTCGCGCTGGGATCGCTCGCCGCCTGCTCTCCGGGCGAGGGCGCAAGCGCGAACGCCCAGACCCCCGCGCCCCCCGCAGCCGCCGAGACGGCGCGCCACCCGGTCTCCGGGCTTCGGGTGATCGACCTCGTGGTCGAGCGCGGGGACCGGCGCCTGCCGTTCCGCGTCGAGCTCGCCGACACCCCCGAGGCGCAGGCGCGCGGGCTGATGTTCCGCACCGAACTGGGCGACTTCGAGGGGATGATCTTTCCCTCTCCCACGCCCGAGCCGCGCAGCTTCTGGATGAAGAACACGCCGCTCTCGCTCGACATCATCTTCATCGGGCCGGACGGGCGGATTACCAACATCGCCGCGAACACCACGCCCTATTCGGAGGATTCGGTGCGCTCCAGCGGGCTGGCGAGCGCGGTGCTGGAACTGCGCGCGGGCCGCGCGGCGGCGCTGGGGATCGTGCCGGGGGACCGGGTCAGCTACGCGCTGCCGCGATAGGGCGCGCCGCCATCTCCGCGCAGGTGATCGCGGTCGCGAGGGACGCGGACCATCGCTTCTCCAAGCGGATCGTGCCCGAGATCGCAATCCTCGCCGGCCTCGGCGTCGCGGGGGACGCGCATCGCGGGGTCACGGTCAGGCATCGCTCGCGCGTGAAGGCCGACCCCTCGCAGCCCAATCTGCGGCAGGTGCATCTGATCCACGGCGAGCTCTTCGACGAACTCGCCGCGCTTGGGTTCAGCGTCGGGCCGGCCGATCTCGGCGAAAACATCACGACCCGGGGCATCGACCTCCTCGGGCTTCCGCGCGGGGCGATCCTGCGGATCGGCGGGGCGGTGCGATTGCAGGTCACGGGGCTGCGCAACCCCTGCGCGCAGATCGACGCCTTCCGGCCCGGCCTGCTGGCGGCGGTGATCGGGAAGCGCGCGGACGGAACACTGGTCCGCAAGGCGGGCGTCATGACCATCGCGCTTGCCGGAGGCAGCGTGCGCGCTGGCGACCCGATCGCCGTCGAACTCCCCGAACCGCCGTTCCTCCCGCTCGAGCGTGTCTAGAGCGGTTTCCGACCATCCGGGTCCATTCTCCACCTTGGCGCTCCTCGCCATTTCCGCTAGGCGCACGCCCCATGGGTATCCTGGCAAAGATTTTCACCTGGTGGGACGGCGCGACCATCGGCACCCACCTCTGGGCGAGCCGCGCGAAGGGCGAACATGTCGGCACCGATGCGGCCGGCAACAAGTATTTCCGCGCACGCCCCGCGGCGACGGGCGGGGTCAACACCGGGTCCTACACCAGCCGCGAGAAGCGCTGGGTGATCTACAACGGCGCCAATGATGCAAGCCGCGTCCCGCCCGAATGGCACGGCTGGATCCACGGCACCTACGACGACGTGCCCGAAAGCCACCTGCCGCCGGCGAAGATCTGGGAGGCGGACTACACCCCCAACGCCACCGGCACCGCGGCGGCCTACCGCCCGCAGGGCGCGCTCGAGCGCGGCGGGCAGCGCGCCCGCGCGGTGGGCGACTACGAAGCCTGGACCCCGGGCGGCGCGGACAGCTGAGGCGCGCCGCCGTGCCGCCCCGCTCCCTCGCGCCCGCCGCCGCGCTGGCCTTCTCGCTCGCGCTCGCCGGCTGCGACCAGTTCGGCGCGCCCACCGAGGCGGTGAAGGTGCCGCTCGGCACGCCGAGCCCCGACGCCCAGGCCGCCGCCGCGCCGGGCACTGCCGCCCCGGTCGATGATTACGGCGCCACCCCGATGAACGAACGCGTCGCGGTGCTCGGCCTGCTCAACAAGCGCAACAATGTCTCCGAAGAGCTCAAGCTCAAGCCCGGTGAAAGCCGCGAGATCGGCCCGGTGATCGTCCGCGTCTCGGCCTGCGAGCGCACCGCGCCTTGGGAGATGCCGCAGCAGACCGGCGCCTTCGTGCAGGTCGACATCCGCGGGCGGGGAGAGAGCCAGCACCGCCGCGTCTTCTCGGGCTGGATGTTCCGCGAATCCCCCAGCCTCAACGTGGTCGAGCATCCGATCTACGATGTCTGGGTCAAGGACTGCACGATGCGCTTCCCGGGCGAGGAAGGCTCCGCCATGCCCGCGCCGGAAGCCTCCGGCCGTCCCGCCGCGCGCGCCGCCACGACGCCGGCGCCGGGCGCGAGCCCCGCTCCCACTCCCGCTCCGCCGCCCGCACCCGCCGCCACCCCGGCGACGTAACCCGCATCGAAATGCCGCCACGCCGTGCCGAGGCTGTCGCGCGGCTGGCCTTGCGCGCGGTCGACCAGCCGCCGGTATTCCGCCTGGGCCATCTCGACCGCGCCCATCGTGCGCAGGTGATCGGTCATGAACTGGCAGTCGAGCAGCACGAATCCGGCCTGCCGCATCATCGCCACCAGCCAGGCAAGCGCCACCTTGCTCGCATCGGGCACCCGGCTGAACATGCTCTCCCCGCAGAATACCCGGTCGAACGAGACCCCGTAGAGCCCGCCGACGAGGCTCGGCCAGCCATCCTCGCCGGCCTGCCAGCACTCGACCGAATGGGCGTGCCCGGCGCGGTGCAGGTTGATGTAGCTCTGCACGATCCGTTCGCTGATCCAGGTTTCCGGGTGATCGGCGCGCGGGCTCGCACAGGAGCGGATCACCTGCTCGAAGGTGCGGTCGAGCGTCACCGCGAAGCGATCGGTGCGCAGCACCTTGCGCAGCGACTTGGAGACGTGGAGCGCATCGAGCGGAATGATCGCCCGGTCGCGCGGTTCGACCCAGAACACCTCGCTGTCCTCGCGCCGGTCGGCCATGGGGAAGATCCCGCTGCGATAGGCGAGCAGCAGGGTCTCGACGGGGATCGGCGGGCGGGGCGGGGCGTGCATGACTGGGATGCGATGATAGATGAGCCGGCCCGCAAGGCAAAGAGGATTGCCTAACCGGAAGCCCTCGGATAAGGGGCGCTCCTCCAGGCTGCAGGGGTGTAGCTCAGCTGGTAGAGCATCGGTCTCCAAAACCGAGGGCCACGGGTTCGAATCCTGTCACCCCTGCCACTGCCGACTTGCAGCGCAAACTTCTTTAAAACTGAATGCTTCCCGGCGAATCGAAACCGCGTGGCACCTTGCTGTGGCACCCTATCGTGATCTCGCGTTGAGCATCATGAATCGGGTGGGTCGGCAATGCAAGCGAGCCCCTTGCGCTGCCCTTGCCATTCACAGGGTCATGCACCGCGAAAGTGTGGAAACTCGCCCCCGCACCCTTTGTTGATTCGGGCGCAAAAGTCGGCCGAAGGTTTCGTTCCTCTGCGGTGTGCCGCTGACCCTTGAGAACAGCTTAGGCCACCTGAGGTGCACCCAAAGCTTGTTCACGCGGCACGGATGCTCGGCATCCTGAGCGCGTCAACTGGGCAAGCGGGGTCGCCGTCATCACTCCCTCGATGCCGCGCCCAAGGTCTCAAACGACAGTCTCCCCGCACCGCAGGCGCGCGCTGACCGATCGATCATGCAAATCGCCTGACGACCGCCGCGACTTCTGGACATGCCGGAACGCGAACGGGTGCTTGGCGCGCAGGAGGCGTTCGCGCGCGATTACCTGCGTTTCCGGTTCATACGCGAGGAGGTCGTGAGCTCCCCAGGCATCAAGCTGGTCGGCCTTGCGCTTGGCAAACCCATGCCGTTCACGCACGTCATCTGGTCGATGGAGTTCGTGAACGACGCTGCACGCGACCGCATGTTCGCCTGGCTCACGCTGCGCCTCGATCGTTGGGCCGATTGGGGCGAGCTCGTGCTCAATGGCGGCGCGCAAGAGCTTCCCGGCTTGCTGTCTGCTTCAGTTCGGCGACACTGCAGGCAAGGTGCTGTGGCCGTCAGAACGTCAGCCTTGTGCCGATCTGATAGGTCCGCCCGAAAATGCTGTTGGCAAAGACGAGAGGCCCGACAGCGTCGCCTCGGTAGAACTCGACCTCGGACTCATTGGTCAGATTGAGCGCATCGAAGGTCAGCTCGAACTGCCGCCCCACCCGAAACCGCAGGTTGAAGTCGAGGTAGAGGCTCTCTTTCGCGAACACGTCCTCCTCCGCGGAAGACGCAAGGTCGACCAACGCCTCGCCCTGATAGTTTCCAGATAGGCGCAGCAACAGCCCGCGGTCCTCGTAGCCGACCGACAGGTTGCCCACGACAGCACGCTGTTCGGGCAGCGAAAATTCTTCGCCCGCGCGCACCGAGGCGGTCGAGGTGGAGTCCACCAGCGTCAGATTGCCCTGCACGAACAGGCCGGACAGAGGCCCGGGCAGATAGGAAAATGTGTGCAGCGCCTGGAGCTCCACGCCTTTCACCTCCGCCGTGTCGCCGTTGATGGTCGTCCTGATCTGGTCGAAGTCGGTGCGGACCCCGGAGGGCAGGACGAGGCCCAGCGAGCCGAACGAAGTGCCGTCGCCGGTGAAGGTGACGAAGAAGTTGTCGAGCCGCTTGTAAAAGGCCGACGCCTGCAGGACCGTATCCCGCATCGGATACCAGGCGATCGTCGCATCGAACTGATCGGCGATGAGCGGCTGGAGGAAGGGGTTGCCGGCGACGAGGTCACGTTCGTCGGGATCATCGGAGGCGACCTGCACGCGCTGGAGATTGCGACGGTCGTCAAAATCGGGGCGTTGGAGCCCGCGGTTGTAGGAGGCGCGGATCAGAAGATCGCGCGCCGCCTCCCAACGCAGGTGCACGCCTGGGAAGAACTTCGTGTAGCTGTCCGACACCTCGCCGAGATCGGCAATGATCCCGGGACCGCCGCCAGGGCCCCGGCCGCTGCCGTCGAATTCAGTGTAGAAGCCGCTGCTGGCAGACTTGGTGTGCTCCACCCGCACCCCGCCGATGATCCGCAACGCCGGCGACGGATCGAGGCGCAGCTGGACATAGCCCGCGTAGATATCCTCGGTCAGCTGGTAATCGCCCGAGGCCGACAGGTCCTCGCGCTGGAAATCAGGGTTGTTGGCGATCAGGCTTGCGCGGGCCTCGCGGAACAGCGCGAAGGATGGACCCAGCTGCGGGTAAAAGGTCTCGTAGCCGAAGCCGCTTTGCTGCCGGAAGAGCGGGACATCGCCGAGCGTGCGATCGAAGCCGAAACTGCCCGGGTTGCCGGTGAACTCCTCCCGGTCGTTGTGCTTGTCGCGCAGGCGCACGCGCACGCCGCTGGAGACCTCCGCCTCCCCCCCGAACAGCGTAAGCGCGCGTCCCACATCAAGATTCGCGCCAAATACCTCGTCGGTCCGGAATTCCGAGACCGCCAGCAGTTGGTCGAAGGCATAGGCACCGGGCAGTTCGGGGTCGCCGCGGTTGCCCCGCTGGCCCCGGCGCGGGCGAAGGTCGTAGCGACTCTCGGTGCCGTCGAGTTCGAGCAGCGTATCACGCGCGCGGAAGCGGCCGCGCAGCGCCTCGGGATTGTCGAAGGTTGAGCGCGAATAGTCGACCTGTCCGCTCACGCGCCAGCCATTCCGCTCCACGCGGCCACCCGCGCTCGCCGTCCAGATTTCGTCGGTGATGTCCTGGAAGAACAGGCGCTTGGCGTAGTCGACATCGTTGAAGACGCCCCCGCGCGGCCGCACCGCCGCGACATCGCCGCCGGTTGCGGAATCAAGATCGAAGATGTCGCGATAGCTCACATCGTCGTCCGACAGCCGCGACCATGTGCCGCGCGCGAAGAGTTCGGTGCCCTCGGAGGGACGGAACTCGAGATTCAAGGTGGCATTCAGCCGTTCACGCTCGCCGGTCTCGGAAATCACCGCAACCTCTTCCGGGCGCAGCACCTCAGGTTCGCTGGTGCCGGCTGCGGCGACATTGTCGAGCCCCTCCTCGGATTCAAGCTCCACCCCCTCGATCACCCGGCGCGCGTAAGTGAACGAGGCGGCGATGCCAAGCCGGTCGCCGAGCGCCCGGGTCAGCAACGTGGCACCGATCCGCGGCGCAGTTTCGCTCGCTCGCTCGGTGTAGATGTTCTCGGCGCGCAGCGTGAAACGCGGACCGGGGCTATTGAAAGCGGAGATGCTTGTCAGGTTGATCGTCCCGCCGATGGTGTCTGCATCCTGCGAGGGCAGCGGCGCCTTGGTGACTTCGATCGAACCGAGCTGGTCATTGGAGATCGAGTCCAGGACAGCTTCGGAGGTGTTGAGGTTGGACGTGCCGAGCCGCACCCCGTTGACGGTCACCGGCGTGAAAGCCGAGGGAAGCCCGCGTATTGAAACGCTACGCCCTTCACCCTCGTTCCGGTCGAGCGTCACACCCGGCACCCGCTGAAGGGATTCAGCGACGTTCTGATCGGCGAATTGACCAATATCGGTCGCGCTCACCACGTTGACGAGGTTGTCGCTGGAGCGTTCGTTCTCGATCGCCCGGCGCAGCGCCTCGCGCTGGCCGAGCACGATGATTGCGGTATCCGCCTGCGTGCTGTCCGCCGCCGCGCCATTATCACGAACATCGCCCTGTGCCTCTGCCAGCGCAACCGTGTCAGCGGTCCTCGAAGCGATGGTCACAGGTTGGCCCCTGATGAGCAGCGCTAGCGCCTCGCTCGGCGTGTAGGTTCCGCGCACCGCGACGCTGCGCCGTCCAGCAAGCGCCCGATAGGGAAAGAGCACCTGAATGCCGGTCTGCCGACTCCAGGCATTGAGCGCGCTTGCAAGGTCTTGGGCTGCGATGTCGAAGGCCTGCCGCCGTTCTTCGGCGGCGAACGCGGGCTGCGCGATCGAAACGGCACAAACGGCAAGGAACAGCGGCTTGAACATGGAAAGCTCCCCAAGGTGTGACGATGGGGAGACGAACCGGCGCTGAGCGACCACTATTGTGACGACGAATTATTTTTGCTTCCCGCAACCAGCACGATTTGGTTACCGCGGACGGCCGCCTTCACCCCAAAGGACGCGCGCAAGGCGCTGAGGAAATCGGCCGGGTCCTGCGAGGTGAACCGGCCGCCAAGTTCGATGCCGGCGATGGCAGGATCGCCGACGACGAGCTTGCGCACGAGGTAGCGGTTATATTCCTCGGTCGCCCGGGCAAGCGTTTCGCCAGCGAACACGACCTCGCCGCGCCGCCAGGCCAGCGCCCGGTCTGTTTCGACTGCGGCCGGAGCGGCGATCCGCGCGTTTTCACCTTCAAGCAGGAGCTTTGTTCCTGCCGCCGCCACTTCGCTTGTCCAGGCGGCGCGCGAATGCCCTTCCAGCACCAGCACAGACATGGTCGCGCCGATGATCCGGATGTCGTAGCGGCCGGACGCGAGGGTCGCTTCGGCATCGCCGGCACGCACGATCACCTGATTTGCCCCGACAGGCACGTCCAGCCCGATCTGCCCCTTCTCGATCCACACCTCGGACCCTTCGCGCCCCTCACGCCATTCGACCGCGGTATCGGTGTTGAGCTCGATTCTCGCGCCCTGCCCGATCTGCACGGTGCGGCGTTCACCGACGCTCGTCTCGGCGCTCGCACGGGCCCAGAACTGCGACGAAGCAACACCAGCCACGCAGACCGCCAGCGCGATGGCTGCCGCCTGCGCGAACCGGCGCCAGTGCGGCAAGTCCGGCGTGCGCTGCGCAAGGGCAGGCTCTGCGTCCGGCGCGACATGGCGCGCCTCGCCAAGCTGGGTCCAGACTGAGGCCACCTGCGCGAAGGCGACCGCATGGCGCGGGTCGGCGGTGCGCCAGGCTTCGAATGCTTCAGGGTCGGCCGTGCCCGCATCGAGGGCCGCGAGCCATTGCGCGGCTTCGTCGATCAGGCTCGGGGTCTGCGTCTTTCCCATGATCCGGGCCTATCCCGCTCCTCCGGCATCGCCAAGTCCCCGGCCATACCTTTCGTCACGGCAGCCAGACCCTTGGCGAGATGCTTTTCAACCGTAGAGACGGACAGGCCAAGCATTTCCGCTATTTCGCGCGGCGATCGCCCTTCGAATTTGCGCAGGCGCACGACCTTGCGACATTGCGGTGGAAGCTGATCCACCAGAGCCACGATCCGCGCAAGATCGCTCGCGGCGCTGGCGACGCGATGGGGATCGGGCGCCGGATCGGCAATGGCGGCAAGGTCGAGGGCGGCAACGTTTTCAATACGCACCAGACTGGCGCGTCGCAGTCGATCGAGTGCGAGGTTGCGGATGATCTGATGCGTGAAAGCGACCGGCGATGCGATGTCCTGCCACGTCTGGAGTGAGAGCAGGCGGGCATAGGCTTCCTGGACGAGGTCGTCGGCCTCGGCAGGCCCCACCAGACGCACCGCAAGTGCGCAATAACGCGGTTCAGCCGGCAGAACCTGCTCGATGAGCCATATGTCGATCTCGCGCAGCCACGCCATATCAACCTCGCGGGGCTGCGTTAGGACGAGGATATTACATCGCAAGGACTCGTGGTTTCGGTCGCAGCGCCAATGCCGTTGACGCATCGTGATAGAGGAGCATTCGCATCTCTCTGTGTGAGGCTATTACCTCACCCGCGGCTTGCGGCTCAGTTGCGTCCGCGTTGCGAGGCTTACAGGGCGAATCTTGGCTGTCGGTTCTTGGCCTCAGAACTGCCATCGACCACGTCGCAAGGGAATGACCGACATGTCCCAACTAAGGCCATTCAGATCAACCAACTCACCGTCCCACGAGGGCAAGCGGTAACCATAATGCCAAAGGTCGAGATGAGGCGTGAGGCCGGCACGGCCACACGCCCTCCATCTTGGCCACCTATTCGTGTTGCCCCGATCGTCTTGCATGTCGCACATCGATTGCGTTTCCCTGTTTGTGGCACCCTGGTGTGGCCATTTGCGGCCGAGGACTTTGGGAAACTCGATATTTCAGATGCTTGCGTCATTGTTGGCGGGGGTTCCTGTCACCCCTGCCAGGGCCGGCTTGCGGGGCCTGCGCCGAAGATGCGGCTCATCTGGCATGGCGGGGACGGCACCCCCAGCATTCGGCGTCCGCTTCGGCGCCTCCAGCACCTTGCCGCTTGCTGGCTGTGCGAGAGTGCCACGCGAGACAGGCATCTGCCATCCCGAGCTTGGCACCGGGCGGCCGTGCCCTGCCCTTTCGCCAAGAACCGCCACTGCGATCCCGGCTTCGCAACGACGGTGATCGCGACCGGACACGGGTGCATGGGCCACAGGCGGCCTGTCCCGGGAAGCCTGGCACCCAGCCTTGCGGCCTGCCGGACCTAACCCGGCCTCGCCTGCCGCAGCCGATAGAAGATGCCGCTTTCGTCGTGGCCGGTCAGTTCCAGAACGCCGCTGACCGTGAAGACCCGGGTCTCGCTGGTCGGGAACGGGGTCTCGGCATAGACCTCGATGAACTGGTTGGGGGCGGCGTGGAAGTGGAAGGGGCATCCCGGAGGATAGCCAAGCAGCACGAAGCGCTTTTGCGTCCGTCCTGCGCTGAGCGGCATCATCCATCCGGCGACCGTGATGCGCTTGCCTGCCAGGGCCTTCACCTGCGCGGTGAATCGCGGCTTGGACACGATGTAGCCCTGCGCATCCTTGCGGGTGGTCTCGCCGGTGGATTCGAGCACTTTCCACGAGACCCCGCCTCGGGGGGTGGCGGCGGGCTTCCACACATCCTCGATGGCGCGGCCGGCCTTGTAGTCCGGGGCCTGCGCGCTCGTCACCGGACCGAGCGCGAAGAGGGCCATGGCAGCCGGTGCCGCCAGCGCGATGCGCCAGCGCGCCCGTGCGGGAAGGTCAGGTGCGGCCATGATGTCAGCTCCTTGCAAGCACGCGGGCCGGGTCGAGACGGTAGACGGTGATCGCCGGGATCAGCGCGGCGAGCGCGCCGATGGCGATCACGGCGGCGATGACCGCCAGTTCGGCAGGCAGGACCTGCCACGGGACGAGGCCGAGATCGGCCAGCACCGGGTAGCGGCCGCGCGCGAGCGTGATGAGGCCGTGCGCGCACACCCATCCGCACAGCGCGCCCGCCATGGCGGTGAGGACTCCCTCCAGCATCACGGTGCCGAACACCTGCGCGCGGCTCGCGCCCATGACGCGCAGCAGCGCCAGATCGCTCTCGCGCCCGCGCACCATGCCGACAAGCGCGACGAGGATCGCCAGGCCCCCGGTCGCGGCGAGCAGCCAGGCGAGGGCGCGCACGCCGTCGAGGCTCGCCCCGACCAGAGCGAGCAGGCGCGCGGTCTCGGTCGCGGGAACGGCGGCCTGCAGGGCGCTCTGGCGGTTGATCATCGCCGGCACGCGAACGGCGCCGGCGGCGTTGCGATAGGTGACGAGCAGCGCGGTAAGTTCGGGCTCCTGCGCGCCGGGGCCGGCCTCCGCCGCGTGGTCGTGACCGGGGTCGTGACCGGCGGCTTCCTCGTGCACCTCGATCCCGTGAACCTGCCAGATGCTTTCGACGCGGGTGAGAACCAGGCGGTCGGCGACGCCGCCGGTGGGCGCGAGGATGCCGACGGTCACGAAGGGCGCGTGGTCGTGGCCCTGATCCTGCCCGTCCTCCTCGCCCGCGAGGCCATGGCCGCCGGTGAACCTCTGGCCGATCCCCATGCCGGTCGCCCGCGCCACCTCGGCCCCGAGCACCGCCTCCATCGGCGCGGCGAAGCTGCGGCCCTCGGCCAGCGCCAGGCCGTGGAGCGCGGCGAAGCTCTCGTCCGTGCCGACGATCCGGTAGCCGCGGAAATTGTCGCCCAGCGCCAGCGGCACCACCCGCGCCACGGCAGGGTCGTGCTCCAGCAGCGCACGCGCCCCGAGCGGTATGTTGCCGGTGGGCTGGTCGATGTGCAGGACGCTCGAGAGGATCAGCTGAAGCGGCGAGCCCTTGGCCCCGACCACCAGGTCGATCCCTTCCGCATCGCGCCCGAACCGCGCTGCGGCCTGCGTGCCCAGTTGCAGGAGCAGCACCAGCATCGCCACCGCCATGGCGAGCAGCGCGACGTTGAGCGCGCTCGTCAGCGGGCGGTCGCGCAGGTAGGCGAGGGCGAGGCCGATCATGCCGCCAGCCTCCCCCCGGCAAGGGCCAGCGTGCGCGGGAAATGCCCCCGCAGCCGTTCGTCGTGCGTCGCGATGAGCAGCGTTGCCCCCGCTTCCTCGGCGAGTTCGGTCAGCAGCAGGGCGACGCGGGCGGCGTTGTCGTGATCGAGCGCCGAGGTCGGCTCGTCCGCGACGAGGACCGCGGGGCGAACCGCCAGTGCCCGCGCGATGGCGGCGCGCTGCGCCTCGCCCTGGCTCAGTTCGTGCGGGCGGGCATGGGCGCGGTGCGCGATGCTGAGGCGGGCGAGCAGCACGTCGATCAGCGCCGGATCGCTGCCGCCCGTCTGCAGCTTCTGCGCCAGAGCGAGGTTGGCGCGCAGGCTGAGCGCGGAGACGAGGCGCAGGGACTGGAACACGATGCCGAAATGCCGCCGCCGGACCGCATCGCCGATCGCCGCATCGCCCAGCGTCACGCGCCCGCTGTCGGGCCGCAGGAGCCCGCACAGCAGGTTGAGCAGCGTCGACTTGCCCGACCCCGACGGGCCGAGCAGCAAGGCCCGTTCTCCGGGCGCGAGGGTGAAGGAGACGCCCGCCAGCACCGGCCGGCCGCCGAAGGATATCGCGAGGTCGCTTGCGGTCAGGTGCATGGTGCCAGAAGGGGCTCAGTGCGGATGGGCCTTGCGCAGCCTGCGCCAGTGCGCGGCAAGCAGCATCAGCGTGCCACCCACCGTCAGCGCCTGTTCTCCCGTTTCGCTGGCGACCAGCAGGCCGCCGATCAGCGCCGCGAAGGCGACCACCACCAGCAGGCTCTGCCCCGCCCCCGGGCGGCCGCGCAGCAGCACCGGGCCGCTCACCAGCAGGACGGGCGCGATCAGCGCCGCGTGGACCCAGGCGTTCTCGCGCAGCCCCGCCGGCAGGGCCGCGAGCACGGCGATCGGCAGGCTCGTCAGCAGCCACGGCAGCGCGATGCAATGGAGGAGGCACAGCACCGAAAGCCCCATGCCGAAACGATGCCACGGCGCTTCGCCGCCGGTTCCTGCTGCTGATCCTGACATATGCTGCCCCTCTTGTGTAATGTTACATCATCACCTAATGTCCGTAGCCGACAAAGCAAGCCCCAGCCCGAGGACTTCCCGCATGAAAGCCACGCCCGACCGCCGCCTGCCCGTCACCGTGCTCTCCGGCTTCCTCGGTGCGGGCAAGACCACGCTGCTCAACCACATCCTCGCCAACCGCGAGGGCAAACGCGTGGCGGTGATCGTCAACGACATGAGCGAGGTCAACATCGACGCCGACCTGGTGCGCGGCGGCGAGGCGGCGCTCAGCCGCGCGGAGGAAACGCTGGTCGAGATGACCAACGGCTGCATCTGCTGCACCCTGCGCGACGACCTGCTGAAAGAGGTGCGCGCGCTCGCCGAGGAGGGCCGCTTCGACTATCTGGTGATCGAGAGCACCGGGATTTCCGAACCCCTGCCCGTCGCCGCCACCTTCTCCTTCCGCGACGAGGCCGGCGACTGCCTCGGCGATGTCGCGCGGCTCGACACGATGGTGACGGTGGTCGATGCGCTCAACCTGCTCGCCGACTATTCGAGCACCGATCTTCTCTCGGCGCGCGGCGAGACCGCCGGCGAGGGCGACGATCGCAGCCTCGTCGGCCTCCTCGTCGAGCAGATCGAATTCGCCGACGTGGTGATCGTCAACAAGGCGAGCGCGGTCGGCGCCGAGCAGCTCGCGATGGTCAAGCAGGTGGTCGCTTCATTGAACGCCGACGCGCGGATCATCGAGGCCGATTTCGGCAAGGTTGCGCTCGATGCGATCATGGGCACCGGCCTCTACGACGAGGAACGCTCCGAACAGCACCCGCTATGGATGAAGGAACTCTACGACTACGCCAGCCACCGCCCGGAAAGCGAGGAATACGGGGTCGAGAGCTTCGTCTACCGTGCCCGGCGGCCATTCCACCCGGCGCTGTTCTACCGTGTCCTCACCGGCGATGCGCTCGACAGGGTGATCCGGGCCAAGGGCCACTTCTGGCTCGCCACCCGGCCCGATTTCCTCGGGGAGCTGGCGATTGCCGGGCACCAGAAAACGGTGAGCCGCATGGGCCGCTGGTGGGCTGCCGTCCCCAAGAACCGCTGGCCCGACGACGGCACCTTCGAGCAGTTCGTGATCCGTCACTGGGACCCCGTCTGGGGCGACCGGCGGCAGGAACTGGTGTTCATCGGCATCGGGCTCGACAGGGCCGCCATCACCGAAGCGCTCGACGCCTGCCTTGTGCCGAGCGACGCATTCACGCCCGAGAAATGGGAGCGCTTCAACGACCCGTTCCCCGCATGGGGTGAGGCGCAGACGGTGCTGGAACCGGCAGAATGAGCGAGCCTCTTCTCGCAACATGCCTCCGCCTTGGACGACATGAAGCCGGTGTGCTGACGCCGGGCGGGCGAGATACGAGGCCGACCTGTCGCGCCGGAGCGGCCTGCGGACCAGCTCTCCGCAGGCGTCAGCCGGTCAGCCGATATCCGACGCCCGGCTCGTTGACGATGAGCCGGGGCATGGCCGGGTTCTCTTCGAGCTTGCGCCGCAGGGACCGCACCGCGACCCGCAGGTAATCGAGGTCGTGCCGGTGAGCGGGGCCCCACACCGCTTCGAGCAGGCTCGCGTGGGTCATCACCCGGCCCGCGTGTTCGGCGAGCGCCCAGAGCAGGTTGAACTCGCGCGGCGTCAGCTCGATCCGCTCGCCGCGCAGCAGAACCTCGTGTGCGTCGCGGTCGATGCTGCCCTCGGCGAAATCGCGGCGACTGCTTGCCGCGAGCGGGCCGGCCTTGCGGCGCAGCGCAGAGCGGATGCGGGCGAGAAGCTCCTCGCTGTCGAAAGGCTTGGTGACGAAGTCGTCGGCGCCGAGATCGAGCGCGGCGACCTTCTCCTCGGTCGCGTCGCGGGCGGTGAGCACGATCACCGAGAGGCCCAGCGCGGCGAGCTGGGGCACGACTTCGAGGCCGTCCCGGTCGGGCAGGCCGAGATCGAGCAGCGCGACCAGCGGCGCGGGTGTCGCCTGAGCGAGGCGCAGGGCCTCTCCGGCGCTCGCCGCCTCGACATGGGTGATCGCCGCGCGGTCGAGCGCGCCGATCAGGAGACGGCGGATCGCCGGCTCGTCATCGACGATGAGGACGTCCCTATGCATCGCCGCCGGTCTCTGCCCCAGCACCGAGCGGCAGGGCAATGGTGAAGGCCGCGCCGCCACCCTCGCGGTTGTCCGCGTCGATCGTTCCCCCGAGCGCCTCGACGAGGTTCTTGGCGATCCACAGGCCAAGGCCGGAGCCGCCGACGCGGTCGTTGCCTTCGAGCCGCTCGAACCGCTCGAACAGCGCCTGATGCTCGGCAGGCAACCCCGGTCCGCGGTCGAGCACGCGGCACAGCGCGTGGGTCGCGTCACACCCCAGCTCGACCTCGATCGGGCTTTCCGCGGGCGAGAACTTGAGCGCGTTGTCGATGATGTTGATAAGCGCGTGGCGCAGCAGCACCGGATCGGTCGGGATCAGCGGACAGGCCGGATCGACGCGGGTAAGGACGCGCCCGCCTTCCTCCGCCTGCCGCAGATCGCGCAACACGGCGGCGACGATGTCGGTGAGGTCCACCGTCTCCGGTCGCGGTTCGAGCGCGCCATCCTCGATGCGCGAGGCTTCGAGCAGGTCGCCGAGGAAGCGCTGCAAGCGGCGCGCCTCGCTGCGAGCGATCCGCACCTCCTCGGCAAAGTCGCCGTCGTCGGGGATCGATTCGGTCGCGGCGATGACTGCGGTCAGCGGTGTCCTCAGGTCATGCGCGATGCTGCCGAGCAGCGCACCGCGCAGCCGGTCGCGTTCGCGCAGGGTGCCGACCTGACGGGCCTCGTCCTCCAGCACCAGCCGCTCGTGCGCGAGCGCGGTCTGGTCGATCAGCGAGGCGAGCAGGGTTGCGTCGTCGGCGCGGATCACCCTGCCTTGTTGAGGCCGCGCAACGCCCAGCGCCCCCATGATGCCGAGCGCCGTGCGAAGCGGGTGGAACTGCCAATCGGAGGCGTTGAGCGTGCCGGTATCGCGCCCCGTCACCTCGCCGCGTTCGAGCGTCCAGCGTGCCGCCGCCTCATCGATGAGGTCGAGCCCGGAATAGGCCGCGTTGCCGCGCACTGCCAGGCGGTCGCCCTCGTAGCTGACGATCATGGCCTCGACATCGAGCAGCGCGGCGATCTCGCGGCAGGCGACCCTCGCGGTCTCGTCCCGATCCGAAAGCCCGCCGAGCAGTCCGGCGTAGCGCGCGAGCGACGCGTTCAGCCGGGCGACCCCGGCACTGGTCTCGGCCTGGCGACGCACCTTGCCCGCGAGTGCGCCGATCACACCGGCGACCAGCGCCAGGACGGCGAAGGTGATGACATCGGCGGGATTGTCGATGGCGAGCGTGAAGCGCGGCTCGGTGAAGAAGTAATTGTAGGCCAGCGCCGCGAACGCGGCCGCCCACAGCCCGGCATGGGTGCGCAGCAGGCTTGCGGCGAGGATCACCGGGACCAGCAGCAGCATGTCCGTGGCGCCGCGCGGCAGCCAGCCCTGCGCGGCGATCACCGGGCCGACCGTCGCCGCGACGATCGCCAGCGCCGACAGGGGCGCGCGCCAGGGGTCGTGGTCGCCGGCTCTTGCGGGACGCTCGTCGGCGTCCTCGAGCGGGACGACCTGCACCGCGATCCCCCGCGCCTTGCGGATCACGTCCTGCGCGATGGAGCCGTGGCGCCACTCGAACCAGCGGCTGCGGCGGCTCTTGCCGATCACGATCTGGCTCGCCCTGAGCTCGCGCGCCTGATCGACCAGCGCCTGCGCGACATCGGTCGCCGCCACCGTCATCAGGGCGGCGCCCAGCGAGGACGCCAGCGCGAGGTTCTCGGCCAACTGCTCGCGCTGTGCGCCCGCGATCCCGCGCGCGCCGCCGCTCTCGACCACCACGGCCGTCCATGGCGCATAGGCAAGGTCGGCGAGGCGCTTGGCGTGACGGATCACCTGCGCGCCGCCCTTGCCGGGGCTGACGGCCACGAGGATGCGCTCGCCCACGGCATAGGCGCCCTCGTCGCCGGCGAGCGCGAGCTGATCGGCCAGCCGCCGGTCCACCGAACCTGCCGCATAGCGCAGCGCCAGTTCGCGCAGGGCCGCCAGTCTGGACGGGGTGAAGAAGTTGGCGAGCGCCTGTCCGGCGGTCTCGCCGAGGTAGACCTTGCCCGCGCGCAGCCGCTCGATCAGCGCCTCGGGCGGGAGGTCGACGACGATGATCTCGGCGGAATCGAGGATGCTGTCGGGCACGGTCTCGCGCACCCGGACATGGGTGAACCCGGCGACGAGATCGTTGAGACTCTCGATGTGCTGGATGTTCAGCGTGGTGGCGACGTCGATCCCCGACACCAGCAGTTCGGCGACATCCTGCCAGCGTTTGGGGTGGCGGCTGCCCGGTGCATTGGTGTGGGCGAGCTCGTCGACGAGGATCAGGCCGGGGCGCCGTTCGAGCGCCGCGTCGATGTCGAATTCATCGAGCGTGTGGCCCTGGTAGGCGATGGCCCGGCGCGGCAGCGCTTCCAAGGGTTCCAGCAGCGCGGCCGTATCACTCCGCCCGTGAGTCTCGGCCACGCCAACCAGCACGTCGAGGCCTTCCGCCTGCCTGCGCGCGGCCTCGTGCAACATGCGGTAGGTCTTGCCCACCCCGGGCGCCGCGCCGAGATAGACGGTGAGCCGCCCCCGTTCCTCGCGCTGCGCAAGACGCAGAAAGCGTTCGGCATCGTCGGCAGGGCGGGGCTCCTTCATCCCGCTGGACTACCGCCCCAGCCGGTCGAGCGCCAGATTGAGCTGGAGCACGTTGACGATCCGTTCGGGCGCGAGAGGCCCGCCGACGCTGGTCGCCCGGGCTTCGATCAGCCGTTCCACTTCGGCGCGAGGGATGCCCCGGGCCGCGGCGACCCGCTCCGCCTGGTAGAGCGCCCCGGCAAGGCTGATGTGCGGATCGAGTCCGCCGCCCGACGCCGCGGCAAGGTCGGCGGGAAGCGGCTTGTCGGGTGTTGCGCCATAGGCGGCGATCGTCTCTTCCGCGCGCTTGGTCAGATCGGGACTGGTCGGCGACTTGTTGCTGCCCGCCGCGCCCATTGCGTCGTAATCGGGCGCGGAAGGGCGCGGCCAGACATAGCGCGGGCCGGTGAACTTCTGTGCGACGAGCTCGCTGCCGACCGCCTTGCCGCCGACCTCGACGATCGAGCCGTTGGCGCTGAACGGCGCGGCGACTTGTGCGAAGCCCAGGATCAGCGCCGTGTAGAGCACGACGCAGACGAGGAGAGTGACCAGCCACAGGCGGATCGAGGGGAGGATGTATTGCATCGCAAGGGGGCTCCTCAGCGCATCAGGGTGACATGCTCGGCGATGGGGCCGAGCGCGGCAGCGGGGAAGAAGGTGAGCGCGCCGAAGATCACGATCACGACGAACAGCATGACCCCGAAGGTCGGCCCCTCGACGCTCAGCGTGCCCGCGCTCTCGGCGCTGCGGCGCTTCATCATCAGCGAGCCGACGATCGCGAGCGGCACGATGATCGGCAGGAAGCGCGCGATCAGCATGACGAGGCCGGTGGCGATGTTCCAGGGCACGGTGTTGTCGCCCAGCCCCTCGAAGCCGGAACCGTTGTTCGCCGCAGCCGAGCTGAATTCATAGAGGATCTCTGAAAAGCCGTGCGCGCCGGTGTTGTTGAGGGTGTCGAGCCCCCACGGCGTCGCGGCGAACAGCGCCGTGCCGCCGAGGATCAGCAGCGGGTGGCTGATGAGGGCCAGCACCACCAGCCGCATCTCGCGCCCCTCGATCCGGTGGCCGAGATATTCGGGCGTGCGGCCCACCATCATCCCCGCCACGAACACCGCGAGCGCGATGTAGAGGAACATGTTGATCATGCCGACACCCACGCCGCCGAAGGTTTCGTTGAGCCACATGCCCGCCATCGGCACGAGCCCGGTCAGCGGATTGAGGCTGTCGTGCATCGCGCCGACCGAGCCATTGCTGGTCGCCGTGGTGAGCACCGCCCAGACCGGCCCGGTGATCGCGCCGAGGCGCAGCTCCTTGCCCTCGAGGTTGCCGACATCCTGCTGCACCGGGAGGTCGGCGAAGGCCATGGTCGGCGCGCTCTCCAAGGTGACGGCAGCGGTCAGCTTGATCGCGAGCAGCGCAGCCATCACGCCGAAGATCACGGCGGCGTGCTTGGGGCGGCCAATCATCCGCCCGAACATCCAGACGCAGGCCATCGGGATCAGGATGATCGACGCGAGCTCGATCAGGTTCGACCAGAACGACGGGTTTTCCAGCGGATGCGTCGAATTGGGGCCGAAGAAGCCCCCGCCGTTGGTGCCGAGCTGCTTGATCGCCACGAAAGCCGCGACCGGACCGCGCGCGATGGTCTGCGCGGCGCCTTCCAGCGTCGTGACGTTCGCAGCGCCCTCAAGCGTCATCGGCACGCCCGACAATGCGAGCCCAGCGGCCACGATAATCGAGAGAGGCAGCAGAACCAGGAATGTTGCCCGTTGCACGTCGAGGAAGAAGTTCCCCATCGTCGCCTGCCCGCCAATCCCCCGCGCCAGCGCTGCGAGCGCGGCGATGCCGGTCGCAGCCGAGACGAATTGCAGCCACATCAGTCCGCCCAGCTGCGCGAGATAGCTCCACGTGCTCTCGCCCGAATAGTGCTGGAGATTGGTGTTGGTGGTGAAGCTGGCGGCGGTGTTGAACACGAGGTCGAGGCTCGCCGCCCCCTGTCCGTCGGGGTTCAAGGGCAGCAGGTGCTGGGTCGCCAGCAGCAGGAAGACAAAGGCGAACATCACCGCGTTGAAGGCGATGAGCGCGAGCGAATAGGTCTTCCAGTCCTGTTCGCCAGCGCCCCCGGTGGCGGCAGTAAACAGGTGGTCCGCGCGCGCAAAGCGGCCCGAGAACAGCGCGGCCATGTATGTGCCCAGCGGCCAGGACAAAAGCGCCGTCCCTCCGACGATGACGATGATGGTGAGAATGCTTGCAAGCATGGGGAAGGCTCCTTGTGCCGCTCAGGCGAGGCCGAGACCGGCGACCGCGAGGTCGATGAGCTTGATGCCGATGAAGGGCGCGAGGACACCGCCGCCGCCGTAGATCGCGAGGTTGCGCAGCAGCTGGCTGGCAGCCGGCATGGGGCGATAGGCCACACCTTTGAGCGCGAGCGGCACGAGGCACGGAATGATGACCGCATTGAAGATGATCGCGGAAAGGATCGCGCTCGATGGACTTGCGAGTCCCATCACGTTGAGCGCGCCAAGTCCCGGATAGAGCACCACGAAGATCGCAGGCAGGATCGCGAAATATTTGGCGACGTCGTTGGCGATCGAGAAGGTGGTGAGCGCCCCGCGCGTCATCAGCAGCTGCTTGCCGATGCCGACCACCTCGATGAGCTTGGTCGGATCGCTGTCGAGATCGACCATGTTCCCCGCCTCGCGCGCGGCCTGCGTGCCGGTATTCATCGCCACGCCGACATCCGACTGGGCGAGCGCGGGGGCATCGTTGGTGCCGTCGCCGCACATCGCGACCAGCTTGCCCTCGGCCTGTTCCTTGCGGATGTAGGCGAGCTTGTCCTCGGGCGTCGCCTCGGCGAGGAAATCGTCCACGCCCGCCTCGGCGGCGATGGCGGCGGCGGTCAGCGGGTTGTCGCCCGTGATCATGACCGTGCGGATGCCCATCCGCCTGAGCTCAACGAAGCGTTCGCGGATGCCCGTCTTGACGATGTCCTTGAGATGGACCGCGCCGAGCAGCCGGCCGTTCGCGGCCACCGCCAGCGGTGTGCCGCCGGACTGCGCAATGCGGTCGGTGATGCGGCGCAGCTCCGCCACGGCGGGTTCGGGATAGGTCCCGAGCTTCAGAACGGCATCGACCGCACCCTTGCGGATGCTGCGACCCTGCTGATCGACGCCGCTCACCCGGGTCTGGGCGGTGAAGCTCACCACCTCGGCGTCGGGCAAGAGAGGTTCTCCTTCGCCCGCCAGAGCCACGATCGAACGGCCCTCGGGCGTCTCGTCGGCAAGGCTCGCGAGACGCGCGGCGGAGATCAGATCGGCCTCGGCCACCCCGGTCAGCGCGACGAACGCGCTCGCCTGGCGGTCGCCGATGGTGATCGTCCCGGTCTTGTCGAGCAGCAGCGTGCCGATGTCGCCCGCCGCCTCGACCGCGCGGCCAGACTTGGCGAGCACGTTGAAGCGGATCAGGCGATCCATGCCCGCGATGCCGATGGCCGACAGCAGCCCCGATATCGTTGTCGGGATGAGCGCCACGAACAGCGCGATCAGCACCGGCACGGAGATGCTCCCCCCGGCATAGGCGGCGAAGGCGGGGAGGGTGGCGACCGCGATCAGGAACACCAGCGTGAGTCCGGTGAGCAGGATCGTCAGCGCGATCTCGTTGGGTGTCTTCTGCCGGCTCGCGCCTTCGACCAGCGCGATCATGCGGTCGAGAAATCCGCTCCCAGGTTCGGCGGTCACCCTGATCTGGAGCTCGTCGGAAATGACCGTCGTCCCCGCCGTCACCGCCGAACGGTCGCCTCCCGCCTCGCGGATCACGGGCGCGCTCTCGCCCGTGATCGCCGCCTCGTTTACCGATGCCACGCCGGAGACCACTTCGCCGTCCGCCGGGATCTGCTGCCCCGCGACGACCATCACGATATCGCCGCGCCTGAGCTGCGTCGCGGGCACCTGTTCCCGCATCCCGTACCGTCCGACCCGGCAGGCGACCAATCGATCCTTGGTTGCGCGCAGGCTCGCGGCTTGCGCCTTGCCGCGCCCCTCGGCCAGGCCTTCCGCGAAGTTGCCGAACAGCACCGTCACCCACAGCCAGACCACCAGCTGTCCCTCGAACAGCAGGTCGCCCGTGCCGCGCGAGAGGTGATGGAAAAGGATCAGCGTCGCCGTCGCTGCAACCACTGCGGTCGCGAACATCACCGGGTTGCGGATCAGCGTGCGCGGATCGAGCTTCACGAAGGCGTCGCGCGCCGCTGGCGCCAACAGCGCACGGTCGAACATGCCGGCGCGCGCCATCAGAACCGCTCCGGGCGCAAAAGCACGGCGGTGAGATAGACGAGCAGGCCGAGCGCAACCAGCGCGGCCAGCAGGAGATCGAACGTCATGGGAACACCTTTCGCGAAGAACGCGAGGGCGCTTTGCCCGTGCACCGCATGAAATCTCGCCGGGCAAAGGCGGGGCAGCGCATGAAAAAGGCATGAAAACCCCAGGTGCTCCGGGCGAGCCGTGACGGCATTCACGCGTCTTTCATGCGCCCCGCCGCCGATCCGCATGGCGATTTCATGCGGTCCCGAGCGACAGGCCCCGGCAGGACGCGGGCCCTCGCAGTCAGATCGGGCGCGCAGCTGACCCGAAGGATTGATCCCATGCGTTTCCGCCTGCTTCTTGCGCCGCTGTCCTTGTCGTTCGCGCTTGCCGCGCCGCTATCGGCGCAGGAGGTGTCCGGCGCTTCCGCGGCGGCAATCGCACCGATCTGCACCGACCGCCCGACCAAGGGTACCGCCGCCTGCACGGTTCCGGCCGGCATGGTGCAGATCGAAACCGACCTCCTTTTCCGGACCCGCGACAGCACCGGCGCCGAGCGCAGCGACGTGCTGCTCTACGCGAACCCTACCGTGAAGTTCGGGTTGACCGACAGCAGCGACATCCAGATCAATCTGGCGCCGCGCGTCGAGGTGCGCAACCGGGTCGCAGGCGAGACCCTTACCCAGAATGGCGTCGGCGACCTCACGGTCCGCTTCAAGCAGCGCCTGACGCCGCCCGGCGCACAGGTGCAGGTCGCGCTCGTCCCCTTCGTCAAGGTGCCGACCGCCGCGCGCGGGATCGGCAACCGCGAATGGGAAGGCGGGCTGACGGCCTCTGTGCAGGTCCCGGTGGGCACAGCGACATTCACGCTGGTGCCGCAACTCGCTTTCCTCGCCGACAGCCTCGCGCCAGGCAACCGTCACGCGGAGTTTCAAGGAATTGTGAATCTTGCCTATCCGGTTGCAAGCCGCGCCGCGGTGGCGGTGGAGTTCTGGACATCGCAGGACTGGGACCCAGCCGGAACGGTGCGGCGATATTCGGCCGACGCGGCGCTCAGCCATCTGCTGACGGACAATCTGCAAGTCGACATTGGCGGCAACTTCGGCCTGAACCGAGCCACGCCCGACGTGCAGATCTATGGGGGTATCTCCGCAAGGTTCTGACAGAGCGTTCGGGGTCCGGTTCGGGTCGCTCCCGCAACCTCAGGAAATTTGCGGAGCCGACAGGAAGCCGCCGTTCGCGACCCGGATGTGCTTTGCGGCGGGCTTTGCCCTTGTCGCGCGGGAAGCCATCCCGCTCAACGAGGATTGGACTGCCTGGAAGCTCTGTTCGGCGATCAGCAGGTCGATCGTCGTGCGCAGCCCAGGCTCGTGTTCTGCCCTGAGGCCGCGTAGGGCGACATGGCCCCGTCGAGGACCTTCACCTCGCGCCCGGCGATCACCTCGGCATCCGCAATGCTTCCGTGATCGCTACGCAGGAGGGTGCGCATGTCGTGCCGCGAGGGGATGCTGACCGGCCCGGCATCGCCGAACTGCAGCGACCGGTCGACCACCGAGATCCGCTCCCAGCCCGGCAACTGGCGGTCGAAGCCGGTCTCGAAGCGGACGAACAGCGCGAGGACCAGGAACGCCGCGATACCGGGCGAGAGGCCCGCAAGGTTGATCAGCGCGAAGCGCGGGTGGCGGCTCAAGGAGCGGCTGGGGGCAAGCAGGGCGTTCATCGGCACGCGTCGTCGCGAGGTCGGTCGGGCAGCCGGTCAGTCGTGGCGCAGCGCCCAGCCCGGATCGGCCCGCGCGGCCCGCAGGGACTGTCCCCAGACCGTCCCCACCGCGATCAGTGCCGCCAGCAGCCCGGCCCCGAGGAAGAACAGCGGCGAGAGCGCGATGCGGTCGGCAAAGCCGCCGAGCCAGCGGTCCATCGCCAGCCAGGCGAGCGGCCAGGCGAGGAGGTTCGCAAGCAGCACGGGCCGCAGGAACTGCCCGACCAGCACCCGCACGACGTCGGCGGTGGAGGCGCCGAGCGTCTTCCTGATGCCGATCTCGCGCACCCGGCGGGCGGTGTTGAACGAGGCGAGGCCCCACAGGCCCACGCAGCCGATGAGGACGGCAAGGCACGCGCCGATGGTGAACAGGCGCATCGCGCGCTCGTCCTCGTCGTTGAACCGCTGGAGCCGCTGCTCGGCGGTCTGCGCCTCGAAGGGGAACTGCGGCACGGTGCGCTGCCAGATCGCCTCGAGGTCGGACAGGGTGGCGGTGGCGTCGCCGCGGAAGCGCACGCTCGCCATGGCGCTCGGGACGGTGTCCGGCTCGCGCGTGAAGATGTAGTAGGTCGGGGGTACCGCCTCGCGCGGCGAGAGGAAGCGCAGCGCGTCGATCACCCCGATGATGGTGCGCGGCCGGTCCCCGCCGACGGTCTTGCCGATCGCCTCCTGCGCACTGGCGAAGCCGAGCGTGCTTAGGGCGGGCGCGTTGATGACGATGTTCACCGGCTGCCCTTCGGGCCGGTCGCTGTATTCGTCGGCCTCGCGTCCGGCATCGAAGAACCGGCCCGCCAGCACCCGCGCGCCGTAGGCCTCGAAGAACTGCGGGCCGACGATCTCCCACTGAAGCGAGGGCCCGTCGCCGGGGACGCCGGGCAGGGGCACGTTCTGCGCATTGGTCGATCCGCTGCCGCCGACGCCGGTATTGCCGAGCGCGACGTGCGAGACCTGGGGCAGGGCGCGCGCCGCCTCGGCGAAGGCGCGGCGCTGGGCGGGCTCGACGAGGTTGTCGCGCAGCGAGAGCACCGCGATCAGGCCCTCGCGCGCGAACCCGGGATCGGCCTCGCGCATGTGCCGGGTCTGGGCGAACAGCACCGCGGCGCCGATCATGAAGGCGATGGCGAGCCCGAACTGGCCGATCACCAGCAGCTCGCGCACCCGCGCCCCGGCCCGCCCACCGCCCGGCGAGCGCGCCGAGGCGAGCACCCGCGAGGGCTGGTAGCGCGACAGCAGCAGGGCCGGATAGAAGCCCGCGAGAAGGCCGATGACCAGCACCATCCCCGCCAGCACCGGCACCACCACCGCATAGGGCAGGTCGAGGCTCAGCCCGCCCGCGGCGTTGACCAGCGGCAGGCCGAGCTCGGCGAGCACCAGCGCGAGCAGGGCGGCGATGGCGACCGTCATCACCGCCTCGCCGAGATACTGCCGGACCAGCGCGCCCCGGTGTGCGCCGAGCACCTTGCGCATCGCCACCTCGCGCGCGCGCATCACCGCCCGGGCGGTGGCGAGGTTGACGTAGTTCACCACCGCGATGGCGAGGGTCAGGAGGCCGACGAGGCCGAGCGCCTTGACCGTGAGGCTGCGGCTGGCGCTCGCCGGGCCCTCGGGCTCGAGATGCCAGTCGGCGATCGGCAGGAGCCTCAGCTGCTGCACATCGGAAGGCCGCTCCCCGAAGACCGTGCCGCGCCGGTCGACGAAGGCGCCGAGCTGCTCCTCGAAGGCCCGCGCCTCCTGCGGGGTCTCGAAGCGCAGGAAGGTCTGGAGGCTCGTGCTGCCCCACCGCAGCCAACTCGGCTCGGGCGCGGCGCGCGGCATGGGGATGAGGATCGACAGGCGAAGCGCGCTGTTAGCGGGTGGATCACGGAACACGCCCGCGACCTCGTAGGCCTTGGCCTCGTCCATGGCGACCGTGAGGCGCTGGCCGATCGGATCGTCCGCGCCGAAGAAGCGGCGCGCCGCGCTCTCGCTGACGAGCATCGCCGATGGATCGCCGAGGGCGTCCCGCCCACTCACCAGTTCCAGCGGCAGCACCTCGAGGAACTGCGGGTCGACCTGCGCCACGTCCGCCTTCTCCGCGGTGCCGTCGACGATCACCACGCCGCCGTCCTCGCCGCCGCGGATGCGCGTGCCGCGCACCCCGGGGAAGTCCTCCTTGAGCTGTTCGAGCAGGCCCCCCATCGTGTAATGATAGGCGCCGTTGACCGGGCTCTGCGGGATGCTCCAGACGGTCTGGACAAGATAGGTCTTCTCGTGGCCCGGCAGCCAGGTCTCGAAGCTGGTCTCGAAGCGCACGTAGAGCCCGAGCAGGATGGCCGTCGCAATGCCCAGCGCCAGCCCGCCGATGTTGAGCAGGTTGTGCAGCAGGTCGCCGGTGAAGGCGCGGTAGTGCGACAGGAGAGCGATCGGAGCCACGGGCAGTCTCCTCGTGCCTAGAGTGCCATCGCCGCCGAGGCGACGATCCGGCCGTCGAGCATGTCGATGCGGCGCCTCGCCATGTCGGCATGGCTGGGCGAGTGCGTCACCATGACGATGGTCGCGCCCGCCTCGTTCAGGGTCATGAGGATGTTCATCACCTGCTCGCCGTTCAGCGTGTCGAGGTTGCCGGTCGGCTCGTCGGCGAGGATCAGCCTGGGGTCGCCGACGATCGCGCGGGCGATCGCGGCGCGCTGCTGCTGGCCGCCGGAGAGCTGGTGCGGGAAGTGCCGGGCGCGGTGGGCGATGCCGACCCGGTCCATCGCCGCCGCCACCCGCTCCTTCCTGGGGCCCGCATCCTTGCGGTAGGCGAGCCCGAGCGCGACGTTCTCCTCGATGGTCAGCTCGTCGATGAGGTTGAAGCTCTGGAAGACGAAGCCCAGCGCATCGGCGCGGAACCGGGCGAGTTCCTTCTCGGGCAGCCGCGCAAGATCGCGCCCGTTGAAGAGATACTGGCCCGATGTCGGCCGGTCGATCGTGCCCAGCGTGTTGAGCAGCGTCGACTTGCCGCAGCCCGAGGGGCCCATGATCGCGACAAACTCCCCCTCGGCGATGTCGAGGTTGATCCCGGCGAGCGCGGTCGTCTCGACCTCGTCGGAGATGTAGCGGCGTTCGATGTCACGCAGTTCGATCATGAGCCTTGCTTTCCTCGCTCTCAGCGGATGTTGACGATGTCGCCTTTGACCTGCGACAGATCGGAGGTGACGATGCGCTCGCCGGGGGAGAGACCCTCGAGGATCTCGACCTGGCGCGGATTGCGGCGCCCGATGCGGATCGCGCGGCGGCGGGCGTGGCGGCCTCCCTCGTCGACCACGAAGGCGCTGGTGCCGCTCCCACTTCCACTCAGCCACCCGCCGACCGGCACCACGAGCGCCTTCGTGGCAGCGCCGAGCGTGATGCGCGCATCGATGGTCTGCCCGCGGTTGAGCCGCTGTCCGGCACCGTCGCTGAAGGCCAGCTCGACGCGGAAACGGCCGTTGCTGACGGTGGGCAGAACCCGCTCCACCGTCAGCCGCGCGCCATCGGCAGTCCGCGCTTCCTGCCCCGGACTGAGCCGGCCGAGGTAGAACTCGTCGACATCGGCCACGAGCTTCCAGCGCCCCTCGCTGTCGATCTGCCCGGCCGGATCGCCGGGCGCAAGGGTCTGCCCCGGCTGGAGAGTGAAGTTGGTGAGTCGCCCGCTCGCCGGCGCGCGGATGGTGAGGCCATCGAGGCTCGCCCGCAGCGCGCCCATGGTGTTCTGCAATCGGCTTCGGGTCGTCTCGAGCAAAGCTCCCTGGCTGGCGGTGAAGCGCGCTTCCGCCTTGAGCCCCGTCTCGAGCTCGGCGACCCGCTTGCGGTGGAACTCCACGTCGGCGGCATAGCGTTGCATTCCCGCATCGGAGATGAACCCGCGCTCGTGGAGCTGCTTGCGGATGTCGTGCTCGCGCCTCGCCTGGACGAGGTCGTATTGCGCCTGGGAAAGCTGCGCGCGGCGGTCGGCGCGGCTGCGCGCGATGCTGAGGTTTTCCCCCGCCACCGCCCCCAGCTGGCTGGCGATCTGTGCCTCCTGGGTGATGACCTGGAGGCGCAGTTCGGGGTTGGCGAGCCGGGCGAGGGGCTGGCCCTCGCTCACCATCTCGCCGTCGCGCACCAGCAGCGCCTCCACCTGCCCGCCGCTCATCACCCCGACCAGCGTGGTCACCGCCGGGGCGACAGAGGCGCGCACCGGCAGGTAATCGTCGAAGGCGGCAAGCTCCACCGCGCCGAACGCGATGGTGGCGGCGTCGACATCGGTCGATCCGCTCTCGGGGAGGATGCGCCAAGCGGCGAGGGCAAGGCCGAGGACCGCGAGCGCGGCGAGCAGCCAGGGGTATCGCCGCCAGCGCGGGCGGCGCGCGGGAAGCGCGCGGTCCATCGCCCCGCCACTCGGGACAGGCGAAGAAGGATTTGCCTCGACGACAGCTTCGTTCATCATGCGGGCATTATTCCTCAACCCGCGGCAAACACCTAAGCGACCATGAAAAAAAGACTTTCCGAGCAGGCCGACGGCAAGGCCTGTCCGCTGCCGGACAGAGTGTCCGGAACCGGACAGTCGCGGGCGGCGTCAAGCCCGGACTCGCGCAATATCCTGCTGGTCGACGACAACCCTGATGTCGCGCGGGCGGTCGAGATCGCCTTCCGGATGGCCGGCCACAGGCTGCACCGCGCCGCAGGGGCCGAGGAGGCCCATTCGCTGCTGGCCCGGCGGCGCTTCGATGCGGTGATCCTCGACTTGAACTTCAGCCGGGGCCGCTCGGACGGGAGCGAGGGCCTCGCCTGTCTTGCCCGGATCATGGCCGACGATCCCGCGGCCTGCGTCGTGGTGCTGACCGCGCACGGCGGCATCCGCACGGCGGTCGCCGCGATGCAGGCCGGCGCGCGCGACTTCGCGGTGAAGCCCTGGAGCAATGCCGACCTCATCGCCAAGGTCGAGGCGGCGGTCGCGCGCCGCCCGGCCGGCGGGGCCCCGCCCCAGGGCTCCCCGCCCGAGGCCGAGCCCGTGCCGCGACTGCTCGGCGAATCCGCGCCCATGCTTGCCCTGCGCGACCTTGTCCGCCGCGTCGGGCCGACGGCGGCGGGCGTCGCGATCACCGGGCCGTCCGGGAGCGGGCGGACGCTCGCCGCGCTCGCCCTGCACGCGGCCTCCGCCCATGCCGCCGAGCGCCCGCTGCGCATCGACCTGCGCGACCGGGCAGCCTGGGACCAGCTCGTCGGCGCGAACGGCAGCGTCGTCCTGCGCCATCCCGACCGGCTCGGCGAGGTCGAGCAGGAGCAGCTTCTCGCCGCCATCCCCGACAGCGCGCGCACCATCGCCATCGCCGGTTCCATGGCCCCGGTCGTGCCCGCCCTCATGCGCCGGATCGCAGTGGTCGAGATCGCCGTCCCCCCGCTCGCCGCGCGGGGCGAGGACGTGGTGCTGCTCGCCCGCCACTTCCTGCGCCGGGCGGCCGAACGGTTCGGCCGCGCCGAGCCCGTCCTCGGCCCGGCCGCGCTCGCGGCGATCCGCGCCGCGGTCTGGACCGACGAGGTCCGCGGGCTCGCGCTGGCGATGGAGCGGGCGCTGCTGCTGACCGAGGGCGATGCGGTCGACGCCGCGCTGCTCTCCGCCGCCCGTCCCACCACGCAGCCCGCGGCGGCGACGGCCGCCGACCCCGGGGAGCGGGCCTTCGACCTCGAACGGACCGAGAAGGCGTTGATCGAGAGCGCGCTGCGCGAGCACGGGCACAACATCAGCCACGCCGCCCGCGCACTGGGCCTCAGCCGGGCGGCGCTCTACCGCCGGATGGAACGCCATGGGCTCTAGCCGCTCGCGGCGCGCGCTGATGCTGGGGATCGGCATGGCGGCCTGCGGGGTCGCCGGGACGCTGGCGTGGGCCGCGGGAATGTGGGGCTCGCTCGCTGCCGCGCTGCTGTGCGGCGTGTGGCTGGCGGGCGCGCTGTGGATGCAGGCCGCCCGCGGGCCGCCGCCGCTCGCCGCCCGCGCCGGCCCGGCTGCGGGCGAGAGCGAGGGCGAGGAGGAGGCCCGCGCCGTCATGTACCGCCTGCTGCTCGATGCCGTGCCGACGCCGCTGGTGGCGATCGAGGAGGGGAGCGCGCGGGCCGTCAACGGCGCGGCGCGGCGGCTGTTCGGCACCGACACCCGCATCCTCCCCCTGCCGCCGGCGCTGGCCGATTCGCAGGCGCGCCTGCTGGTGCACGAGGGGCGGCGCTGGCGGATCGACCGCGTCGATGCCGCCCGCGACGCGCCGCCCTTCGCGGTCGCCGCGCTGGTCGATGTGGAGAGCGAGAGCAGCCTCGCCGAGGCCCGCGCGGGCGCCGAGCTGATCGAAATCCTCGGCCACGAACTCCTCAACGGCCTTTCGCCGATCGTCTCGCTGGCGGAGAGCGCGCAGGAAGCGGTGCGCGGGGGCGCGGTCGATTCGGCGCTGCTCGAGGAGATCCTCGGCCCCCTCTTGCGCCGGGCCGAAAGCCTCGAGCGCTTCGCGGAAGCCTACCGCCAGCTCGCCCGTCTGCCCGCGCCCGAGCTCAGGAATTGGCATGTCGCGCAGATCCTGCGCGATCTCGCCGCGGGCTTCACGCGGCGCTGGCCGGGCGTCGCCTTCACCGCCGAGGCCGGAGACGTGCCCGACTGGCCGCTCGACCGCGACCAGCTCTACCAGGCGCTCTGGGCGCTGCTCGCCAATGCGGCCGAGGCCGTGGAGGGACGGCCCGAAGCGAGGGTGTGGATGGCATGCGGCCTGCGGGGCGCGGCGCTCGCCTTCGAGGTCGGCGACACGGGCCCGGGCGTGGCCCCGGCGATCGCCGCGCAGATCTTCCGCCCGTTTCATACGACCAAGCCCGGCGGATCGGGCATCGGCCTGTCGCTCGCGCGCCAGATCGCGCGGGGCCACGGCGGGACGCTCGAACTTGCCGGGGCCGATCCGACGCTGTTCCGGCTGGTCCTGCCGCTGCGGGCGGCGGACGGTGGGGCCGCGTTCAAAGCGCCCGGGAGGCAGGGCGCGGCGGCGGAATGATCGGCTCCGCTTCCGGTTGCACGGGCCGCGGCGTCACCTCGCCGGGGCAGGCCCACGCTGCCCCGTTCATCACCCCGCAAGCCGAAGCGTGTATTCCTGTCGATGAGCTGAGTTCCTCGTCGCTCGCACAGGAGAAGCAAGGATGAGCGCCTACACCTTCCGTTCCTCGCGGCCCGACCATTGGGTCAGCCCGCGCCCGACCCGCGATCCGGCGCTGCGCCGGGCGATCCACGGCCCGCTCCGGCCAATGGCCCCCGAGCCCGGCTGGCTCGCGCGCCTGCTTCCCCTCTAGGGACCGGCTCGCCCACCCCCGCCGACCCGACCCGGCTGCCCTCAATTCGCCGCAAGTGCCGGATTTCGGCCGCCACTTTCTTGAAACTGCCATCGCTCTGACGCCGCTCTGTCACGGCCTGCCTGCATAGCTTCGCCGGCTCAGGCTTCACTCAGGGAGGGACAATCAGGTCATGGCGAGCACCACTTTTGACGCCGGCTATTCCGACGGCGATGTCGATACCAACTTCACCACGCTGCCCACGCTGAACGAGATCGCGGCCGAGCGTTATTCGCGCCGCCAGACGGTGCTCGGCGGCCTGACCGCCTCGGCGACGGCCTTCCTCGGCACCGCGCTCCTGACCGCCTGCGGGGACGACGAGGTCTCCTTCCAGACCGAGACGCTGGTCAACGCGGGCGAGGACGCCACCACCTCGGCCGGGCGCCTGGTGACGATCGCCCCGACGGTCGCCAACAACGCGAGCTTCACGGTCGAACAGTTCGCCGGCCCGGCCGTCACCCTGTCGGGCACGGGCGCGACCCGCAGCTTCTTCGCCCCCGGCGTCGCCACGCGGACCACGCTCGGCTTCCGCATCGCCGCCAATGGCCAGGTCGATGACGTGACCATCACCGTCAACCCGGCAGAACTCGGCTTCGCCGCCGTGGCCAAGAACCTCGATGACCGCGTGACCGTGCCGAGCGGGCACAGCGTCACCGTGCTGACCCGGCTCGGCGATCCGATCCTCGGGGGCGTGCCGGCCTATGCCAACGATGGCACCGACACCAATTTCGCGGGCCGCATCGGCGATCATGGCGACGCGCTCTATTACTACGGCCTATCGGCCGCGGGCGTGCGCGACGACAACAGCTCGATCCGCGGCCTGCTGGTGCAGAACCACGAGAACCTCAACGTCCAGTATCTCCACCCCAATGGCCCGACCAACCTCACATCGGGCGTGCGCCCGGCGGCCGAGGCGATCAAGGAGATCGAGGCGCACGGCGTGTCGATCGTCGAGATCCAGGACACCGGCAATCGCAACTGGGTGACGGTGCCCGGCAGCGCGCTCAATCGTCGCATCACCCCCAACACCCCGATGCAGATCAACGGCCCGGTGCGCGGCAGCGCCTTCGTGCGCACCGTCGCCTCACCCGACGGCACCACCGCCACCGGCACGATCAACAACTGCGCCAACGGCCACGCGGCCTGGGGCACCAACCTCACCTGCGAGGAGAACTGGGCGGGCTACTTCCGCCGCGACAACACCGGCCCCGGCGCCGACACCGCCAACCGCACCGCACGCGAGCTGACCGGCCTGCGCCGCTACGGTGTCACCAGCAGCCGCGGCAACTACAACTGGGCGTCGGTCTCCACCACCGATCCGATTTTCCGCCGCTGGGACGCGCGCGCCGGCACCGGCCCGGCCACCAGCGACTACCGCAACGAGCCCAACACCTTTGGCTGGGTGGTCGAGATCGACCCCTTCAACCCGGCCACCACGCCGCGCAAGCGCACCGCATTGGGCCGCATGGGGCACGAAGGGGCGTGGCTCTCCAACCTCGTCGCCGGGCAGCGCATCGCGGTCTACATGGGTGACGATGCGCGGCGCGAATACCTCTACAAGTTCGTCTCCGACGAGGCGTGGAGCGAATCCGACCGCAACCGGACCGATCGCCTTGCGGTGGGCGACAAGTATCTCGACAAGGGCACGCTCTACGTCGCCCGCTTCAACGCCGACGGCAGCGGCACGTGGCTGCCGCTGGTGTTCGGCCAGGTGCCGGCCCGCCCGGCGGTGGGCAGCGAGCCCGCCTACACCTTCGAGAGCCAGGCCGACATCCTCGTCAACACCCGCCTTGCCGCGGACGCGGTCGGGGCGACCCCGATGGACCGTCCGGAATGGACCGCGGTCAACCCGGCCAACGGCGAGGTCTATCTGACGCTCACCAACAACAACGCCGCCGGGCGCCCGGTGACCGGCACCGATGCCGCCAACCCGCGCTCCTATGTCGAGCCGGTCGGCAGCGGCACCTTCGCAGGCAACCCCAACGGCCACATCATCCGCCTGCGCGAGGCCGACAACCTGCCGACGGCGACCACCTTCACCTGGGACATCTACCTGTTCGGGGCGGATTCGATCGACGCCGATCCGGCCAACGTCAACCTCTCGGGCCTCACCGCGAACAACGATTTCTCGAGCCCCGACGGCCTGTGGTTCGCGCGGCCGCAGAACCCCTCGGGCGTGGGGCGTCCGCTGCTGTGGATCCAGACCGACGACGGCGCCTTCACCGACCGCACGCACAACCAGATGCTCGCCGCGCTCCCGGGCCGGGTGGGCGACGGGGGCCAGCGCACCATCACCAACACCAATGGCGGCACCGCGACCCAGACGACCTTCGTCGGCGCGGCGGCGACGGGGGCGACCTTGCGGCGCTTCCTGACCGGGCCGGTGGGCTGCGAGATCACCGGGGTCGACACCACCCCGGACGGCCGCACGCTGTTCGTCGGCATCCAGCACCCGGGCGAGGACGGCACCACCGCTGCTCCCGACAGCAACTGGCCGGCCAACCAGACCGGCGCCGCGCCGGGCGTGCGCCCGCGTTCGGGCGTGGTGGCGATCACCCGCGAGGACGGCGGCATCGTCGGGATCTGACCCGGCGCGCCATTGCGGCGACGACAGGGGGGCGGGGCGGCAGAAGCGCGGCCCCGCCCCCTCTTGCATTCGCGCAGATGGCGGCGTAAGGGCGAGGGCGTCCTTTCCGACATCGGCAGATCATCCAGCCCCTCCGGCGACCTTGTCCCGGGCGGCGCGGAGCCCTACCTGACAGCCGGTTGACGAGGACCACAGGCATCACGCGAAGGAACGGACCCGGCATGGCCGACCAGAAGATCGCTCCGCGGGACGGGGCAGAAGAGAAGAAGCGCAGGACCTCGCCGGGCGAGTTCATGAACCAGGTCCGCGCCGAGACGAACAAGATCGTCTGGCCGACCCGCGAGGAGACGGTGCGCACGGCGATCTTCGTGTTCATCTTCATGGTCATCCTCTCGGTGTTCTTCCTCGGGATCGACAGCATCTTCGGCGCGATCGTGCGCGCGCTGATCGGCCTGCTGCAATAGGGGCGAGGGGTTCCTCTCCCGCCCCGTCGGCTTTTATCTCCAAGGACTTCCCATGGCTCGCTGGTACATCATCCACGCTTACTCCGGTTTCGAGAACAAGGTGCGCGACGCGATCATCGCCGAGGCCGAGCGGCTCGGCCTTTCCGAAGGTGTCGAGGAAGTGCAGGTTCCGACCGAGACCGTGACCGAGGTGAAACGCGGCAAGAAGGTGCAGGTCGAACGCAAGTTCATGCCCGGCTACGTGCTCGCCAAGCTGAACATGACCGACGACATCTACCACCTCGTCAAGAACACCCCCAAGGTGACCGGCTTCCTCGGCTCGGGCAACAAGCCGCAGCCGATCTCCGAGCGCGAGGCGGCGCGCTATTTCGGCGGCGTCGCCGAGGCCCAGGCGACCCCCAAGCGCGACATCAGCGTCGATTACGAAATCGGCGATTCGGTCAAGGTCAACGCCGGGCCCTTCGCGAGCTTCAACGGGATCGTCGAAGAGCTCGATTTCGACAAGCAGCGCGTCAAGGTCAGCGTCTCGATCTTCGGCCGCGCGACGCCGGTGGAACTGGGCTTCGAGGAAGTGGAGCTCGTCAAGTAAGGACGCGCCCCGGCATCTGCCGGAAGAAGCGCCGCTTCGCCACGCGCGAGGCGGTGGAGGCCGTTGCTGTCGTGGCCGACATACCCTTGCGCGCCTACAAGTGCGCGCTGTGCAAGGCGTTCCACCTCACCAGCCGCACCAAGGGCCTGCGCGTCCCGCGCGTCGCGGCTGGCGATGCATCCAGCCGCAAGGCGTAGCCCTGCGCCGTGCCGGGCCATCACGCGCGCTGCGTCCGCTTTCGGGATTGGGCTGTCGATCTCGTTACGACGGGGTCTGGGTGGGAAGCGGACGGGCAGCTTTAGGGTTCGCTACGGCACATAGGAACGTCAATCTCGGCTGAATTTACGCACCAATTCGTCATATTTTTTTGCATGGGCGTCACATATTCTTTCGACAGCTTCTTGTGATCCAGACGGACCGCGCTGTCCTCTTCCGAGTAGCGCAGCTTGATGCGGCACCCGGTGGTAGCGTTTTCCGTCTTTACCTATAAACAGATCTCGACAGTTGTTGAATTCTTCGATTGGCATTCGAAAGCGATGATCGCGCGGGTCAATTGCGCGGTCCTCCCCGCCGAACTTGACGAAGGGTTGTCTCACAGCGCCCTCAACATGAGGAATTTTCGCTTCAAGCCACGCAAAAACTTCAAGAGGGAAGGTGCTCATTCCGAGAATGAGCTTCGAAAGATTTCGTAGACCAGTAAGACTGGCTAGGGGATGTGGTATCTTTGGCGAACGCACGTTCATTAGGCGAAGATATTCAAGGTTTTCTAATGATCCGAGAAAGTCAAAGTCCTCGACAGGCTGGGCCCAATCCAAGGTTCCATCGATACTCAAATATGCAAGCTTTGGCGAATTGCTGAGACCCGAAAAATCGCTAACTCGCCTCACATTCTCAATGTGTAAGGCCCTCAAATTCTGGAGCTCACTCAACGGCGACAAATCGCTGAAGCCCGAGAAATATTCGAAAATGACCTCCTCCAAATTCTGGAGGCGAGCTATGAATTCAAGGTTTTTTGGTCGTGCGTGAGTGATCCGCAGTCGCTTTAAACGCCAAAGATTCGGCACAAAGGCAATCTGTTCGTTGCTAGGCGAGTGAAGCGTCAGTTCCTCTAGGTTCGGAAATGTGCCTAATATCTCCCAATTTCTGTCTTCGTTACTTATAGTCGCAATCGAGATATGTTTCTCTCCGCCTGTCCATTCCGGCATGTGAAAGGCAAAACGCTGGGCGTTGGGGGTAAAATTCCAATGCCCTCCGCTGCGATCAAGCATGTCCCCGAAATGATGCTTCATCTTCTAATTGCTCCAATGCTCTGATCGTTTGACTAGGCTCAGGACTCATTGCGGCAGCCAGAAGATGACGGTTGCGGCGATGCAGATGGCGGACATGAAGGTGTGGGCGCATCGGTCATAGCGGGTGTGGATCCGTCGCCAGTCCTTGAGCTTGCCGAA
>JAESFJ010000198.1_pt1 | contig 45301 bp, 37 predicted proteins | sample 9266161 | NCBI WGS metagenome assembly JAESFJ01 (sample SAMN14506165, study PRJNA617096) | algae metagenome | isolation source: Calothrix sp. FI2-JRJ7 and co-occurring heterotrophs from granitic desert soil | place: USA: Red Pass Lake area, Fort Irwin, California | collected 2000-06-01
GGTGATGAACGAAGGCTGGGCGACCTTCTGGCACTACACCCTGATGAACGATCTGTACGACGAAGGCCTGGTCACCGACGGCTTCATGATGGAGTTCCTGCAGTCGCACACCAGCGTGGTCTACCAGCCGCCGTTCGACAGCCCCTACTACAGCGGTATCAATCCCTACGCCCTGGGTTTTGCCATGTACCGCGACATCCGCCGTATCTGCGAAAACCCCACCGAAGAGGACAAACGCTGGTTCCCGGACATCGCCGGCAGCGACTGGCTGACCACGCTCAAGTTCGCCATGAACAGCTTCAAGGACGAGAGCTTCATCCTGCAGTTCCTCTCACCCAAGGTGATTCGCGACTTCAAGCTGTTCGGTATTCTCGACGACGACCAGAAGGACGAACTGCTGGTGCCGGCCATTCATGACGAACCGGGTTACCGCACCATCCGCGAACTGCTCGCCGCGCAGTACAACCTGGGCAACCGCGAACCCAACGTGCAGATCTGGAACATCGACCGCCGCGGCGACCGCTCGCTGACCCTGCGCCATCAGCAGCATGACCGTAAACCATTGGGTGACTCCACTGGCGAAGTACTCAAGCATCTGCACCGGCTGTGGGGCTTCGACATTCATCTGGAGGTCTGCCAGGGCGACCAGTTGATCACCACCCAGCATGTACCACCACGCGGCAGCTCGGAGAACGACAGCGAATACCCGAGGCTGGACCTGATCATTCCGCCGATTTGATCGCCTGCGCGCTCGACACGTTCTTCGGTATCCTCTGCGCTCAGTGGAGGAACATACATGCAGATCTACAAAGTCGGCGGTGCCGTGCGCGATCGCCTGCTTGGCCGCCCCATCAGTGAAGTGGACTGGGTCGTGGTCGGCGCCAGCGCCGAGCAGATGCTCGAACTCGGCTATCACCCGGTGGGCGCCGACTTTCCGGTGTTCCTGCACCCGCAAACGGGCGAGGAATATGCTCTGGCCCGCACCGAGCGCAAGAGCGGGCGCGGCTATGGCGGTTTCACCTTCCACGCCAGCCCCGACGTCACCCTGGAACAGGACCTGATCCGCCGCGATCTGACCGTCAATGCCATGGCCGAGGACGACCAGGGTAACCTGATCGATCCTTATAACGGCCAGCAGGATCTTGAAGCCCGCATCCTGCGCCACGTTTCCCCGGCATTCGCCGAAGATCCGCTGCGTGTCCTGCGTGTGGCCCGCTTCGCCGCGCGCTATGCACCGCTCGGCTTCAGCGTCGCGACAGAAACCCTGATGCTGATGCGTGAGTTGGCAGAGTCAGGCGAACTGGCCCACCTCACCGCCGAACGCAGCTGGAAGGAAATCTCCCGCGCCCTAATGGAGCCGCGCCCGGACGTGTTCGTCCAGGTGCTGCGCGACTGTGGCGCGCTGGCCGCCCTGCTGCCGGAAGTGGACGATCTGTTCGGTGTGCCGCAACCGCAGGCACACCATCCGGAAATCGATACCGGCGAGCATGTGCTCAGCGTCCTGCGCCAGTGTGCGGAGCACGACCAGCCGCTGAACGTGCGCTGGGCCAGCCTGCTGCATGACGTCGGTAAAGGCCTGACGCCCGAGGATCAGTGGCCGCGGCATATCGCTCACGAGCAAAAGGGCCTGCGCCTGATCCAGGCGATCAACGAACGCTGCAAAGCGCCCCGTGACTGCGCCGAGCTGGCAATGCTGGTCGGTGAGTTTCATACCCATGGCCACCGCGCGCTGGAGCTGCGCCCCTCGACGCTACTGGAACTGCTGCAACGCTTCGACGTGTTCCGCCGCCCGCAGCGCTTCGCCGAATTCGTCGCCGCCTGCGAGATGGATGCGCGTGGTCGCCTGGGCCTGGAGCAACGCGAATACCCACAGGGCGCCTACCTGCTGGGCGCCGCCGAGGCGGCACGGCAGGTACCGGTCAAACCGTTGCTGGAGAAGGGATTCAAGGGTGCAGAGCTGGGCGAGGCGCTCAACCGCGAGCGTCTGCAGGCGCTCAAGGCCTACAAGGACCAATAGCCTGTAGGAGCCGCGCCTCGCAGCGAATTGTGGCCAAGCCGCAAATCTTTCTGAACGGCCACAATCGCTTTCGCCCCGGGGCGGGGCTCCTACACCGATACGCGCGATCAAACAGAAACCAGCCGTAGCCCGGATGCAATCCGGGGTGATTCTGAGGCCGCCACCCGGATTGCATCCGGGCTACGCAGGGCGCGTCTGCAGCAACTCTACCGGCGTCAGCTCGGTGCCACGCCACTGGAAAGCCGCCGGCCATAACTGCTGATCGATCTGCGCCGAGGCCCACAGCTCGGCGAACGAGCGGCCAGCAACCGGGTGCTGCAACTGCGGCGCCAACAGCGCCAGCGGCCAGAGCACGAAGGCGTTCTTGAGAATTTCCGCGCGCGGCAGGATCAGGCCGTTGAAGTTGCCGACCTGTTCGCCATACAGCAGCACGTCGATGTCCAGCGGCAAACCCTTGCGCTCCGGCGCGTAGCGGCCATTGTCGGCTTCGATGAATTTCAGCCGGCGGTCCAACTCCAGAAGCGGCAGCTCCGTCTCGCCCACCACCACCAGGTTGAAGAAGTTGCCGCTCTTGATGCCCACCGCATGGCTCTCGAACACCGGCGAGCAGCGCATATCGCTGAGCAGCCCCGCCAACGCGTCGAGACCTGCGGTGAGGTGAGCCTCGCGCTCGACATTGCTGCCGAGGCCGAGAAAGACCCGAGTCAGAGGCATCCGCGCTCGATCTCCACGCCCACGCCACCGCGAGCGGCTGGCACCGCGCCGGGCTTGGTCAGCTTCAGGCGCATCCAGGGAATGTTGAACTCTTCCATCAGGGTCTGCACCAGCCGTTCGGCGAAGGTCTCAACCAGGATGAACTGCGACTCGGCCGCGAAGGCCTGAATGCGCGTGGACACGCTGGCGTAGTCGAGCGCCAGGTTGAGGTCATCACCGGCGGCGGCGGGGCGGTTGTCCCAGGCCATCTGCAGGTCCAGGCGCAGGCACTGGCGAATCTCGCGCTCCCAATCGTAGGCGCCGATCACCGTGTCGACTTCCAGCCCCTCGATAAATACTCTGTCCACCCGCACTCTCCGCGCCACGACAAGGGCGCTGCACCTCGTTAGAATCGGGCCACCCCATGCCCTGGAATGGCCACCATGTTCTGGCTTCTGGCAATCCTTGCCTACCTGCTCGGTTCGCTGTCCTTCGCCATCCTGCTCAGCCGACTTGCAGGCGGGCCAGACCCGCGCGCCAGCGGCTCGGGCAACCCCGGCGCCACCAACATGCTGCGCGTGGCCGGCAAGAGGCTCGCCGTGATGACGCTGATCGGCGACCTGTTCAAGGGCCTGCTACCGATCCTGATCGCCAAGCTACTAGGCCTCAGCCTGCACCAACAGGCCTGGATCGGCCTGGCGGCTGTCGTCGGCCATCTTTACCCGCTGTACTTCCGTTTTCGTGGCGGCAAGGGCGTGGCCACTGCCGCCGGCATGCTGCTCGGTCTCTACCCACCGGCCGCATTGCTCGCCCTGGCGGCCTGGGCCCTGGTATTTCTGCTGACCCGCATCAGCTCGCTGGCCTCACTGATCGCCACACCGCTGACGCTGCCGCTGCTGGCCTGGCAACAACCGGCAGCCTTGTTACCAGCCTGCGTGCTCACCGGATTGATCGTCTGGCGTCACCGCAGCAATCTGCGTGATCTGTTCGCCGGACGCGAACGGCGCTTTTAAGCAACCGGTCGGACCGCAAATCGCGGCTGAAGCCGCTCCTACAGAGCCTGGACTCGTTAAATCGCCGGCAACGACTCCATCGGCCAACGCGCCTGCACCTTGATCGCCAGATCCTCATGCTGCCCGGCCAGCAAACGCTGGCACCCGGCGTAGGCGATCATCGCGCCGTTGTCGGTGCAGAAACGTGGCCGCGCGTAGAACACCTTGCCCTTCATTTCGCCCAGCATGCGCTCCAGGTGCTCACGCAATGCCTTGTTGGCACTCACGCCACCAGCGATGACCAGGCTGTTTAGCCGGCTCTGCTTCAGCGCGCGCTTGCACTTGATGGTCAGAGTCTCGACCACCGCCTGCTGGAAGGCCAGCGCGATGTCGCGACGGGCTTGGTCGAGGTCGTCACCGCTGTCGCGGCATTGCTGCCAGGTATTGAGCGCAAAGGTCTTGAGGCCGCTGAAGCTGAAATCCAGCCCCGGGCGATCGGTCATCGGCCGCGGGAAGACGAAGCGTCCCGGTGTGCCCTGCTCGGCCAGTTTGGCGATTTCCGGGCCGCCCGGATAATTCAGCCCCATCAGCTTGGCGGTCTTGTCGAAGGCCTCACCGGCGGCATCGTCCAGCGACTCGCCCAGCAACTGGTACTGGCCGATGCCATCGACTCGTACCAACTGGGTGTGGCCGCCGGACACCAACAAGGCGACGAATGGAAAGGCTGGCGGCTGCTCTTCCAGCATCGGCGCCAGCAAATGACCTTCCATATGGTGCACGCCGATGGCCGGCACGCCCCAGGCAAAGGCCAGCGCCTGCGCGCAGGAGGCACCGACCAGCAGCGCGCCGACCAGGCCGGGGCCTGCCGTGTAGGCCAGAGCGTCGATATCGCGGGCCTGCTTGCCCGCCTCATCCAGCACCTGGCGGATCAGCGGCAGCATGCGCTTGACGTGATCGCGCGAGGCCAACTCCGGCACGACGCCGCCGTAGACGCGATGCAGGTCGATCTGGCTGAACAGGGCGTCGGCCAGCAGGCCGCGCTCACTGTCATAGAGCGCGACGCCGGTTTCATCGCAGGAGGTTTCCAATCCCAGTACGAGCATGGAGCTTGAGCCTTGATTTGCCGCGTGGAACAAAGGCGCGCATGATAAGCGCCGCCCGGCGGAGCGGCCAGCGCTTTTCGATCAGAGGCCTTTGCATTCCTCGGCTCGAGGGGGTAACATCCGCAACCCTTAAAAACCGACGCAACCCGAGCCATTTGCCGGGAGCGCGTCGAACACCGGTAATTAAACGAAGGTACGACCTGGATGCCAGCCGTCAAAGTTAAAGAGAACGAACCCTTCGACGTAGCCCTGCGTCGTTTCAAGCGCTCCTGCGAAAAAGCCGGCGTACTGGCTGAAGTCCGTAGCCGCGAATTCTACGAAAAGCCGACCGCTGAGCGTAAGCGCAAAGCCGCTGCCGCTGTTAAGCGTCACGCCAAGAAAGTGCAGCGCGAGCAGCGTCGCAGCGTTCGCCTGTACTAATACCGTACACGCAACGCTCGAATGCCCGGCCCTGGCCGGGCATTGCATTTGAAAGACTCCGCCTCGCACCTTAGCGAGTGAGCGGAGTTTTTGCTTTTCTACCCATCCGTTGTCCCGCGCTTGCGCCGGGCAGTATGCTGAGCGCCTATGGCCGGCCTGATCCCACAATCCTTCATCGATGACCTGCTCAACCGCACCGACATCGTCGATGTGGTGAGTTCGCGCATCCAGCTGAAGAAGACCGGCAAGAACTACAGCGCCTGCTGCCCATTCCACAAGGAAAAGACCCCCTCCTTCACCGTCAGCCCGGACAAGCAGTTCTACTACTGCTTCGGCTGCGGCGCCGGCGGCAACGCCCTCGGCTTCGTCATGGACCACGATCAACTGGAATTTCCCCAGGCGATCGAGGAGCTGGCCAAGCGCGCCGGCATGGACGTGCCGCGCGAGGAAAGCGGCCGCGGACACAAACCCAGACAACCGGTCGACTCACCGCTCTACCCGCTGCTCAATGCCGCCGCCGAGCACTATCGCCAGGCGCTGAAAAGCCATCCGCAGCGCAAGTACGCGGTGGACTACCTCAAGGGCCGCGGCCTGACCGGCGAAATCGCCCGCGACTTCGGCATCGGCTTCGCCCCGCCCGGCTGGGACAACCTGCTCAAGCAATTGGGCGCCGACGCCCTGCAGCAGAAGGTCATGATCGACGCCGGTCTGCTGATCGAGAACGCCGAGAACGGCAGGCGCTACGACCGCTTCCGCGACCGCATCATGTTCCCCATCCGCGACAGCCGCGGCCGGGTGATCGCCTTCGGTGGCCGGGTGCTGGGTGACGACAAGCCCAAGTACCTCAACTCGCCGGAAACCCCGGTGTTCCACAAGGGTCAGGAGCTCTATGGCCTCTACGAGGCGCGCAAGCACAACCGCGATCTCGACGAGATCATGGTGGTCGAAGGCTACATGGACGTCATCGCCCTGGCCCAGCAGGGCCTGCGCAATGCCGTGGCGACCCTGGGCACGGCCACCAGCGAAGAGCACCTCAAGCGCCTGTTCCGCATCGTGCCCAGCGTGCTGTTCTGCTTCGACGGCGACGCTGCCGGGCGCAACGCCGCCTGGCGCGCCCTGGAGTCCACCCTGTCGAGCCTGCAGGACGGTCGCCGCGCACGCTTTCTGTTCCTGCCCGATGGCGAAGACCCGGACACCCTGGTCCGCGCCGAAGGCACCGACGCCTTTCGCGCACGCATCAACCAGCACGCGCAACCGCTGGCCGACTACTTCTTCCAGCAGCTATGTGAAGAAGCCGACCCGCGCTCACTGGAAGGCAAGGCACACCTGGTGACCCTGGCCGCGCCGTTAATCGACAAGATTCCCGGCAACAACCTGCGCGCCCTGATGCGTCAGCGCCTGAGCGAGATCACCGGCCTTTCCGGCGAAGCGCTGAGCCAGGTCGCCAGTGCACCGCGCAGTCACGCGCCGAACACCACCAGCCAGGCGCCCAGCAGCGATTACCCCGATTACGGCGACATCCCCGACAGCGCCTACTACGACAACCTGCCGGACGTCGGCGGTTACGAGCAGCCTGCGCCGCCCCAGCAGCATTACGAGCGCAGCAACGAAGGCGGCAAGGGCAACTGGAAAAAAGATGGCGGCGGCAAGTGGAACAAGAAGGGCAAGGGCGATTTCACGCCACGTGCCCCGCGCACTGCCGTGAGCGTCGAATCACCGCACCTGATCGCCCTACGCACGTTGCTCCACCATCCGCACCTGGCGCAGAAGGTCGAAGATGTCAGCCATTTCGCAGACGAAGACGACACCTACGCTCAGCTTCTCGTGGCCTTGGTCGGTGCCCTGCAGAAAACGCCCAACCTGCGTTCGCTGCAACTAATCGCCCGCTGGCACGGCACCGAACAAGGTCGCCTGCTGCGGGCGCTGGCGGAGAAGGAATGGCTGATCCAGGGTGACAACCTTGAACAGCAGTTTTTCGACACCATTACTACACTTGCAAATAGTCAATCGCAGAGGCGGCGTGAAAAGGCGCTCCGCAGCATCATTCATAAAAGCCCCAGCGAGCTCACAGACGAGGAGAAGACATTGCTCAGAGAGCACTACAGCCTGACCTCCTCACCGAGCAGCAAGTCCCCAACTGGCGCCTAAAGCCAAAACCGAGGTATAATCCTCGGCTTGTTTTCAGCCCGCCAAGACCTTCAGTGGATAGGGTGTTATGTCCGTAAAAGCGCAGCAGCAATCTCGTATCAAAGAGTTGATCACCCTGGGTCGTGAGCAGAAGTATCTGACTTACGCAGAGGTCAACGACCACTTGCCTGAGGACATTTCAGATCCTGAGCAGGTGGAAGACATCATCCGCATGATCAATGACATGGGGATCCCGGTACACGAGAGTGCTCCGGATGCAGACGCCCTGATGCTGGCCGATGCCGACACCGACGAGGCTGCAGCCGAAGAAGCCGCTGCAGCCCTCGCCGCCGTCGAGACCGATATCGGCCGCACCACTGACCCGGTGCGCATGTACATGCGCGAAATGGGTACCGTGGAACTGCTGACCCGCGAAGGCGAGATCGAAATCGCCAAACGCATCGAGGAAGGCATCCGCGAAGTCATGAGCGCCATCGCTCACTTCCCCGGCACCGTCGACGGCATCCTCGCCGAGTACACCCGCGTCACCACCGAGGGCGGCCGCCTGGCCGAAGTCCTCAGTGGCTACATCGACCCGGATGACGGCAGCGTGCCTGACGAAGCCGCCGCCCCCGTTCCCGTCAAGGAAGGCGCCGCCGCTGAAGAAAGCGACGACGAAGAAGAAGACGAGAGCGGCGACGACGAGGAAGAAGAAGGCGATGGCGGCCCGGACCCGGAAGAAGCGGCTCGCCGTTTCACTGCCGTGGCCGAGCAGCAGGACAAAGTCCTCAAGGCGCTGAAGAAGCATGGTCGTGGCAGCAAGCAGGCCATCGAAGAGCTGGCCACCCTGGCCGAGCTGTTCATGCCGATCAAGCTGGTGCCCAAGCAGTACGACGCCCTGGTTACCAAGGTGCGCGACGCCCTCGACCGTCTGCGTGCGCAAGAACGCGCCATCATGCAGCTGTGCGTACGTGATGCGCGCATGCCGCGTGCCGACTTCCTGCGCCTGTTCCCGGGCAACGAAATCGACATGGATTGGGCCGCCGACCTGGCCAAGGGCAAGGCCAAGTACGCCGAAGCCCTGGGCAACCTGCAGGGCGACATCCAGCGCTGCCAGCAGAAGCTGGCCGACCTGGAAGCCGAGTGCAGCCTGACCCTGGCCGAGATCAAGGACATCAACCGTCGCATGTCCATCGGTGAAGCGAAAGCTCGCCGCGCCAAGAAGGAGATGGTCGAGGCCAACCTGCGCCTGGTCATCTCCATCGCCAAGAAGTACACCAACCGCGGCCTGCAGTTCCTCGACCTGATCCAGGAAGGCAACATCGGCCTGATGAAGGCGGTGGACAAGTTCGAATACCGTCGCGGCTACAAGTTCTCGACCTATGCTACCTGGTGGATTCGCCAGGCGATCACCCGCTCGATCGCCGACCAGGCGCGCACCATCCGTATTCCGGTGCACATGATCGAGACCATCAACAAGCTCAACCGCATCTCCCGCCAGATGCTGCAGGAAATGGGTCGCGAGCCCACTCCGGAAGAGCTGGGTGAGCGCATGGAAATGCCCGAGGACAAGATCCGTAAGGTATTGAAGATCGCCAAAGAGCCGATCTCCATGGAAACCCCGATTGGCGACGACGAAGATTCGCACCTGGGCGACTTCATCGAGGACAGCACCATGCAGTCCCCGATCGACGTAGCCACGGTCGAAAGCCTCAAGGAAGCCACTCGCGAAGTGCTGGCCGGCCTCACTGCCCGTGAAGCCAAGGTCCTGCGCATGCGCTTCGGTATCGACATGAACACCGACCACACCCTCGAGGAAGTGGGCAAGCAGTTCGATGTCACCCGTGAGCGTATCCGTCAGATCGAAGCCAAGGCGCTGCGCAAGCTGCGCCACCCGACGCGAAGCGAGCATCTGCGCTCCTTCCTCGACGAGTGATACCAGAACCCCCGGCCCAGGCCGGGGGTTTTGCTTTCTGGGCAGCGCGCCCGATCACTCGCCAGCCAAAGGCAGCGCAGACGCTGCAATCAAACTGCCATCCCGGCAATGGCCGATCTACACTACGACGATACTGATCGCGAAACGAGGCCGTTATGCCCCGCTTGCCGGCCATTTTGCTGTTGTACCTGGCGTACTGGATGACCCCGGCCCTAGCCCTGACACTCAACGAGGACGAGCGCACCTGGCTGGCAGCCCACCCCGAACTACGCCTGGGTGTCGATGCATCCTGGCCACCTTTCGAGTTTCGTGACGAACAGGGTAACTATCACGGCCTGACCGCCGCCTATGTACGGCTGATCGAAGAGCGCCTTGACGTGGAGCTGCAGCCCGTCGAGCCCAGCAACTGGAGCGCGATACTGGAGCAGGCACGCATGGGCCAGGTCGACCTGCTACCCGGCGTGATGTCCACACCCGAACGCCAGGAATACCTGATCTTCACCCGTCCCTACCTGGACTTTCCCATCGTCATCCTCGCCCGCAACGGCGGGCCGCAGCCGAGAAAGCTCAATGAGCTGTACGGTTTGAAGATTGCCGTGGTGGCTGACTACGCACCGCACGAGCTGCTACGCCAGCAACACCCCGATCTCAACCTGCTGCCGCTGCGCAACGTCGCCGCCGCCCTACAGGCGCTGGCGACCAACCAGGTCGATGCCATGGTCGGCGATCTCGCCTCCAGCGTCTGGAGCCTGCGCCAGCTCAAGCTCGACGGCGTCTACATCAGCGGCGAAACGCCCTATCGCTATCAGTTGGCCATGGCCGCCCCACGTGGCCAGAGCATGCTGGTCGGCATCCTCGACAAACTCTTCGCCGAGCTCAGCGCCGAAGAAATCGCCGCCTTGCAGGAACCCTGGGTCGGCAGCGTGCTGGACAAACGCAACGTCTGGCACGAAACCCTGCTCTACGGCCTGCCCGCCCTGCTCGGTCTGCTGGCGGTCATCGCCATCATCCTGCGCATCAACCGCCGCCTGAAACGCGAGATGCGCAACCGTGAAGCGCTGGAGCAGGAACTGCGTAACCGCGAGCAGCACTTTCGCGACATGGTCGAAAGCCTCTCGGCCATCACCTGGGAGACCGAGTCCAGCGGGCTCACCTACACCTACGTCTCGCCCCATGCGGAAAAATTGCTGGGCTACCCCCTGCACGAATGGCTGGAGCCCGGCTTCTGGCAGCGCCACCTGCACCCGGACGATCACCAGCGCACCCTGCGCACCTGCCTGGAACAATGCTCGGCCGGCAACGACCACGCTCTTGAATACCGTCTGCTCGCCGCTGACGGGCGCACGGTGTGGGTGCGCGATATCGTCACCCTGCTGCAACGCGACGACCGCCAGGTGATTCGCGGCCTGATGGTCGACATCAGTGAAGCCAAGCAGACCGAGCAAGCCCTGCGCCTGTCGGAGCAGAAGTTCGCCTCGGTGTTCCAGCAATGCCCGGACATCCTGATCATTGCCCGGCGCGTCGACGGCGTGCTGCTGGAGGCCAACACCGCCTTCACCGAACAGACCGGCATCAGCGTCGAGCAAGCCATCGGCAAGACCGCCACTGAACTCGATCTGTGGGGCGTGCCTGGCATCGGCCCGAGCCTGCTGCTGCGTCTGCAGGACGAAAGCCTGCGCAACCTGGAAATGCCCTTCCGCCGCGCCGATGGCAGCCTGTTCACCGGCCTCATCTCGGCCAGCCAGTTCGTGCTCGACAACACCCCGGCACTGGTCGTGGTAGTGCGCGACATCAGCCAGTTGAAGAGTACCCAGCAGCAACTGCAGATATCCGAGGAGAAGTTCGCCAAGGCCTTCCACGCCTCGCCCGACGGCCTGCTGATCACCCGTCTGCGCGACGGCCTGCTGGTGGAGGCCAACGACGGTTTCAGCCGCATCACCGGCTACAGCCTCGACGAGATTGCCGAACAAAGCACCCTCAGCCTGGGCATCTGGGCCGACCCGAAAGATCGTGAACGCCTGGTACAACGGATTCGCGAGCAAGGCAGCGTGCGCGACCTGATCGCCCCGGTGCGCACCAAGAGCGGCCAGTTGCGCCTCTGCGAACTCTCCGCGCAGCCGCTGCCCATAGGCGGCGACGAATGCCTGCTGACCATCGCCCGCGACATCACCGAACGCCAGCAGATGCAGGAAGAACTGCAGCAAGCCGCCACCGTCTTCGAAAGCACTGCCGAAGGCGTGCTGATCACCGACCTCGAACAGCGCATCACCGCGGTCAACCGCGCCTTCACCCAGATCACCGGCTACAGCGAGACCGAAGCTCTCGGCCAGCGCCCCAGCCTGCTCTCCTCCGGCCAGCACGACAACGCCTTCTACGCCGCCATGTGGCACAGCCTGGCGGCCAACGGCCACTGGCAGGGGGAAATCTGGAACCGGCGCAAGAACGGCGAGCTGTACCCCGAGTGGCTGACCATCAGTGCCGTACGCAACAGCGATAACCAGATCACCCACTTCGTCGGGGTATTCGCCGACATCTCCAGCCTCAAGCATGCCCAGGCACGCCTCGATCATCAGGCCCACCACGACCCGCTGACCGGCCTGCCCAACCGCCTGCTGTTCGAGAACCGCCTGCGCAGCGCCCTGGATGGCTCACGCGCCGACGACCAACTGGGCGCCGTGCTGTTTCTCGACCTCGACCGCTTCAAGCAGATCAACGACAGCCTCGGCCACCCGGTCGGTGACCAGTTGCTCAAGGCCATCGCCGCGCGCCTGAAACTGCAACTGCGCGATATCGACACCGTGGCCCGTCTCGGCGGCGACGAATTCATCATCCTGCTGCCCGGCCTGCACCAGCCGCAGGACGCCGAACAGGTCGCGCAGAAACTGCTCGAATGCTTCCGCGCACCGTTCCAGCTCGACAACCACGAGTTCTTCATCAGCGCCAGCATCGGCATCAGCCTCTACCCCAAGGACGGCCTCGACGTCGCCACCCTGGTCAAGAACGCCGACGCGGCCATGTATCAATCCAAGGCCAAGGGCCGTAACCGCAGCGAGCTCTATACCCGCTCGCTGACCTTCCAGGTCAACGAACGCATGGCCATGGAACAGGAACTGCGCCGCGCCCTGGAGCGCGACGAACTGTGCCTGTACTACCAGCCCAAGTTCTGCCTGCGCAGCCAGAGCCTGGTCGGTGCCGAAGCGCTGGTACGCTGGCCGCACCCGGTGTTCGGCGACATCCCGCCGGATCGCTTCATCCCGGTGGCCGAAGAAAGCGGGCTGATCCTGCCGCTGGGCGACTGGGTGCTGGAACAAGCCTGCCGCCAACTGCAGGACTGGCAGGAAAGCGGCCACGGCTTCGGCGCCCTCTCGGTCAACCTTGCCGGCGCCCAGCTGCATCAGCCCGGCCTGCTGCCGCGCATCAGCGCACTGCTGCAGCGCTACAACCTGGCGCCGGAGCTGCTGCAACTGGAGATCACCGAGAACTTCATCATGAACCAGGCCGGCGAAGCGCTGGACATCCTCCACCGCCTCAAACAGCTCGGCGTACAGCTGGCCATCGACGACTTCGGCACCGGCTACTCCTCACTCAGCTACCTCAAGCGTCTGCCGCTGGACGTACTGAAGATCGACCAGTCCTTCGTCCGTGGCCTGCCGGACGACCCGCACGACCTGGCGATCACCCGCGCCATCATCGCCCTGGGCAACAGCATGCAACTGACGGTGATCGCCGAAGGCGTGGAGACCAAGGCCCAGGAACTCTGCCTGGCCGCCGAAGGCTGCCTGCAGATCCAGGGCTACGTGGTCAGTTGCCCGCTTTCGGCCGAGGCCTTCACCCGGAAATTTCTCCCGCCAGGTCAAGCGGTTGGCGCTGGCGAGAACGCGCCGGTATAATCCGCCGGCCTTCTGGGGGCCTATAGCTCAGTTGGTTAGAGCAGAGGACTCATAATCCTTTGGTCCACGGTTCGAGTCCGTGTGGGCCCACCATCTTCAAAGCCGCGCATTGCGCGGCTTTTGTGTTTCTAGGCTTTAAAGAATTGTTAGTTCATCCGGCATCAGCGTCCACAAATAGTCCACAGCCTCATCTAATGCCCTTTGGCCATCTCAACCGTGATGGATTAAAACCGTTGTGCCAATTTCGGCATAGGAGGTGCTACACATGACTGAGGAACAGATTCGGCTTCGTCGAACTTCAGCGCGCGCACCTTGGCCAGCGGGTTGTCGCCCGTCCACTCGCCCACACCCATGTTCCAGGGCCAACGCCGAGCCCCAGCGACGCAGCGCAGTTCAACGCCAAAGCAGCCCAGGCCCTGCAACTGGCCGGCAAACTGAAACCCATCACAGCCTGATCGAGCGGCAACAAAAAAGGCGCCTCTCGGCGCCTTTTCTTCACTGCCGCAGCGCGGCTATCACATTCTGGGGATCGTTGCTGATCGCGCGAAGAAGGGCCTTTGCCGGGCCTTCCGGATCGCGGCGCCCCTGTTCCCAGTTGCGAAGAGTACCCAGCGCCACACCAATGGCTTCGGCGAACGCCGGCTGAGCCATACCCGTGCGCTTACGGATAATGCGAACCTGGGCAGCATCGACGTGGAATTCCCGGGACGGCTGGCGCTCGCCACGGGCGATTTCATCCATCTGTACGGTGCTTTCCAGGAGTCGGTTAAACAGGTTCTTTTCCATCACTTCCACCCTTCGATAATTTTGCGTAGAGCCTTCTTTTCGTCCTTGCTCAGATCGTCTTTGATGCCCTTCTGATAGATCATCACCAGTCGGATCTGACTTGCTCCGACAACGTGGAAGTAGATCACTCTCACGCCGCCACTTTTCCCTCGCCCCGCACTACCCCAGCGTACTTTCCGTAAGCCGCCGGTCTCTGTGATCACTCTCCCGGCTAAGGGGTTATCGGCCAGATACTGCTGAAACTCCCGGTACTCATCGTCGCTTAACAGCTCTTTCACGTCCTCAGTGAAAATCGGGGTTTCGATGAAGATCATGGCCTTCCTTGGGGTGCGTCATTGGCGCAGTGGCACTATAAGCCGTTGCTCACATTTGAGCAAGCACCCGCTATGCAGGAAAACGAGCGCCCGCTACAAAACCGAGGGCGAGAACGGACTTATCCCTCTCCGGCCCGCGCAAACCTGAGCGCAGCAGAGAAGTGATTGGTCGTTCCGAATTGCTGGCGGAGAAGCGCTGACCAGCAAGCGACACGACAGCCCAACGAACGTCAGGTGAGAAGACGGTGAGCCAGATAGCCCCTATTCGGCTCACCAAATGAGCCGAATGGGTGAAGTAATCGGCTCATGAACAAGAAGGGCAACTCCCTTGTGGGCCGCGCTCAGCCCTGGGCAATGCCCCCAAACCTGGCGTAACCGCCTAACGGCCATAGGACAATGGTCGCGATCCCCTTGAGCGATTGAAAGCAATTAGCCATTATCCAGATCAGTGCCAGGCACCTGGATTTCGGCACGCCTGCTCGCTCGTACAAAGAGCGCCACTCAAGCGGCTTTGCTCACGGAAGAAAATATGGACGTCGGCCTTATTCTTCGCCCGCTTATAGACAGCCTGTTCTGGTTGATCCCAGCAGCCCTGCTGATCGGCCTGCTCAGATCGCCCTGGGCCAAGGGGCAGATCGGTGAACTGCTGGTACGCCTGTTCGCCCATTGGCAACTGGACCAGCAGACCTACCGCCGCCTGCACAACGTCACCCTGAACACGCCGGACGGCACCACACAGATCGACCACGTATTCCTCTCGCCCTACGGCATCTTCGTGCTGGAAACGAAGAACATGAGCGGCTGGATCTTTGGCAGCGAAAAGCAGGCGCAGTGGACGCAGAAGCTCTACAAACGCAGCTTCAAATTCCAGAACCCGCTGCGGCAGAACTACAAGCACCTCAAAGCCCTGGAAGCCACCCTTGGCGTCAGCACCGAGCACCTGCACTCGGTCATCACCTTCGTCGGCGGCAGTACCTTCAAAACCGAGGTGCCGGCCTACGTGACCCAAGGCATCGGCTTTATCCGCTATATCAAGTCATTCCAGCAGGCGGTATTCAGCGAGACTGAAGTCGACGCCATGCTGCACGCCCTGCAAACCGGCCGCCGCGCACCGACCCTCGCCACCCACCGCGAGCACGTACAAAACCTTAAGCGCCGTAGCGATCCGACAGCCGAGCGGCAATGCCCGAAATGCGGCAGCGCACTGCTGATTCGCGCCGTGAAATCAGGCCCGAAAGCGGGGCAACAGTTCTGGGGCTGCTCGACTTTCCCCAAATGCCGAACCATACAGAATTTTTAAGACACAGGGAGGCCAGAAATAGTGGTCTAGCCCCTATGACGAGTTCTGGGAGAGATATGAGCGATCAATACACCTACGCAAGATTTTGGCGCTGCGCACTACAGGTCAATCCTGTCGGATACAACGGCACCTATCGAGGAGCCGATCACGGCTTGGATGAGGCAGGATATAACCAAGCCCTACTCCAAAAGTGCCTTGAACTGGACATCACAGTGGTCGGTTTAGCCGATCACGGCAGCGTGGCCAGCGTCGATGCTTTACGTCAGGTGCTTCAGCCGCATGGGATTGTGGTTTTCCCCGGTTTTGAAATTGCTTCGAACGACAAAACTCATTATGTCTGCCTATTTTCTGAGGACACTACGGTACAGCAGCTTGATCGCTATCTTGGCCATCTCAAGCTGCTTGATCCAACTGATGGCGTCCGGCCTTCCCGCCTAAGTTCGGAAGACCTGATAGAGGAGATCGCTCAGCTCGGTGGCTTTATCTATGCCGCACATTGCACGCAGGACAGCGGCCTGCTGAAAAACCGACTAAACCATGTGTGGAAGCTCCCCAAATTGCGCGCGGCCCAGATTCCGGGGGCGATAGAAGACTTGGCAGGTGTGGAAGACGACTTCTATCGCAAGGTGCTGTTGAACAAAAACGCCGCTTACCGGCGCGAACGGGCGGTGGCGACCATCAATGCCAAAGATGTTGCCAAACCAGAGGACTTGGAGCAGCCAGGTGCCACTTGTTTCATCAAAATGACGCGCCCCAACTTCGCTGCGTTCAAGGTCGCCTTCCTTGATCCAGGATCACGAATCCGCCTCAACTCGCAGCAGGCCCAAAGCCCGATTGGCAAGGTGGTGCGCATGTCAGTAGCGGGTGGCTACCTTGATGGCGTCCGGGTGGACTTCTCCGACCATCTGAATACTGTCATCGGCGGGCGTGGGACGGGTAAATCAACTTTGCTCGAATGTCTGCGCTACGCCTTGGACTGTCCGCCAAAAGGAAAACAGGCTCAGAAGCTCCACCAAGAAATCATCAGAGAGAACCTTGGTCGCTCGGCTGGACGAGTTGAACTCACGGTGGTGTCGTCGGCCCAAAACGGCAAGCAGTACACCATCTCTCGCCGCCATGGCGAGCCACCGATAGTGCGTGACTTGGACGGCAATGTCTCCGCCCTACTCCCGTGTGATTTACTGCCAGGCATCGACATCTACGGGCAGAACGAGATTTACGAACTAGCCCAAGATGAAGCCAGCCGGGTGCAGTTGCTGGATCGCTTCCTTCCTCAAGATGGGGACTACGAAGCAAAGAGCACTGATGTGCATAGGCGCTTGAAGGAGAACCAGCAGAAGCTCACAAAATCCTTGTCCGACCTCGATGACTTGAAGGTCCAAGTAGATCGTTTGCCCAAGCTGGAAGAGCAACTATTAGGGTTTGAAGAGCTGGGGATCAAGGAAAAACTAGCCAAGGCCTCATTGCTTGCGCGAGAGCGTGAGATTGCCAAGAGTGCTACCGAGGGCGTGCAGAGTTTTAGAGACGCGCTGTCAGGCCTGCCTGACAGCTTGCCAGACCTTGCCTTCATCGACGATGAAGCCCTTGAAGAGCTGCCAGATACTGCCCAGTTGATTGCCATGCGCATGACGCTTGAAGCACTCAAACAAGGCTTTTCTGGCCATTTGGCTGCCATGCAGACATTGCTGGATGAAGGAGCTAGACAGTTCGCCTCGCAACATGGGGCGTGGCAGCAAGCCATTCAAGGACACGAGGCCGAGTTGGAAAAAGCTCTTCGTACTCTGCCTGCAACGGCCGGAAAGAGCGGGCAGGAGGTAGGTGCAGCCTATCAGCGGCTTATGGGGGATATCGAGCGCATCAAGCCCATGAAAACACGGCTGTCCACGCATGAGACGCAGCGCGATATCTTGAAACAGGAGCGACGTAACCTACTGGCCGAATTGTCTGATTTTAGGGGGCAGCGCATCCAGGCGCTGCAAAAGGCAGCGAAGAAATTGAACAGGCGCCTTGAGGGCAAGCTCAAGGTGGAGGTCGTTCCGGAGGCCGACCGCACTCCGCTGATAACCTTCCTGATGGGCTGCAAGCTGGAAGGGGTTGGTGAAAAGCGGCTGGCCTGGATCGAGGAAGCCTCGACCATCACCTCGTTGTCGTTGGCCCAGTCGATCCAGAGAGGCTCGGCTGATGTGCAATTGGATTGGGGGGTCACGCAGATGGTGGCTGATGCCCTGACTAAGCTCCAGCCATCGCAGATCATGGAGCTGGAGGCACTGGAGCTGGAGCACCGCGTGGACATTTACCTGAACGTTGCGCACGGTCAAGCCGAGCCGGTACTTCGTCCACTCAACAAGCTTTCGACAGGCCAGCAATGCACGGCAATCTTGCACATGCTGTTATTGGAGAACGTCGATCCGCTTCTCATGGATCAGCCAGAGGACAACTTAGACAACGCCTTCATCGCGGATCGGATCGTGACCGAGCTGAGGGAAGCAAAAACCAGTCGACAATTCCTGTTCGCAACGCATAACGCGAACATCCCCGTATTTGGTGATGCGGAGTGGATTGGAGTTTTTTCGGCTGCTGAGAACCAAGGATGTCTTGGCTTAGACGCACAAGGATCAATTGACGTGCCTGTGATCCGAGATCAGGTGGCCAGCATCCTAGAAGGTGGCCGGGATGCCTTCATCCAGCGCAAGGAGAAGTACGAGTTCTAAAGCGCCGGATCAGATAAGCACTAGTAAATAGCTCAACAGGCAAAATCTGCCCGCTTCAAGGTGCGAAAACGGTACGCTGGCGGTACAGCGCCCCGCTTCTGTTACTTTCGCTAAATTACGCTCAACCTATCTACGACGCTACTTTCAGCTCACTGTACCTACGTTAAGCTACGCCCGATTTCACTGGGCTTGCAGCGTTTCTAGGCAACTCATAATCCTTTGGTCCACAGCCAAAGCCTCAGAGCGGACTGACCTGCCCATACTCCGGGGCCGTTTCTCCGGTCGTCAGCCACAGTGCGTACTTTTTAAAGCGCGGGTGGTTGGCGACTTTGAGGAACGGGGCCAGCCCCATGTCAGTGATTGAGGCTTCGTACTTCTTCCAGCTGCTCAAGCTGATATCGACTTACCGGCAAAAATCTTCCTGGGTCAGGTTTTCCTTGGCCCGTATCGCCTTCATTTTTGCCGGTAAATCCAATTTAACCCCCTTGACAGGTTCCAAGATTGGAACCATCATTAGTTCCAATCTTGGAACCTTTAAGATCTGAGTTCTGGCAGGGTATCAAAAGCCGTTCACCCTAGACACGCTATGCGTGCGCATTCCCCTGCCCGCTCGTTCGAAACCACCCGCATTAGCGACTGACAGCTGGGAGGCCTTATGGAAGATGCCTTTATCCCCATCGTACTGATGCGGCATAACCGCCCGCTGCGCGGTGTGGTGATCGACCGCCAGCCGTGGGTCTGTGCACGGGAGTTTGCGCGGTTGCTGGGCCATCGCCACCCGGAGCGGATCTGCCGGCTGATGGATGCAGACCAGGTGCGGACGGTTCATTTCCAGCTGGCCAGCGGGCAGTTGGAGACGGTGGAGGTGCTCAGTGAGTCAGGCATTTACAGGGCGTTGTGGCGCTTCTCGCATCCGGAGAACCGTCATCTGCGGCGCTGGCTTAGCCATGTGGCCTTGCCGGTGCTGCGCGACAGTGCGGTACGGGCCGATCATGAGCCATCCCGCTGTCTGATGGCCTGGGACAACCAGCAGGTCAATCTGCTGGAGTGGCAGGGTGAGCTGTGGATCGCCCTGGGCGAGTTGCCGCGCTTCCATCGGCAGCTTCACCCAGCACCGCACGAGCCCCAATCGTGGTTGGCGCGCTGGTGGCGTGGACGTTTTCGAATCGGAGCGGCGCGCTGAAAGCAGAGCAAGTAGTGACAGAGCACCACCTGATCGCGGCCGTCAGCATGGCAGGTATGAAGTAGCCCGTTGCCGGCACCTGCCATGTAAATGCCACATTTTCCCCTGAACCTTTGCCCTTATTGCCCGGTCGGCTTTAAGTACCGTCGCGCTCCGCGGCGCCAGCAAAGGATGCGTGTTATGCGAGACCGCACCAGCAGGATCGCCGTTTCACCGCCGCACCTCGAACAGCTATGGCAGCGTTACCAGCGGGTGCGTGCTGCCAGCGAGCGGCTCTGTGAGCCGCTGGAAGCTGAAGATTATGTGATCCAGAGCATGCCGGACGTCAGCCCGCCGAAATGGCATATGGCGCATGTCACCTGGTTCTTCGAGGCCTTCGTGCTGCAGCCCTTTCTGCCGGGCTATCGCCAGCTGGATGAGCGCTACGACCATCTGTTCAATTCCTACTACAAGACCCACGGCACGCCCTTCGAGCGGGCGCGGCGCGGGTTGTTGTCGCGGCCGACGGTAAGTGAGGTGTACGCCTATCGCAGCCATGTCGATCTGGCCATGGCGCAGCTGCTCCAGTCAGGCAGTGAACTTGCCGACGAGGTGCTGCAGCGGGTCGAGCTGGGGCTGGAGCACGAGCAGCAGCATCAGGAGCTGCTGCTGATGGATATCAAGCACATCCTGGCGCAGAACCCGTTGCGCCCGGTCTATCGCCACGACCTCAAGCCGGGCGGCGCGGCGGCCAGCGACATGCGATGGATCGAATTTCCCGCCGGGCTGCGCCATGTCGGCCATACCGGCGAGGGCTTTGCCTTCGACTGCGAGCGGCCGCAACACCGGGTGTTCGTCGAGGCCTTCCAACTGGCCAGCCGGCCGGTGAGCAATGGCGAGTATCTGCAGTTCATCCGTGATGGCGGTTATCGCAGCACGGCGTTGTGGCTGGCGGACGGTTGGGACCATATCCAACGCGCAGGCTGGCAAGCACCGCTGTACTGGCTGCGCGAGGGCGACGACTGGCTGGAGCTGACCCTGGGCGGCCCGCGCGAGCTGGATCTGCATGCGCCGGTCTGCCACCTGAGCTACTTCGAGGCCGAGGCCTTCGCCACCTGGGCGCAGGCGCGTTTGCCGCGCGAAGAGGAATGGGAAGTCGCCGCACAGGACGAGCCGCTGTGGGGCAATTTTGTCGAGAACGATCACCTGCAGCCGGTGGCGGCGGGCGCGGGTGATGGCCTGCAGCAACTCTACGGCGATGTCTGGGAATGGACGGCCAGCGCCTACCGGCCCTACCCCGGCTTTCGGCCGCTGGGCGGCAGCCTGGGTGAGTACAACGGCAAGTTCATGTCCGGGCAGATGGTGCTGCGTGGCGGCAGCTGCGCCACGCCTGAAGACCACGTGCGCCCCACCTATCGCAACTTCTTCTACCCGACGATGCGCTGGCAGTTCTCCGGCCTGCGCCTGGCCAAGGAGCTCTGAGCATGGCATTGGCAATCCGTACCCACGAACAGTCGATCAGCCCGGAACTGGAGTCGCTGCGCGAGGAAGCGCTGCGCGGCTTCGCAGGCAGCCCGAAGGCGATGTCACCGAAGTTTTTCTACGATCATCGCGGCTCGCAGCTGTTCGAGCTGATCTGCCTGCAGCCGGAGTACTACCCGACGCGTACCGAGGAAACCATTCTGCGCCTGGCGGCGCGCGATATCGCCGAGCTGGCCGGGCGCAACGCCAGCCTGGTGGAACTTGGCAGCGGCGCCAGCCGCAAGATCCGCCTGTTGCTCGAAGCCCTGCGTCCGGCGCGTTACCTGGGCATCGATATCTCCCGCGAGTTTCTGCATAGCAGCACCCGTCGCCTGGCGGCCGACTATCGCTGGCTCGACGTGCATGCGCTGTGCGCCGACTTCAGCCAGCCCTTGAAGCTGCCCGCCGAGGCGCTTGGGCAGCGCCCCTTGGCGTTCTTTCCCGGCTCCAGCATCGGCAATTTCGACCCCGATGAAGCCCGCGCCTTTCTGCGCAACCTGCATCAGGCACTGCCGGCAGGCAGTGGCTTGCTGATCGGCGTGGATCTGGTGAAAGACCGCCAGGTGCTGGAGCGCGCCTACAACGATGCAGCCGGGGTGACTGCACTGTTCAACCTCAACCTGCTCGAACGCATTCGCAACGAGCTGCACAGCGATATCGACCCACGCCGCTTTCAGCATCGGGCCTTCTACAACGAAGCCGAGTCGCGCATCGAGATGCATCTGGTCAGCCGGCAGGCGCAGCGAGTGCGCATCGAGGATCGCGTGTTCGACTTCGCCGCTGGCGAAACCCTGCACACGGAGAACTCCTACAAGTACACGCCGAGCGGTTTTCGTGATCTGGCAGGCGCATGCGGCTTCGCCTCGGTCGCCATGTGGCGCGACCCGGCGCAATTGTTCAGCGTGCACTTTTTGCGGCGGGAATGAAGGACGGCGAAAAACCCACTGTAGCGTAGGGTGGGTTAGCGGCGCCAAATGACGAGTATTCCAGACGCAGATGAAGGTGGTGCGCCGCGTAACCCACCAGACGATGGACGGCGTTGCGCCGATGGTGGGTTACGCCGCAGCCGACACTGCGAGTCGATCGGCAATGTCACAGGCGGCTAACCCACCCTACGAGAGCAGCTCTCGGCGCCGCTTGCCCGAACACATCAGCCGATAAGGCCTCAGCGTTTGGCGATGATGTACACCGCGTGGACGATGCCGGGGATGTAGCCGAGCAGGGTGAGCAGGATGTTCAGCCAGAAGGCGCCGCCGAAACCGACCTGGAGGAACACGCCCAGCGGCGGCAGCAGGATGGCGATGAGGATACGAATAAGGTCCATGCGGTACTCCTTTACATTCCATAACGGGGTACCTGAATAGACTCTGAGCAGCGCCTGGCAGTTCAGTCGCGGCGACCAAGCCAGCGGCAATACTGAGAACCAGACGCTGGCGCCGCCAGGGATATGACTTTAGTCTGGCGCCAAGATGGAAGCGCCCCACATGCCTGAACAATCACAACAAGAACGCATCATCGTCGCCGACGACCACCCGGTTTTCCGCGATGGCCTGTGTCGTATCGCCCAGCGCGTCTTCCCCCAGGCGTGCGTTGTGGAAGCCGGAGATATGGATGAAGTGCTGAGCCTGGCGCAAGCCGGCACAGCACCGAGCCTGTTCATGCTCGACCTGCTGTTCCCCGGCCAGTCGCCGCAGGCCATCAGCGCGCTGCGTCAGACGTTTGCGCGCAGCTCGATCGTGATCGTGTCGATGGTCGATAACCGCGAGTTGATCGATGAAGTGATGGCGGCAGGCGCGGACGGTTTCATCGGCAAGGCGACGCCGCCGGATGAAATCGCCGATGCCTTGCTGGCCGTGCGCGCCGGCGAGTTCGTCCTGACCCTCGGCCCAGCTGGCGTGCCGGCCTTCGCCGAGGATCGTCATCTGCTGGAGCAACTGACGCCACGTCAGCAGGAGGTCTTGCGGCTGGTGGTGCGTGGCCTGTCGAACAAGGAAATCGCCCGCGAGCTGGCGATCTCGCCCTTTACCGTACGCATCCATGTGTCCTCGCTACTGCGCACGCTGGACGTCGGCACCCGCGCCGCAGCCGCCGCCAAGGGAGCCAAGGCCGGGCTGGTGTAAGCATCACGCGGTCTTGAGCTTGAGCTTCAAGGCCACCAGCAGCGAACGCAGCTCGGCGGGCTGCACCGGTTTCGACAGGATCGGAATTTCGCTGTCGCCCACCTGCTCCTGCACACGACGCACGTCGTGCCCGGTCATGATGATCGCCGGCACCTTGCGTCCACTGCTGCGCCGCACGTGCTGGATACAGTCGGCCCCCGACGCTTCGGTGCCGAGGTCGAAGTCCGTCACCACCAGATCGAAATGCGCAGAGGCATCAGGCAGCGTGCTGAAGGTGGCGACTTCGCAGCCCCACTTCTGCAGCAAGGTGGCGGTGGCCAGCAGTACGTTCTGGTCATCCTCGATCAGGCACACGCGCAAGCCATCGAGCATGCGCGGCGCCTGCAGGTTGCTGCCCTTGGCTGAAGACATCGCGCGCGGCGCCTCGACGCGCTGCAGGCCGTCGATCACCGCCCGCGTGCCGCGGGCCTCCACGGAGTGAATGCTCACGCGCATGTCCATCAGCGCGCCCAGGCGCCTGACGATGGCCAGGCCCAGGCCCATTCCTTCGACGTCGCTGTCTCGCTCCTGGCGCACGCGATAGAACTCCTCGAAGACGCTGTCGAGATGGCCGGCGGCGATGCCGCGGCCCTTGTCGTAGATCTCGATGGCAACGCCTGGCCCACGTCGGCGGCAGGCGATCAACAGCGGTTTGCCCGGCGCGTATTTCAGGGCGTTGGACAGCAGGTTCTGCAGCATGGTGGTGAGCAGCACCGGGTCGGCCAGCACGTGCAGCGGCGGACAGCGCAGGCGTATCTCGACCCCGGCCCAGCGCGCCGCCTCGGCATTCTGCTGGATGAGTTGCTGCAGCAGGCTGCGCAGTTCCAGCGACTCCAGTTGCGGCACCACCTTGCCGCTGTCGAGCGAGTACATATCGAGAATCGTGCGGAACAGGCGTGCGACGCTGTGCAGTGATTTGTCGATGTTCTCCACCAGGCGCCGCTGCTCGGTACCCAGGCTGCTGTCGCGCAGGCAGGCGGTGAACAGGCTGATGGAATGAATGGGTTGGCGCAGGTCGTGGCTGGCCTGGGCGAGAAACTGCGACTTGGCCCGGTTGGCAGCCTGCTCGGCCTCGGCCGCCTGGCGCGAACGCTTGAGCAGGGCATGCATGTAGGCCGGCGCCAGCAGGGTGGTGAGCAGCAGTGTGACGATCAGGTAGGGCTGCGATTGCCAGTGCGCCGACAGGCTGGCGGCCACGCTCAGCGACAGCAGCGCCATCAGTGTGGCCAGCAGCAGGTAGCCGGAACCGTAGCGCAAGCCATAACCGATGGTGACCCACAGTAGAATCGCATAGACCGGCAGCATGGCCGCGCCGCCAAGCGCCATGGTCACCGCGATACCGGCGTAGTCGGTGAGCATGGTGATCAGCCGGCGCCCGCGATGGTTGCCCGGACGCCGCCGGATATCGAACCAGATCAGCGTGGCGACGACACTGAAGACGCACTCCAGGAGGAAGATCTTCCATACCAGCGCCGGGTTGATCAGCGACAGATGGTAGAGGATCACGATGTAGCAGGCCGCGACCGACATGAAGATCATCCGCACCCCGGCCTGGGCGCGTTCGGTGTCATACGCGGCGGAGACAGTCCCGGACATGACGTTTCCCTGCTGATTACAGCTCATGTTGTGGTGTCGGCACCTTAGGCCGGAGCCTGCGGCCGGCGCAAGGAACTGGTTGGCAGGCAAAGAGGCACTAGTACACCCGTACTATTTCGTGCGCCCCCACCCATTCCTAGAATCCGGGCAACGCCTCGGCACTGGGTCGGGGCCCGGTCATAGAAGGGAATGTCTGATGAACATCAAAGGAACCCTGGGCGTCCTCATGAGCGCCACCGTGCTGGCCTCGCTGAGCGGCTGCCTGGCGCAGAACACGCAAACTCAGGGGCTGCAGAATACCCAGCTGGCCAACGATCCATGTGCGCCGAGCGCGACCAGCAACCTGATCGCCACCGGACGCAGCTTGCTGGATATGGCCAATACCGTGCTGGAGACGCAGCAGAGCTTCAATGGCAACACCGCGACCTATGCCAAGCGTATGGAAGTTGCGGAGAACGCGCAGAAGGTCAACCAGGGCCACAACGTGCTGAATAACGTCGAGAACCTGGCGGGTGCCGGCCAGCAGCCCTGCGTACCCGCCGCACCTGCCAACGCAGCACGCTAGCCGGCCCTCACAGGCGCACGTCGAATTTGTCCAATAGCAGCTCGGTCGGTATGTCGGCGCTGACCAGCTGGTTGCGCCCGCGCTGCTTGCCGCTGTACAGGCGACGATCAGCGGCGCGGTAGAGCTCGGCGGCGCTGCGTCCGTCCACGGGCCAGGTGGCCAGGCCGAAGGTGGCGGACAGCGTGATCGGCTCACCGTCGTACTCAAGCGGCTGTTCGGCGATCTGCTTGCGCAGTTTTTCCACCAGCGGGTCGGCGCCGGTGCTGTCGGTATGACGTAGCAGCAGGCCGAACTCCTCCCCTCCCAGGCGACCGAGAAAGTCGGTCACGCGCAGGCGCTGCTGGAGGATCTGACAGATATGCTGCAGCGCCATGTCGCCCGCCTCGTGCCCCCACTGGTCGTTGACCTGCTTGAAGTGGTCGACGTCGAGCAGCACCAGTACCAGATGCCCGTTGCTGCGTTCGGCCTCCTGAATGCTGCGTTGCAGGGCGTGCTGGAAGCTGCCGCGGCTGGCCACGCCGGTCAGTGAATCGGTCTGCGCCAGGCGCTGCAGCTCCTCGTAGGCCTGCATGCGCAAGCCATCGTAGATATGCACGAATACCAGGATCAGCACACCACACAGGGCGGCGTTGCCCAGGTCGATCAGGCCGTGTGTGTCCAGGGTCAGGTGATTGTCGGTGAAGTACAGCAAAAGCCCGGCGCACATGAACGGCGCGGTGAGCAGGAAGGCGCGCTGCTTGCCCAGCAGCAGGTAGGCCAGCAGCGGGATCATGTACAGCCAGACGAACGCCGCCGCTGAGGCGTCCGGCATGACGATGATGTAGAGGATGAAGCAGAAGGTCGGGATCAGGTACAGGTAGATCCACAGGTAAAGATGGCGAGCGCGTTCGATGCGCCAGGCGCCGAACAGCAGCAAGGCGGTGCACAGCACTTCGAGGATGGCGAAGGGGTAGTTGCCGGCCAGGGCCTGCAGCACGGCGAAGCCGCCCAGGGTCAGGCCGGTGGCGAGCAGGATGGTGCGCATCAGCTTGCGTTTGCCCGACTCGCGCAGCCCTTCGCAATGCCCTGCGCCTACATCCCTGTGATCGTTATAGTTGCCGTCACTCATCTTGGTGCCCAGCGCTGCCGCCCTCAGCGGTGCGCAGCCCCCCGCTGCGCACCATCTGGCAACTATAGACGGCCTGGCCTGTTTTACACCGCATAACCCAGCACGCGCGGCAGCCACAGGGCGATTTCCGGGAAGATCGCCACCAGCAGCAGGGCGCTGGACATCACCACGACGAACAGCGCCGCCCAGCCGACGGTCTGTTCCAGGCGTATCTTGGCCACTTCCGCCGTGACCATCAGGTTGATCGCCACCGGCGGGGTGAACTGGCCGATGGCGATGTTCATCGCCAGCAGGATGCCGAACCACACCGGGTTCCAGCCGAAGTGCTGCATCACCGGAATCAGGATCGGCATCAGGATCAGGTAGATGGAGATGGCATCGAGCAGCATGCCGGCCAGCAGCACCGCGAGCATCACCAGCGCCAGCAGCACCCAGCCGTTGTCCGACAGCGAGATCAGCCATTCGGCCAGATGGCGGAAGGTACCGAGCATGGTGCCGGCCCAGGCGAAGATGCCAGCCAGGGCGATGATCAGCATGACCACACCGGAGATCACCCCGGCTTCGCCACACAGACGCCAGAGGCTGCGCCAGTCCAGTTCGCGGGTGACGAACAGGCCGATCAGCACGCCGTAGGTCACGCCGACCACGGCGGCTTCAGTGGGCGTGAACAGGCCGCTGCGCAGGCCGCCGAGAATCAGCACCGGGGCGAACAGCGCTGGCAGCGCCTGCTTGAAGCTTTCCCCGAGCGGTGGCCGCTCACTTGATTCCGGCGACTCCCAGCCGTAGTGACGCGACAGCAGCCAGGCCGGTACCAGCAGCACCAGGCCGACCAGAATGCCGGGGAACAGGCCGGCGGCGAACAGCGCACGCAGGTCCACGCCCGGCACCACGATGGAGTAGAGAATCAGCGCGATGGACGGCGGAATCAGGATCGCCGTCGAGGCCGAGGCGGCGATCAGCGTAGCCGAGAAGGGTTTGGGATACCCCGCCTTGGTCATGCTCGGCAGCATCACCATGGCCACGGCGGCGGCATCGGCCGGGCCGGAGCCACTCATGCCGCCCATGATCAGGCACACCAGCACCGCGACCATGGCCAGGCCGCCATGACGCGGGCCGATCACCGCCTGGGCGAAGCGCACCAGCCGCAGCGCGACACCGGCTTTCTCGAACACCAGGCCGGTGAGGATGAACAGCGGAATGGCGATCAGCGGGTACTTGGCCACGCCGTTGTAGGTGTTGGTGCCGAGGGTAGCGAGCATGTCCGGCGACAGCCCGGCGATGATGCCGATCGCGCCGGACAGGCCGAGGGCGAAGGCCACCGGCACACCGAGTGCCAGCAGCACGGCGAAACTGAGGATCAGCCAGAGATCAGGGCTCATCACTGATTCTCCCGCGCAGGCGATCGACGGTCATCTGGGTCAGGCGTACGAACAGCAGCAGCGCCAGGATCGGCAGCCAGATCACGTACCACCAGTTGGGCAGGCCGAGGCCGGGCGACTCGGAATCCCACTGGAATTCCTCCCAGGCGAACTGACCACCGAACCAGCACACCAGCCCCAGCACCAGCACGCTGGCCAGCCACTGCAACAGGATCAGCGGCGTGCGCAGGCGCGGGAACAGGCGCTCGAGCAGGCCGATACGGATATGCCGGTTGCTGCGCATGGCCACCGAAGCACCGGCGAAGGTGAGGATGACCAGCAGGAACACCGAGATTTCCTCGGTGAAGGCAAAGGAGGCATCGGTGAAATAACGCACCACGACGTTGGCCAGGCTGATCAGGCTGATGATCACCAGGGCCAGGGTGGCGAGCACGCGCTCCAGCGGCGCGTCGACTTGCTTGCTCATAAGAACCTCGAATGACCGGAGCAAGGCGCGCCAGTGGTGACACCCCTGCCCTCTCCCCCGGCCCCTCTCCCGCATGCGGGAGAGGGGAGCAGAGCGGGCTGCGGGACATCCACCACTACGCCCCGTAGTGTGGGCTTGCGGTCAGATAAAACGAATCAGGGCTGGGCCACGGCCTTGCGCGCGGCATCCATCAGCGCATCGCCGATACGCGGTGCCCATTTCTCATGCACGCTGGCGGTGGCTTCGACGAAGGCCGCGCGCTCGGTGTCGCTCAGTTCGATCACTTCCACGCCGCGCTCACGCACGTCGCCCAGGCGCTGCGCCTGGGCGCCACGCGACAGCTCGATCTCCCACTTGCCGGCGTCGATGGCCGCCTGGCGCAGCAGTTCGCGATCTTCCTCGGGCAGGGATTTCCATACGCGCTGGTTAACGGCGAACACAAGCGGGTCGGCCATGTAGTCCCACAGGGTCAGGTACTTCTGGCCCACCTGGTCGACACGTGCCACGTCGAATACCGACAGCGGGTTTTCCTGGCCGTCCACCGCGCCGGTGGTCAGTGCCGGCTTGGCATCGGCCCAGCTCATCTGCGTCGGGTTGGCGCCAAGGGCGGTGAAGGTGTCCTGGAACAGCGGCGAGCCAACCACGCGGATCTTCAGGCCCGTCATATCGGCCGGGCTGCGCACCGGCTTGGCCGAGTTGGACAGCTGGCGGAAGCCGTTCTCGCCCCAGGCCAGCGGCACGATGCCGCGCTGTTCGATGGCAGCGAAGGCCAGCTTGCCGGCTTCGCCCTGGGTGATGGCGTCGAGGTCGGCATCGTTCTTCATCAAAAACGGCAGGGAGAACAGGTTGAGTTCCGGCACCTGCGGCGACCAGTTGATGGTCGAGCCTACGGCCATGTCGATCAGGCCCGAGCGCATGGCGGAGAATTCCTTGGTCTGGTCGCCGGCGACCAGTTGCGCATTGGGGTATACGCGCAGGGTAATGCGCCCCTCGGAGCGCTCGTTGACCAGATCGGCCCACTTCTGCGCGGCCTGGCCCCAGGGGAAGGCGTCCGACAGTACGGTGGAAACGGAGTATTCACGCGCCTGCGCGGTGGCGCACAGGGCGGTCAGCGCAGCGCCAGCGGCGAGCGCGGAGAAGAGTCGCTTGAGTTTCATCGGGGCGTCCTTGTATGGATCTTGGTCATTGTCGTTGTGGCACCGGCAAAGCGGTGCGGATCCAGCGGCGAGCGGATGGCTCGCCTGGCGCGCCTGGTCGGCACGCGAAGGGACACGGCAGGTGTCACGGCTGCCGGGCAGGCCTTGTGGGCGATCGGCAGGTGCCGGCGGGTTACGCGCGGCCGCCCAACTATTCCAGAAGCGCGCAGCGAATGCCATTGTCTGATGACTGTTGACGTTGCCCGGCCTGATCGGCGCTGCCCATAATCACCGGCATCTCATTTTCGGACACTCCCCATGGCCATTTCCCGCGACGATCTCGACCAGCACGGCCTGATCATCGGCGTGTCGCCCGAACGCTTTCGCGCGGTGGCCATGCCGCTGCTGTTCGATCACCTCGATGCGCAGTGCGAGGGCACCATCGCGGTCAATCGCCAGGCGCGTATCGTCTGGATCAACGACAAGTACGCGCAGAAGGTCGGCATCGCCGATGCGCGCACGGCACTGGGCAAGGAGATCGAGGAAGTGCTGCCGGCCAGCCGCCTGCGCGAGGTGGTGGAAAGCGGCCAGCCGAGCATGCTCGATCTGATGGCCTTCGGCAGCGAGCACTTCGTGGTCACCCGCATACCGCTGCGCGACGAGGACGGCACCCTGGTCGGCGCCCTGGGCTTCGTCCTGTTCGACCGCGCCCGCCATCTCAAGCCGCTGATGGCCAAGTACGCCAACCTGCAGACGCAACTGCTCGCCACCCAGCACGAGCTGGCCAAGGCGCGCCGCGCGCGCTACACCATCGCCGGTTTCATCGGCGCCAGCAGCGCGGCCAGCGAGGTAAAGCGCCAGGCCCGCCGTGCTGCGCAGCTCGACTCCACCGTGCTGATTCGCGGCGAGACCGGCACAGGCAAGGAGCTGCTGGCGCAGGGCATCCACAACCTGTCACCGCGCGCCAACGGGCCGTTCGTCGCGGTCAACGTCGCGGCGATTCCGGAAACCCTGGTCGAGGCCGAGCTGTTCGGCACCGCACCCGGCGCCTTTACCGGCGCAGACCGTAAGGCGCGCATCGGCAAGTTCGAAGTGGCCAACGGCGGTACGCTGTTTCTCGACGAGATCGGCGATCTGCCGCTGCCGTTGCAGGCCAAGCTGCTGCGCGTGCTGCAGGAGCAGGAGGTGGAGCCGCTCGGCTCCAACCAGGTCAAGCCGCTCAATGTGCGGGTGATCGCCGCCACCCATATCGACCTGGAAGCCAAGGTAGCGGCCGGGCAGTTCCGTGATGATCTGTACTACCGGCTCAACGTGCTGGCCCTGCGCGTACCGCCGCTGCGCGAACGCGCCAGCGACATCCCCGCATTGATCGAGCATCTGCTCGACGACCTGGCCAACCGCTCCGGCCTGGCGCCCATGGAGCTGAGCGACGATGCCCTGGCCGTGCTCTGCGCACAGCCGTGGAAGGGCAACGTGCGCGAGCTGCGCAACCTGCTGGAGCGGGCGCAGTTGGCGGTCGATGGGCGACTGGATGGCGAAGTTTTACGTGGTTTGCTGGTCGATCCGGTGGCGCCGAGTGCGCCTATGCCCGTTGCGCCGGCAATGGCGAGTACAGCGCAGACCCTGGCCGAACAGTTGGTGCAGGCCGAGCGCCAGGCATTGGTGGCGGCATTGGCGGCGTGCGACGGCAATCGCCAGTTGGCCGCCGAACGCCTGGGCATTTCCCGCGCCGGGTTCTACGCCAAGCTGGCGCAGCATGGGCTGGGGCGGCGGGGCTGAGCGCCTTATTCTGTAGGAGCCGGTTTGCCGGCGATGCGCCACCCGCAACACTTCCCCACAGCAGTCGCGGCTAAAGCCCCTCCCACAAAAAGCGTGGCCAGCCGCAATCGCGTAGCCCGGATGAAATCCGGGAGCAGGCGCCCACAAAAGCCCCGGATTGCATCCGGGCTACGGTATTGATTGCTGGTCGTGGGAGCGGCTTCAGCCGCGATTGTCACCGAACCGGAAATCGCTTCGCGGCTAAAGCCCCTCCCACAAAAGCGTGGCGGGCCGCAATTGCGTAGCCCGGATGAAATCCGGGGGCCTGCCCTTTATGCAATCAACAATTGGCGGGTTGCACCCGCCCTACATCGCCAGTAGGGCGGGTGAAACCCGCCGGATGGGAACCGGGCGGGCGCAATTATGAAAACCACCAACGTCCAATTTCCTGGACTAAAAATCAGCAGGTCATCCAAAAACCTGGAATAAATCCAGAAATATGGACAGCTGCGCCACTCGCCACGCCCATCTTAAAACACACACTCAAGCCTGAAACCCTCGCTGCAGAGGCCTCCCGCCCTATCGACCAAAGTCGTAACGCCGCCTGGCACGACTCTGGCTCTATATCCGGCAAAGGCGCGCTGCCGCATCCGCGCCTTCCCGATAAAACGGCCTCGAGCCGCTAGAACAACAACAAAAGGAACCACCCATGGGTACCCTCGGTATTCTGATTTCCCTCGCATTGTTGATGTACCTCGCCTATCGCGGCATCAACGTCCTGATCCTCGCTCCACTGCTGGCCCTGCTGGCGTTGCTGTTCGCCGGCGACATCGCTCTGCTGCTGCCCACCTACACCCAGGTGTTCATGAAGGCCATGGGCGGCTACGTGATCCAGTTCTTCCCGCTGTTCCTGCTGGGTGCACTGTTCGGCAAGTTGATGGACGACTCGGGATCGGCGCGTGCCATCGCCCACGGCATAGTCGCGAAAGTGGGCAGCGAGCGCGCCATCCTGGCCATCGTGCTGGCCTGCGGCATCCTCACCTACGGCGGCGTGTCGCTGTTCGTGGTGGCCTTCGCCGTGTACCCGATCGGCGCCGCGCTGTTCCGCGAGGCGGGCATTCCCAAGCGCCTGATCCCCGGTGCCATCGCCCTCGGCTCGTTCACCTTCACCATGACCGCGCTGCCCGGCACGCCGGCGATCCAGAACGCCATCCCCAACCCCTTCTTCGGCACCGACGCCTTCGCCGCGCCGGGCCTGGGGGTGATCGCCGGCCTGATCATGTTCGGCCTCGGCACCTGGTGGCTCACCGCGCAGTCGCGCAAGCTGATGGCCGCGGGTGAAGGCTATGGTGAACACCGCGACGACCCGGTCGTCGAAGAGCGTCGCGACATTCCCGGCTTCTGGCTGGCGCTTCTGCCGATCTTCGTGGTGATCGCGCTGAACTTCCTGATGGCCAAGCAGATTCTGCCGGCCGTCGACACCAGCTACCTGGCCAAGCCGGAATACGGCGGTCTGCAGGATGCCAAGTCGCTGATCGGTATCTGGTCGATCATCGTCGCCCTCGGCGCGGCCATCGTGCTGCTGATCGCCATGCACTGGAAGCGCTGGATGGACCTGAAGAAGAGCGTCAACGACGGCGCCTTCGGCTCCATGCTGCCGATCCTCAACACCGCCGCCGAGGTGGGTTACGGCACGGTGATCGCATCCCTGGCCGGCTTCGTCATCATCCGTGACCTGGTACTGGGCGTCTCCAGCAACCCGCTGATCTCCGAAGCGGTGGCGGTGAACATCCTCGCCGGTATCACCGGTTCCGCCTCCGGCGGTATGTCCATCGCCCTGAAGACCCTCGGCGCACAGTACCTGGAAATGGCCAACGCCGTCGGCATCAGCCCCGAGCTGCTGCACCGCGTCGCCGCCATGGCCTCGGGCTGCATGGACACCCTGCCGCACAACGGCGCGGTGATCTCGCTGCTGGCGATCTGCAAGCTCACCCACCGCGAGTCGTACAAGTTCATCTTCGTCAACACCGTGGCCTTCCCACTGGTGGCGCTGGTTGTGGTGATCACCCTGGGCACCCTGTTTGGAAGCTTCTGACGAGCATGGCGCCCTCGGGCGCCAGGCTGTCTGTACGCCGTGTTGTTCAATCGCTTTCGAGTACCCGCAATGAGCAAGATCATGACCGCCGCCGAAGCCGTGGCGCGTATCCCGGACAACGCCAACCTGGCCACCGGCGGCTTCGTCGGCATCGGTTTCGCCGAGCAGATCGCCATCGCCCTGGAGCAGCGTTTCGTGGCTGAACAGGCGCCGCGCGATCTGACCCTGGTGTATGCCGCCGGCCAAGGTGACGGCAAGGGTCGCGGCCTCAACCACCTGGCCCATGAAGGCCTGGTGCGCCGGGTGATCGGCGGCCACTGGGGCCTGGTGCCGGGGTTGCAGAAGCTGGCGGTGGACAACCGCATTGAGGCCTACAACCTGCCGCAGGGGGTGATCTCCCAGCTGTTTCGCGACATCGCCGCCGGCAAGCCGGGACAGCTGTCGCGGGTAGGCCTGGGCACTTACGTCGACCCGCGCCACGGCGGCGGCAAGCTCAATGCGCGCACCACTGCCGATCTGGTGCGGCTGATGCCCATCGACGGCGAGGACTACCTGTTCTACCCGACCTTCCCGATCAACGTCGGCATCGTTCGCGCCACCAGTGCCGACCCTGACGGCAACCTCAGTTTCGAGCGCGAGGCGCTGACCATCGAGAGCCTGGCCATCGCCATGGCCACGCGCAATAGCGGCGGCCTGGTGATCGCCCAGGTCGAGCGGGTGGTCGAGCGCGGCTCGCTCAACCCACGGCAGGTGAAGATTCCCGGCATCCTGGTGGATTGCGTGGTGGTGGCCGAGCCGGCCAATCACCAGCAGACCTTCGCCACGTCCTATAACCCCGCCTTCGCCGCCGAGACCCGCGTACCAGTGGACAGCCTGACCCCGATGCCGCTGGACGTGCGCAAGCTGATTGCCCGTCGCGCAGCGCTGGAGCTGAAAGCGGACGCGGTGGTGAATCTCGGCATCGGCATGCCCGAGGGCGTGGCGGCGGTGGCCGCCGAAGAAGGTGTGATCGAACGCCTGACCCTGACCGCCGAGCCCGGCGTGATCGGCGGCGTACCGGCCTCTGGCCTGGACTTCGGCGCGGCGAGCAACCATAGCGCCTTGCTCGACCAGCCTTATCAGTTCGATTTCTATGACGGCGGCGGCCTGGATATCGCGTTTCTTGGCCTGGCCCAGGCCGATGCGGCGGGCAACCTCAACGTGTCCAAGTTCGGCAGTCGTCTGGCCGGGGCTGGCGGCTTTATCAACATCAGCCAGAACGCCAAGCAAGTGGTGTTCGTCGGCACCTTCAGCGCCGGCAAGCAGGACATCCGTATCGAGAATGGCCAGTTGCGCATCATCGAGGATGGCGACGTGCGCAAATTCGTCGCCGAGGTAGAACACCGCACCTTCGCCGGCCGCCTGGCCGCCGAGCGCGGCCAGCCGGTGCTCTACGTCACCGAGCGCTGCGTGCTGCGCCTGACTACCGAAGGGCTGGAGCTGATCGAAGTGGCGCCGGGCGTGGATATCCAGCGCGACATCCTCGCGCGCATGGACTTCGCCCCCATCGTGCGCCAGCCGAAGCTGATGGATGCGCGGCTGTTCCGGCCCGAGCCCATTGGCCTGGCCCAGTGCCTACAAAATCTTTGAGCGTGAACTTACGGGCCTAACAGGCCCGATTTTTTGCCGGAATGCTTAAGGTGCTCACGCCTCATCGATCCACCCTGGGCAATCGAGGCGAACGCCCCGAGATAGCACCCCCGGATTTCATCCGGGCTACGCCGGTTAGAGCGTAGGGTGGACCACGCTTCACCGGTCCACCATAGGTAAACGACGCGAATACCCCGGGTGGAAATGAACAGCGATTTCCACCCTAGGTCCTTTCACCCAGCTTATGCCGCGCGGCATACAGGCAGATCATCTCCATCGCCAGGGTGGCGCCGGCCAGCGCGGTAACCTCGGCGTTGTCGTAGGGCGGTGCCACTTCCACCACGTCCATGCCGACCAGGTTGATACCGCGTAGACCGCGCAGGATCTCCAGCGCCTGATGGCTGGAAAGGCCGCCGCACACCGGTGTGCCGGTGCCGGGGGCGAAGGCCGGGTCGAGGCAGTCGATGTCGAAGGTCAGGTACACCGGATGCTCGCCCACCCGCGCGCGGATGCGCTCGGCGATCTGCTCCGGGGTGCTGCGGTGCACCTCGCGGGCATCGAGCACCTGAAAGCCCATCACGTCGTCGTTGGTGGTGCGCAAGCCGACCTGCACCGAGCGCGCCGGGTCGACCAGGCCTTCACGCGCAGCGTGATAGAACATGGTGCCGTGGTCGATACGCTTGCCCTCCTCGTCCGGCCAGGTGTCGCTGTGCGCGTCGAAGTGGATCAGCGCCAGCGTGCCGTGCTTCCTGGCATGCGCCTTGAGCAGCGGGTAGCTGATGAAGTGATCGCCGCCCAGGGTCAGCAAAGCGCTGCCGGCCTCGAGAATGCGCGTGGCGTGCGCCTCGATCAGCGCCGGGGAGTCCTGCGGCGTGCCGTGGTCGAAATAGCAGTCGCCGTAGTCGACGCAGGCGAGCAGGTCGAAGGGGTCGAACTCCCAGGGAAAATGCCGCGCCCAGGCCGACTGGATCGACGCGGCGCGGATCGCCCGCGGGCCGAAGCGGCTGCCGGGCCGGTTGGTGGTGGCGGTGTCGAACGGTACGCCGCTGATGGCCAGGTCCACGCCGGTGAGGTCACGGCTGTAGCGCCGGCGCATGAAGCTGGTGATGCCGGCGTAGGTGGGCTCGGCGGCGGTGCCGTAGAGGCTGGCGCGGGTGATGGCCTGGTCGTTGTCGAAGGCTTGGTCCATGGTCGAATACTCGTTTCGGTTATGTTCGCGAGCAGAGCTCGCTCCTACAGACTCAGTACTGGCTGCGGAAGGCTGTCCACAGGCGGGTGCGCTGACGATGCTCGCGCAGGCTCAGCACCTGCTCGGCGAACAGGCGTGCGCGCACGGCTTCGGGCGGGTAGATATCCGGGTCACCGCTCACCGCCTCGTCCAGCAGGGGCGTGGCGGCGTGGTTGGCGTTGGCGAAGAACAGTTCGTTGGTCAGCTCGGCGATGGCCTCGGGTTGCAGCATGAAGTCGATGAACGCACGGGCGTTGCCCGGATGCGGCGCGTCGGCGGGAATGGCCATGGTGTCGAACCAGATCAGCGTGCCTTCGCGCGGAATGCGGTAGAGCACCTCGAACGGCTGCCCGGCCTCGACAGCACGCGCAGCGGCCGTGCCGGCGTCACCGGTGTAGGTCAGCGCCAGGCAGGTCTCGCCCTTGGCCAGGTCGTCGATCTGCCGGGCATTGCCGATGTAGCGCAGGTTCGGTTGCAGCGCCGCGAGCAGAGCGCTGGCCGCGTCCAGATCGGCGCCTTTGGTGCTGTAGGGCGGCTTGCCCAGGTAATTGAGGGCGATGGCGATCACCTCCTGCGGCGAGTCGAGCACGGAGATGCCGCAATCCTTGAGCTTGCTGGCGTACTCGGGCTTGAACAGCAGGTCGAGGCTGTCCAGTACCACACCGGGTAGGCGCTGTTCGACGGCCTGCTTGTTGATCGCCAGGCCCACCGTGCCCCAGGTGTAGGGCACGCCGTACTGATTGCCGGGGTCTACGCTGGCCAGCTTGGCCAGCAGTTCGGGGTCGAGGTTGCCGGCGTTTTGCAACGCCCCCACCGGCTGCAGTGCCTTGGCCTGGATGGCGCGCGACAGGCCGCTGGAAGCGGGAAAGACCAGGTCGTAGCCGCTGCCGCCGGTCATCAGTTTGCTCTCCAGCACATCGGTGCTGTCGAAGGTGTCGTATTTGACGCGGATGCCGGTCTCGGCCTGGAAGCGCGCAAGCGCCTGCGGCGCCACGTAGTCGGCCCAGTTGTACAGATTGAGCTGTTTCGGCTCCGCCATCAGGGGCGTGGCGACGGCCAGGAGCAGCAGGGTTGCAGCAAGACGCATGGTTCTATCCTCGGGCAGACTTGGTTGGCCGTGCCTCTCTGTTGGAGGCTGGGATGTCTGCATCCTGCGCCCGGCGTTGCTTCGGATAAATACGAAGTGTTCTACTCCAACATTGACAGCTATCAATGTATGGAGCCCGCATGCTCAGCCAACTGCGCGACCTCGACCTGCAACTGCTGCGGCTGTTCGTCACCGTGGTGGAGAGCGGCGGCTTCAGTGCCGCGCAGGGTGAACTGGGCATCGGCCAGTCGACCATCAGCACGCAGATGGCCAAGCTGGAAACACGCCTGGGCTTTCGCCTGTGCGAACGCGGCAAGGCCGGCTTTCGCCTGACGCCCAAGGGCGAGCAGGTGCTGGCCGCCACGCGCAAGCTGTTTGCCGCCATCGAGACCTTCAAGGGCGAGGCCCAGGGCATGGCCGACAAGCTACTCGGCGAACTGCGCATCGGCCTGTCCGAAGCATTGTCGGACGAGGTGCTGCAGCGCATCGGCGAGGCCATCGGGCGTTTTCGCCAGCGCAACCAGGCGGTACAGATCGAGCTGGTCAGCGCCATGCCCGCCGAGCTGGAACGGCGCCTGCTGCAGGACCAGCTACAACTGGCCATCGGCTATTTTTCCGGCAGCCAGACGGCGCTGGACTACCAGCCGCTGTTCGACGAGCGCCAGCGCCTGTACTGCGGCCGCCAGCATCCGCTGTTCGACCGGGAGACGCCGAGCGCCGCTGACCTGCAGGCCTGCGACCGCGTGGTGCATCCCTATCGCTTCATCGCAGCCGACGAACCCTGGCAAGGCGGCAGCAGCAGCGCGCGCTGCGAACAGGTCGAAGGTAGCCTGGCGTTCATCCTCTCCGGTGCTCACCTGGGCTATCTGCCCGAGCACATCGCCCAGCCCTGGGTAGAGCGTGGCGGCTTGCGCGCGCTGCCCGGCAAGTGGGATTTCACCGTGCAGTTTCGTCTGGCCAGCCATCGTGGCCATCCCGCCAGCGAGGCGCAGAAGGCCTTCGCCGACGATCTGCTGGACGCGTTAGGCGAGTGATGAGACGCGTGCCCTGCACCTGCTGAAACATCCGGGGTCTATAGTGGTTGTTCCTTCCTCACCACACCCTCTGGAGTACACATGAGCAAGACCTACAACGTCGCCGTGCTGGTCGGTAGCCTGCGCAAAGCCTCCATCAATCGCAAACTGGCGCTGGCGCTGGCCGATCTGGCGCCGGCCTCGCTGAATCTGGAAATCCTCGAGATCGGCGACCTGCCGCTGTACAACGAAGACGCCGACGGTGATACCGCTCCGGCCTCCTACGCGCCGTTTCGCAGCAAGCTCAAGGCGGCCGACGCGGTGCTGTTCATCACCCCCGAATACAACCGCTCGATCCCGGCGCCGATGAAGAACGCCATCGATGTCGGCTCACGCCCTTATGGCCAGAGCGGCTTCAGCGGTAAACCAGGCGCCGTGCTCAGTGCCTCGCCGGGCGCCGTTGGTGGCTTTGGTGCCAACCATCACCTGCGCCAGTGCCTGGTGTTCCTCGACGTGCATGTGCTGCAGCAGCCGGAGGCTTATCTCGGTGGCGCCGGCAACTTCTTCGACGAGAACGGCGTACTCAGCGACGGCATCAAGCCGTTCCTGCAGAAATTCATCGACGCCTATGCCGCCTGGGTAGCCAAGCAGGCCTGATACCTCGCGCCGTCCACTGGGCGGCGCTCCACTATGCCGATATGCCCTCATCTGCGGCCTGAATGACACTGGCAGCTAGACCGACCGGTCTACATAATCCAGGCCATGACCAAGACTACTCGCGACAAACTGATCGACGCCATGATCGATGCCCTGCAACGCAAGGGTCTGCATGGCGTTGGTTTGAACGAATTGCTGGCCGCCGCCGATGCGCCCAAGGGCAGCCTTTATCACCACTTCCCGAACGGCAAGACCGAACTGGCCGTGGCCGCCATCGAGCGTGTCGGCCAGCGCGCCGAGCAGGCGTTCGCTGCGCTCTTCGAGCTCCAGTCCGATCCACTCGATGCGCTGACTATCTGGCTACAGGGCGCGCTTGGCCAGTTGCAGGAAAGCGCCTTCGAGCGCGGCTGCCCGCTGGCCACCGTGGCCCTGGAAAGCGGTCCGCAAGATCATGAAATTCGTGCAGCCCTGGCCAATGCCTTCGCCGCCATTCGCCAGGCACTGCAGCAGCAGTTGCAACGTCATGGTTACCCACAGCCAGAAGGGCTCGCGGCCCTATTCGTCGCGCTCTACGAAGGCGGTCTGCTGCAAGCGCGTGTCGCCGGCAGCAGCGAGCCGCTGAAACAGGCCGTCGCCACCCTGCTCCACCTGACCCGCCAGCACCGCACGGAGTCCCCGCCAGCATGAACACAACCATTCGCCGCGAACACCTGCCCCTGCTCGCACTCGACGACTACCAACTGGCCGCCACGCGCTATCACGCCGAGCGACCGCAGGCACAGTTGCTGATCGCTGGCGCCACCGGGGTGCCGCAAGGTTTCTATCGCCGTTTTGCCGAACACGCCGCCAGCCGTGGTTTCAACACCATGACCCTGGACTACCGCGGCATCGGCCAGTCCAAGCCAGACAGCCTGCGTGGTTTCGAGATGGAGTATCTGGACTGGGCCCATCTCGACCTGGCCGCCGCGGTGGATCAACACCGGCACGCCGAGCGCCCGCTGTTCATGATCGGTCATTCGTTCGGCGGTCACGCCTTTGGCCTGCTGCCCAACCATGATCAGGTCGCCGGCTTCTACACCTTCGGTACCGGCGCCGGTTGGCACGGCTGGATGCCCAGGGCCGAGCAGGTGCGCGTGCTGGCCATGTGGCGCCTGATAGGCCCGCTGATGACGCGCTACAAGGGCTACCTGGCCTGGAGCAAACTGGGCATGGGCGAGGATCTGCCGCTGGGCGTGTACCGTCAGTGGAAACGCTGGTGCCGCTTCCCGCGCTATTTCTTCGACGATCCGCAGATGCCGGGGCTGGCCGAGCGCTTCGCTCAGGTGAAGACACCGATGGTGGCGCTCAACAGCCTGGACGATCTTTGGGCACCGCCGGCATCACGCGATGCCTTCATGGCCGCCTATGTGAATGCGCCCTACCAGGCGCGCACGCTCGACTCGCAGGCTGAGGGCCTGGGCGCTATCGGTCATATGGGTTATTTCCGCCCTGCGGCGCAGCGTCTGTGGGACGAGACGCTGGATTGGTTCGAGCAATTGCGCGTCGAACAACGAGCAGCTTGAGCAGGCCGCTGAAAATCTCTGGGCCAGAAAAAAGAAAACCCCGCGATTGCGGGGCCTTGCAGACTGTTGTCCTGACATCCTTGATCTGCTCACCATCCTGGCGGCTGTCCAGCGTGTCCCTGTTCGTCTAGGCGCTTCCTGCGCTGAATCCATGTGCAGCAGAGTACGCTCGTACCTGATCGACCGACAGTGGCGAAAATCGTGACATCGTGTAAGCCATGGCTTACACGAGTTCTCCCTCTGTCAGCCGTCTGACTTTGCCCAGTCCATTCCAGGTTGGGAGAAAGCATTTGGCCATGTTTTTTGTGACGTACGTCTTGCTAGACTGCATCTTGTCCTACAAAAACAACAGACTCCGACAACGGCGGTCACTGGGGCTAGAGTATGCGCGCAGTCACCTTGCTTCTTGGTTGCATGGCAACCTGCATCAGCAGCTTCTCCCTGGCCAATGGCCAGACCCAACTGGGCGACGCCAAACAGGCCATCGATCAGGCGTTCTGGCAGGATCTTTACGGTAATGGCGGCACCACGCTCTATTGCGGCCAGACCTTCGCCCGCGAAAGCGGCACCCTCACTGCCAGCCCGATCTACAGCAGCAAGCAGCTCAAGAGCGCGATGCGCTGCGTCACCGACCGCCAATGCACCATCATGAACCCGCGCTATCCGTACATCGTCGCCGACCTGCACAACTACTACCCGGCGCTGAGCCGCGTGGAGCTGGCACGACGCAATGCCCAGTTCGCCGAACTGGCCGATGACGTGCCGAGCAAGTTCGCCGATATCGGCTGCGACCTGAAAACCAGCTTCCAGCTGGTGGAGCCACGTGACGAAGCCAAGGGCAATATCGCCCGGGCGATCTTCTACATGCACATCGAATACGGGTTGCCCATCGTCGGCCTGGTGCCGATGTACAAGGCCTGGCACCGCATGGACCAGCCGGATGCCGAAGAAAAGGCACGCAACGACAAGATTGAGGTGCTGCAGGGCACGCGCAATCGCTTTATCGACGATCCTGCGCTAGTGGATCAGCTGATCAGCGACTGACCCCGAGCACAGTGGCAGGGGCTTTAACTGCGACGAAACCACTGCGCATCGCCGGCAAGCCGGCTCCTACGGTTTGTGGAAAGCCTACGCTCTGCGTTTGTGCAGCGAGCGCAGTTTGTAGCGGTCACCGGGATGGATCAGCCGTGCATAGCTGATCAGGTGATCGTCCGACCAGGTGCGGCGGATCACGCTCAGGCAGGGCATGGCCGGGTCAATCTGCAGCAGCTCGGCCGTGCGCGCATCCACCAGCACCGCTTCAACCACATGCTCGACATCCGAGATCGGACAGCTGGCGACCAGCACCTCGTTGGGGGTGACCTGGGTGAAGTCGCTCTGCAGGTAATGCGGCACCCAGCGCGGGTTGACGAAGCGGTCCTCGAGCTGGATCGGCAGACCGTCCTGCAGGTGCACGAGGATGCTGTGAAACACCTCGCCGCCCAGGCGCAGCCCCAGACGCAGGGCCACTTCGTCATCGGCGGCGATGGCCTCGCAGCGCACCACTTCGTTGCTGTAGGCATGGCCGCGGCCGCGCACTTCGCTGGCAATGTTCATCACCTCGTGCAGCGGCGACTCGGCCTTGCGGTCGGTGACGAAGGTGCCGAGCCCGGCCTGACGCACCAGATAACCCTTCTGCACCAGATTCTGGATCGCCTTGTTGGCGGTCATGCGGCTGACGGCGAAGTCGCGCGCCAGCTGTTCCTCGGGCGGGATCTGGTGATTGACCGGATAGGCGCCGCCGTGAATGCGCTCGAGGAGGAAATCCTCGATGGCCTTGTAGCGCGGGGTGGGACTGGTCACGGCTGCTCCTTGGATATGCCCGGTGCGCGGATGATACATCAGCCATACGAGTGATCTCGTAGGAGCCCCGCCTCGGGGCGAAAGCGGTCGCGGCCACTGCGCAAGACCTGCGGCGCAACCACCATTCGCCGCGGGGCGCGGCTCCTACACAAAGACCGTAGCCCGGATGAAATCCGGGAGCCCAAAGATCGAGCTCCGGATCGTATCCGCGCAACGCGATCACCCCACCGAAGGCAGCATGCCGGCCGGCAGCAGCGGCGTCAGCACGCGCTCGGCGAGCAGAGCATCGGCGGCGGCGATGTCCGGGGCGAAGAAGCGGTCCTCGACGTAATACGGCACCTTGGCGCGCAGCGCCTGACGCGCCTGTTCCAGCGCCGGCGTGCTCTTCAGCTCTTCACGGAAGTCCAAGCCCTGGCAGGCGCCGAGCCATTCCACGGCCAGCACGCCACGGGTGTTGGCGGCCATGTCCCACAAGCGTTTGCCGGCAGCCGGGGCCATGGAAACGTGGTCTTCCTGGTTGGCCGACGTCGGCAGACTGTCGACGCTGTGCGGGTGAGACAGTGCCTTGTTCTCGCTGGCCAGGGCCGCAGCGGTGACCTGGGCGATCATGAAGCCGGAGTTGACCCCGCCGTTGGCCACCAGGAACGGCGGCAGTTGCGACATGTGCTTGTCCATCATCAGCGAGACGCGGCGCTCGGACAGCGAGCCGATCTCGGCGATGGCCAGGGCGATATTGTCGGCGGCCATGGCCACGGGTTCTGCGTGGAAGTTGCCACCGGAAATCACCTCGCCTTCGGCGGCGAACACCAGCGGGTTGTCGGATACCGCGTTGGCCTCGACGCCGAGCACCTCGGCGGCCTGACGCAGCTGGGTCAGGCAGGCGCCCATGACCTGCGGCTGGCAACGCAGCGAGTACGGGTCCTGCACCTTGTCGCAGGCGGCGTGGGAGCGGCCAATCTCGCTGCTGTCGCCAAGCAGGTGACGGAAGGCAGCCGCCGCGTCGATCTGCCCGCGCTGACCGCGAGCGGCATGGATGCGCGCATCGAAGGGCGAGCGCGAACCGAGCAGCGCCTCGACGCTCAGCGCGCCGCAAACGCTGGCGGCAGCGTACAGGTCCTCGGCCTCGAACAGCCCGCGCAGGGCGTAGGCGGTAGACACCTGGGTGCCGTTGAGCAAGGCCAGGCCCTCCTTGGCGGCCAGGGTCATCGGCTCCAGGCCGGCGATGGCCAGCGCCTCGGTGGCCGGCAGCCATTCACCCTTGTATCGCGCCTGGCTTTCGCCGAGCAGCACCAGCGACATATGCGCCAGCGGCGCCAGGTCACCGGAAGCGCCGACCGAGCCTTTCAGCGGAATGTGCGGGTAGACCTCGGCGTTGACCAGGGCGATCAGCGCGTCGATCACCTGGCGGCGGATGCCGGAGAAACCGCGCGCCAGGCTGTTGATCTTCAGCAGCATGATCAGGCGCACCATGGCGTCATCCAGCGGCTGACCGATGCCGGCGGCGTGGGACAGCACCAGCGAACGCTGCAGCTTTTCCAGGTCGTCGTTGGCGATGCGGGTCGAGGCCAGCAGGCCGAAACCGGTGTTGATGCCGTAGGCGGTGCGGCCCTCGGCGATGATCTGGTTGACGCAGGCGACACTGGCGTCGATGGCCTCGTGGGCGCTGGCGTCCAGGGTCAGGTGCACGGGCGCCTGGTAGGCGGCGCGCAGGTCGGCCAGGGTCAGTTGGCCGGGTTTCAGGTTAAGCGTATTCATGGAATCTCTTTCCTCAGCCGATCATCGGCAGGTTCAAACCCTGCTCGCGGGCACAATCGATGGCGATCTGGTAACCGGCATCAGCGTGACGCATCACGCCGGTGCCCGGGTCGTTGGTCAGCACGCGGGCAATGCGCGCGGCAGCTTCGTCGGTGCCATCGCAGACGATGACCATACCCGAATGCTGGGAGAAGCCCATGCCGACGCCGCCGCCGTGGTGCAGCGACACCCAGGTGGCGCCGCTGGCGGTGTTGAGCAGGGCGTTGAGCAGCGGCCAGTCGGACACGGCATCGGAGCCGTCCTGCATCGCTTCGGTCTCGCGGTTGGGGCTGGACACCGAGCCGCTGTCCAGGTGGTCGCGGCCGATGACTATGGGCGCACTCAGCTCACCCGAACGCACCATCTCGTTGAAGGCCAGGCCGAGCTTGGCGCGCAGACCCAGGCCGACCCAGCAGATACGCGCCGGCAGGCCCTGGAAGCTGATGCGCTCGCGGGCCATGTCCAGCCAGCGGTGCAGGTGGGCGTCATCCGGGATCAGTTCCTTGACCTTGGCGTCGGTCTTGTAGATGTCCTCGGGGTTGCCGGACAGCGCCGCCCAGCGGAACGGGCCGATGCCTCGGCAGAACAGCGGGCGGATGTAGGCCGGGACGAAACCGGGGAAGTCGAAGGCGTTGATCACGCCCTCTTCCTTGGCCATCTGGCGGATATTGTTGCCGTAGTCGAAGGTCGGCACGCCCATCTTCTGGAAGTCGAGCATGGCCTGCACGTGCACGGCCATGGACTGCTTGGCGGCCTTGACCACGCCAGCCGGATCGGTGGCTGCACGATCCTTGTACTCGGCCCAGCTCCAGCCGATCGGCAGGTAGCCGTTGAGTGGATCGTGGGCGCTGGTCTGGTCGGTGACCATGTCCGGGCGCACGCCACGGCGTACCAGCTCCGGCAGTATCTCGGCGGCGTTGCCCAACAGGGCGATGGAGATGGCCTTGCCTTCAGCGGTGTACTTGGCGATGCGCGCCAGGGCGTCGTCGAGATCGGTGGCCTGCTCGTCGACATAACGGCTGCGCAGGCGAAAATCGATGCTGGTCTGCTGGCATTCGATGTTCAGCGAGCAGGCGCCGGCCAGGGTGGCGGCCAGCGGCTGGGCGCCGCCCATGCCGCCCAGGCCTGCGGTCAGCACCCAGCGACCTCTGAGGTTGCCGGCGTAGTGCTGACGACCGGCTTCGACGAAGGTTTCATAGGTGCCCTGGACGATGCCCTGGCTGCCGATGTAGATCCAGCTGCCGGCGGTCATCTG
>JAESFJ010000199.1_pt1 | contig 45204 bp, 53 predicted proteins | sample 9266161 | NCBI WGS metagenome assembly JAESFJ01 (sample SAMN14506165, study PRJNA617096) | algae metagenome | isolation source: Calothrix sp. FI2-JRJ7 and co-occurring heterotrophs from granitic desert soil | place: USA: Red Pass Lake area, Fort Irwin, California | collected 2000-06-01
CTTGCCGCTACCCACATAGCTTTGCTCCCCATGGTCAGCCTGTGGGTTCAGCTGTGAGATTGTGCCGGGCGGGGTTTGTTGCTGTGCTGGGATGGTAGTGTCTTGGCTGGACATGGCTTGCTCCAATGCATGAACAGGACCAACCATCCGTGCCGACTGGAGTTCCAAGTAGCGCGTTGCAGTCTTTGCCCATGACGATCTACACCCCAATAATGTCCTCGCCATCGAGAACCCTGACGGCACATTGACCCTGAGCGGGCTTATTGACTTCGGTAATGCGCGGGCAGCCGATCCCGTATTCGACCTAGCCAAGTGCCTGTTTTGCTCCGAAGACGATGCGCCGGGTAGCAACCCGCATATTCTGGAGGGCTACGGTCCTATTGATCATCCCTCTCCGGAACTCGCCATTGAGTACTACACCATGCTGCACCGCATCACGATGTGGTGGTGGTTGCGAAAAATTGGCTTTATAGCCTCGCCAGAAACATCCAGCGGGCTGATGGATGAACTGAAAAAATCCGCCGCAGCTTGAGCCAAACAACTATTGAACCCGAGAGAGCACCTTGCCTGCATACAAGTTCACCCTGCACTCTGGTCAGGTATTCACTGCGGAAGACAAGCGCGACTTGCAGGCGCTATCTGCCGAGCTTTGTTCAGCGGGCTTTGTTGTGGTCCAAAGGCTTGCCTCTGGTTACTCTTCCGAAGCCAAACCCATCTCGGTGTTCGAGCGTGCGGTCGCTAATATAGAGCCTGTTTAGGTACTCTGCCCCATCAGCTGGTTCACGGTACCGGCTGGATCATTCCATCTCTGGCACGTCGCCGTGCTGGAATATCACCATGGGCTCGCCGAACTCACCGTTGATCAAGTCGGCTGAACGCGACCATGTGATCACCCCGGCATAGGTGCCAAGCGCAGCCATGCGGCGGGCGTCCATGTTAGCCTTTTGCTCTGACTGCACTTCACGCGGCTCGAACGAGGGTTGCAGTTCGCCTTCTTCATCTCGAACGAAGGCCATCAGCACGACGAGGTTTGTTGGCTTGGTGACAGGCAGTTGCCCCGTGCTTCGCGACGGCATGCGCATTTTAGGCTGCCCAATGGGGAGCGGGGGCTCGGGGCGGCGTCATTGCCATTTCGCGAACAGCAAGCGACCCACCGAACAGATCGGCGAGCCTCAATAGCTTGCTCGTCAACTTGGGAGTGCCAAGCGCGAGCTCGTCGAGGTCGCCGATGGCTGCCCAGTCCGTCGCATCGGCCATCATAGTAGCAAGCTTAAAAGCCTCTGCCTCATCAAGGCCGACAATTGAACCAATCAAGGCTCCGCTTGCGAGATGAGTGACGTCCCAGTCCGTGTACCAAGCGCCACTATCATCATCAGCCACGGGCTCAATACCGATGCCGCGATAAACCAACCCAGAACAATACCTGCCGCCTTCTGCATTAACGGTGAGATATGAACCCGGCTTCCACTGGTGCATGGCGGTTACCCTCCTGAATAGAACAAAGCAGGAACATAGACGATCTCCAGAGTCAACGTCTGGCCCGAAATTTTTGGTTACTAGCCTGCGTTGATCGTGATCGTAGTGCCGCCGCCGGGTGCACCGCACTCCCGGCAAACCTGTGCCCGGCTCCAGTCGTGATCGAGCGCGGCATCGCCAGTAGCAAGCGCTGCTTCCAAGTTCACGACATGCTTGTGCGTGGCTGGAAAAGCGCTGCGACGCGAGATGACCTGATACCCAGCTTCGAGGTGCTGCCGAACGGTCAAGATCGCAGCCGTAGGCTTTGGTGGGAAGTCTGGTACGCGCACCATTAGTTCACCTCGGTCTTGCTTTCGGCAATGGCCTCATCGATCATCTGCTCGATCTGCTCGAAGACCACGATGATCAGCACCTCGCGCTCGCCATCTGTTTCGCCGATCACTTCCGGGACCTTGAGCGTGAACTGCCGCAGGGTATGATCTCGACGCAAGGTGAACCCACATCGAAATTCTACAAAGCCAGCCTCGCTCCATAGATCGACCAGAAACGCTTCAAGGTAAGGCAAGTATCTGTCAGAGAGCTCATTGCTGAGGCGATCAACCACGGCCTGCATGGCGCACTTATCCCCGAAATCACCCTACGGTGTACCTCCGCTATCCTGATCATAGCCATAGGAGGTGATCAATGATCAGCGAAGCGAGAAAGACCACAGCGCAGTACCTTAATGGGTTGGCCGTAGCGATATTGGCTACATTCGTGGGAGCTTACTTGGCCGATGAAGCGAGTGCCTTGGCAGTAGCGTTTGCCACTTTGGCAAGCCTGCTCGTGCATCTATTTGCGGTTTGGTTGATCCGGTCAGTGTAGGGGCGTGTTCAGCCCCGATCAACCGGTCGCGTGTTCGATGCCGTGCAGATGAACGAACACCGCCCATGCCGATCAGAAACGGTTCAGGCCCCCACCAGCATAAGCTCCTCCCATCAGCACCGGCACTCGCCGGGCATCACGAGGAGAAACATTATGAAGTCCTTCATCCGTACTGCCGCCTTTGCCGCTATTAGCCTTGTTGCCGTCAGCAGCTCTTTTGCAATCAGCAATCTTCCGGAGTGTTATGACAAGGTCATTGCAGCCTGCAACAAGGGTAGTCACCCGTCTAGCTGCGCTGAGTCTGGTATGAACCAGTGCGACAAGGAATTCCCAAAAGGATTAATCTACAAGCCCGGTTTTGGTTTGAGCGCTGCAACTGAGCAGGCTCGCCCAACCACCATTCTTGTGACGCCACGCTGAACGATCTAACGGCATCAAAGTTTGCTGCTCGCCACAAGACTTACATGTGTCGTTATCTGGCCGCGACGTAGTACCGATCAGCGTAGACAAAGGCCCACGTTCTCACCAAGAGTTCGGGGCCTTTTGCTTCTGAAAAGCGACCAACTCAGTCGGGCGCAAAAATGGGAATGTGCCGCTAAATTTTCGCTTTGCGGCCTAAGCCACTTTCCTTGGCGAGGGCTGATCTGCGTATGGAGTAGCTTGGGGTGACCACTGGGTAGCTCTGCGGCAGACCCCAGCGCTCCCGGTATTGGTCAGGCGTCATATGGTGGGCGTTGGCAAGGTGCCGCCTGATGGAAACAAAGCCTTTGCCGCACTCTAGGCACAAGATGTGTTCGTCAGTAACCGACTTCTTGACTGGGACTGCCGGTCTAAGAGGCTCATTGGCGGCCTCTGGTAGCGGTGACGCCGATAGACCTTGAAGTGCGGTGTGTGTCGAGATGATCAATTTTGGCAGGTCGGTCGCCGCAATGGAGTTGTTGCCCACAAACGCCGCAACAATGTCTTTGACTTGGTACAGCAGATAAGTGTTCGGCGGCATCGCTTCTGTCATTGTCTACCTCGTTGCGGGCGGACATGAACATGAATTTTCGCAAACCGTCTAGTCAAAGCTGACCGCCTATCGAGACAAACCTGAAATCAACGCGGTTGGGTTTGTTCAGCGGTACCCGCTGTTTAGTAAGCGAGCGCGTTCAGGTTGTAGGTTCTCCCAGAGGCCAACTGGCATTGCAACGTCGGTCGTTCAATCGAATGTGGGAGTGGTCTCTTCTGTGGCGGCAATGACCACAAGTATCGCGGTTTCAGTGTTCATGACCGGGTACGAGTGTATAAAAATGATCTCGTCATTAGCCGTTACGCCACGCCACCCTGAACCATACGAAGTTAGTCCCCCAATGATGCTATAGTTGGCTATGATCTGTTCTGCGAACGCGTATGGCGTTGTGCCAGCTGCATTGAAGTAGTCAGGATCTAACGTTATCGCCGAGGCAACATCATTGACGAAGGCCACGGCATGGTATGGCAACCCTAGCTTCTGGCCAAAATCGACCCGAACCATCAGGCTGATCTTGCTGATGTTGTCCACGATGAAATCGGATCGAACAATAGGGCACGTGGTGACCCCATCTGGCCGGTTGTCGTCGTAAGGGTACTCTGCCGAAGTTAAGCAGCGGAAGCCATTGATCGCCAAGGCTGCCTCGACCTCAGCCCGGCTTTGTCCAATATAGATTCCGCGAAACCGTGTTCCCTCAAAACTAGTGTCCACCGGCGCAAACAGTGGTGCGGCAGTTGCGGGCACACTGACAAAGCTAGCCACGAGGAAAATCGAAGCCACCAACTTAATGACCAGCATCTTTGAGGCAACGACCTGATTTTCCAGACTACGAAAGGCTAGCGACACCATTAGGGGCTTACAGGCGCAGACAGTCATGTACGAACTCCTGTTGTAGTTTGGCGGTCCGTCAGCAGGCTGGCCTTCATCGCTGCGAACTCCGCTTCGTTGAGTGCCCCTGAGGCACGTAGTCTGCCAAGCCGTTCGAGCTGATCGACCAAATTGCTTTCAGCCGATGGCGAGCCGTTTCCAGCCGGAGCAAAGGGGTTTGTTGTTGCCCCATCACCCGTGATTGCCGCTGGCGCTGACCCTTGCGCGAACGGGCTAGGCGAAGCGCTGTTAGGCGTTGCCGTTTTAAGGGTGGCGATCACCCCTAGCACCGCAAGCACGCTTAAGCCCCAGCCCCAAACCTGCAAATCGGTAAAGGGTGAGTTCGACCCGGTCGTAATGGCAAGCACCGCCGCCAAACCAAAGCCGACGACGGCGGCAATCGGGTAGTGCAGCGTAAACGATGCACCCACCACCACAATGAGGGCTGACAGCACGCCAGTGCCGCCCGCGCTCGACGCCGCTTCGCTCGCAAACGGGTGGCTCAACAGCGAAAAGGACTGAAGCCCCATTATCGCTGCAAGGGCCAAGCCCATGATCATCAATGCCAGTCTCATGGTACCTCGGTGTCAGGATTGGGCGCTGGGCAAGATCTTGGCTTTGAGCGCGGCAAACTCGCTCTCGGTGATCACATCGGCTGAGCGCAGATTGACCAAACGTTCGAGCTGCTCGATGCGCGCACCTTCGTCCATGGGTAGACGAGGGGTCAGGCTGGCTGGCGCGGCAGTCTGCTTTGGCGGCGTGTATTGCTGCCAGTGTCCATCGAATATGGGGCCAGCCAACGCCCGCGCCGTTGCCATGGCCGGGCCGGTGCGCAGCGCTGTGCCGGGAGCATCCGCGTCGTCTAGCGACTCATAGGTGTTCGGTCCGGGTGTGGAGGGCAGGCACACCAAGTACAAGAAGAACAGGCTACCTAGCGGTATGACGTTCACCAAGTACCAAGCACCGCTGCGGTCGGTGTCGTGCAGGCGGCGAACCGAAATTGCGATGAATGGGACAAGGTGCGTTGCACCAACAACAAGGTTGAGCATCCGGTCTGATAGGCCGATGCGGAGTCCGAACACTGCATCAAGAACTGCCGTCACCAGCATCAACAGGGTGAACACCGCGGTGAACTGCCAGAACTGAGCGCGGGTCGCGCGGCCCTTGAAGTCGATGTAGCGCCGCATGCCGTCAAAATACGCGTTCACGATGTTTTTTCCCTAAGCGCCTCAGCAGCGAGCACCGACCAATATGGGATTGACAGTCCGTCGATTGTCAAGCCGCTGAAGTGCCTTGTTGCGCATATGGACGTGCGCAAAACCATTGGCTGGAATCTTCGGGTACTCAGGGTCGGCAAAGGGCTTTCGCAAGAGCAGCTAGCCTTGGCAGCCGCAATTGACCGGTCGTACGTCGGTCGGGTTGAGCGTGGCTCAGAAAACGTTACTGTTTCAACGCTTGAGGCTCTCGCCACAGTGCTCGGCGTGCACGTATCGCGGCTGTTCGATCCAGTTGCCGAGGAGGCACCTAAACCCGCAACGCTGCCATCTGGTCGCAAATCGAAGGGCTGATTAGGATCAGCCATATCAATAGTCGGAGCTCAGCATGATCGCTAGCACCCGGCTCGTTTGTGCCGGGTCGGCCGGGTCAGGGCTGAGTGCTTCCAATTGGACGTCGTAGTAGTCGATTTTCCAGATGACGCTGTGGTGGTCCACTTGCACGACAGCGCAGTCATGCTCGCCATACGGGTCGTTGTCCGCAGTGAAATCTTCAAACGCACGCACTGCCGTCAGCACCGCCGCTTGATCTTCAGCGTCAAGCGCTGAAACCCCTGCTGTAATCATCGTTCTTCCGCCAGCGCCGGTAGCCCGCAGAGTGTCGTTCAGCAGCCTGATCCGCGCCGCAGTATTTTGTTCGATTGTCGTCATGAGGGGTGTCCCAAATGAAGCGCGGATCAGCCCACGGCCAACCCGCTCATGCTTGTTCAGGCCGTCGCCTTGCGGGACGGGTGCAATAACGCGAGCTCGGTGAGGGGCCGGACAACCGAAGGGAGGCCTTCGACGTCTCGCCAGCGCAGTGAAATGAGGTGCCCGTTAACCGCTAAAACCACCGCAGGCCACCAACCCTCGTCAACGGTTTCGGTCGCCAGCACGACACTGCCGGGTTTGAGGCTGGACCAATCGGCTGGCGTTGTCAGCGGCGGGGCTTTACCGCTCGCGCCGGGGTTTGCCGCAGGGAGCTGGTCACCGCCGCCCTCGGCCTCGCTGGTAGCGTCGTCTGTTGCCTTCACCAGCCGCAAGGGTCGCTTGACCTGATCCGCTAATGGAACCTGCGCAATGAGCTGGTCGTAAAGCTCGGCCTTGACGAATGGGACGAATGCCTTTCCCGAGCCGAATATCTTGCCAGCGGGCAGGCGCATGGCGAGGTCGCGCTGCTCGTCGGTCGTCACTGGCAGGGCCATAAAGCCCATAGCGGCGGCGGCGGCACGGGCTTGCAGCATCTGGTCGGCAGTGAAGCTTGATGCATGCGCTTTGGCTGCATCGTCCCGACCCAACACGACAATCGCGGGGCCAATGGCAGGTTCAAGGTCAAGGGCAGGCTGGGCGTTTGATTGAGGCAACTTCTACTCTCCATAAAGTAGAAGGCCCGGTGTGACCCGAGCCTTCGACGAGGCGGCATGAACAGCCGCGATAACAATATATTATTATATTTCAGTGGTTTAGTCTACTCACCCGAAGTTTTTGTAGTTTTGCTGATCGCCAGTTCCCGAAGTTTTGCCCAGTCCAGCATGTACCCGCTTGGTCGGTCGTTGCCCGCCACAAGACCCGGAATTTGCGCCTGCTGGGTACGTGCGACATCTCGCCCCCGAAGGACTCCCACGCTTTGCAGGTAAGTCAGAACAGCGTTCTCGGCACACCCTGCGGGAAGCAGTTTTCCAAGGTTAACTACAGGCACGAAAATCACTTCGCCAGCGCGGTTGAAACGGACTGCAATAATTGAGCCGTCCGCATTGCCCAGCCTCTTTCCTTTCTCGTGTCGAGGGCATCGGGCCGTGTCTTCTCCAAGCGACACCATGGTAGCGACAGCGTGGGAAAACTGTCCGTCACGCTCCCCGCGTACCAGTGCAGACTGGTTAAACAATTGGTTCACCGCGTTGAACAAGAGATCCAAGCTGAAAGGAGCGACCTTGTACTCAACGGCAAGCCGACCAGCGGCGAGGACCATCGCGAAGCTTTCGAGGTACCGGCTCTGTTGGCCTGATGAACGTAGTCTCAGCTGAGCGACAAACTCGTCCCGATATACAAGCAACTTGGCTTCCAGCCCCGGTTCGGCAATCAGACCTTCAACGAAGGCTGGCAATGCTAACCCGTAGTTTGCACTAATTGCATTTTCCACCTTCCTGACCAGATCAGCGCCACTCAGCGCATTCTTATGTTTTCCGACTGGCAGGCTTGGGAAGGCTCCGCCATCTGCCGTGCTGGGAACCAAAAGATCAACATACCGAATTTGAGCGCCGGTCTCCCGCTTCTCATCGCCCATCATGCTGTCCAAGGTGTTCTCGCTTGAGGTCAGAACAGAGATGAACCACGTTGCATGCTCAAACCCGAGCGAGCGTTGACCTGCGGTGCTCCGCTTCTTTCCCCGGCCTTCGCGAGTTTGATAAGCCAAGTTGTGAATCAGCGATGCGGCTTGCTTCGGCGATCCAAGCGCAGCACCAAATTCATCGACGCAAAGGACAAGATCATTGAGCTCAAAGGAGGTCTGTTCAAGAGCGGCGGGGCTGAGGCTTGCAGAAACCATTTCTTTGTTGGTCGGTGCTGCCATCGTAGATATCGCGGCCTTAAGAATTGTGGTCTTGCCTCCTCCAGACTCACCAGCCAGATTAAACAGTAGGCCGGTGCCACTTGGATAGAAACGCAGCGTTGGACCTGCAAAGGCAAGGGCCAAGCCGAAGATCAGGTAAGGGGAACTCTGGCACGGCTTCTTTAGGCCCTTACGCCAAGGTTTTAAGGAGCCCTTCACAGCCAGTCCCGATGGTCGAGACGTCAGGCGGCTGCGGTGAATAACATTCTGATCGCCAAGTGTTCGCTCGCGGAACACGAATGTAAGTTTGTCGGCGTTGATGAACCAGCCGGTGCGTTCAGTCAGTGTACCGATGTCCGCGGTTTTCCGACCATGTCTGATAGCTTCATCGATAATGGCAAGTGCCTGTGCCCCGTCGGTAGGCAAAGCCGCCATATGGTTCACCAACACCGAGCGCAGGTCAGTTCGTTTGTATAGGAGCTCCAGCGGTGCAAGAACGTCATGCCATGTGCCAGCAGAGTCAGCTGCACTCCAGTGCATCAACGCTTCGCCAGTCGTATCGGTATGGTAGTTTCGCTGCCAGACAATAACTGGGTCAGGATCGCTCGCCTTGGTGGGCATGACATCCTCCTTAACTGCTTAGTGCTTAGTGTTAATTGGCATCGCATAGGGTGGGCGGTGCCTGCGTTGCAGTTGTCACCCCCACCTCAGCAATCGCCCATTCCTTGGTATCTAGAAGGCCCCCGCTGCCCCCTGATCTAGCCGCAATGGCATCATGGCGCTTTCCTCTTTGAGGCTGTTGCCAACTCAGCCCGACCCGGCTGACCCAGAATTCTGAGGGAAATACCTGTGCTGCTAAGCAGATCAGTGGGCTTATACCGGGCCATTATGCGGAGCCACTTGGCCCTATGCCGCTTGTGGCGGGTGCTGCGATTCCAACCTGTTGAGCCGTCCTTTCTCTGAATTTGGATCCGAACGTCAGGACGAGCCTTAGTCATGTAAGCCGTTGCACCATGCAGATCGTACACAGCTTGAATTTTGACGGGCCGCTTGCGGACCGTGACCCTTGGATTAGGCCGCATCTGGAATGCCGCCTTAGCCTGTTCCTTCGTTACTCCCCAGAGCACGAAGTGAAAGTGCGGCTCGAAGAAGTACCGCGGCTCTCCCACAGCGGGGCGTTCAAGAGCACGGCAGAGCTGAAGTTCGACAATGCAGAAGCCGAAAACGTCCGGGTTTAACTTCCGGAGCTTGGTGACTGTCCGCCTCCATTTGTCCAACACCGCAGACGGAGAAAACTGGTCAATATTGCGCGGCCACAAGCGGAGCTTGGGGTCGCCAACTGTGCCAAACCATGGACCGAGCTCACCCGATTCCTGCACCGGCAGCTTGTCGAGAATGATGCGCTTTGCGCGCTCCCACTCGTATGGGCACAGGGCAGAACGACGCTCGTGAGCGTCGTCGATGTTCACCTGGAGCAATCGGCCACTTGGTAAGGTAGCGAGCCCATGACCGACAAGCGCTGCTTGTCTCTGGATCATCTTGGCCGCCAGCCTTTTGTGCTGGTGCTCGGTTAGAAGGTAAGGCCCGGTCACCGCCTAGCCTCGTCACGAAGGACTTGCCATGGGGAGAAATCAAGCTTGCGGCTACTTTTGCGCTGGCGCAGGAGGTATTCGGCAACATCTAGGAGATCATCCTCGCAGTTGACCAGAAACGAGATATGGCCAACCAAAAGCCTGGACCAAGCCAAAAGCTCACGCGAAAAGTAGGCGCTGAGAAGTACTTCTTCCCCATTGTAACCCCCGCCGGTTGGGAACACTACTTTCACGCGCGCTAGGTCGTTTGTCAGGAGGTAGCGAAGCTCATCCTCTCTGTCCAAAAAGTGCAAGTTGCCAAGAAATTGCCGGGTATTGTCAGGCATGGGTGATCATCCGCATATTGCGGCTCCAAGTTCCTATAGTTGTGGGGGAGGCAGCGAGCAGACCGAACTGCTCGCTGACTAGTTACGTTGTGCGGCTACAGGTGCAGCCCATGCTCATCAGCATAGCAAGTGCAGGCTAGTACTAGGCTTTCTAGGATATCCTGTCCGGTGATGGGTGTCGTCTCTTGAACACTGTCAAGCCACCCATGGATAAATCCGGTCAGTTCTTCCGGCAAAGTCGTGATCGTTTTCAGCCTTCCATCTGCTCCACAGAGGACAAGGGCAGCGCGGTTGATGGGATACTCTGACAGGACTTCTGTCATCATGGTTTTACTCCTTGATTTTGTGCTCCCGTTGCCAAGCTTCAGGGTTTTCTAGCCATTTACGGACTTCCGAATACCGATAGGCGCTGGCTCTAGGGCCAATGCGAATGGCAGCCGGAAACAACCCAAGCTTTTGGCCTTGGTAGTAGCTAAATTTGGAAACGGGGATGCGTTTGAGGACCTCGTCGAGCCTTATGAGGGCGTCGTCGGGCGGTGAGTTGGACGATGGTTCAGGGTACAAGTGCTCCTCTCGGGTAGGGAGCCTTTCGGTATTTCCGAGAAGCTCCGCTGTGCTACGGGAGCAACTAATTGAACCAACACCGTGCCCGATGCAAAAGGCCTCTGATATTTAATACCGCTACTCTGGTAGTTCTACTTCGTACTGACTTTAGCTTGACCAGCGTTCACTAGCGCGGTGCGGACGGTAGCAAACCTAAGCGATGGATCTATAGCTTGGATAGCTATGCGGACAAATTCTGGACCAACATGAACGAAGTCCTGAGAACTTGGCTCAACTTGTTCGAGGTTCTTGTTGTATGGTAGTCCAAGGATCACTGGGGACAGGCGGCAGAGCCTATCAATGGCATCGGCGAGGTGTGGCTTGGGTCGCGGTCCTTTAGCGACTTGCTGGTAAGGTCGTTCCTGCAACAGCTCAGCCGACGGAGCAACAGCGCTGTTGCAGCGTGCGATTAGGTCATCCAGTTCTCTCTGCAGAACTGTGGTGTTGTAAGAGCCCTGATTGTACATCGAAGCGAAGTTTCGTTGATCCGCCAGCTCATAACTTGTTTTAGACGACATCGCTTTTAGGGCCGAGGAAAGCTTTATTGCAGAAGCCTTAGCAGCAACAAGCTGACGCCTGACCTGCACCCAACTTGATGTCATATGGCGAATTTTAGCTTTGAGGTATAGGTCTGCAATATTCGTGAGCCTGACTTCCATCCAGTCCAGAACGTGATTTTCATAACGGAGCAAGCTGCCTGATGAGTTAAGCAATGGTGTTAGTGCCTGTCGTGCGAGGTGGCCTGCTGCTAACGCTTTAGGTGGCGTCACTAGCGAAGGTGTATCATCCAGTTGGCTGGCCGGAGAATTTCGGACAAAGGTCGTGTCGCCCTTAACCCAGTTTGTCGTGTTCTTCCGCGTCATCAGGGACCCCAAGGTACTTGGCCCAACTTTCCATCATCTCAGCCCGCTTTTCCAGCAGATCGCCTCGACGGTAAGCTGCCTCCACCTTGTTCTCTATCGTATGGGCCAAAGCCATTTCGGCGAGTTCACGGGGGAAGCTGGTGGTTTCGGCAGCCCAATCGCGGAACGACGAACGAAAGCCATGGGTGGTTGCGTCGAGTCTCATGCGGCGGATGATCGTCAGCAGTGTCATGTTCGACAACGGTGCCTTTTGCGTGCGACCAGGAAATGCAAACTCACTGTCGCCCGATAGCAGCTTGGCTTGCTTCAGTATTTCGATGCAACGCCCGCTGAGTGGTACCCGGTGCACCCGCTTAGCTTTCATGCGCTCGGCAGGGACCGTCCATAACTTTGCTGATAGGTCGAACTCGGTCCAATTAGCCTTTAGAGCCTCACTTGTCCGTGCGGCGGTCAGGATTAGGAATTCGAAGGCAAGCTTCGCGCGTTCGTCGCTGCCGGTAGCATGCAAAGCTGTAATAAAACCCGGCACGGCGGTGTAGGGCAGGGCAGCGTGGTGCTTTTCCTTGGCCCCCTGCTTGGGCAGCCCCTTTGAAACGCCCTCAACTGGATTGTCGCCGGTGCGGTGCCCGGCGGCCTTTGCCCAAGCCAGCACAGTACCAATTCGCTGCCGCACACGCCGGGCAGTCTCCGGTTTAGTCAACCAGATTGGCCCCAATATTTTGAGGATGTCTGGCGTGGTCACCTGATCAACGGCGGTCTCTCCGATGATCGGGTAAGCATATTGTTCTATTGTGTTTATCCATTGCTGCTGATGCTTGCCGTTGCTCCAACTCGCTTTGTGCTGAAGGTGTACCTGTTCAGCGGCCTTGGCGAAAGTCAGAACTTCTTTGGTGTCCATGCGAAGCTGTTCGATGGGATCGCCGCCGTCTCTTGCAATTTTCCGGTAAGTCGCCGCTTTTTCACGGGCTTCAGCAAGGCTGACATACGAAAGTCCGCCGAGACCTATGTCACGGCGCTTGCCGCGCACCACTACTCGTAAAAGCCAGCGCTTCGCGCCTGAAGCGTCCACGACCAGATAGAGGCCATTGCCGTCGGTATATCGACCAGCTTCTTTTATCTGCCGCACCTGTATGGCCGACAGCGCCTTCTCAGGGTGCTTGCCCTTTTTCATTGCTTTGCTCGGGTATGTTCAAACCATTTTACCCCACATTCTTATTGGATGTTAATGGAAATCGGTCGTGCAACAATGGTCGTGGAGTTCTGCCAAATTAGTGCCTCTTGGGGCAGCAATGCTGGACTAAGCTACTGAAAGGCCAGCCTTTGCTATTGTACTTCGTTGCACTATAATCAACTTCATACGAGCCAATGGGGGCGGTCTCTCTCTCCGCCATTTCCGCTCAAGAGCCGCGGAAACGCTGAGAAAGCCGGAAATCAAGGACTTTGCAGACCGCCTTTGGTACAAAGGAGTGGTACAAAGTGGTCCTTCATGCAGCGCGTCCGACACCCCATCCGCGCACGGGAATCTATCTCTTCCGTAAGGTCGTTCCGGAGCGTCTGCGCCCCCTGATTGGCAAGCGCGAGGTCAAGATCTCACTGGGCACGCGCGATGCAACTGCCGCCCGTCGCCGCCATGTCGAGATCGCCGCGCAGGTTGATGCCGACTGGTCCGAACGGGAGCGTGCTTATGCCTTGGGTGAGCTGGAGCCCCTGCGCCTGACGCAGCAGCAGGTGGTTGCCTTGTCCGGCCGTCTTTATCAGGACCTGATGGACCGCTTTGGTGCCGACCCTGGCGAGCGCTCCTTCTGGGCAACCAAGCTACAGCGCATCCAGTGCGCCCTGCCGCCTGATAGCCGAACTCTTTCGGCCGGGATCGCCTGGCATCCCGTGGGACCATCGGCCATGCTGATGGTGGGAGGGCAAATTGCCCAATTGCTGGACGCCCAAAGGCTGGAAGTTGATTGGGAAAGCCGTAACCGGCTCCATGCCGCCGGTGCCCTTGCTGTTGCTCAAGCCTATCGCGAGCTCGCTAAGCGGGCAGGCGGCGACTTTAGCCCGGACCCGGAGGCCGGCCGGTTCTCAGCGCAACCCGGCTCCCCGGCAAAGACCACGCCCTTCTCGTTAACACCGTGGCGCGCGGTGCACGAAGCTTATTGCGCCGAGATGAAGCCGGCGCCGGCAACCGTTAAACGTCAGCTCGGCGTCCTCGCGACCTTTTTCGACTTTCTGGGTCACGACAATATGGCCCGGGTAAGCCGGGCCGACTGCGAACGGTGGATCGAGCACCGGCTTGGGCTGGTGTCACCGCGCACCGTTCGCGATGCCGATTTGGCGCATCCCAAAACCCTGTTCATCTGGGCCAAGCGCAAGAAGCGCGTCCAGCACCAGCCCTTTGAGGACATCAAGGTGGTTGTCCCTGACGCGCCGCAACTGCGTGATCGGGAATTCGATCAGGAGGAAGCCGAGGCCATCCTCCTGGCAAGCCTGGCGCCGCCCAGTGCGCGAATGACCGTAGACGGAGCCGGCAGCCGCCGCTGGGTCCCCTGGATCTGCTGCCATACGGGGGCCAGGGTAAACGAAGTGACCCAGGCTCGCGCCGAGGACGTCATGCAGCGCAAATCGCAGGACGGCACCCTGGTGTGGTGCATCAAGCTCACTCCTGAAGCTGGCACGGTCAAGAACGCCAAAGCCCGGTGGGTTGCTCTCCATCCCCACCTCATCGAGCAAGGCTTTCTCAGCTACGTCGCGTCACGCCAGGGCATGCACTTATTCTACGACCCAGCCCGGCGCCGCGACGGTAGCGCTGCCAATCCCCAATATAAAAAGGTCGGCGAGCGACTGGCCCACTGGGTTCGCCATGAAGTCGGCATCAAGGACACTGGGGTAGATCCCAATCATGGCTGGCGCCATCTGTTCCGATCCAATCTTCTGGCTGCCGATGTGCAGGAGCAGGTCATCAACCGCATCGATGGCCATGCGGGAAAAACCGTGGGTCAGAGCTATGGAACCGCCTGGCCGCAGGTCATGTTGGCCGCCGTCTCCCGCATCCCTGCTTATCGCCTCGGAGGACGAGTCTAATGACACCGATTAGAGGGCTGACTGCGTTGGGGCAGGTAGAGAATGAGGGTCGGCACAGGGCTGAAGTGACATCATGAGCACGAACCTCCTTTGGGCAGATGCCGTCGCTATTGAGCGGGCACTGCGACCTGCGCTCATCGAACCGAAAAGAGGCATTCCCAAGAAAAATCATGAGGATGATCCTTTGGGATTGTACAGCGCGAGCGCTCGGGAACTCTTGCTGCAGGCAGCCCGGGTAAATTATCTGCCGCGTTTTCTTCCTTGGGTCGAGCTTGACCGGGAGGTGCAGGCCATGTTCGACGGCCGCCCTTATCTGAACCCTCAAGAAGCGCTGCTCTCGAGCCTTGCAATCTGGTCAGGCACTGAGAACGTGATCAATCGGGCCAGGATCGCACTCGCGATGGGCGCCCAGTTTGGCATTGTGCGGTTTGAGGATGAGCCGACGGGTCCTCGCTGGCATCTGGTCCACCCGGGTGTCGTTTTGCTGCCGCGGTATGGCGAGACTTTTGACGTGCGGACCGATCAGCTTGTTGGTCGAGGAACCCTTGAAGCGCTAATCAGAACGGAAAGCAGGCGGCGGGAAAGGTACTCGCTTGCCCGTCGCGTTCGGATGACCGCTGAAGCCATCAAGATACTGACACGGGTTGCGCCAGAGACCACTACTCCCTCTTGCCTCGTCGCTGCAGATTACCCACCGGCTCGCAACATGGGAGAGTTCAGCGAGAATATTGCGGGTTTCGTTGATGTTATGCCGCTTTGGCGGATTGGCGAACTGATCGAGGTCACATACGGCATGCCTAAGCGCTAACCGGCTACTCAGCCAGAGGATGTAGCTCCGCCAGCACTCAAGGACTTTGTTCTATGACAAGCGAGCCGAAACTTTCCGCTGGCGAAGCACGAGGGCGTTCGCCAGCACCAACAGCTCGGCAAATGCCCATCCGGCACCCCAGCCATCCACCACCAAGACATCGTTTCAGCCCTTCGAGCCCTTCGAGCCCTTCGAGTTCGCCCGGCGACACCGGCTGTCCATGGCGATTGCTTGGTAAATAATCGGGAGGCATGGCGTGCACAGGCAGGCCTGTGAGCTAGAGGCACCGGGCCCAGGGGCGGGACGGGAAGCTGCTTACACCCTGGAGGGAGTCGCGACGATACCCTGCAGGCGAGTTCTCAAGAAACGATCGTAAACCAAGGAAAACGAGCATGAGGGCTAATATGGATAGCGTGGCGCACGGCGACTACGAAAGAAGAACCGGAAAGAATACCGCAAGCCTAGCCTTGCACCCGAAGATCGACAAAGCGCGCAAAGATGGGTGGTCGGTACGCTTTTTCCATTGGGACGTGCCCGAAGGACACATCCAGATTGACTTGGTTGAGATTGGTGAAGCGGAGTTTTTCGAGCAGTTGGATGTTTGCCCTATCTTCACCGAAAGTTGGTGCAGACTGTTCGCAAACGGTGCAAATCAGGTCACTCTGACCATCAACAACGTATAGCCTGAGGGTTCATGGACCGACATCGAACTGCGCACCATGTTTGCAGCAAGTTTTGTTATGAGCAATGAGAACGCCGGTTGACCTTGCTGAACACAGCATGTCTGAAAAGTTGGACCCTCGCGGGGCCAATCCCATACCGTGGGCTTGGATAAAAGCCCTTGAGATCCGCCTCTGTTGGGAGATGCGTTATCCGCCGCGAGCCAAAGAAGGCGCTCGTCCATTCGTAAAATCCTTTTTCTTGGGTGCTTCAAGAAGGCCTTCTCGAACTGCCTGCTTGCGAGCCTCTTTGCGGGCTCGACGGACAGCCTCGGCGGCTTCGCGGACGCGCTTTTCGGATGGCTTTTCGAAGTACGACCTCAGCTTCATCTCGCGGAAAACATCCTCGCGCTGAAGCTTCTTCTTGAGTACCCTGAGTGCCTGGTCGACATTGTTGTCACGAACTTGAACTTGCAAGCGATTTCCTCATCCGGCCGAGCTCCGGCATTCTAACGGCCTGAGCAACATTTATCGGCATTTCTCCGCCGCATCTACAATGGCGCCAGCCAAGCTGCACTCCCATAAAAGCTCGAAAGATAACCCATTCGCTTCGAGAGCTTGTCGCAAGTCGCATGCTATAGGCTTTGCTCTGATCGGCTTAAGCCGGCAAACATTGGGAAAGTCATAACCAGACCGCATGTATGCTCGCCCTAAGGCGGTACATCATGGCGAACCTCATTGTTCATCCGAAAACAGGCATTTACCAGTTCCGAAAGGTGGTGCCACCGAAGTTGCGGAGCAAGATAGGCAAACGTGAGGTCAAGAAGAGCCTCGAAACACGTGATCTTGCCGAGGCTCGACGTCGGCATGCTATACTTTCCGCGGAGTTAGAGCAGTCCTGGGCGAAGCTGAAAGCCGAGCCGGAACAATCAAGCGCTGATCCGACTGTTATCCAACTCACCGGTGAACAGGTTGTAGCCCTTTCCGGGGATATATACCGAGCGCTTCTCCGCCAGCATGGTGAGGACCCGGGTTCGGCCAAAACCTGGTAGAACAAGTTAGTACAACTGCAGCATGCTCTGCCCGAAGCTGCTCGTTTGGCGGGAACGCCCAGGCCATGGAGTGCATGGGCGTTTCAACCTGCGCAAATGGCGGCTCGGCTCTGCGGGAAGGAAGTGAACGCCTTGCTGGAGCAGCGGAAGCTTGAGGTGGATTTCTGGTCCAGAAGCAAGCTGCACCTGGCGTGCGCGAGTGCCATGGCGCAGGCTTACCGCGAACTCGCAAAACGGGCCGGGGGCGATTACAGCCCAGATCCCCAAGCCAACCGTTTTCCCCCCTATCGCCCACCGGCTGAATGGGCCAACAACTGGCGCAATCTTTACGCGATCTACGTGAACAATCAAAAGCCAGCTCCGGCCACGATCAAGCGCCAAACTGGAGTGCTGCGACGCTTCTTTGAGTTCGTGGGGCATGACGATCCCAGGCGTGTCACGAGCGAGGACGTCGCGAGTTGGATTGAACACCGCAGCGGCCTTGTCTCGGCTCGTACCGTTCGCGACGCAGACGTTGCCCATCCTCGGGTGCTGTTTAACTGGGCGCGCAAGCGCATTGGCCAAAACCCGTTTGATGGTGCCGAGCTTCCAGCCGTCAGGCAAGAAGAACTCCGTAATCGTGAGTTCACGCTCGAGGAGGCGGAGCAGGTTCTTGCGGCCACTCTCCTGCCGACCAGTTCCAGAATGAGCCCTGAAGGAGCTGCGGCCAGACGCTGAGTGCCATGGATCTGTGCCTATACCGGGGCGCGGGTCAACGAGATCACACAACTGCGTGCCGAGGATGTATTCACCCTCAAGGTTCCAAGTGGCGAGAGGGTATGGGTTATCCGGATTACGCCAGAAGCTGGCACTGTGAAGAACCGGAAGGCGCGGAACGTTTCGATCCACCCATACCTGTTAGAACAAGGGTTCCTCGAGTTCGTCAACAAGCGGGACGGCAAACATCTGTTCTATGACCCGGCGCGGCGTCGTGGGGGGTCGCCTGCCAACCCTCAGTACAAGAAGGTAGGGGAAAGATTAGCACGTTGGGTGCGCAAAGAAGTTGGTATCACCGACACCGGGATCGACCCCAACCATGCCTGGCGCCATCTTTTTCGGTCCTGGCTGATTGCCGCAAAGGTGCATGAACAGGTCATCGACCAAGTCGAAGGGCATGTACCAAAAAAGGTCAGCCGGACCTACGGAAGCGCATGGCCGGCAGTAATGCTAGAGGCGGTATCGGTTATTCCGCCTTACCTGGCGGCAGAGGGATCTTCCAGCCCTGCTCGGCGGCATGCTCTTTCTCGAAACGTTGGAGAGTCAGCTCCAACAAACCTGCATCACCCTGAGCCGTAGCTGAGGCTAATCGACCTAGAACAAGGATCAGTGCAGTGTCCTAGGGCATATTGTGGCCGTTTGCAGACTGACGGCTTCCGGCACCCGAAGGGCGATAGCGGACGTCCACCTGTTCCCCCAATTGGCTACGGCTGACAACCGGACGACATGGAGTGCGGTACAGCCTGTGTCAATCCAGCCGTATGCGCCGCGGTTCTGGTAAGAACCTCGACGGAAGTTCAGCTACACTGACGATCCGGCATTGTAGTGGACCTACAAGTTGTCCTTCAGCAAAATCTCGATGCGCAACTGATCCTGGGCCAGGATCGGTTCCCTGCCGTCGCCGCGTGCGCGTAGCAGGCGGACTGCGCTGCGCACGGCGTGTCCGGGATTCTGCGCAATGACGGCGTCTAAATCGCCACTCTCCAGTGCGGCGACGCTGAACGGGGTTCGTTCATGGGCAACCACGACCATGTCATCAAGGCTCGCAAACTCTGCGATGCACGTAGTGGGCACACGGGCCTCTGAACTCATGACATAGATGCCAACGACATTCTTGTTGTGCTGCAGTGCGCGCGACAACACGCGGCGCGTTCGTGCACTGTCCGAGTGGGTCTCGAGCGACGGCAAGACTTGTAGATGCGGGAATGACTCGTAGACGACGTTGTCAAACCCCAGTCGCCGTTCGATGCTGTCCTGTGCCTGCATGGTCTCGGCGATCACCAACACGCTGCCTTCGGCGTGGCCCGAGAACCTGCCCATGATCCGGGCGGCGGTCGCTCCGGCGGCGTAGTTGTCAATGCCCACGAAGTCGCCGCCCGCCGACTGCCTGGTCCCTGACATGAAGCGAACCACGTGGATACCGCGCTCGCCCAATCGCAGCAAGGCGTCGCGGACCTGGGGAGATTCCGGCGCCATGATAACCACGCCATCGACCTCGGCCTTGTCAATCACGGCGAGATGATTGGCCAGGCGATGGGAGTCTTCGATTGAGATCTGGACGATCTCCAAAGTCACCATTTCCGATTTCAGCGAGTCGCCGAGCGCCTCTATCTCCCGGATGATCTCCTTGAGAAATTGATCGCCTGCGCCTGGAAGTATGAACCGATATCTGTAGGTTGTGTTCCGCGCGAGGTTCACCGCCGCAAGGTTGCGAACAAAGCCAATCTGCTCAATGGCTTCGGTTACGAGCCGGGCAGCTTTCTTGCTCACATTTGGACGGTCGTTGAGCACACGATCAACGGTTGCCAGGCTTACGCCAGCTGCCTTTGCCAGGTCCTTTGCGGTCGGTCTCATGCGCCAAAAACTGCTTTTCCCTTTTTCACCTTCTAGGTTTTCGAAGGCAGCCGAGCAAGAGATTTGGTGTGCGCACCTCAAGTACCCCCTTGCATTGAGGTCCGCACCTCAATATTAGAATGAGAGTAGGAATTTTGGCTCGTCGGAGGAGCTGTTGCCAAAATTTTGCCTTTGGAAGGAGCCTTGCGCAAAAAATTGAGGTGCGAACCTCAGCCTGCGCTGCACTTTCCTGGGTTCGATCAGCCAATCGCCTATGTGGCGCCCTTGGGAGGTAGACACCGTGAAGTCACTAATTTGTAGTTCCGTGGCCGTCCTTAGTCTCATGACGGCATTGACCGGGGCCAGCGTAACAGCAGCGCAGGCCGAGGATCTGACGCTGTGCTGGGCCGCCTGGGATCCGGCAAATGCTCTGGTTGAGTTGTCCAAGGACTTTGAAGCGCAGTCCGGAAACACCATGCAGTTCGAGTTCGTGCCGTGGCCGAACTTCGCAGACCGTATGCTCAACGAGCTGAATTCAGGCGGGAAGCTGTGCGACCTGCTGATCGGCGATAGTCAATGGATCGGCGGCGCCGCTGAAAACGGCCAGTACGTAAAGCTCAACGACTTCTTCGATGCCAAAGGCATCACCATGGACGACTTCATTCCCGCAACCGTCACCGGTTACGCGGAATGGCCCAAGAACACGCCCAATTACTGGGCTTTGCCGGCCTTCGGCGACGTCGTGGGCTGGACCTATCGCAAGGACTGGTTCGAGCGTCCCGAACTGCAGGCTGAATTCCAGGAGAAATACGGGCGTGCACTCGCCGTGCCGGCAACGCTGGCCGAACTCAAAGACATTGCCGAATTCTTCCAGAACCGCGATATCGACGGCAAGACCGTCTATGGCGCCTCCATCTATACCGAGCGTGGCTCAGAAGGCGTCACCATGGGCGTGACCAATGCGCTCTACAACTTCGGCTTTCTCTATGAAAACCCCGACGCGCCCTACGAACTGGACGGCTTCGTCAACTCCGAGGGCGCAGTGGCAGGCCTCGAGTTCTACAAGGAACTCTATGATTGCTGTACGCCTCCTGGCTCATCGGACTGGTACATGAGCGAGAACATCGACGCTTACAAGTCCGGCCAGGTCGCTATGCAGATGAACTTCGCCTTCATCTGGCCAGGCGTCGAGACCGATCCTAATGTCGGCGGCGGTAAATCGGGTTACTTCCCCAACCCAGCCGGCCCCGGCGGTCATTTCGCCCAGTTGGGCGGGCAGGGCATCTCGGTGGTCGCCAATACCGAGCATATGGATGCGGCGCTGGCTTATATTGAATGGTTCGCCAACCCAGAGGTGCAAAAGAAGTGGTGGACGATGGGCGGCTACTCGGCGCTCAAGGCGGTGGTCGAGGACCCCAGTTTTGCCACCAGCCAACCCTATGCGCAGACGTTCCTCGACTCGATGGCCATCGTAAAGGACTTCTGGGCCGAGCCGTCCTATGCATCCCTGTTGCTGCCCATGCAAAGCCGCGTTCACAACTATGTCGTGGCAGGTCAGGGCACCGCGAAGGAAGCCCTTGATGGGCTGGTTGCGGATTGGGACGAAGTCTTCGAGGAAGAAGGCAAGAAGTAAGCTGACCCCTTTCCCGGCGATGAGAGCGGAGCAGAATTGCCTGCCCCGCACTCAGCTTCTGAACAGCCACATGAGTTCACCATGACGAAAGCTGTCCTAAACGCGGTTGCGAGCGCCCCGCCGCCCCGCATGCGCCGAAGAGTAAGGAGCCTCTCGGATCGGGCAATCGCCTGGATCTTCGTTACGCCCACGATCATCCTGTTGTTGGCCATTAATATCTTCCCCCTGATCTGGACCATCCGGCTCAGCTTCACCAATTACCGCGTCAATCGGCCAAACAACGAGGTCGAGTTCGTCGGGCTGGAAAACTACCAGCGCATCCTCAGCGATCCCGACATCTGGAACACCATGCAGGTAACAGCGCATTTCCTGATCTGGACGATTGTCCTGCAGGTGTTGATCGGCTTTTCGCTTGCCTACCTGATCAACAAGAAGTTCCGCGGCAACGACCTGTGGACCACCCTGATCGTGCTGCCGATGATGCTGTCGCCAGCCGTAGTGGGGAATTTCTGGACCTTCCTCTATGAGCCGCAGATCGGCCTCTTCAACTATGCCATCGGGTTTCTGACTGGCAGGGATCCTGCCAGCTTCTCCATGATTGCTGATGTGACCCTGGCGCCATGGGCCATCGTAATCGTCGATACCTGGATGTGGACGCCATTCGTCATGCTGATCTGCCTAGCGGGTCTGCGGTCTATCCCCGACAGCATCTACGAAGCCGCCGAGTGCGACCGGGCTAGCAGGTGGCGGCAGTTCTGGACCATCACCATTCCCATGGTGCTGCCTTTCCTGATGCTCGCAGTGCTGTTTCGTGGCATCGAGAATTTCAAGATGTTCGATCTGGTGGTTCAACTGACCGGGGGCGGCCCCGGCTCGACCACCGAACTTACCTCGATTAACCTCAAGCGCGAGGCCTTCGAAAAGTGGCGCACCGGATATTCCTCCGCCTATGCAGTGATCCTGTTTGTCACGGTGTTCGGCCTCGCCTCCATCTATGTGAAGGCACTCAACAAGGTGAAGGAACGATGAGCTATTCCATCACAGAGCCGTCATCGGCCCAGAAGTGGATGGCCGGTGCCTTGGTGGTTCTATACGCGGTCATCACGCTGCTGCCGCTAATCTGGATTATCGCCACTGGCTTCAAGATTTCGTCCGATGCCATCGCCTATCCGCCCAAGGTGTTTTTTCAGCCCTCGCTCGAAGGCTATGTCAACCTGTTCACGACGCAGACACGCGCGGCAGCGGATGCCGCCGAACCAACCACCTGGTATGACGCCCTGGTGCGCGAGAGCGGTCGCGTCATTGCGGGACCATCGCGCTATGGCGAGCGCTTCTTAAATTCGGTGGTGATCGGCTTTGGTTCTACCCTGCTCTGCATGATCCTCGGTACGGCTGCTGCTTATGCCTTCTCGCGTTTCAAGGTGCCGCTCAAGGACGACCTGCTGTTCTTCATCCTCTCGACGCGCATGATGCCGCCGATCGCGGTCGCCATCCCGATCTTCCTAATGTACCGACAACTCGGCCTTAGCGACACGCATGTGGGCATGATCCTGCTCTACACCGCCGTGAATCTGTCGCTATCGGTGTGGCTGCTCAAAGGCTTTATCGACGAGATCCCCGTCGAGTATGAGGAAGCCGCCCTGATCGACGGCTATTCGCGGTTTCAGGCGTTCTACAAGGTGGTCCTGCCGCAAGCGGCAACGGGCATCGCCTCGACTGCCATCTTCTGCCTGATCTTTGCCTGGAACGAATATGCCTTTGCCGTACTGCTGACCTCGGGTACGGCCCAGACGGCGCCACCCTTCATCCCGACGATCATCGGTGTAGGCGGCCAGGATTGGCCAGCTATCGCCGCCGGCGCGACGCTGTTCTTGTTGCCGGTGATGGTCTTCACCATCTTGCTGCGCAAGCACTTGCTGCGCGGCATCACTTTCGGGGCGGTGCGCAAATGACCCAGTTCCTCGGTGGATTGTTCCGCTTTCGCCGCGGACCCTGGGAGTTGCTCGCCTCCGCACTGATCGCAGTGGGCGTGGTCATGCTGATGCAGCCCTTCGCGCTGTGGCTCTACTCATGGTCCTTCCTCGTAACCCTTGTCGGCACGGTGATGTTCATCGTGACGAGCCACTTCCCAGAGTAAACCATGGCTCAGATCCGCATCGAAAATCTGCGCAAGGACTTCGGGCCTTTCACAGCTGTGCAATCGTCCAGTTTCACCGTCGAGGACGGCGAGTTCTTCATGCTCCTAGGGCCATCCGGCTGTGGCAAGACCACGACCTTGCGCATGATGGCTGGCCTCGAACTGCCCACCAGCGGGCAGATCTATATCGATGGCGAGGAAGTGGGCATGAAGCCCGCCTCCAAGCGCGACATCGCGTTTGTGTTCCAGATGTTCGCGCTCTATCCGCACATGAACGTGCGCAAGAATATCTCCTACCCCTTGGTCAGCCAAGGCATGGGCCGGGAGGACGTCCGGGCGCGCGTTGCCGAGGTCGCGGCCATTCTAGGCATCGAGAGCATCCTGGATCGGCCCGTCGGCGGCCTTTCCGGCGGAGACCGCCAGAGGGTCGCCCTGGGCCGCGCCATTGTGCGTCGCCCAAAAGCCTTCTTCATGGACGAACCGCTCGGCGCGCTCGACGCGGAGTTCCGCGAGCACATGGCTGAAGAGCTTCGGGCCCTGCATGACCGAATGGGCGCGACCACCGTTTATGTGACCCACGACCAGCTCGAAGCCATGCAGATGGGCGACAAGATCGTCGTGATGAACCACGGCGTTATCGAGCAGTTTGGTGTACCGCAGGAAATCTACGACTGGCCGGCGACCAAATTCGTGGCCAAGTTCATAGGATCGCCGGCGATGAACTTCCTCGACTTCGACGGCATGATTGCCATCGGCGGCACCCACGTAGATCTTGGCGGTCACGATATGGCGGTTCCCGCCAGCCTTGAAGGCGCCGTGGGCAAGCTGACCCTGGGTGTAAGACCAGAACATGTGCGTCTGTCGGACAACGCGGCTTATCGCGGGGTGGTTGTGGCAACCGAATACCTCGGCACCACGCAGGTCGTCACCCTTTCGACGTCCAATGGTGAGGTCAAAGCGCGGACCTCCTCGGCTGACACCGTGCGCGTGGGTGAAACCGTCGGTCTCGAGTTCGATGCTCGCGCCATCACTGTCTTTGAACCGCTGAGAGGCCGGGCGCTCCTATCGCAGTCGAACGTCGGAGTGCTTGCAAATGGCTGAAATTGTCCTGGCGAACGTCACCAAGAAGTTCGGCCAAACACTCGCCCTCGACAATGTGTCAATGACCATTCCCGACGGTGCATTCGTGGTGCTGCTTGGGCCAACCGGTGCGGGCAAGACCACCACACTTCGACTGGTCTCCGGACTCGACATTCCCGATGCTGGCGACGTGTTCATCGGCGGTCGGCCGATGCGCGGACTGACGCCCGCCGAACGCGACGTTGCCATGGTGTTTCAGCAATATTCGCTCTATCCGCACCTGACCGTGCGTCAAAACCTTGAATTCCCACTCAAATCGCCCATCCTCAGGACTCCGCGGGACGAAATCGACAGGACGGTAGAGGCGGTCGCCGAAGTGCTGCAGATCACCCACAAGCTGGACAACAAGGCTACCAACCTGTCCGGCGGCGAGATGCAGCGGGTGTCGATCGGGCGGGCGTTGGTGCGCCGGCCGATGGTCTATCTCATGGACGAGCCGCTCAGTTCGCTCGACGCCAAACTGCGGACCGATCTGCGCATCGAGCTCAAGTCCATCCAGGCCAATTCCGGCGCGACGCTGCTCTATGTCACCCATGACCAGATCGAGGCAATGACCATGGCTACCCATGTGGGCGTGCTGGATCGCGGCAGGCTAGTGCAGTTCGGCTCGCCGCGGGAAATCTATGAGAACCCGGTCAGCATCTATGCCGCCAGCCGGCTCGGCCAGCCCAAGGTCAATATCCTGCCGGCCGATCTCTTCGGCACCGCGCCGGCAGGAGCCAGGTCCATCGGCCTGCGGCCCGAACAGATCCGGCAGGGTTGGGGTCAGGACAGCATGGTCACCCGGGTAGAGCGTCTGGGCGACCAGACGAGGCTGCACCTGTCATTTCAGAACCACAACATCGTCACCGTCACGGACGCGCATACCACCCTGCGCAGCGGTGACATCGTAAAGATCGAACCGCATCTGCCGTTTTACTTTGACACTGACGGCCAGCGGGTTGCGTGAGGGAAATATTATGGCCCAATTTATCAATCTCAAGGAAAACATCGTCACCGAAGCCATCGGCGGCATCGTCGCCGCATCAGGCGGCAAGCTAGCGCGGCTCGATGGTTATCCGCATATCCGGGTGGTGGTGCGCAATGACTGGGACAAGTCCAAGGTGGCGCTGATCTCCGGTGGCGGGTCCGGACACGAACCGGCCCATGCCGGCTTTGTCGGCGAAGGCATGCTGACGGCCGCCGTGTGTGGCGACATCTTCGCCTCTCCAAGCGTCGATGCCGTCCTGGCCGGCATCCTATCGGTCACGGGGTCTGCCGGCTGCGTCCTGATCGTCAAGAACTATACCGGAGACCGCCTCAACTTCGGCTTGGCCGCCGAGCGCGCCCGCCAGTTCGGTCTCAACGTGGAAATGGTGGTGGTCGATGACGACGTGGCTCTGCCTGACCTGCCTCAGGCGCGCGGCCTGGCAGGGGCGCTGTTCGTGCACAAGATTGCCGGTGCGCTTGCTGAAAACGGCGCAGACCTTCGTACCGTTGCCGCGGCCGCTCGCAAGGTAGCGAGTCAGGCCAGGAGCATCGGCATGTCGCTAAGCACCTGCACCGTCCCCGGCTCATCCCAAGAGGACCGCATTCCCCCCGGTATGGCCGAACTAGGCCTGGGCATTCACGGCGAAGCGGGGGTTGAACAGGTCGCGTTCGCCGATGCCAACAGTGCGGTGGCCGCCATGATCGACCACCTTTCCTCCGGTATGAAAGATCGGACCCATGTGGCGCTGATCAACAATCTGGGCGGCACGTCGGTGCTCGAAATGTCGATCATTCTAAATGCTATCCGCTGCTCCGACATTGCCTCTCGGTTTGTGCATGTTGTGGGACCGGCAGCGATGATGACCTCGCTCGACATGCATGGGTTTTCAATCTCGATATATCCGGCCGACGATGCCGAGATAGCCTTGCTGAAGCAGCATACGCCTCTGGCGGCCTGGCCAGGGATGAGCAGGCTGGGCCAGGTGGCGGTGCACGTCCTGCCCGACGGCCTGACCCCGGTCACACCGATGCCCTCGGCGCACAATCAGACGCGGGAATTCCTGACACGGTGCTGCGAGGTTTTAATCGCGGCCGAAAGCGACCTCAACGCGCTTGATGCGAAATCCGGCGATGGCGATACTGGCAGCACGCTGGCGGGCGCGGCTAGGGCGCTCATCGGCGCGATGCACAGACTTCCGCTGGCTGATCACACACAGCTTTACCGCGCTATCGGCCTCGAACTCAGCCAGACCATGGGCGGATCTTCCGGAGTACTGCTTGCCATCTTCTTCGCGGCCACCGGCGATGCCGCGTCCAGCGGCCTGCCGATACCCGAAGCTCTGAAGGCCGGTTTGCGAAGAATGCAGGAAATCGGCGGGGCCCGTCTGGGCGACCGCACGATGGTTGATGCGCTGGGACCAGCGCTGGACGCCCTGGACCAGGGCCCTTCCGCAGCAGCGAAGGCGGCGCGATCTGGAGCCGATCTGACCGCGACCATGACCAAGGCCAATGCGGGCCGTGCCGCCTACATCAACGCCAGACAACTGGCGGGTCACGTCGACCCGGGTGCGGAAGCAGTAGCCAGGCTCTTCGAGCACCTTACCCGCGAGTTCGAGTCGACTGCCTGATCGATAGGAATGAAGGATGTCAGGACGTGCGGCATATCAAGCTTTGCAGCCGCAAGAGTGGACGGCGCTAGCTGACGGGGAATGAAACGGGCGACGCGGCTCGACCGGGGCTTGGCACGCTCCGACTCGCATTAGTGCAATCTCCGCTTATGAGAGGCGCCAAACCGGCCGTCCAGTCCGTCGAACAGTGTCAGAGCTTGGATAGTCTGCGGCCTGGTTGCGACGCTCACTGACGATGCCGTTGAAACTTGCGTCTGGTTCAAGATGACAATTAGCTTCGAACGAAGGGAAGCCAGACAATTTAGCAAGCATCCCGCCCGCGATTACGGCTAAGGTAGTCGACAGCGTTCGGCGCTCCAGGGGGGAATGTGCGGGAGACTACGATCACATCGTCATTGGCAATGGCGCATCGGGTTGCATCGTTGCGGCGCGACTGGTGACGGACAGCAGGCGGGGCTCCTTGCTGCTAGAGGCCGGCTATTCCCACCACCACCACTACTTGATTTGCCGCTTGGCACCTTTAGGCTGATCAACAGCTCCAAGTACGTGAAGTACCACCAGACGGCGTCGCAGGATCATCTGCACGACCGGATCCACGATATCCCCCAGGGCTACGTGCTCGGCGTCGACAACCTGCGCGTATCCGACCGGTCCGCCGTGCCCAATATCAATGCGGGCAACACCACCACACCGGCCATGATGCTCGGCGACCGCTGCGCTGACTTCATCTTCGGCCTTGATTGACGTGCCAAACAACAAAAGTGGGGAGAAAGAAATGATCCTGGATCTGTTTAGGTTAGACGGCCAAGTGGCCCTAGTGACTGGGGCCACTCGCGGCATCGGCCTTGGCATCGTCCGTGCCTTAGGCGAGGCCGGGGCGCACGTCGTCATGTCGTCGCGCGTACCCAAGCCCGAGGTGATCGACGAACTGCGCGCCAGCGGTCTCAAGATCGATTACCTGCAGGCCGATATCGAGGAGGAAGCGGCCCCAGCAAAACTGGTCGCCGACGCCACGGCGCTCACCGGCCGGCTGGATGTCCTCGTCAACAATGCCGGCGTCGCCCAGCATGGCGAGACCCACAGCTTCACAGCCGCCAATTACCGGCGCTTGATGAACATCAATGTCGATTCCGTGTTCCGCGCCTGCCAGGCCGCCTTGGTGCCGATGCGCCAGCAAAAGAGCGGCGTCATCCTCAACATTGGCTCCATCTCCGGCTACATTTCCAACATTCCGCAGCCGCAGGCGGCCTACAATGCCTCCAAGGCCGCCGTGCACATGCTGACTAAGAGCCTCGCCAGCGACTACGCCGGTGAAGGCATCCGCGCCAACGCCATCGCCCCGGGCTATATCGACACCGACATGACCTCGGGCGGCCTGTCCGATCCCGAATGGGGACCGATCTGGCGCTCCATGACACCCCTGCCGATGGTTGGCACCCCACAGGATATCGGCACCGCCGCGCTCTACCTGTGCTCCGATGCGTCGCGCTACGTCACCGGTGAGGTCCTGGTAATCGACGGAGGGTACCTGGCCCGCTGAGCTCAGTGCCGCGCAGCCATTAGGACGCGTCCGACCAAAGCGAAAAGCTCTCCTTCTTACTATGTGGGCGAGGTGTTTGACCTTGGGTGGACCTCAAAAAGTTCGCGCCGGCGGGCGGCTGGCATTGACGACACTAACGCAGACGGCTGTCCGCGAAACGTGCGTCGGTTTCTCGATGTGTGGACGCGGCCGCTACCGCCACCCATTGTCTTCTATCTTTAGGCAAAAATGAGATAAGGAGTGGATCGGCGCGTCCTCGTTGTGCTGACGATCCGCAGCAGTCCATCGGCAGGCCGTGGAGGCCGAAAAGGAGCGGCAGGACGATCTGCCCTCAGACTGATCGGCAGGTTCAAGGTTGCTGGTGTGCGGCTTGTTCATCCGCCTGTGCCGCTATCTCACAAAGCCGCAAGTATAGTCGCGACCCGGTTACCGGAACCCCATTGAACGAACCGCCTGCCTTTAGGTGTTTCCCGAAGGCCGACCAACGGCAGCAATGGGGCGCAAAGCGCCCACTGAGCGGCAAATTGGATGGGTAAGTATAATACCAGTTGCAAGTCCCTGGCTTCATCCATAGTTCTTTTCAGGGACTTTTAGACTGGGTAGAACAATGGACCAAGGTGACCTACTAGACCGCTTGAAACGGGACATGGTGGCCGCAGACTCCAGCCTGCCGCTTCATAAGCGACTCAAGGTCGGCATTGAGGGTGCCATCCTGAGCAACACGCTTAAACCTGGTGCGGTGCTGCCAGGTGAACGGACTTTGTCCGAGGCCTTGTCGCTTTCACGTGTAACTGTGCGCAAGGCGATTGCTTTGCTTGTGGAAGAGGGGCTAGCGCACCGAAGGCACGGGGCGAAGACTGAAATCGGATCGCGTGTTGAGAAGTCCTTGGCGACTTTGACTAGCTTTTCGGAAGATATGTCAGCCCGGGGCCTCGAGCCAGGATGTGTATGGATTTCCAAGCAAATATGCCGCCCTTCACCAGCAGAAATGATGGCTCTAGGTATCTCGGCAGACACTCAGGTCATCCGCATGAAGCGCATCCGAACTGCTGACAACATCCCAATGGCCGTTGAAACTTCTGCTGTCCCCGCCCGGTTCGTGGCTTCGCCCGACCTCATTGCTGACTCGCTCTATGAAGCTCTCGAGCGGGTTGGCGCCCTGCCGCAACGTGCTATCCAGCGCATGCGATCACGTCCAGCCTCAGCGAGCGATGCACAGTACCTCCAATGTGATCCCGGACTGCCCCTTCTGGTGATGGAACGACGTTGTTTTTTAGCCGACGAGCAGATCGTCGAGTTTTCGGAGTCCCGCTATCGGGGCGATGCTTATGACTTCGTGCTGGAGCTAAAACGATAATACCAGTGAGAAACTGGTTGTAATCTGGTATGCTCTGGATATCGTAGCTCTCAATGGGGGCCTATCGGTGCAGCGCGAAGATCTGAAAAACGCACTTGTTGTATCGTGCCAGCCGGTTCCTGGAGGACCGATGGACAACGCAGAGATGGTGGTCGGTTTCGCCCTTGCCGCTCTCTCGTCCGGGGCTAGCGCATTACGCATCGAATCGTTGCCCTACCTGCGCGCCGTGCGCGCTGCAACTTCCGCACCGATCGTAGGCATCATCAAGCGCGATCTCGACAATAGCCCCGTCCGCATTACTCCCTTCGTCGAGGATGCGATAGCACTCGCGGAAGCTGGCGCCGATATCGTCGCGTTCGATGCCACGGACCGTATGCGCCCCGCCAATGTTGCTGAACTCATCGGCGCGATCAAAGCCAAGGGCAAGCTCACTATGGCCGATTGCTCCAGCTTAGATGACGCGCAACGGGCACTGGCTGCGGGTGTCGATTTCGTGGGAACGACTTTGTCAGGGTATGTCAGCAAACCTGAGCCGGTCGATCCTGATCTTGGCCTCGTCGCCGAAATGCGTCGCCTAACGCCTTTCGTAATCGCAGAGGGGCGCATTCGCTCAACCGACCAGGCCGCGGCTGCGGCTCTGGTTGGCGCATACGCTGTAGTAGTCGGTTCGGCCTTAACCCGCATGGAACACGCTACCTCTTGGTTTAAAGAAGCCGTTGAGCGTGGATTTGCCGACAGGCACCGGCATGAACAGCCGGTTCTGGCCATCGATATCGGTGGTACCAAGATCATGGCAGCCTTGGTCGAGAACGGCATAGTACAGGCCGAGATCACACTCTCGACGCAACGTGAGACCGGCCCCGATCGCTGGATCGCTGACCTGACGGAAAAGACCGCCGCCTGGCGCGGGCAAGTCGCCAAACTCAGCATTGCCGCTACCGGTATTGTCGAAAACGGCCTTTGGTCGGCCCTCAATCCGGCCACGCTGACCATTCCGGCCAATTATCCGCTGGTTGATCGGCTTCGCGAGGCATTCGATTTGTCTGTCTTTGCCGCCAACGACGCGCAGGCAGCTGCTTGGGGCGAGCACCGGTTTGGCGCAGGAAAAGGCCAAAACATCGCCTTTCTGACCATTTCTACCGGTATCGGCGGAGGTCTGGTGCTCAATGGCAAGCCGCTCCTGGGAATCGCTGGCCATTTCGGCCTGCTCCAATTACCCAGCGCTGGCGCTGGGCCGCTGGAAGACCAGGTTTCCGGTCACTGGATTGCCGCTCAGGCGCTTAAGGCCGGACATCGCGTCGACGCACAGGCGGTTTTTGCTGCCGCACGCGACGGCGCTGGCTGGGCCGACTCAATTATCGATCGCTCCGCTGCCCATGTGGCTTTGCTATGCCGCGACATCCAGCTGATGTTCGATCCGCACAAGATCGTAATCGGTGGCGGCATCGGCATGGCCAACGGCTACCTTGATCGGGTCATCGCGAAAATTCCAGCTGAGCCCGTTCGGCTCAAGCCGCAAATCGTGGCCGCCCAGCTTGGCCGCCATGCTGGTGTGATCGGCGTGGCCGATCTCGCCTCTCGAACTAAGGGAAACGACTGGACGGCTGAGGGGCCGCCCGGCGCACAGTACAGGGACAAAGGAAAGTAAAATGAAAGTACGGAACACCATTAGCGTTTCAGTGGCAGCTGTTATGACGGCATCGCTGGCATTGGTCGGCACGGCTCAGGCAGCGGTGACCGTTTTGGGTTGGCCGGGCGGGTCAGAAGAGACTGCGCTTCGGGCAACAGTTGAGGCTTACAACGCCCAAGAGGATGTCGCCGAAGAGAACAAAGTCGAGCTGTTGTTCTTCAACCGCGAGGGCTTTTACGACAAGCTGCAGGCAGACATGGCCGCGGGTTCGGATGCTTTCGACGTCAATTTGATCGCGACCTATTCGATCGGTCGCTACGCCCCTTACATGGAGCCAGTCGATCTCGGCGATGCTGCCGTCGCGACCTACGGAGAGTCAACGCTCAGCACCATGCAGTTCGAGGGCCAGCAATATGGTGTACCCACCGATTTGTCCGCCCACTTCATGTACTTCCGTAAGGATCTGATCGAACAACTGCTGGGCGACGAGGCGGCCAAGGCCAAGTATGCGGAGATCTCGGAAAAATACCTCGGCACCGTGCTCGAGCCAAAGGATCCCGACAGCTGGACTTGGGACGATTGGGCAGCCACCGCGCTTTACTTTACCCAGTCCATCAACCCCGATAGCCCGGTGCGCTACGGCACCGTGTTGCAGCTGAAAAACCTTCTGTTCAACATGATGGTCTTCCAGTCTCTGCCACGCTCCTACGGCGCGGATTGGCGCGATGTGTCGGGTGCTGTAACCGTGGACTCTGACGCCTATCGCAAGGGCCTTGAACTCTACAAGACGCTCTACGACGCCGGTGCCACCCCTAAGGATTCGCTGAGCTACGAATATGCTGAAACCAACGCGGCGTTTGGTGCTGGTCAAGCAGCGACGGCCCTGCAGTGGAATGCTGCAGCCGCAGAACTGGCCGATCCGGAAAAGTCTCCCGCGGTCGCCGACGTTGTCGGCATCGTTGCCCCACCGGCAGGTCCGGAAGCCCGTGCAGATCATATCCATGGTCTCGGTTTAGGGCTGAACAAGAACGCCAAGAACAAGGAAGGCGCCGTACAGTTCTTGCAATGGCTAGCGACCGAGGATGCCGCGCTCACCTATGCGCGGGCCGGCGGTTCGCCAGCCCTAGCGCCAGACGTGGTCGCCAAGGTCGCCGAAGAACGCCCCGATCTCGTCCAGCTTGGGGAATTTGCGAGCGCCTATGGCTACGTGATGAACGGCGCAACCTCTGCCAATGCCCTATCCATCTATGAGCTGCAGGCCAAGGAATTCACCGCCTATTGGTCGGGCCAGCAGGACCTCGACACCACACTGGCCAATACCAAGGCCGGGATGGAAGAATTGCTGAAATAGTCAACAAAGAAAAACGGGCCTGGCGTCATACGCCGGGCCCAGCACAATCCCGAGGTATGATGGAACGCACCCGCAGCCATGATTGGGCGATTCTGACAGCGCCGATGGTGGTCTTTCTTCTGCTGTTCCTTGGCTTTCCCGCGCTCGTCAATCTGATCTATTCGGTTTCCGAAGTTCGCTTCGAGACGCTGCGCAGTCCGACTTTGTCTGGCCTTGGCAACTATCTTGCCGTGCTAACCGACGACGACTTCTGGCGCGCTAGTTGGTTTTCGCTGCGCTTTGGCGTGGTCACCGCACTTGCCGAATGCCTGATCGGGCTGTTCCTCGCTATTTTCCTCGCGCCGCTATTGGCCAAGCGATCATGGCTCCTGGCGCCTCTGATGCTGCCGCTGATGGTGGCGCCAGCCATGATCGGATTGATGTATCGCCTGGTGCTGCACGAATTTGTCGGGCCCATCCCATTTTACCTATACCGCTGGTTCGGATCGAGCCCGGCCTTTCTCGATGTAGGCACGGCCTTCTGGACCCTCAGCGTCGTCGAGACCATGCAATGGACGCCGTTCGCTTTCCTGCTCTTTCACATGGCTTACCAGGCTATCCCCCAAGACGTACGCGACGCGGCCCTCATCGATGGCGCGACGCCTTGGCAAATACTCAGGCGAATCGAACTGCCGCTGATGACGCCCACTATCGTGGTTGCCTTGTTCATTCGCTTCATCGACGGCTTCCGCGTGTTCGACAATGTTTACACGCTCACCGGCAGCGGCGCGGGTGGCAGCACCATGTCGCTGTCAATTTACATCTATGAAGCTTTCTTCAAACAGGGCGCCATTGGAAAGGCCGTTGCCGCCTCTGTTGTGTTGTTCATTGCTTCTTTTGCAGTTCTTTGGCTGCTCAATGCACTAGCTGCCAGCAGGAGGAAAGCATGATCAGGGCACTCCGTTGGCTGGTCTTGATAGCCGCAATTCTCGCCTTGAATTTTCCCGTTCTGGTGACGCTGATCACGTCATTTAAGAGCGCCCGGGAACTCTCGACCAATCCAGGATTCTGGATCAGCGCGCCGACGCTCGACAACTATGCGCGCGTCTTGCAGGTCAACGATCGGCTCAACATCTTCGCCTATCTCGTCAATAGCCTAGCAGCGGCCATTATTGGCACCACCTTGGCCATCGTCCTTGCCTTGCCAGCTGCCTATGCCGTCGCGCGTGGCGGTTTTGGGCGTAATACTCTCATGCCTGTCATCGTTAACCTGCGCGCCGTGCCGCTCATCATCTTCGCTATCCCGCTCTACATGATGTTTCAGTGGCTTGGGCTTCTTGATACTCAACTTGGGCTGGGACTAATCCTGACGATCGTCAATCTTCCACTAGCGTTGATTATACTTGTTAACGCCATTGCCGACGTCCCAGTCGAGCTTGACGAGGCTGCCAAGATCGATGGTGCCAATACGATGCAGATCATGTGGCGCGTCATTCGCCCTGTAGTGCGGCCGGCGCTGGTCACTACCTTCATTTTCGGCTTTATCACCGCTTGGAACGAATTCCTTTTTGGCTTGATGCTGACCACCAACAAAGCCGTGCCGATGACGGTGGGCGCCTCTTTCTTCTTCTCGGCCAGCGGCGGCGGCATTCAGTGGGGGACGGCCTCAGCGGTCATGATTCTAGGCGCCACGCCACCTATGCTGCTGGGCCTGGTTATGTATCGGCAGATTTCAGGTTCGATGACCGCTGGTGCAGTGAAAGGCTAGTCCAAACCTGCTGATCCCGACTGCGCATAATCTACTTTTCTAGCAGATGGTCCCTCGCCATAATCGTCTGCTTTCAGGATTTTCCAACAGACATCTTAGCGGCCGGAATGAGGGCGTTGCTGCCGCTATCAAGCAAATCGGTGAGCATCACTTCGGAATGGTGGAGGTGAGCGCCCTAAAGATGGACACGTGAGCAAGGGACCCGTAAAAGCATGCAATATTGCATAATGGGGCTGTTATGGTTGGAGTGCCTAGACGGCAAACGGCGGCTGACAGGGTCAGGATCGTGTTGGCAGATGAGATCGTCCGAGGCATCATTGGACCTGGCGTCTCGCTTGACGAGGCGACAATAGCTGAGCGCTTCGAAGTTTCGCGCACACCGGTACGCGAGGCGATAAGGCAACTTGAGGCTATCGGCTTCGCTGAAGCTCGGCCGCATCGTGGCGCCGTCGTGCCAAACTTTACTACCGAAAAGCTGAATGAGATTTTCCTGGTCATGGCTGAACTTGAGGCGCTGTGCGCAAGCCTCGCCTCAACCGCTGCAACCGAGACCGAAAAGGCCGAGCTACAGCGATCGCACACTGCGTGTAGCGACGCCGCAAAAAAAGGTGATGTGGCGCTTTACTATGAGCTCAACATCAAGTTTCACGAGACCATCTATACTCTTAGCCACAACGGTTTTCTGATGGAAGTAACGCTTGGCGTGCGCAACCGTGTTGCTCCGTTCCGCCGGGCTCAGTTCGAAAGTATGGGACGGTTGCTTCGGTCCGTGGCTGAGCATCAGGCTGTTGTGGAGGCGATCTTGGCGGGCAACGCTGATCTTGCCGGCGCAGCCATGCGGCAGCACTTGGGCTATGTCCGAACGAGCGTGGATGATGTGACCCACGCTCATGAGGCGGCAAGTTCTATTGGCCAGCGCTGAGTGGAGCCGGTTGGGCCCTGAACGCCCGCCATCCACCGAAATGAGAGATATCGTCCGCTCCCTCTAAGGCGCAATGCTCTACCAGAAAGCCTTTAGCTGACCTGCCACCAGCAAGCTGCAGCGTACCTATACCCAGTGGACTAGGTATACGGGAAACGAAGAGCCCGAAAGCGGCAGGTGACAATTCCCAAATTTCCACATCAATGGGCTGCCCTTCCTCGGCGACGCGTAACAGTCCCGGCTTTGGCGGAACGGTGCCCGGCAACGCAAAAAGCTTATAGGCCGGCTCGGTTTGAGTGGCCTCGACAAAAGTGGCTCCCAGCGCGATTAACTCGCCGTTGAGCGGCATGCCGCTGAGATGGGCTCCTACGACCACAAGCAGGATTGTCTCTGCGCCAGCAGGATTGGACGTCATGTTAGTCTCCGGTGGTAAGGTGGGGGAGCCCTGCGGCTCCCCTTTGTGCGTCACGGGGTGGCGGGAGCGGCCATCAGATCAAGACCGGACCAAGCTTGAGTGACAATGTCGTCGGTCAAAACCGTGGACAGGTCGATGGGGCCGGCGAGAGCCTGCTGCTCGCCTTCGCCGAGTTGCAGATAGGTCATGTAGAATTCCCAGGCTTCGGGCAGGAAAGTGCCGTGCGTTTCGACGCCATCGGGTGCGGTGTAGTAGGTCTTCACCAGTTCCCAGAACTGAGGTGCAACAGGATTATCGCCCAGGGAAGCTGCAGCGTATTTGGTCTTCAGCAGATCGAAAGCTTCTTCGTCGTTCTCCATGCCCCAGGCCCAGCCCTTAAGCGTGGCGCGGACAAATTTCACCAGAAGTTCTGGATCGCTTTCATGGGTCTCGGCACGAACCGAAAGGGCATCGCCCGGAAAGCGGGCAATTGCTTCTGGGGTGATCGAGCGTGTTTCAATGCCTTGGGCCGGAATAAGCAGCAGGTCGCGCTTTGCGCCGGCATAGGCTTGAATGCGGCCTTCGGTAAAGGAGCGGATTGTCGTAGGATCGCCTTCGCCAGCCACGACCAACTTGACGTCTGCACCTTCACGCAGGCCAGTTTCAACGATCGATGCACGAGTCATCGGCACTTCGCCCCCGGCAAGGTCGGAAAGACCGATGGTCTTGCCAGCCATGTCGGCCATGGTCTGCACGTCACTATCGGCCGGCACTACGATGTCAAAGGTGTCGGGATAGTAAATCTGCATGATCGATTTCAGCGGAAAGCCGCGCTGTACGGTTTGCATCGTCGCGGCCGAGGAGAAGATGCCCCAATCTACATTGCCGGCTGCAAGCTGGCGGGCGGCATCGGACGAGCCCTTAGAATAGTTGAGCACGACGTCGAGCCCTTCGGCTTCGTAGAAACCCTGTTCCTGGGCCATGAAGATGGGGAACATTTGGGCGGTCGGGCCACCCTGTGCGGTAACGCCGTGGAATTTGATAAGGTCCTGGGCTGAAGTAGGGCCGATGAGGGCGGCCAGAGCCAGGCCGGTAGCGAGAAGGCGGGATTTCATTGCAACTTTCTCCGTTTGAACAAGGGACTCCCAGCCGTGCTTGGCTGCACGGTTCTGCGTGATTAGAGCTGTTTCCAAAAAATGATGCGGCTCTCGAGCCACTCGATGAGCTGGTAAATAACTAGCGTGAACACCGACAACAGGATGATGAGCGAGAATACGCCGGCGATATCGAGCTGGAAATTCATCGCGTAGATAAGGTAGCCGATGCCAGCCGAAGCGCCGACGAATTCACCCACAATCACGCCGAGCACTGCAAGGGTCCAGCACAGCTTGACGCCAGCCATCATGATCGGCAGTGCGTTGGGCAGCAGCAGGTAGCGGAAGGTCTTCCAGCGGCCAGCGGTCAGCGAACGCATGAGCTTGACCGCGTTCGGATCGACCGATGACAGACCAGTCAGCGTATTGAGGAACATCGGGAAGAAGCTCATCACCACGGCGATGGCGATCTTGGAAGGCTGATCGAAGCCGAACCAGGTGACAAAAATGGGCGCGAGAACGATTTTGGGCGGCGCCTGGAGCGCGACAAGATAGGGGTAGATTGTAGCGCGCACTGTATCGAACATAGCGACCAGCACGCCGAAGATTACGCCGCTCGACAGGCCAAGCGCAAAGCCCCAGGCGATCTCCGAAAGCGTCACGCCAACATTGGGCCAGAAATAGTCTGCGCTCATCACGCGGCCGGTGGCCCAGAACGTGTCGATGGGCGAGGGGATGATCAGCCTATGGACGAAGCCATTTTCGGTGGCGATATGCCAAAGCGCCAGCACGAAAAAGCCGAAGCCAAGCGCCAAGAGCCGATTGCGGATCGCCCGATGCTGCTGCTTGCGCTTTTCGCTCGCAATGAAGCGCGCTACAGCGTCATCGCGAGCAATTGTCGAGGTGCCGGGGAGCGCGGCGTGAGCTGTCATATCCATTGCTTTATCCTTCAGTGATCCACGCCGAGCATGCGGCGGATGTCGAAGACATGTTCGGCGTAGTGAGGGGCACGCATCATCTCCATGGTGCGCGGGCGCGGCAGGTCCACTTCGACGATGCCTTCAAGCCGTCCGGGACGTGGCGTCATTACAAAGATGCGGTCGGACAAGAACACAGCCTCGCCGATATTGTGCGTGACAAAGACCACGGTCTTGCCAGTCTTTTCCCAGATGCGCAGAAGTTCCACGTTCATGGTTTCGCGCGTGAATTCATCGAGCGCACCGAACGGCTCATCCATCAGGAGGACGCGTGGATCGTGGGCAAGCAGGCGAGCCAAAGCCACGCGCTGGCGCATGCCACCTGATAGTTCGCTGGGGTAGCGTTCGCCGAAGCCGTTTAGCCCTACAAGATCAAGAAGTTCATCGGTGCGCTCGGCCTGCTGCTTGCAGTCGAGTCCTAGAATTTCGCCTGGCAGCCGCACGTTCTGACGGATGGTACGCCAGGGAAACAAAACCGAGGTCTGAAACATCATGCCAATGTCACGGCGAGGCGCGTTATGGTGTTGACCCGCAAGCACGAGATCGCCATCAGTCTTGGGTTCAAGGCCACCCAGGATCGACAGCAAGGTCGACTTGCCGCACCCGCTGGGGCCTACAAGGGAAATAAACTCTCCCTCGTTGATACTGAACGACACGTTGGTGAGGGCAACCAATGGACCAGTGGCCGTGGCATAAACCTTATCAAGATCGGATCCTTCGATCAGTCCCATGAACAAACTCCAATTGCATGCAATATTGGATGCAATTGGCGTGCCAGACTAGAAGGTCGGGAACGCGGAACGATCAACGAAGGAAAACCGCTATTTTGCACACGGATTAAGCACACAAGTAAGTTGTGCTCCATGTTTAATCACCTGATCGGGTGTTGGCCGCACCCAGTTCACACAGGCGAAGCGAGCCATATCTCAGCATCGGGCCTGCTAAAACAAAGGTAGGGCGACGAGCAGATGGAGCAGCGGCTCCGTCGGCACAGAGTAGCGCAAATACGTGCAAGGCGCTTCCGCTTTGCTGCCCATTGAAGGCTTTGCTAACGGCAGCTTTCAGGAACTTGTCGGTACGATGTGAATGACCATTATGGGGCGCATTGCGGACAGGCAACTCTGGATTGCAAGTCTGCTGCTGGCGTCAAGCCTGATGAACCGTCCGTCAATAGTTTCCCATAGACGCTAGTCGGTTGCCCATGGGCAATGAGCAAAAAAGATGGGGCCGTAAGGTCCCATCTTTGTTTCAGTTGCGCGCCAATTCAGCTGGCTGGGCTAGGCGCGCCGGGTGCCCCTGGGAGGGTTTCGGGAAAGAGTTCGAAGTCCTGCTGTTTGTCCGTCGGGACGAATATGCGCTCGCGCATAATCGAGTCCTCGCCCCAATTGTACATGAAGTTGGGCGCGCCCGCAGGAACATTGGCAAAGCGGTTGTTGATCACCAGCGCTGCGGCATAGTGCGTCAAACCGGCCGAATAGACATTCTCGGTGTAGATGCGCTGGTAGTTTTTCATCAGGTCAATCCGCCGATCTGGATCGCGGCTGGCTACGAATGCTTGAACCGCGTCAACCAGTTCCTCTTCGAACGGCAGCAGGTCTACCGTACCGTCGCTGCCGGCACGGTGGAAAGTGTTGGTCTGTGGACCCAGCGGCGCCAGCGCGCTAGTATTCTGAACCACGGTCACCAGTTCTGAGCTGTTTCGATAAACCAACCAGTCGAACTTACCAGACTGGGTGTTGGCGCTGGTCTGAGTATCCGACATCATGTTGCTAATCACTCGCAAGCCCAATGGCTCGAGCATGGCCTGCACACCTTCTCCGATGTTCTTGTCGGTGACGATATCGGTGTTTGCGAGAAGCGTGATCTCCACATCCGCGCCGCCTAAGGTCTCGGCGGGATAGTTCACCCATCCATTGCCGTCGGTATCGACTAGCCCAGCCTTTGCGAGATGCTCCTTCGCGGTCTCTATCGAGAACGGATAGTAAACATTTGAGGCTGCGTCGTAATAAACGGACGCGGTGTGTAGTCCCCCTGGATAAATTGCGGTGAACGGCCCGCGCGCCAACGAATCTCCCAGTCGCTGCCGGTCGATAGCGTAGCTGACGGCCTTGCGGAAATCGAGGTTTCAATTGAGTTGCCTTACCGCTTGAGCCCGCGGATCCGGATCGCCCCAGCCGTTTGCCGAGAGATTGAAGTAAAGCGAATAGCCGATGGTACGGGGACCAAATTCCAGTCGAACCGGCAAATCCGGCTCAGCCGCGCGCTTGAGTGACTCGACATAGTTCTCGGGCTGCTCGAGGTTAGAGTAATCGCCTGTGCCTGCATCCGCCATAATGTCGCGAGCAGCCCAAGTGGACAGACGATATTGGACCTCATTCGAGATATGGAAGCTGGTTGCCGCTCTCATCGACCTTCCAGTAATAAGGATTGCGGCGCAGCACGATGATATCGTCTGGACGATAGACTACTGGCACCCAGGCACCGAGCACGGGCATAGCCATGAACTCGGCAGGAAAGGCGTTCTTGTACTCTTCATAGCTGTTTTCATCATTGTAGCGCGGATGCTGAGGCTTCATTATGTGGCTGGGCCCAGGGCAGAAATTGCCATAGCCCATTTCGTAAAGATATTGCTCAGGCCGGACTTCTTTGAACGTCCACTTGATTGTATAGGGATCCAGCGCCTCAAGCGTTGTGCCCTCGCCAAAAGTTTCCGGGCTCGCACCATTGGTGGGGGTGACGTTGGGGTCGATCACGTGATCCTCCCAATAGAACATCACGTCCTCGGCGTCGAAGGGGTCGCCATCGGACCACTTGATGCCTTCCACCAGCGTCATCGTCAGTTCATGGCCGTCCTCGGACCATTGCCAGCTCCTCGCGAGGTTAGGCAATGGCTGCAATTCCTCCGCCCTGATCTGGAACAACGGGCCGGTGCGAGTCAGGCATTCGTACAGACCGATGTCGATGCCGCCCCAACCCTGGGCCTGACCACCGATGTAATTCCAGCCTTCCGGCCGCCCGCCTATAACGTGGCGCATCACATCGCCATAAACGCCGATACCATCGGACATGTTGCCAGTCTTGTAAACCAGCGGCTCCTTAGGCAGACGTTCGGCCACCGGAGGCAATGTTCCCGCTTGGACAAATTTGGCGGTTACCCAACCCGGCTCGTGATACTCAGGTAAGGCTTTGTACTCCAGCAGGTCGGTAACTCCGATGTATTCGGGAGTCGACTGAGCCGCAAATGCGGGCGGTGGTGGCGGAGTAGTGGGCTCGATCATCTGCGCGGCAACCCTGATTGCCGATATACCGAGCATGAGACTTGCGCCGCTCAGGGCACCAATGGGCTTATGCATTTATTCTCCCTCTTGCGCATTTTGCGCTCTGGCCACGGGACGCCGACGTTCCTCAACCGCTGTGCCTTCCGGCATACGGCACTCCTGGCCTGGGTCGAAGTTAGAGCGGGACTACTCACCCGCAAATGAGCCAGTGTCGCAAATGCCTTCGCTATTGTTCTGCTGCAGGACGTGGCTACAGGCTAAAGCGCGCCACCATAGCAATGCCGCCGCCCAATATTCTGCTCCGTGCGACAGGACATCTGCATAGTGCAGGCATTAGTGTTGCGACACCGGCGACCTGTGGTTCCCTCAATATCAGTGCGCTTATGGAGTTTGCGCAGCCCGAATGAGCAGAACATCAGCGAAGCAAATCGGAACATGGGGTAATGGGCGCCGCGTTGCCTTGGAGCTAGCGTGGACCTACTAAGGGAGACACCTAATGAGCAACTTCGATCTCAACGATTTTCTGTTTGACCTTCGCGGCTACCTTATTCTCGAAAACGCCACCGAAAGGTCACTGCTGTTCGATCTCAATGCCGAGTTCGACAAGTTCCCCGACTTGCAGTTCGGCGAATGGTACGGTAATGCCCAGCGCCTCGACAACAACGGTCATGCTGGTCTCGAGCTACAGAACATCGTCGAAGCGGGAAAGCCTTTCGAAAGCTTGATTGATCATCCGTCTTGGATTGACCGGCTACAGCGTTACGCTGGAGAAGACGGCACCTGGGTGGAAGGCTTGTTCATTGACGAATGCTTTGCTTCCATTCGCCGAAGCGGGGGTTATTTTCCTATGCATTCGGGCGGTCAAGACGGGGTGATCCGCAATCAGTACGGCTTCAGCAATGGCAAGTTCCGCTGTGGCCAAGTCAATATCCTCTTGGCGCTGACTGATATCGGTCCCGGCGATGGTGGCACAAGAATCCTGCCTGGAAGCCATAAGAGCAATATTGCCCATCCTATTTTCAGCAAGCCCTTTGCCGACCGGGTTAAGGCCGACGACGAAGTGGTAGAAGGCTCGATAGAGGTCCACCTCAAAGCGGGCGACGCCCTCATGTTCGTCGATGCGCTCAGCCACGGTGCCACCAAACGAACCAACTCCGGGGACCGCCGCGTAGTCATCTACCGCTACGGTCCCATGTGGGGCAGCACACGATATGGCTACCGCTACTCTTCCGAGTTGCTGACCCGCGTGACGCCGGCGCAGCGGAAAATACTGGAGCCTATCACCACGCGAGTACCAGGACGTGCGAGTGGCCTCGACCGCCACGCTGCTGAGTAAGCACCAAACGGGAGTGGATCAATGCAGCATCTGGAAATCACGCCCGCGCCGCATTCCACTCCAATTATCTGTGGACTGCAGATGCAGGGGGATGGAAGCCGCGGTTTTCGCCCCTCGGGCACCAAGGACTGGCTCATGGTGACCACACTAGCCGGAACGGGCTATGTTCGGGCGGGCGGCGCTGAAACCCTGCTGAGAGCCGGCGACATTGTGCTCATCGCACCGGATAGCCCGCAGGAATATGGCCATCTGGACGACAATAGCGGCTGGGTCAATATCTGGATCCATTTCCGCCCGCGCCCCCATTGGCTCTCTTGGCTGGGTTGGCCTGCGTTGTCACAGGGTGTCATGATGCTTTCGACGGCAGGTCGTTTCGCGGAGATCGATCCAGAACTGCGTCGCATGATTGACATATCAAGGGGCCCGCTACGCCTGCGCCTTGACGCGGCAATGAACGCGCTTGAACGCGTCCTGATCGCATGCGACGACATCAACCCTGCGCACCGGAGTTCGTTGCTTGATGTGCGCATCAAGAAAGCTATGGAAATCGTGGGTGAGCGCCTGGCGGAGCCGCTCAGCGTTGAAGAGCTTGGCAACGAGGTTGGCCTGTCGCGCTCCCGCTTTTCGGTTTTGTTTGCCGAGCAGGTCAACTTGTCACCCCAGTCGTATATCGAGGTGGCCCGGCTGACACGAGCGGCACAGATGCTGCAGTCCTCATCTTGGCGAATCGCGCAGATTGCCAACGAGGTGGGCTTTCCCAACGCATATTATTTCTCAACCCGATTTCGCCGGCATTTCGGGATCCCTCCCTCCACTTATCGCATTCGCATGGAGAGTGGCCATGCTGCGCTCCACTGACAATACCGGCCACCGGGCATGTCACGGAAACTGCGGTCAATGCCCGTTCAACATAAAGGACAAATCCGTGGACACTCCGCCAAGCGCCACTGGCGTCCTTTTTTGGCATGAATCTCGGCACGCTAAGCGGACTGTCCGAGACCTCCCAGGCGCCAAGAGGCTCGCATGCCGAAATTGCAACTGGCCTGAAGGCTGCAGGGTACATGGCCGTGCAAGGTGCTGTTGATCCAGCATATCGAACGGCCGGACTTACAACTTATGGTTCGGGTCGCGTGCTCGAACGACTAGAAGTACGGGACCACCTCACTCGCCATCGTGATGCCGGGCACGCCGCAACGACCCTCCACGTCGGCACCGGCTTAGAAAATGATAGTGAAGCTATGGGGCTGCTCGAGGCCATTCTCTCTATAGCCGATGCCTTGCACCATCCTACCCACATGGAAACCCACCGCGCTGCCATCACTCAGGATATCTGGCGTACACTGCGATGGGTCGAGCACTTCCCTGAACTCACCTTCAATGCCGACCTGTCTCACTGGTATACCGGGCTCGAAATGCCGTATGGCGATTTCGCCGCTAAGCTGGACCGGCTTGCCCCTGTCTTTGCCCGCACGCGCTTCATTCATGGCCGAATAGGCAATGGTAGTAGCATGCAGATATCGCTTGGCATTGGCGGTCAGGACGAACCCCATGTTTCTCGCTTCCAGCAAATGTGGCAACTATGCTTTGAAGGTTTCCTAAACCACAATCAGGGCCCTGACCCGATCGTCTTTGCAGTAGAACTGCTGCCCGCCTGGATTGCGACGAGCGGCAAGACGCAATACATCGACTACGCGCCACTTGAGCGCGGTATCAGCGGTGTCTTTGTTGAACAAGCCGACCGCTAGGAGCAAGCTAAGGTCCTGGTCGAAATAGCCCGCCGCGCGGCCGTCGCTGCCGTCGCGGCCAAAGACAATTGACCGCGGGGAGCTTTTAGTGGTGCCCTATACCCGCCCGAACTCGCCAGTCCTCGTTCTACCCAAATTGGCATTCCAATCACTTGGATGACGATGTCTGCTTTTGGAGCTCCGAGGGTTTGGTTCGAACGTCTGATAAGGGGCGGAGGCCGTGCGAGAACTCTCATCACACCGCGAGCGGATGTTCTGCCGCGGGGGCGCGTAGGCTCCGCTCATCCTCTTATCGCCTTGAGGGTCGAGGCAACGCCAGCGACGGCGATGGCGCGCTTGATGTTATAGGCCAGGATTGTCAGGCTGGTCTCGGTGGCGACGTGCTTGAGGCCGCGCGTTCGGAAGTGGGTAGCGCCCATCCACCCTTTTATCGTGCCAAAGACGTGCTCGACCGTGCAGCGGCGGACCGCCATAGCGTCGGGCATCGCATCGAACCTGCGCTCCATCTCATCGAGCACCGCTTCGTGTTCCCATCGTCGGATGCGCTTCTCCTTCCCTGCTGTGCATAGAGGACGAGATGAGCACGCACTGCAGGCCTTCTGGTTGAAGTAAACGCTGATGAGCTTGCCGCCCTCCACTCTGGAAAAGCGCTTCTGCAGTTGCTCGCCAGCAGGGCAGCGATAGGTATCGGTCTGGGGCTCATGCGCGAACATGGCCTTGCCCCAGAAGCCGCGCGCCT
>JAESFJ010000201.1_pt1 | contig 44338 bp, 47 predicted proteins | sample 9266161 | NCBI WGS metagenome assembly JAESFJ01 (sample SAMN14506165, study PRJNA617096) | algae metagenome | isolation source: Calothrix sp. FI2-JRJ7 and co-occurring heterotrophs from granitic desert soil | place: USA: Red Pass Lake area, Fort Irwin, California | collected 2000-06-01
CGCAAAAAATGGCCCTATTGCGTGGCCAGTTTGCCCCGCGATCACGGTGAGCGGAAATCATGTGTTTCCCGTCACCTGCAAAATGCCCTTAGCGTGTATTAATGTAGAAATGACCACAGAGCCCCTTGAATGGCGCTCCGCCGTTTCGACCACGGGCACGAGCTGCTGCCAGACCGGCTTTGGTCCTTTCTATGATCAGCGTTCGTTCGAACTCGGCGAGAGCGGCGAATATGCCGAACACCAGCCGGCCGTTCGCCGTTGATGTGTCGATCGACGCGCCCTCGCCAGCCAGAACCTTGAGGCCGATACTCCGTTGCGTCAGATCATCGACCAGGTTGACGAGGTGGCGAAGATCACGCCCGAGACGATCAAGCTTCCAGACCACGAGGGTATCACCACGTCGCAACGACTTCAGGCAGGCCGCTAGACCAGGTCGATCCTCTTTTTTGCCCGAGGCGGCGTCTTCGTAAATTTTGCCCGCCTCGACACCAGCCTTTGCTAGTGCGTCACGTTGAAGGTCGTGCACTTGGCTGCCATCGGCTTTCGACACCCGCGCGTATCCGATTAAGGCTGTCATTTATACGTCCGTCTGCGTGACAATTATGATTTGGCCGCGCCAAAGCCTGTAGATTGTCACATAACCCGTCTTGCAAAGTAAGCTCCGCGAAGGGTTGTCTCCAGTCGTTTTGTGACAAATGGAGCGCCGATGCCTCGCCGCATGATATTGACGGATGCCGAACGGCAGAATTTCCTCGCTTTGCCCACGGACGACGACACCCTGATCCGCCATTGGAGCCTCAACGATGAAGACCATCGTCTTCTCGAAACGCGCCGGCGCGATGATACTCGCCTTGGTCTGGCGCTTCAGCTTTGTGCGCTCCGTCATCCTGGCCATCTCATCCAGCGCGGCGAGATCATCCCGGAAAGTTCGCTCACCTTTTTGGCCGATCAGCTCCAGATCGAGCCGGAGGCGCTTGCTACCTTCGCACAGAGAGCACCCAGCCGCTACGAGCAACTGGCCGTCCTTCGCCAACATTACGGGTTCAGCGAACTGAGCCACTCGGCGCGCGCCGATCTTCTGGCCTTTGCGCGGGGTGTGGCGAATTGCCTCGACCAAGAACAAATTCGTCGTCGCCGCCCTTGCGGATGAGATGCGCCGGCGGCGTATTGTCATTCCCGGCATCACCGTGATCGAGCGGATAGCCGGGCAGGCCTGCACCGAGGCTGAGGAAGCACTGTTTGCAAATGTTGCCGCAAGGCTGTCACCGGGCGTCATCGTCAGGATGGAGGCGTTGCTGGGTATAGGACCTCGGGTTCGACAAAGCGGGATATCCTGGTTACGCGGACCGCCCGGAAAAGCGGGAGAAGCAGCCATGCGGGGCTTGATCGATCGGCTTGAGGCCGTGCGCCATGTCGGCCTTCCCAGCGATGTGCTTCAGGCTGTCCCGACCCATCGTGTCAGCCGCATGGCGCAGGAAGGCCGCCGCCTGACTGCCCAGAATTTTGAGCAAATGCGGGCTGGACGCCGATATGCCACCCTGGCAGCCTTCCTTTTGGAGATGGAAATCGCCCTCACGGATGCCGCGATCGCCATGTTCGAGGTGCTGATCGGCAAGGCGTTTCGGCAGGCCGAGAACGAACGTGACAAGCAAGTTTTGGAAAATGCGTCGTCGGCAACATCGGCGCTGGATTTCTTCGTGGGCTTTGGTGAGGCGATCGCGGCCAAACGGGAAGCCGGGCTTTCCCTTGACGAGGCCGTCAATGCGGTCGCCAGTTGGCAAGAACTGGTGCAGGCGACTGCGGCAGCAAAAGCCGCATCGCGTAACCGCAAGGATGGCGATCTGATCGCCTACCTTCCAGCTCAATACGTACGCATCCGTCGTTTCGCCGCCCCGTTCATGGGCGCTTTCAACTTCGAGGGTAATCGTCAAAGCCGCGACTTCATCAGCATGGTGGTGCAAATCGCGGCTGCTGGAAAAAGCCGTCGTCGCTCTTCAGAGCCAGCTTGGGTGCAATGTGCGCTCGATCTTGTCGACAAGCGCTGGAGCAGGGAAATCTGAACACCAGATAGCTCGGTCGATCGCAGAATGCTCGAACTCTTCGTTATTGTTGAGCTGAAGAACCGGATCGCAGCCAACGAGATTTGGATCAAAGGCTCTCGAACATATCGTACCCTTGATGAGGGCACGATCTCCCATCAGACGTACGCCATCATCAAGGCTGAAGCTCGCATTCCCGTTGCCATTCCGGTCGATGTCGAGATCTATCTCGCCGAAAAGGCCGAAGCGCTCGATCAGAAACTTCGCGAAGCAGCAAACCGGTTGGAGACCGGTCGCGGCGACACCCGCATTGGCGCAAAGGGCTTGCGGGTGCCAGCGGTAAAAATCGTTGAGACCGAAGCCGCGCTCGCCTTCGCAAGGAGAGTGGCGAGCAGCATGCCGCCGATCCGATTGACGGACCTTGTCGCCGACGTGGATCGAATGACCGGTTTTAATTCGCTCTTCGAGCACTTCAAACAGGTCGGACGCCGGGCGACATGCGCGTTTCCTATGCAGCTCTCATCGCTGAAGCCACCAATCTTGGCTTCTCGAAGATGGCACTGGCTTGCCTTGGCATCACACGCCGCCAGCTACAGCAGATGGCAATCTGGCACTTCAGGGAGGAAACCTTCACGCTGGCGCTCGCCCGGTTTAATCTCGCAACGCTACGAGCGCGGTGCCATTCCCGAAGGCCGCATCACGGCACTGATCGGCGCCAATGGCAGCGGTAAATCAACCTTGCTACGAACGCTTGGCCGGGTGCTCGACCCCTTGGGCGGCACCGTTTTGCTCGATGGCAAGGACATCAGCACGAGTCCCGCAAGGCCGTCGCGCGTATCCTCGCTCTGTTGCCGCAAAGTCCGGTTGCTCCCGACGGGCTGGTAAGGATGCGACTACGAGCTGGAGATGGTAACGGCGACGTCGTCGAGCCCCGTCCAGGAGGCGCGGTATGTGCCTTCGACCAATGGAAGGGGGCCGATGCGAGCGCTGGTGATAACGACCGTGCCGGGGGCAATGGGCTGACCGAGACGGGCCGCATGCTCTTCGAGCCAATCGACCGCCAGCATCAGCGTTTCCGGGTCGAAGGTGGTGGTGACAATGACAGTCTCGCTCGTGCTGTGCGTCAGCGTCAACGCGGCTTCGCCGGAGAGCAGGCCGGCCAGTGGGCGCGCGGGACCCACCACTATGCCGCCGGCGGAAAGGAGGTCGGCCCGGCGGGCGAGTGGCGACCAGTCCTGCCCGGCAAGGCGTGACCGCAGAAATTCCAAGGCTAGGCAGACCTGCCAGCCATTTTCCTGGTGGACCAGCGCGAATTCCACTTCGAGGCGGGAGCCGGGGGTAAGCTTGACGGTATCGGCTGATCGCCACATCCACGCCTTGGGGATCGGGGCTGCAAGCATGGAATTGGGCGATGACCATGGCGTGACCTTCCATCCTCCATGACCGCCCAACGCCTCGATGACTTCGAACTGGATCGTATCCGCCTCGGCAATCGTCTCTGGGCCGGACTCGCTGGCCGTCGCGGGGGATGCAGTGCGGTCGGCTTCGAGCACGGTGCGAGTAAAGGGGTGCATGGCTCTTGTTCTCCGGGCGAAGGATCGGGTGTGGAAAGTCTAGTCGACACGAAGAAGTGGCTCCAGAGCCGCGGCAGCCAACTCGTTCCGCATCGCGGAAAATCGGGCAGCTTGATGCAGCGGGAGGATCGGCAAGTTCCTAGAGTGAGGGCAACTCGCCCTGGGAGCTTCGCATGTATGAAAATCGGAATAAATTGCAGGTCGCCGCTGAACTTTGTCGCTTTGTCGAGGACGAGGTCATGCCGGGGACAGGTGTTGACGCTTCTGCGTTTTGGCGCAGCTATGCCGAGCTGGTCGAGACGCTGGGGCCTGAAACGGCGCGCCTTCTTTCCGAGCGAGACCGTCTTCAGGGGCTGATCGACCAGTGGCATGGGGATCATCGGGGCGAGCCGCATGATGCGGCGGCTTATAAGCAGTTCCTCTTTGACATTGGCTATCTCGTTTCCGACGATGCGCCACTTGCCATCACCACGGCTCCGGTGGATCCGGAGATTGCCGCGCTAGCGGGCCCGCAGCTGGTGGCGCCGGTGATGAACGCCCGGTTTGCGCTTAACGCTGCCAATGCGCGGTGGGGAAGCCTTTATGATGCGCTTTATGGCGGCGATGTCGTGCCGCATGATGGGGCGCTGGCGCCGGGGCAGGGCTACAATGCTGCCCGGGGCGCTGCTGTCATGGCGCGGGCGGCGGCGTTTCTTGATGAGGCGATCCCGCTCGAGGGGGGCGGCCATGCCGATGTAACCAGCTATGGGCTGGTAAATGATGCCTTGGAGATCTTGGTTGGTGACCGGCGGGTTGTGCTGCGGGAGCCAGAATCCTTTGTGGCGCATGCGGAGCGTGGGGCGGCGGCCGTGCTGCTCTTTGTCCAACATGGATTGCATGTTGAACTGGTGATCGATCGGTCAACGCCTGCTGGCGCACAGCATGCTGCTGGCTTGGCCGATGTCGTGGTGGAGGCGGCGCTCACCACCATCCAGGACTGCGAGGACTCCGTTGCGGCCGTGGATGCGGCTGACAAGGTTGCCGTTTACCGCAACTGGCTGGGGCTGATGCGCGGCGACCTGGTTGAGCGCTTAGAGAAGGGCGGGCGTGTGGTGACGCGGCGGTTGGCGCCGGACCGCGTTTATATCGACCGGAACGGGGCGGAACTGCTCTTGCCGGGGCGCAGCCTGATGCTGGTGCGCAATGTGGGGCATCTGATGACCACCGATGCGGTGCTTGATGCCCGTGGCGAGGAAACGCCGGAGGGGTTTCTTGACGCCATGGTGACCGTGCTTGCCGCAATGCACGATCTGCGCAAGACCGATGGCCCGCGCAATTCGCGCTGCGGCAGCATCTATGTGGTTAAGCCCAAGATGCATGGACCCGAGGAGGTGCGGCTGGCCGATAGGCTCTTCGCAAAAGTGGAAGATGCGCTCGGCCTGCCCCACAATACGGTCAAGATCGGGGTGATGGATGAGGAAAGGCGTACGTCGCTGAACCTGCGCGCCTGCATGCGTGCGGTGAAGGATCGCCTTGCGTTCATTAACACCGGATTTCTGGATCGAACAGGTGACGAGATCCACACCTCGATGGAAGCAGGGCCCGTGGTGACCAAGTCGGCGATGCGGACGGCACGCTGGCTCGAGGCGTATGAGAACAATAATGTCGATACCGGGCTCGCTGCGGGGCTGCCTGGGCATGGGCAGATCGGCAAGGGCATGTGGGCCAAGCCGGATGCCTTGGCCGAGATGGTTGCCACCAAGGCCGGCCACCCCAAGGCAGGAGCGAGCACGGCCTGGGTTCCCTCGCCGACAGCGGCAGTGCTGCATGCCATGCACTACCATCAGGTCGATGTGGGGGAGGTGCAGGACGGGCTGCGCGAGCGCGAGGCTGCCTCGATCGATGCCATTCTCGATATCCCCATGCTGGGCGGCACCAATCTCCCGGCCGAGACGGTGCAACGTGAACTCGACAACAACGCTCAAGGCATTCTCGGCTATGTCGTGCGCTGGATCGACCAGGGGATCGGTTGCTCGAAAGTGCCCGATATCGACAATGTGGCGCTGATGGAGGATCGGGCCACGCTGCGCATTTCGTCACAGCACATTGCCAACTGGCTGCGCCATGGCCTGGTTAGCGAGCAGCAGGTACGGGACGCATTGCAGCGAATGGCCGAAATCGTCGACCGCCAGAACGCCGGCGACCCGGCCTACACACCCATGTTGCCCGAGGTCGACAAAAGCATAGCTTTCCAGACGGCTCGCGCTTTGATCTTTGAAGGCCTGACGCAGCCCAATGGATATACCGAGCCGCTGCTGCACCAGGGCCGGCGCCGCAAAAAGGCCGAGCTGGCTGCTGCCTGAGGAGGACTTGAGACATGAGCACTGACAAGACCACGAGCCTGCGCGACGCCGCGCTGCACTTCCACGAGTTTCCCAAGGCTGGGAAGCTCGAAATCGTTGCCATGAAGCCGCTCGCCAATACGCGGGACCTGTCGCTGGCCTATTCGCCCGGGTGGCTATCCCCTGCGAGGAGATCGCGGCCGATCCACTGGCTGCCTACAAATACACCTCGAAGGGCAATCTGGTTGCCGTCATCTCCAACGGAACAGCAGTGCTCGGGCTTGGCGATATCGGCGCGCTGGCGTCCAAACCGGTGATGGAAGGCAAGGCGGTCTTATTCAAGAAGTTTGCCGGCATCGACTCGATAGATATTGAGGTCAATGAGCAGGACCCGCAACGCTTCATCGACATCGTGGCGCCGCTCGAGCCCAGCTTCGGCGGGGTGAACCTTGAAGACATCAAGGCACCTGAATGCTTCGAGATCGAGGAAGCGTTGCGCGAGCGCATGAACATCCCGGTTTTCCATGATGACCAGCATGGCACCGCCATCATCGTCGCGGCGGCCGTGCTCAATGCCATGCAGCTGGTCGGGAAGGACATCGGCAAGTCAAAATTGTGACCTCAGGGGCAGGGGCGGCGGCAATTGCCTGCATGAACATGCTGATGGCCGTCGGTGCCACGAAGGAAAACATCTGGATCGCCGATTCCAAGGGACTGGTGACCAAGGCGCGCGACAACAGCGTCGATCGCTGGCGCAGCGCAGGACACGGACAAGACCAAGCTCAGCGAGGTCATGGCAGGGGCAGACATCTATGTCGGCCTCTCCAAGGCGGGTGCGCTCAAGCCCGAGATGATGAAGGACATGGCGGAAAATCCGCTGATCCTGGCGTTGAGCAATCCTATCCCGGAGATCATGCCCGAGCTGGCTCGCGAGACGCGTCCGGACGCAATGATCTGTACGGGGCGCTCGGACTTTCCCAACCAGGTCAACAATGTCCTGTGCTTTCGTTTCCTGTTCCGCGGGGCGCTCGATTGCGGTGCAACGGTGATCAACGAGGACATGAAGGCTGCCGCCGCCCATGCCATCGCCAAGCTGGCCCATGAGCCGGGGCTGGAGGCATCGGCGCAGGGCGTACCGGCCATTTTTGGGCGCGACTACCTGATCCCCAGTCCGTTCGATCAGCGGCTCATCCTACGCATCGCACCGGCCGTGGCCAAGGCCGCGATGGATAGCGGCGTAGCGAATCGTCCGATCCAGGACTTTGCGCAGTATCGCGACCAGCTCAACCGCTTCGTGTTCCGCTCGGGCCTGGTGATGAAACCAATGATGGAGCGGGCGCAGGGAGAGGGCAAGCGCATCGCCTTTGCCGATGGGGAAGACGAGCGTGTGCTGAGGGCCACCCAGGTGATGCTGGAGGACGGCATCGGCCGCTCGATCCTGATCGGGCGGCCTTCCGTGATCGAGCAGCGCATCGAGCGTTTCGGTTTGACGCTCAAGGCTGGGCGCGACTTCGATGTGGTCAATCCAGAAGATGATCCGCGCTATCGCGACTATGTCGCCGATTTCCACAAACTGGTCGGACGCAAAGGCGTTACGCCCGACACAGCCCGCACCATTGTGCGCACCAATTCCACGGTGATCGGAGCGCTGGCGGTGCGGCGCGGCGAGGCCGATGCGCTGATCTGTGGTTTGCAGGGGCGCTTCATCAAGCACGCACGCGACATTCAGTCGGTGATCGGCCTTGCGCCGGACGCCAGCCGGATCTCGGCCCTGTCCATGCTGGTGATGGGGCGGAGCGTGTTTTTCCTTGCAGACACCTATGTCAAATATCGACCCTACGGCCGACGAGATCGTGGCCATCACCCTGCAGGCGCGCGACCATCTCACCCGCTTCAACATAGAGGCGCGGGCGGCGTTGCTGAGCTATTCCAATTTCGGGTCGCGTGACGGCGAAACCTCGATAAAGATGCGCGAGGTTTATGAGCGGCTCAAGATTGTTGCTCCGGACCTGGTGATAGATGGCGAAATGCAAGGCGATCTGGCGGTCAACGAAGCCTTGCGCGATCGGTACGTGCCTGACTCCGTGCTGCGTGGAGAGGCCAATCTCCTAATCTTCCCGAACCTGGAATCGGCCAATCTGTCGATGACGCTGCTCAAGGAGTTGAACAACGCCTTGCCCGTGGGGCCGATCCTGATGGGTACGCGCCAGCCCGCCCATATCCTGGCGCCGTCTGTCACCAGCCGCGGCGTCGTCAACATGGCTGCCATTGCGGCGGCCGAAGCCGTGGGCAGCAAGGCCTGAGCAACTGCTGAACCCGGCTAGCCGAAGAAAGTGCTGAAGCGCGCGTAAGAGCGCTTCACATGGTTGCGCATGGCACGTTCTGCAGCGGTGGGGTCATGCGCTCCCAGCGCTTCGAGGAGATTGGCATGTTCCACATTGGCCTTGGTGGCGGCGCCGGAATGGGGAAATAGGCGAAAGAGGTGAATATGGGTGTGGAGGCTTGCCAGCGTCTCGCGCATCAGGTCATTGCCACAGGCCCGGGCGATGGTATCGTGGAATTCACCGTCGAGCTGGGCGAATTCCGAATAGCTGGCGACCGGCTGGTCGCCTTCGCCGCGCATTTGGGCGGCAAGGCGCCGCAGGGTGGAGAGCTGCCCGGCATCGATCTTGCTCGCTGCCTTGCGGGCGACAAAGGGTTCGAGCAACAGGCGCATCTCGTAGAGCTGGTCGAACCGGGTGCGGTCCACCTGTGGTGCCGCGCTGAAGCCGATCAGGTGCGTCTTGACGATCAGTCCTTGTGCCTCGAGCCGCGATAAGGCCTCGCGAACGGGGGTCTGCGAGACACCGAGTTCGCGCGCCAGATTGTCGATCGAAATCCGGCTGCCCGGGAGGATCTTCTGGCCCATCAGCTGCCCGTAGACGGAGTTGTAGACCTCGTCTCCAAGCCGTGGTGGCCGCTTGATCGCAGTCGCTGAGGTCCCTTGCTGTCTGTCCAATTCGGCCAACTCCTGTGCCGTTTTCCGGCTTCGGTGCTCGGTTTATCCTATAGCATGCGGATTGGAAATACACTTCCGGCGCAGAAAGGGTTTGACACACCTCTTCGTAAAATCCTATACCCTATCGTCAAAATACTATACGATATATTAGAGGGTAGCGAATGACCGAAGCCGCGGTGCGGGATGTTCCGGAATCAAAGGCAACCGCGATCAAGCGGGTCGACCTGAGCCTGTTCAACTATCCGATGATCGGCGTCGGGCCGGGCGGCGCCGACATGCCGGGTGCCAAGGGCAGCCGTACCCGGATCGCCGTGCGCATCGAAACGGTCGATGGCGCAGTAGGCGCCTATGTCGGTGGTCAGGCCAATTCCTTGGCCCAGGCGGCGACCTGCGCCAAGGTCGTTATCGGCATGGACTGCTTTGCCCGCGAACATGCCTATGAGGCCATCCGCCGCCACCTGCGCAAGGAAGACCGCATGGGGGCAGGGGTGATCGACAATGCCCTTTGGGACTTGGCCGGACAGCGCACCGGCGCTTCGGTAAGCCAGTTGCTGGGCGGTGCGCGCAAAACCGTCAAGGCCTATGCCTCCACCTGGTTCGGCGGCGATGGTGGGGGGCTGGCCACTCCCGAGGCCTTCTCAGATTTTGCCGAGGAATGCTATGAACTGGGCTATCGCGCCTTCAAGATGCATGGCTGGACCGATGGCGGCATCCAGCGCGACATCGACGCCATTCTTGGTCTCGGCAAGCGCGTCGGTAGCCGCATGGCGCTGATGCATGACAGCGCCTGCAGCTTCAAGACCTTCGCCGATGCCCTCGCCGTCGGTCGCGCCTGCGACGAAGCCGGCTTCTTCTGGTACGAGGATCCCTATAGCGACGGGGGCCTCGCTGCCCATTCGCATCGCCGCCTGCGCGAGCTGATCAGGACGCCGCTCCTTCTGGGCGAGCATATCCGTGGCCTTGAATCCATGGCCACGCTGGTGCTGGCCGACGGCACCGATTTCGTTCGCGCCGACCCCGATTTCGACATGGGCATCACTGGCACGATGAAGATCGCCCACTTTGCCGAGGCGCTCGGCCTCGACGTCGAGCTCCATGCGCCCGGCCCGGCGCACCGTCACTGCATGGCGGCGATCCGCAATACCAATTTCTACGAACTCTCCATGGTCGGTCCGTCGCGCGGCAATTTCAACGCGCCGGTCTATACCTGCGGCTATTCCGACGCGCTCGACGACGTCAGCCCGGATGGCACCTTCCCTGTTCCCGAGGGACCGGGGCTGGGCGTCAGCTATGACTGGGACGTCATCGAGAAGATGACCACCCAGAAGCTGACCATCCAGTAGGGGCGGGGCCAATGGACAACCCAGCCTCTTCCCGCGGCTCACAGATCAAGCGCGTGGAACTGTTTCTGTTCCGGCAGGACATCGAGAACGTGGCCTTCGACGTCAATCCCGGCGGCATCGACATGCCGGGCATTCGCAATACCCGCACCCGCCTCGGCGTCGTGGTGGAAACGCGCGACGGGGCGCGCGGGGAGTATATCGGAGGACGTTCGGACACGTATCTCCATGCCAAGTTCCTCGCCAAGTGGATCCTGGGCATGGACGCCTTCGAGCGCGAACAGATCTACGAGATCCAGCGAAGGCAACTCCCTACCGGCCGAGCCCGTGTCGGCCCGCCAGACATGAAAGCCGCCTATGCCGACTATTGATTATGCAAGGGCCGCAGCGATCGTAGATTGCATCCTCGCTCAGGCCGGCGTGCCGGAGGAGAATGCGCGGCTGCAGCGCGATTTACTACTCGATGCGGAAATGCGCGGCATCGCTTCGCATGGCTTGCTGCGGCTGCCGCGCATTGTCGAGCGCATTCGCAATGGCGTAACCGACCCGCAAACGCGTGGTGGTCACGATTGGCGGGCACCCGGCTTTCTCCATGTCGATGGCGGTCGGGGCCTCGGGCCCGTGGTGGCGCAGGCGGCGATCGACGCATTGCTCGAGCGGGCCAAAACGCAAGGCGTGGCTGTCGCGTCCATCGCCAATTCCAACCACATAGGCATGCTCGGCTTTTATGCCGACCGTGTGGCCGAGGCCGGTCGTTGCCTGCTGGCCTTTTCCACCAGCGAAGCCCTAGTCCATCCCTGGGGCGGGCGGCGCGCCATGATCGGCACAAATCCGATAGCCATCGGGCTGCCGACGGGCGAGGGACCCTTCATGATGGACACGGCCACAAGCGTCGTTTCCATGGGTGAAGTGCATGATCACGCCAATCGCGGCGCACCCATTCCGCTGGGCTGGGCGCTCGACAGGGACGGCAATCCCACCACCGATGCGGCTGCGGCACGGGAGGGCGCTATTTCGCCCTTCGGCAATGCCAAGGGTTACGCGCTGGGCCTTGCGTTCGAGTTGCTGGTTTCAAGCCTTGCCGGGGCTGCCATTGGACGCGACGTCAAGGGCACGCTGGATTCTACCAATGTGGCTAGCAAGGCTGACCTTTTTATCGTCATCGACCAACAGCTCAGCCCGGTAAATGACTTTCTCGACCTCCTGCGGGCGGAAACGCCTGCAGAGGGTTTCGAAGCGGTTCGCATTCCAGGTGAGCGGGGTCGCGAAAAGCGCAATCGCGCCAAGACCGACGGCTTCCAAGTAGCTGATGTTACCTGGAATCACCTCTGCGAACTTGCCGAAGAACCGGCTACGAACAGCTAAAGGAACGCGCCATGTTTGGAGCTTTGCGCTCACCTCGGAATATTCTCTTTGGCCGCGGGCAGCGCTTTGCGCTCGGCGGCTATGTGGCCAGCCTTGGCAGGAACGCACTGGTCGTCACCGACAAGCGCATGGCGGCAGACGCCGAGTTCAACGCCATGGTCGAAACCGTCCGCGCAGCAGGCGTGGCCGTGACGCTTTATGATGGAGTTGAAGCCGAGCTGCCGGCCAAATGCATCGAAGCAGGCGTCGGCGCGGGACGCACAGCTGAGGCCGATGTAATCGTCGGCATTGGCGGAGGTAGCTGCATCGACGCGGCCAAGGTCGTCGCGCTGCTCCTGACCCACGGCGGGGCGATGTACGACTATTATGGCGAGTTCAAGATACCCGGTCCGCTGCTGCCGGTCGTTGCCGTGCCGACCACGGCTGGAACCGGCTCAGAGGCGACGCCGGTCGCGGTGGTCGCAGATCCGGAGCGCGCAGTGAAGGTGGGCATTGCCAGCCCCTACCTCATCCCCGATACGGCGATCTGCGATCCAGAGCTTACCGTGACCTGTCCGCCAGAACTGACGGCAGCTTCGGGCGCCGATGCGCTGGTGCATGCCATCGAGGCCTTCACCAACGCCCCGCGTGATGGCGCATCGATGATTACGCTCGAGCACGTGTTCGTGGGCAAGAATGCACTGACCGATCAGCACGCCAGCATGGCGATTGCCAGCATCGGCCGGTCGCTAGGGCGCGCCGTTAAGCAGGGCGACGACCTGCCCGCGCGAGCAGACGTTCTGATGGGCTCCTTGTTGGCGGGTCTCGCCTTCGGCACTGCCGGCACCTCAGTCTGCCACGCGGTGCAATATCCGGTTGGCGCCTTGACCCACACGGCCCATGGCGTCGGCGTGGCGCTGATGTTGCCCCATGCCCTCCGCTTCAACCGCGCCCATGCGACGGCCGAAATTGCCGAAGTGGGGCGCCTGATGGGGCTCGTCGCCCGCGGGACCGACGACGAGGAAGCGGCTGATACCGCTATCAAGGGCATCGCCGCGCTGCTTGCCGATATCGGCATTCCCGGGACGCTGGCCGAGATCGGCATTGAGGAGAAGGATCTGCCCTGGATCGCCGAACAGGCGATGGCCGCCAGTCGCCTCATCAAGAACAATCCGCGACCGGTGGATCGTGCCGGCATGGATCAACTGGTCGCTGCTGCCTTTTCGGGCGACGGGCAGTCCCCTTCTTTTTCCATTCAACCTGATGCCAGGGTAAATTGATGACCTCTTCTGACTTTTCGTTCGATCCCGCCAAGCTGCCCGCTGACCTCTGGATCGGCGGTCAGTGGCGCTCCGGCAGCACGGGCCAGCGCATCGACGTGATTGACCCGTCGACGGGCAAGCCGATCACCAGTGTGGCCGATGCCAGCGTCGAGGATGCGCTTGGCGCCGTCGAAGCGGCTCATGCGGCAGCTCCAGCTTGGGCGGCAGAAGCACCGCGCAAACGATCGGAAATTCTGCGCCGCTGCTTTGAGCTCATGATCGAGCGCAAGCAGATGCTAGCCGAGCTGATCAGCCTCGAAAATGGGAAGTCGCTGCCCGATGCCGAAGGAGAGGTGGCCTATGCCGCCGAGTTCTTCCGCTGGTTCTCCGAAGAGGCCGTTCGCCTCGATGGCGACCTTTCGGTGGCTCCAAGCGGAGCTAATCGCATTCTGGTGCAATACCAGCCCATTGGTGTTTCCGTGCTGGTGACGCCATGGAATTTTCCTGCGGCCATGGCGACGCGCAAGATCGCTCCGGCCCTTGCGGCTGGCTGCACCTGCGTGTTGAAACCTGCGACCGAAACGCCGCTGACGGCCTACGCCCTGGCCGAAATCTATCGCGAGGCCGGCGTACCGGATGGCGTTGTGAACGTGCTGACCACGTCCAAGGCCGGTGCCACTGTGAGTGCCATGCTGCATGACCCGCGCGTGCGCAAGCTGAGCTTCACCGGCTCGACCGAGGTTGGCCGTCGCCTGCTGCGCGAAGCCGCCGACACAGTCATCTCCTGCTCCATGGAATTGGGCGGCAATGCGCCGTTCGTGGTGTTCGACGATGCCGATCTGGATCTGGCGATTGAAGGCGCCATGGTGGCCAAGATGCGCAATGGCGGGGAAGCCTGCACCGCAGCTAACCGCTTCTATGTGCAGGAAGGCATCATGGATGCTTTCGCGAGCAAGCTGGCGGACCGCATGGGCGCGCTCAAGCTCGGCAAGGGTTATGACAAGGGTGTCCAGTGCGGCCCGCTGATCAACCAGGATGCGCTTGATCGCATCAGCGGGTTGGTCAATGCGGCGGTGGGGCAAGGCGCAGAGGCGCTGACCGGCGGCAAGGGGCCGGGCGGCGACGGCTATTACTATCCGCCTACCGTGCTCAAGAATGTGCCTGCCGAGTCCATGCTGGTGCAGGACGAGATCTTTGGCCCGGTGGCGCCTCTCGCCAGCTTCAAGACTGAAGAAGAGGTGATCGCCAAGGCCAATGACACGGAATATGGCCTGATCGCTTATGTCTTCACGCGCGATCTGGCGCGGGGCCTGCGCGTTTCGGAAAAAATGGAGGCTGGCATGGTGGGGCTCAATCGTGGCCTTGCCTCCGATCCGGCTGCGCCGTTTGGCGGCGTTAAGCAGAGCGGGCTTGGCCGCGAGGGTGCGCACCACGGCATTCTCGAATTCTGCGAAGCGAAGTACATTGCGGTGTCCTGGTGAGCGGTGGCGAGGCAATGGTGCCGGTCGATCATCGGCACATCGTGCAGTCGGTCGATCGCGCCATGCTGCTACTTGAGACCCTGGTCGAGGATGGCGGCGCCTGGCGATTGAAAGACCTGGCGAAAAGGACGGGCCTTTCGCCGTCCACGGCACATCGCTTGCTGACAACGCTTGAACAACGTCGCTTTGTCCAGTTCGATAGCCAGCACGCGCTCTGGTCGGTGGGGCGCCAGACATTCTCGGTCGGCATTGCCTATAGCCGGCGGCAGGGCCTTCTGGCGCCAGCGTTGCCGATCCTGCGCGATCTGCGGGACCAGACTCATGAAACAGCCAATCTCGGAGTGTTCGAGGACCGTTCGATCACGGTGATCGGCCAAGTGGAAAGCCGCGAAATCATGCGCGCCATCACACGTCTTGGCGGCAACGTGCCAATGGTCGGCTCCGCTATGGGCAAGGCTGTCTTGGCCAATTTGCCAGCCGATGTGCTCGAGGCAATGGTGACGCAGAGTGATCTGCGGCCCAAGACGCGACACGGCATTATTGCCATGGAGCAGCTCCATGGGCGTTTGGCGCAGGTGCTTGCCGATGGCTTTGCCGTTGACGATGAAGAGCATCATCCCGGATTGCGCTGCGTGGCCAGCCCTGTGTTCAACCATCTCGGCGACGTCGTGGGAGCGATCTCGGTGTCAGGTCTTGCTATCCGACTGACACCTGCCCGGGTCGCAGCCATCGGCGCTCTCGCCGCACAGGCGGGCGAACGGCTTAGCGCGCAGTTCTTGTCGCCTGCGGATGGCTCCGGGGCACCGCCTCCCGCGGCTTGGTCGCGTCCGTCGAGTGACGGACGAACAGCTCCCCATTCAGCTGAATAGTGGAGACAGGATGATCACGACTGCTCAATTGTCGGGTGATCAGGTCCACGGCGGTCTCCACCAGCCGATCCACAGGCTGGCTATAGGTTGTCAGCGAGAACCGGGGCCAATGTCCCATCGATATATCGTCGAAGCCGGCAATTGCGATATCTTCGGGAATGCGCAGGCCAGCAATTTCCCGCAGCGCCTCCATGCCGCCCATGGCCAGAATGTCATTGGCAAAGAAGATTGCATCGGGACGGCTCGTGGCAATCAGCTCAAGCGCTGCATGATAACCGGCCTCAAAGCTGTACTCGCCGGCCGAGATACTGCCCGTCAGCACCATGCCAAGTTCAGCGACACGCTGGATGAAGGCGCCCTGGCGCTCCATATTGGTCGATGTGTGTGGCAGGCCACCAACATAGGCCACCCGATGGCGGCCAATTTCGTGAAAATGGCTGGCGATGGTCCGCGCGCCATCGATGTTGTTGCACGTGACCGCGGCGATGCCGCCTTCCGGAATGGACCGGTTGACCAAGACGGCAGCTCGACCTTCCGTTGCCCAGCGCAACGACGGTTCCGAAACCACCGTAGCGGAAATGACCACTACCGCATCAACGCTGTACTTGCGCAAGGCGACCAGTTGTTCTTCCACATTGGAGCCACGGGTGACGTTGAACATCAAGCTCTGCAGACCTGCCTGTTGCAGACTGCGCGACAGCTTCTCGATCAATGTTGGATAAAAGGGGTTCTGCAACTCCGAGACAACGATGCCGGCAATGTTGCTGCGGCGAGTCGACAACATCGAAGCTATCGCATTGGGGTGGTAGTCGACCTCCTCAGCGGCGCGGAGGATCCGTTGCCGCAGCTCCGGCGAGATCGAACTTCCCGGCGTGAATGCTCGCGAAACCGCAGATTGGCTGACCCCCATCATGCTCGCGAGTTCACGTGCCGTGATCGGCTTGGTGCGTCTGGCGCCGGCAGTTTCGGCTTCGCTCATGGATCCTCCCGGTCGTCTCGCAACCGATCTATTGCATAAAATATCAAGCGGATGCAAACAGGCTGTTGCATACGGATGCAATGGCCGCTATCGTTGTCGCTGGGTCATAGTGAGAAGCCCCGCAAAGAGGGTTCCTGATGACATGATCGGTGTCAGCGTGTTGCACCGCAGGAGGAAGCAATTTCGATGCTAGCCACAAGCAAGGAGCAGGCATGCCGGGCGCCCTGAGCCACCTCAGCGTGGTCGATCTTTCGCACACTCGTGCTGGCCAATATTGTGCTCGGCTGTTTGCAGATTTCGGAGCTGATGTTGCTCTTGTTGAGCCAAGGGAAGGCTCCCCGATCCGCCGCGCTGCTCCGTTTTCCAAAGACGGAGAGTCGCTCGAGTTTTTCCACCTCAATACGGGCAAGCGATCCTTTGTGGTCGAGGGCTCCAATGATCCGCTGCTCAGTGCGCTGCTGTCGACTGCCGACGTCGTGGTGGTGCCTCCTGATGCGGATGGCGACAGCTTGGCGAGGCAATATCCGAGTGCTGTGGTTGTCATTGCTTCGAGCTTTGGCGCTGATGGACCGCGCGCGGCATGGCAGGGGCCGGAAATCGTGCTCCAGGCGCTTTCGGGCATGATGCACAACAATGGAGCCGCCGGGCGGGAGCCGCTTTACGGTACGGGAAACCGTGCCGAACTGGCCTCAGGCATCGGCGCCTATATCGGTGCACTGACCGCCCTTTATGCACGGGAGACGACCGGTCGTGGCCAGGTTGTGCGGATTGACGCTGCTGAAACGGCTGCCGCGATGTGTTTCCCTTATGTGATGCAACACATCTATAATGGCACGGACCGGCTGCGGACCGACCAGGCCGTGCAGGCGGGGCAGGTGCTGTGCCGCGATGGCTGGGTGTGTATCTGGATCTATAATTTCCGCTGGCATGCGCTGCTCGAATCCCTAGATTTGCTGCAGTTTGAAGCCGATCCGCGTTTTGCCGATCCTGCTGAGCGACGTGTCAATTGGGATGCATTGTTTGCCATTCTGCAGGACCGCGTTGCCGACATGGCGGCGGAAGACCTGGTTGAAATCCTGCAGAACGCGCAGGTTATCGCGGCCAAGGCGTATCGGCCGTCTGAGCTGATCGGCATCCGGCATCTCGCCGCCCGAAACTATTGGGAAAAGATTGGCGGGCGCACGGTTCTTGGCCCGCCCTTTAGACTCTGTGAAACGCCGCGTCGCTTGCAAGGACCTGCTCCCATTTTGGGTTCAGGAGAGCCGAAGACTGAGCGAACAAGACTTACCGTTCCGCAGCAGGAAGCAGTGGGTAAGCCATTGGGCAATGTGCGCGTCATTGAGATTACAACAGCATGGGCCGGGCCTATGTCAGGGCGGGTCTTGGCATATTTTGGAGCCGAAAGCATCCATGTCGAGGCGCCGAACCGAGTCAATTCCTGGCGGCTGAACAAGGACAAACCCAATCCGGTCAACTTTCCGGATGGGAAGCCTGGCGATCGTTGGTACGACCGCTCCTTTCTGTTCAATTCCCAGAACGTCAACAAGCTGAGCTGCATCCTTAATCTCAAGACGGAAGAAGGGCGGACGACGCTGCGCCGGCTGGTGAGCGTGGCGGACGTGCTGATCTGCAATTTCCGCCCCGGCACGCTGAAAAAGCTGGGCCTGGACTATGAAGCGCTGACCGCGATCAAGCCCGACATCATCGTGGCCGAGCTGCCGGCCTTTGGCGTTTCGGGCCCGATGTCCGGCTATGCGGCGCTGGGGCCGACCATGGAAATGGCTGCCGGCATGTCGGCGATGATCGGCTATCCCGATGGTCAGCCCGAGGTGACCGGTCCCTCCTATCTGGATCCGATCGGCGGGTTCAATGCTGCAGCTGCCATTCTTACCGCTTTGATCTACCGGCAACAAACCCGCCGAGGGCAGTATGTGGAAGTGCCTCAGGTCGAGGCTGCGATGCACCTAATCGGGGCCCAAATCCTGCGGGCGGCGGAAACCGGTACCGACCCGCTGCCCAATGGCAACCGAGTGGACTTTGCCGCTCCGCATGATGCCTTCCCTACCTCCGGCGATGATCAATGGGTGGTGATCGCGGCGCTGGATGAAGCGCAATGGCGCGTGCTTTGCCAGGTGATGGAGCAGCCGGAACTGGCTGGTGATCCGCGGTTTGCCAGCCTTGAACAGCGGCTTGTCCATCACGAGGCGCTGAGGGACATTATCTCGGCGTGGACGCGCCAGCGCGACAAGCATGAGCTTGCCGAACTGCTGCAGGCCAAGGGTGTTGCCGCTGCGCCGGTGCAGACGCCGCGTGATCTGGCGGCTGATCCTTACCTCCATTACCGAGGCTTTTTCACCGAGTTGGAGCACCCCGATGCCGGGCGGCACCGCCATCCCGGCTTGCCAATTCATCTCAGCGAGACGCCGGGCGGGCAGGTGCGGCCGGCGCCGCAGTTCGGCGGCCACAACAGGCATGTGCTGGAAACGATTTTGCGGTTGAGCCCGGAAGAAATCGCTGCCATCGAGGCGAGCGAAGCGATGGGCACAATTCCGCTGGCGGGGGCGTAAATGACGCACGCTGAAGTGTTTTTTCCCCGCGACTTGCCAGTTCATGTGCTGCTGGGGGATGCCCCCCACTACCGGGGCTCAATCCATGATGATGCGGTGGCGCGGGCGCGCGGCTACAAGGCTGCGCTGGTGCCGGGGGCCTTTATCTATGGGCATATGAGCCGGCTGGCAATCGAGGCATGGGGGCTGCGTTGGGCCGAAAGTGGCGCCATGTCGGCGCGGTTCCGGCGCCCCGTTTATAACCACGAGGACATCGTTGTCAGCGCCGGCCCATTGCTGGATGATGGGGTCAGGAGTCAGGCGCAAGTTGTCGTTCGCAATGGGGAAGGCGAGGAGGTCGCCGAGGGTTGGGTGGCGCTGCCGCACGAAGTGCCAGTGCCGCCACAAAGCCCGCAATTGCTTGAAACGCTGAGCGAGCCTGAGCCGATCGTGGCGGGCGGTCTCCAGCCGGACATGCCCTTGCGCAGCCGGGATCGCGTGCTGACCGATGAGGCTTTCCAGACCTCGCTGACGGATTTTGGTGAAGCCCACCCGATCTATCGCAATCCGGGGATCGTTCATTCCGGGATGCTGATGCGCCTAGCCATGGGCGATACCAATTCGTCGTGGAAACTGCCTGGTCCGTTCGTGCTGGTGGCGACGGAAGCCCAGCATTTCCGGGTGGTTTATCCTGGCCAGCATATCCGCACCGCAGGGCAGGTGCTGGAAAGCTATGAGCGCAAGGGGCGGCACTATCTGGTGTCGGATGAATATTTCCTGGCCGATGGGCAATTGGCCGCCAGGTTCCGGAGGACGCAGATCTATGCCTAGTTCACTTGATGTCTCACTTGGCGGGCTAAGTGTTAGCAGACTGCAAACCGTGAGTGCAGCCGATGTAGCCGATTTCGTGCGCATCAGCGGTGACGACTACGAGGCCCATACCGACCCCGACTTTATGGCCAAGTCGAGCTTCGGGCAGCTGATCGTCCATGGCGCATTGCTCGTGGGCTACATGTCCGCCGTTGGGACCGACGCTATCCGTGAGGCGCAAAAGCGGGGCAACAAGGATGTTCCAGTATCGCTTGGCTATGACCGGCTGCGCTTTGTCGCTCCGGTGTTATTCGGGCAGAGCCTGACGGCCAGCTACAGCATCAAGGCCATCGACCAGGAGCGCCGCCGCTCTGTTGCAGATGTGTCAGTGGTCAATGCGGATGGTGCGATTGTGGCCGCTGCGGAGCACATCATGAAGTGGTTGCATACGGATGCAAGCTAAGCTGCATATTATCTTGCAAACGGTTTCATTGCGGGTATGGTGATAGGAAATTCGACTGAGAAAAACGGCGCCAGAACCGTTCCGGTTAATGAAGTGGAGGAAACAAGGATGAAACAGTTTCAAACGGCAATGCTGCGTTCAAAGCGCGAGCAGTGGTGAACCGTTCGCCGGCAGGCCGCCGGCAAGATTACCGCTGGTTTGGCGACATCACGTTGCGCTGGAATGACATCGACGTGTTCGGGCACGTCAACAATGCGCAGTATTACGAGTTCTTCGACACCACGGTAGTCCGCTTCCTGCATGAAATAGCCGACGCTGGAATTGCCGCTGGCGGAACAGCGATGGTGGTTGCTGAAAACGGTTGTCGTTTCCTGCGCGAGATCGTGTTCACCGACCGGTTGACCATGGGGCTGCGCGTCGAGCGGCTCGGAACTTCATCGGTCCGCTATGGCCTGGCGGCCTTCGTCAACGGCGAAGATGAGGCTGTCGCCGACGGTCACTTCGTCCATGTTTTCCTCGATCCACAAAGCAAGAGGCCGACGCCGCTTGTTTCCATGGTGCGCGAGCACCTCCAGACCATTTTCGTTTCCCAACAGGTGCCAGATTGAGTCGCGCGTCCATTATCAAGTCCGTCGATGCCTTCCAGGTGGAGTGGAATGCCGGCGATCCACCCGGCCGGCGCAGTGCGCTGGTCAAGGTGACGACCGAAGAAGGGCTGGTCGGCTACGGCGAAGCCTCGCCCATGCATGGCGGATCGCATTCGCTCTGGGTGCTGCAGGACGCCGCCCAATCGCTGGTGGGCGCGGACATCCTTGACCATTCGGTGATTTATGACCGGCTGCTGCATCGCTATGTCAAGCTGGGGCCAGAGGGTACCGTAACGGGGGCATTGGCGGCCCTGGACATTGCCCTATGGGATCTGAAGGGCAAGCTCTTCAACCAGCCCATCTATAAGCTGCTGGGTGGCGCCTGGCGCACCGAAGTGCCGTTTTACGCCTCGATCGGCGGCAATGCCGGCCGAACGGTGGATGAAACAGTGCGGGTGGTGGAAGCCCGCTGGAAGGGTGAAACACCGGCGGCCATAAAGATCCGCTGGGACGGCGACCGCACCCGGCAAGACCATGATATTCCAGGCGACATCGCTAAAGCCAAGGCCGTGCGCAAGCTGGTGGGCGATGATTTCCCGCTCGCGTTCGATGCGAACAACCAATATTCGGTCGGCGGCGCCATTCGCGTCGGGCGGGCTCTCGAAGAGCTCGGCTTTATCTGGTTCGAGGAGCCGGTGCAGCACTATGACGTGCGGGCCATGGGCGAGGTCGCCCAGCGGCTCGACATCACTGTCTCGGCGGCCGAGCAGACCTACACCACGCAAGCGCTGGTCGACATCATTAATGCGGGCGTCCGCATGGTGCAGCCCGATATCGTCAAGATGGGCGGCATTACCGGCCTGATGCAGTGTGCCGCGATCTGCTACGCGCATGGCGTGGAACTGGTGCCGCATCAAACCCAGCCAACCATCGGACACATAGCGAATTTGCATGTGCTCGCCACCATCATGCACCTGACCAAGCCGGCCGAATTCGCCGATCCCGACACGCGCATGCATCCCGCCTTCCGCAATCCACCCAAGCCGGAAAACGGCAAGTTCCGTATTCCCGAGGGGTCTGGGCTCGGCCTTGAACTCATCGACGAAGAACTGGAACGGCGCCGCCGCTGAGCGCGTCGACCAAGGAGACTGGTATGACTTTGAACCGCCGCAATTTTCTGGAACTGACCGCTGCCACGACAGCGCTGACCGCGCTCGGTGTTCCGGCTGCCCGTGCCCAGAGCGACGACACGATCCGCATTGCCCTTTCGGCAAACGGCCCGCGCCATTCCGACCCCAACCAGACCACGCAGGGGCCGGACAACTGGGCGACCGAGCAGATGTATGAACAGCTCGTGCGTCCCGATGACGGCCGCTTTGCTCTGAAGCCGGAAGAATATCTGCCCGTTCTGGCCACGGAATGGTCTTCGTCGGAGGACGCCAGGACATGGACCTTCAAGCTGCGCGAGGGTGTGCAGTTTCATAAGGGCTATGGCGAGATGACGTCCGAAGATGTTGTCTTCACTTATCTCAAGGCCAAGGATTTCGGAACGGGCCGTGTGATCATGGCCAATGTTGCCGACGTGGTCGCCAACGGCCCATATGAAGTGGTGATCACACTCACTGCGCCTGACGTCAACTTCCTTGGAACGACGGTGTTTTCGCTCAACACCAATATCGTCTCCAAGAAAGCCTATGAGGAAATGGGCGTCGAGAAGTTTACCACGGACGCCGTGGGCACCGGGCCTTATGAGCTGGTCCGCTATGACGCCGAAAGCGGCGTCTACCTCAAGCGCTTCGACGATTACTGGGGCGAGAAGGCCAAGGTCGGCAATATCGAATGCCTTTATATCGCCGACACCACCGCGCGTACCCTGGCGCTGGTTTCCGGCCAGGTCGATATGATCGAAGCGGTGCGTGCGCCCGGCTGGATCGACACCATTAAGCAGCGCGATCCGAACCTGCTGATCGACATGACGGTGCCGGGCTCTTTCAACACGCTCCACATCAATCTGACCCGCAAACCCTTCGACAATCTTCTCGTTCGCCAGGCATTGATGCATGCCATTGACCGCCCCACGGTGGCGCAGGCGCTGGCGCCGATGGGCGGAGTGCTGGTCGGCCTGCAGCCCGACTTCTTCCCACCCGGGCTCAAGACGGAGGACCTGCCGCCGGAGCTTCAATATCCCTACGACCCGGAGAAGTCCAAAGCGCTGCTGGCCGAGGCTGGCTTCCCCGACGGCGTCAGCTTCGATGCGCTCTGCAGCCAGCGTGAGGACTATTCCTCGACCATGCTGATCGTGCAGGAACTGCTGCGCGCGGCGGGGTTCAACATGAACCTTATCATCGGCGACCACACGGCCTACCATGCCGACAACAGGTCGGACAAAAACACGCTGGCCATGCACGCCTCGAGCTATCCGCCGATCCCCACGCAGATCTACTTCCAGCAGCTTTATTCCAAGGCGGAAGTGAAGGCGGATGGAACGGGTGGTGGCAATTACAGCCATTACGGCGTTGCCATGCCGGGTATCGATGCCCTGTTGGAGCAGGCGCTCTCGGCCACCGACTACGACACCTATCTCGACCTCTGCCGGCAAATCGAATTGCAGGTGCTCCGTGACCTGCCGCTGATCGGTTTGTCGACACTATCCTATACCATCGTACGAAATCCGCGGGTCGACCTCGGTTACGAGGTTGAAAGCGGTTACGCACGGTGGCGCCTGCATCGCGCAACCAAGGCCTGATCTGAAGTGCCGATTAACGGCACGATCAGGGCTTTCTCTGGGAGGAGACATGATGAGCCTGAACAGACGTAACTTTCTTGAATTGGCCGCCGCTACAGCGGCTCTAACGGCGATTGGCATGCCGGCCGCCCTGGCGCAGGATGCCGATGTGATCCGCATCGGCATCGCCGCCAATGGCCCGCGCCATTCGGACCCCAACGAAACCACGCAAGGGTCCGACAATTGGGCGACCGAGCAGATGTACGAGCAACTCGTGCGCCCCGATGACGGCCGCTTCGCCTTGAGCCCGGAAGAGTATATTCCCACGCTCGCCACGGAGTGGACGACCTCGGAAGACGCCCTGACCTGGACCTTCAAGCTGCGCGAAGGGGTGCAGTTCCACAAGGGCTATGGCGAAATGACCTCGGAGGACGTGAAGTTCTCCTATGATCGCGCCATCGATCACGGCACCAACAAGACCATCTTCTCCAATATTGCGAGCGTGGAGGCCACTGGCCCCTATGAGGTCGTCATCACGCTCAAGACGCCGGACGTGAACCTGCTCGGCACCACGATTTTTTCCAACAACGGCTCGATCGTGTCCAAAAAGGCCGTCGAGGAAATCGGCGCCGAGGCCTTCATTACCGATGCAGTGGGCACCGGCCCCTATGAACTCGTCTCGTTCGACCCCGAATTCGGCACCAAGCTCAAGCGCCATGAAGGCTATTGGGGCGAAAAGGCCAAGATAGCCAATGTCGAATGCGTCTACATCGCCGACACAACCGCCCGCACGCTGGCACTGCTCTCAGGCAATGTGGACATCATCGAAGCGGTGCGGGCTCCCGGCTGGATCGACTCGATGCTGCAGCGCGATCCCACGCTCCAGATCGACATGACCGTGCCGGGCTCGTTCAACACCCTGCACATCAATCTTACCCGCAAGCCGTTCGACAATCTGCTGGTCCGCCAGGCATTGATGCATGCCATTGACCGTCCGGCGGTAGCCCAGGCGCTGGCACCGATGGGCGGCACGATGGCGGGTCTGCAGCCGGACTTCTTCCCAGCCGGCTTTAAGATCGAGGATCTGCCGGCCGAGCTGCAATATCCCTACGATCCTGAAAAATCCAAGGCCCTGCTGGCCGAGGCCGGCTTCCCCGACGGCATCAGCTTCGACAGCAATTGCTCCCAGCGCGAGGATTATTCCTCGACCATGCTGATCGTTCAGGAGCAGTTGCGGCTGGCCGGGTTCAACATGAACCTCATCATCGGCGATCACACAGCCTATCATGCGGATAACCGCTCGGACAAAAATACGCTCGCCATGCACTCCTCGAGCTATCCGCCGATCCCCACGCAGATCTATTTCCAGCAGCTGTCTTCCAAATCGGAAGTGAAGTCTGACGGGTCGGGCGGCGGCAATTACAGCCACTATGGCGTTGCCATGCCGGGCATTGATGACCTGCTGGCCAAGGCGCTGTCGGCAACCGACTACGAGACCTACCTGGAAACCTGCAAGCAGATCGAACTGCAGGTGCTCAAGGACCTGCCGCTGATCGGGCTGTCCACCCTGTCCTTCACCGCAGTACGCAATGCGCGTGTCGATCTGGGCTATCCGGTCGAGAGCGGTTATGCGCGCTGGCGTTTCCACCGCGCCACCAAGGCGGCTTAATATCCATCGGGCTTCCGCTTGTTGCGGGAGCCCCCCAACCCAAGGGCGGTGCAGCGATGGCACGATATCTTCTCCTGCGGCTGGCTGATGCCATCCCCACCATCTTACTGGTGCTGACATTGGTCTTTGTTGCCATGCGCATCCTGCCAGGCGACCCCGCCCTTGCTGCGCTCGGCGACAATGCTCTGCCCGAGCAGATTGCCGAGTTCCGCGAGAGGATGGGGCTCAACGTGCCGCTGTGGCAGCAATATTTCAATTTCCTGGGCGGCGTGCTGACGCTGGATTTCGGTCGGTCGCTGCTGAGCAATACGCCAGTGCTGACACTGATCGCGCAGAACCTTCCCTATACAATCGAGCTGACGCTGGTCGCCATGGCCATTGGCATCGTCGCGGGCATTCCGCTGGGCGTTATTGCCGCCACCAACCGCAACAAAATGCCCGACAGCGGCGTCAGGGTGTTTTCGCTGATCGGCTATGCCATCCCCGATTTTTACCTCGGCGCGCTGCTGCTCATCACTTTTTCACTTAATCTGGGCTGGTTCCCGATCAACGGCGCCGGCGAGGGTTTCGTTGACCGCTTGTACCACGTCTTCCTGCCGGCGCTGACGCTGGCCTTCGTAAAGGCCGCCTTCCTGGGGCGCCTGACCCGCACCAGCCTCCTTGAAGTCTTCGGCAAGGACTACATCCGAACCGCGCGCGCCAAGGGCGCCAGGGAGAACCGGGTGATCTACCGGCACGGGCTGCGCAATGCACTGCTGCCGATCACCACCGGCCTGGGCCTCAGCCTGCTCTCGACCCTGTCGGGCTCAGTCGCGATCGAACTCGTGTTCAACCGCCCCGGCATCGGGCGGCTGCTGATCAGCGCCATTGCCGAGCGTGACTATGCGGTGATCCAGGGTGGTGTGCTGGTCTTTGCCATGTTCGTGGTGCTGATCAATTTGATGATGGACCTTGTCTATGTCGTCGTCGATCCACGCGTGAAGGTGCAGTAAATGGCCGCCATGTCCGAAGGTACTATCCGCTCCGTTCCCGCCTTGCCTGGCCCATGGGCAACCACACGCGAGATCCTGTTCGGCCGCCCGACCACGGTTTTTGCTACCGCGATCGTTGCCGTTTTCGTGATTGTCGCGGCGTTGGCGCCGTGGCTCTCGCCTTATGATCCGCTGGCCCAGTCCATGCTCAAGATCAACAAGCTGCCCAGCTGGGAAAATTGGCTGGGGACTGACCAGTTCGGCCGCGATGTGCTGAGCCGCATGATCTACGGCTCGCGCAACTCACTGCTGTTCGGGTTTATTTCGCCCATTCTGGCCGCCATTTTCGGCACACTGCTGGGGGTCACCGCCGGCTATTTCGGCGGCGCCATCGACCGCATCATCTCGCGCGTGGTCGATCTGCTGCTGGCCTTTCCCGAACTGCTGCTGGCGATCCTGATCGCGGCCGTGCTGGGTGGGGGGTTTTGGAACATCATCGCCGTCATCACCGTCGCCTTCATCCCCGGCTTTGTCCGCGTGGCCCGGGCGCAAACCTTGTCGGTCAAGCAGGAGCCCTATGTCGAGGCAGCGATTGCCGTAGGTGTGCGTACCCCGATGATCATCCTGCGCCACATCATCCCCAACATCATGGCGCCCATCGTGGCGCTGATGACCCTGTGGGTGGCCTCGGCCATCCGCATCGAAGCCTCGCTCAGCTTTCTGGGCATAGGCACACAGGCGCCCAATCCGAGCTGGGGCAATATCATCCGCGACGGCTTGAACAGCCTTTTCGGTTCCCCCTGGCCGATCATCGGCGCCGGCGCCGCGATCACCCTTGTCGTTCTGGCCTTCAACCTCGTTGGCGATGCCGTGCGTGATGCGCTCGACCCGTCCACTGCCCGCTAGGAGATCACACATGACCGCTATGGGCTCCATGACCGCTGAAGGCATCGTCCCAAACGAGAACCGCGAGCATGTCCTCGCCGTTCGCAATCTCAAGACTGCATTCCGCGCCGGGGACGACTGGACCGAGATCGTCAAGGGTATCTCCTTCGACATCGCGGTCCAGGAGACTCTGGCCGTAGTCGGCGAGTCCGGCTCCGGCAAATCGGTGACGGCACTGTCAATCATGCGCCTGCTCGATCCGGAGATGAGCCGGGTCGAGGGGTCGGTCAAACTGGGCGGACGGGAGCTGCTGACGCTTAACAAGGCCGAGATGCGCTCGGTGCGCGGCCGGCAGATGGGCATGATCTTTCAGGAGGCGATGACCAGCCTCAATCCGCTCGCTACCATTGGCGCGCAGATTTCGGAAGTGCTGACCATCCACGGGATGATGAGTGGCGGCGAGGCGATGAAGGAGGCCGAGCGGCTGCTCGACCGGGTGCGCATGCCGGCGGCCAAGTCACGGCTCAACGACTATCCCCATTCGCTCTCGGGCGGCATGCGGCAACGCGTGATGATCGCGCTGGCGCTGGCCTGCAAGCCCAAGCTCCTGATCGCCGATGAGCCGACCACGGCGCTCGATGTGACCATCCAGGCGCAGATCCTGCAACTGATCAAGCAGTTGCAGCAGGAAGAAGGGATGGGCGTGTTGTTCATCACCCATGACATGGGCGTGGTCGCCGAAATCGCCGACCGCACCGTGGTGATGCTGCAGGGTGAGGTCATCGAGGCGGACACCACGGAGACGATTTTCGCACGGGCGCAAAACCCCTATACCAAGGCGCTGATCGCGGCGGTGCCGCGGCTGGGCACCGCCAGCGGCAATGGCCAGCCGCAGCACTTCCCGATACTCGACAAGATGAGCGGGCAGGTCGTCACCGGCAAGCCCCGGCCCGATACGGTCCGGCACACGCTCGAGCCGGTGCTGCGGGTGAAGAACCTGGTCAAGCGCTTCGACCTGACTGCCGGCTTCCTCTCGGGGCCGCGCGGGCGCGTGCATGCGGTGGAGAATGTCAGTTTCGAGCTGCGCGCTGGCGAAACGCTGTCGTTGGTGGGTGAATCGGGCTGTGGCAAATCCACGACCGGCCGCACGCTGATGCGCTTGGTCGAACCGCAGGGCGGTGAAATCTCGATCAATGGCACCGATATCCTGGCGCTGGACAAGCAGCGCATGCGCGATATGCGCCGGCATATCCAGATGATCTTCCAGGATCCCTATGCCAGCCTCAATCCGCGTATCACCGTGGGCGAGGCGATCGCGGAGCCCTACCTGACGCACAAGCTCGGGACGAAGGCGCAAGCGCGCGAGAAGGTCATGGAATTGCTGGGACAGGTTGGGCTCGCCCCAGAAATGGCCAATCGCTATCCGCAGCAGTTTTCCGGCGGACAGCGGCAGCGCATCTGTATCGCCCGCGCCCTCTCGCTCGAGCCCAAGGTCATCGTGGCCGACGAGTCGGTTTCGGCGCTGGACGTTTCGATCAAGGCGCAGGTGGTGAACCTGATGCTCGATCTGCAGGAAAAGTTCGGGCTGGCTTATCTGTTCATTTCGCATGACATGGCGGTGGTCGAGCGCATCAGCCACCAAGTGGCGGTGATGTATTTGGGCGAGATCGTCGAAATGGGTCCGGTGAAAGCCGTGTTCGGCAATCCGCAGCATCCCTATACCAAGCGGCTGATGGCGGCGGTGCCCATCCCGGACCCGGCGCGGCGACTCGAAGTTCGCCCGATCAACAATGACGAAATCAAGAGCCCGATCCGTGCACCCGACTTTGTGCCGCCCAAGCGGGGATACCGTACGGTATCGGACGGGCACATGGTGCAGGTCTGGGGTGACGACTGGAAGGTCTGAAACCAGGCACGACACCTCCCATCGTCGAAACCGTTCCGAAACGAAAACAACAGGAAGAGCAATGAGCTTTCGCGCGCTTGTAACCGACGAGGATGCAGAGGGGCGAGTTACCTCATCTGTGGCGGTGCTGGATGACAGCCGGCTGCCGGAGGGCGAGGTGAGCGTCGACGTGGAATGGGCCGGGCTCAACTACAAGGACGGTCTGTGCCTGACTGGGGCAGGGGGACTTGTGCGGAACTATCCCCATGTCGCGGGGATCGATTTTGCCGGCACGGTCCGCGAGAGCGCCGATGGTCGCTACCGGCCCGGCGACAAAGTGGTGCTGACCGGCTGGCGGGTGGGCGAGACCCATTGGGGCGGATATGCCGAACGGGCGCGGGTCAAGGCCGATTGGTTGATACCGCTGCCAGGCGGGTTATCCACGCGGGACGCCATGATTGTGGGTACGGCGGGTCTGACTGCCATGCTCTGTGTCATGCGGCTCGAGGCGGCGGGGGTGGCGCCAGAAGGCGGCGAGGTGCTGGTGACCGGCGCGGCTGGCGGCGTGGGGTCGATTGCCGTTGCGCTGCTGGCGCGAGCGGGATTCCAGGTCGCTGCGTTTTCAGGTCGGCCAGAGCATGGCGAAACGCTGCGAGGCCTGGGCGCCGGCTCCATCGTCGAGCGGGAGCAGTTTATGGCGGAGCCGGACAAGGTGCTAGAATCGGCGCGTTGGGCGGGCGGCATAGACACTGTTGGTGGGAAGGTGCTTGGCAAGCTGCTCAAGCAGATCAAATATGGTGGCGCCGTGGCAGCCATCGGCAATGCGGCCGGCATCGAGCTCAACACCAATGTCTTGCCCTTTATCCTGCGCGGCGTATCGCTCCTGGGTGTCGACAGCGTCATGCAACCCTATGCCGAGCGCGTGACTGCCTGGTCGCGTATTTCGGAGCAATTCGACCTGGCTGGTTATTCGCCACTGGTCGATGAAGTCGGCCTTGAGCGCCTGCCGGCGGCGGCCGAGCAGATCCTCGCCGGGCAGGTGAGGGGTCGTATCCTGGTTAATCCACGAGCCTGATGTTTGCCCATGTTGATCTGCCACCAATATGACGAGCGGCTGGCTGCATCGGTACGCGAGCGCCTGCCCGCCGAGGTGGAGTTTGTTGCCCTAGGCAACACGCCCAAGACGGCCTGGGCCGTGCCGGACTTGGCAGAGGTACTGCTGATCAATCAGGACAGCGCCGTCATCGGATTGCACAAGGACATGCCTTGCCCGAGCGGTTGGCCGTTCAAGCTCAAATGGGTCCATCTGCGGTCAACCGGCATCGACAAATATCCCCCTTGGATATTCGACGTGCCCAAGGTGACCGTCACGCGGGGTGGCTATGCCGTGCCGATCAGCGAATATGTGCTGGCGGCCATGTTGACCTTTGCGAAGAGTATACCTGCCATCTGGGCCGGCGATCGCACAGGATGGCGCAACCACCGGCTCGCCGATCTGTCTGGCCAGCAGCTGGGTATTGTGGGCTTTGGCGAGATCGGCAAGGAGGTGGCGCGCCGGGCGCTCGCCTTCGACATGAAAGTCGGTGGGATGCGGCGCTCGCCCGTTCCGCTTGGCTTTGCCGGCGTCAGCGCGATGACACTGGAGGAACTGCTCCAGACATCGAACCACCTGGTGCTGTGCGCTCCACTGACCGAGGACACGCGCGGGTTGATCGACAGCAAGGCGATGGGAATGATGAAGCCGGGCGCGCACATCATCAATGTCGGACGCGGAGCGCTGATCGATACCGAAGCGCTCAAAGGTGCACTGGACATTTCATTGGGTGGCGCAACGCTCGATGTGACCGATCCAGAGCCTTTGCCGCCTGGGCATTGGCTTTTCACCCACCCCAAAGTGCGAATTTCTCCACACATCTCCGGAAGTTCGCCGCAGACCCGGCAGCGAGCGACAGCGTTTTTTACCGAAAACTTGGCCCGGTATCGCAACGGTCTACGCTTGAAGGGAGAGGTTAGTAGGGAGTTCGGGTATTAAGATAGCTACGGTTACAGATTTAGTTGTCTACCGTAGAGGAGGTTTCCCTGGCAAAACGCTGATATCATGGTGCACCGACGTGCGCCGAACTTCGTTGCAGCGGTGGCTGCAAACCGAGGGTTGCAAAACTGCCGCGGCTTTGCAACTTTGGACCTCAAAAAAGCCTGACCGTCAGGTTTCCACCCCCCTTTCTAACAACTCTGTGGATTCACATTTGAAGTGCAACGGGTTCAGGAAAGCATCGGCGGGTGTTGGGAAGCCGAGCCATTTTATGGGTGTATGGTTATAGCAGGCCAGGATGTTGTCCAGGATCTGGTCTGGCAAGGTTTGAAGGTCGCTGTTGCGCGGCAAGGCTCGTCGCAGCCTGCCAATGACATTCTCGCCCCCACCTTTTTGCCAGGCTGCATGAGGATCACAGAAGAATGCGTTGATGCCGAGCTGGCTGGCGATGCGCTGGTGCCGCGTGAACTCGGTGCCGTAGCACATTGGGAAGCGGCGCAGCGGAGCTGGCCAGGTTGCGCAGCAGCGCCGCCTTGAGTGGCCATGGCCGGCCAACAGGTCTCTAAACTGGAGGTGTTCAACGCCTCAATACGTGCAGTCAGCTATATCGAGCGCTGCATAAAAATGCGAAACCTTCTTGCATTCGTATGCAAGTCGACTTACCGATGGCCTTGGATCATCAAAAAGCCCAGCAGGCGGCGAGCCGCCGTTTACAAATCTGCATACGTATGCAACAAGATTCGCAGCAGTTTTCGGGAGGGTAGGTATGCCAATCTGGCTCAAGCGCGGTAAGGACGTCGAGGAGCGGGCAGAGGCCGATCGTCAGGTTCGCGACACCGTCGAAACGATTTTAGCCGACATCGAGAAGCGCGGTGATGATGCTGTCCGTGAGCTTTCCCGGAAGTTCGATAACTGGGACCGGCGGGATTTCCGCTTGACGCAGGCTGAAATCGAAAACTGCATAGCTCAGCTCACTGACCAGGACCTGACCGATATCGAATTCGCTCAGACACAGGTGCGCAACTTCGCCCAAGCGCAACGCAATACCATGCAGGACTTGGAGGTCGAGACACTGCCTGGTGTCATACTGGGTCATAAGCACGTGCCGATCAATGCCGTGGGCTGTTATGTTCCTGGCGGCAAATACCCATTGCTGGCATCAGCCCATATGTCGGTGATCACGGCCAAGGTCGCAGGCTGCGAGCGCGTGATCACATGTGCGCCCCCGTTTAAGGGTAGGCCCGCTGCAGCTGTTGTCGCCGCACAGGCTATGGCTGGAGCCGATGAGATTTATGTACTGGGTGGCATCCAAGCCATTGGCGCGATGGCGATTGGGACAAAGAGCATAGCTCCTGTCGATATGCTGGTGGGCCCAGGCAACGCCTTTGTTGCCGAAGCCAAGCGGCAATTGTTTGGGCGCGTGGGCATTGATCTGTTTGCCGGGCCCACTGAAACCCTGGTTATTGCCGACGAGACGGTGGATGGCGAGATGTGCGCAACCGATCTCCTTGGGCAGGCCGAGCACGGCCCAACCTCGCCGGCCATTCTCCTGACCAATTCGGAAAAGCTCGCGCGTGACACCATGGCCGAAATCGAGCGGCTGCTCGCGATCTTGTCGACAGGTGAAATAGCCCGCAAGTCATGGGCCGACTTTGGCGAAGTGATCGTCTGCGACAGCTACGAGGAAATGCTGGCTGAAGCTGACCGCATCGCTTCGGAACATGTGCAGGTCATGACGGATCGCGATATGTGGTTTAGAGACAATATTACCAATTATGGTGCCCTGTTTCTCGGACCACGCACCAATGTGGCGTATGGCGATAAGGTCATCGGCACAAATCACACTCTCCCAACAATGAAGGCCGCGCGCTATACAGGTGGCCTGTGGGTGGGGAAGTTCATGAAGACCTGTACGTGGCAGACCGTCACGACCGATGAGGCCTCGGCCAGGATCGGTGAATACGGTTCGCGCCTGAGCATGTTGGAAGGCTTTGTCGGCCATGCTGAACAGGCCAATGTGCGTGTGCGACGCTATGGTGGTCGCAACGTGCCCTATGGCACCGGCGCAGCACCACGCACAGAGGCAGCCGAATAGATGGTCTTGCCGCGTACGCCCAGTTTCCGTCTTGATGGCAAGCGTGCCCTCGTCATTGGGGGGACGCGCGGCATTGGGCTGGGCGCTTCGGGGGCGCTGGTCGAGGCTGGCGCGGCGGTCACGATTGCCGCCCGCACGGCTGGTGGCACGCTGGTCAACGAGTGGCTGAAGCAAGCCTTCAGGCGGAAGGTGTTGCGTTCGATGTAACCGATAGCGCGGCTGTGCAAGCCTTTATCGCTAATGTCGAGCCTTGCCACATCTTGGTGAACTCGGCTGGGACAGCACGGCATTCCCCGTTTGCCGAGATCACGCCCGCCAACTACCAGACGGTCATGGACCTCAATTTGGCCGCTACGCTGTTTGTATCACAGGCTGTTGTGGCGCGCTTGGTGGAGGAGGGGCTCAGTGGCTCGATCATTCACATCTCATCGCAGATGGGCCATGTCGGAGGACCCGCCCGAGCTGTCTATGCGGCGAGCAAGTTTGCTGTTGAAGGCTTGAGTAAAGCGATGGCTATCGAACTCGGCGCCAGCAATATCCGCGTCAACACGGTTTGCCGAACCTTCATCGAGACGGAGTTGACCAGCAAGAACCTCAACGATCCTGAATTTCGCGCCTAGTACTGTCCAAGATCAAGCTTGGCCATCTCGGAAAGTCGAGGACATCATGGGGCAGATTGTGTTTCTTGCGTCGGATGCCGCGGCTTTGGTGACCGGAACGTCTTTACTGGTGGATGGCGGATGGACAGCGGAGTAAAAAAGCCGGGCGTTACCTCGAGCCAAGTCGCCGAACATGCGGGCGTTTCGCAGTCTGCTGTCTCGCGCACCTTCACACCCGGCGCCTCCATCTCGCCGAAGACCCGCAGCAAGGTCTTGGCCTCGGCCAAGGCGCTCGGCTATCGCCCCAATGCCATCGCACGTTCGCTGATCACCAACCGCTCGTATCATCGCCGTGGTCATGTCCTATCTCGAAAACCTCTTCTATCCCGATGTGCTGGAAGAATTGGGCCGTGCGCTAGCCGCCGAGAATTACCACCTTTTGCTGTTCACCGGTTTCACGGATCGAGACAGCGATCCGGTGTTCGATCAGCTGATGCAGTATCGGATAGACGGCATCATTCTCGCCTCGACCTCGCTGTCATCCGAACTGTCCGAAGAGGGTGCGCAACTGCGGGCATTCCTATTGTGCTATTCAATCGCACCACCGAGCGTGACGCCGTCTCCAGCGTCACGACGCGCAACCGGGAGGGTGGCAAGCGAATTGCCGATTTCCTGGTCGCCGGCGAGCACCAGAGCTTCGGTTACATCGCCGGGCTCGAAAACTCCTCGACCAACCGTGACCGCCAGCAGGGCTGTATCGTCGGCAACCGGGGTCGGGCTTTGCCTGACGCATGTTGCCTCGGACAAAACGCCGTGGCTTGAAGCGCGCCATATCGATGCGCGCTGGCCTGTCGTCGGCAAGCCTTGCAGGATCGGCGTGGACAATGCCGCCGAGTTCCATTCTGACGCCTTCGAGCGCGGATGCGAGCAGCATGGCATCACGATCGACTGGCGACCGATCGGCCAGCCGCATTTCGGCGGCATCATCGAGCGGGTTATCGGCACGATGATGGGGCTCGTGCATGAGCTTCCCGGCACCACGTTTTCAAACACCGTCGAGCGCGGCAACTATGACAGCGACAAGACCGCCTGCCTGACCCTTGAGGAACTGGAACGGTGGCTGACCATCGCCATCGCCAAATATTATCATCTGCGCGGACATGAGGGGCTGAACGGCGAGCCGCCGTTGCACCGCTATGAGCAAGGTGCGGCGGAGCTGGTAGCGACCGGCGATGTTATCCCGACACCTTCCAATATCCGAGCGTTCCTCATCGACTTTCTTCCGGTGTGCCGGCGCAGCCTCCAGCGCAACGGCATCACGCTCGATCACATCGTCTATTTCTCGAATGCACTGACCCCCTGGATAAACGACCGGAACCGCCCCGATCCTCTGGTGATCCGGCGCGACCTCTCCCGAATCTTCGTTCTCGATCCCTTCGACAACGCCTATCTAGAAGTCCCGTACCGAATGCTGTCGCGGCCATCGATCACACTTTGGGAGCACCGGCTGGCCTTGCGCCGGCTGCGCGAGAAAAACCGGGCAAAGGTAGATGAAACCAGCCTGTTCGCGGCCGTGGACGAAATGCGGGCGATCGAGCGCGAGGCCGCGCGCCTGACCCGCCATGCACGACGCAACCGGACACGCAGGCCAGTTCCACCGCCCGTCGAGGCGTTGTCGGCATCGCACCCTGATCGCGGCGGAGATCCGCCTCGACCGTTTGATGACGTGGAGGAATGGTGATGGCGCTTTCGCATCTGCGACCGGAAACCGGCGTGATAGCCGAGCTTTCCGCCGAGGAACGGTTGGCGCGCATGAACGTGGACAGATGGATAGGCTACACCCGCGCCAACCTCGCGGTCGCTAACCTGGAACAGTTGATGCGCGTCGAACCCGGCAAGATACGGCCGCGCAACATGTTGCTCGTGGGTGCGACCAACAACGGCAAGACAATGATCGCGGAGAAGTTCCTGCGTCAGTATCCGCAGCGATCGTCCGATGACGGGGAGCATGAGATCATTCCCGTTCTGGCGGTCCAGATGCCGGCAGAGCCAACACCCACCCGGCTGTTCTCCGCGTTGATGGCGGCCATGGGGATGCCTTCGGCCAGCTTTCATGCGCAAGGTCCAAACCCGTCTCATCATCATCGATGAACTGCACAATCTGCTTGGGGCATCCGCTCGACGGCAGCGCGAGTTGTTGAACCTTCTGCGCTACATCGGAAACGAGCTTCGGATTCCGCTTGCCTGCCTGGGCACGCGCGATGCGTATCTCGCTATTCGATCCGACGACCAGCTTGAGAATCGGTTTCATCCTTATCCGCTGCCTCGATGGAGCGACGATGAAGAACTCGGCCGGCTGCTGTCGAGCTTCGAGACCACATTGCCGTTGCGCGAGCCGTCCCACCTGGGCGCACCCGAGATGCGGGGCCTCATTCTGCGTCGCTCGGAAGGCACGATCGGGGAGATCGCGAGCCTGCTGACCGAAGCTGCATCGGTCGCCCTGCAATCCGGACGCGAGCGCATCGACGCGGCCGCCGTCATGGAGGCGACCTATCAGCCGCCTACCTTGCGGCGGCGGTCGATGGAGCGGAGCCTCATGTCGTGACCGAGCCTGCGACCAGGCCGTGGCCGTTGCATCCCAAACCTTGGCCTCACGAAGATCGGCGCGCTTACGTTCGCCGCCTCGCGGATGCCTACGGCATGAGCTACTATCGATTTTGTCGCTCCGTGCTCGGGCTTTCCGGGCCGGAGGCTACTTCGCTCGGGCAGAGCGTGGCCGAGAATGCCCTGGAGCGTCTGGCGGCAGGGACGAGGATTCAGGCATGCCAGCTCCAGAACATGCAGTATCCGAACATCCTCAATGACGCGGCAGCGGAAATGCGCGAGTTCGTCGAAACCGACGAGGGGCGGGAGTGGTTCGAGCGGCACTTTGGCGAGAGCAAAAGCAGTCCGTCATAGGTTCGTTTCGCGGTATCCCCAGAACTTGTCCGGATACCTTGCACTATGATGGCAAATCGGACAATGTCCGAAATTAACGGGAAAGCGGACAGAGCAAAGAATATGACCTCGATCGGATATGCAAGGGTCTCTACCGGCGATCAGAACACAGCCTTGCAACTTGATGCCCTGCGAAAAGCAGGGTGCGAGAAATTCTTCGAGGATCGCGCTTCCGGCGTGAGGACCGACCGGGCCGGGTTGGCAGAAGCAATTCGATATGCTCGCGAGGGCGATACCCTCACGGTGTGGAAGCTCGACAGGCTCGGTCGCTCGATGAAACACTTGATCGAGTTCGTCACCGAACTGGAAGCCAAGGGTGTCGGTTTCCGGTCCATCACCGAAAACATCGACACGACCACCTCCGGCGGGCGCCTGGTCTTCCACCTCTTCGGCGCACTCGCCCAGTTCGAACGAGATTTGATCAGGGAAAGAACACGAGCCGGATTACAGGCTGCGGAAGATAGAGGTCGTCGCGGGGGTCGACAAGCCGTCGTAACACCGGAAAAACTCGCCAAAGCTCAGCAGTATATGGCGGCCGGATTGAACGTCAGGGAAGCAGCCGCGCGCGTGAAAATAGGCAAGACCGCACTCTACGCTGCGCTCAAGGCCAAAAAAACCGACGCCTCCAACCCCTCGACACCGTGAGTTCGTGCTACGTTCTCAAATGTCGGACAAATCCAACACTTTCGTGTCGTGAGGCCGTCGAGGATGCGCGGGGAGAGGTTGGCAAGCTTTAGCCTCTGGCGCACAGTAGCGACGGACTGGCCGAACCGGGCGGCGATATTCTCCGGGGTCATGCCGTCCTCGACAAGCTGGCGATAGGCCAGAATCTCATCCACGATGTGCATGGCCTCGCGCTGCGTGTTCTCGGCAAGGGAAATCTCGGTGTCGCTGTCGTCACCGGAACGAATGTTGCAGGGAATGAGCGTGCTCTTGTCCAGTCGGCCTTGCGTGACCAGAAGGGTGAGCGCGGCAAGGCGGCGGGAACCGGCGACAACCTCATATCTGTTGCCGCGTTTCGCCTTCCTGACGGTGAGGTTCTGGATCAGGCCATGCGCCTCGATGCTGTCGGCCAGTTCCCCGACATTGACGGCGGCATTGAAGCGCCGAACGTTGGCAGGGCTTGGAACAAGCCGCGACAACGGAATTTCCTTGGCGTCCGATGACAGATAGGTGATGCCGGGGGTGTTGTCCTCGATCTCGGCGGCGATGGCTTCAACGGCGGTTTCGGATACAGTGATAGCGTTCATGGGAGTGATCCTCATGTTGATGTGATCGGAAAATGTCAGTGGGGGAGGGGAGCGGCCGTCAGGCGTAGCCGGTCCAGTTGATGGGGCGTCCATCCCAGAGGAAGGCGGTTCGCACATTGTCGATACGCACGGATTTGGAACGTCCATTGACGCGGCGGCGCATGGGCTTTCCGGTGAAGGCGTCGAGGTGGGGAACGACCTTGCCGGTCATCCACGGCTCATCGCCCTTGTCGGCGGAAATCTGGCTGACGGCGCAAACCTCGACCATGTGAGCGCCGATGATCTTGGTCACCTGATAGAAGTCGATATTGGTTTGCTCGTAGCCCCATGAGGCGTAGAGAACGTGGCCGACTTCGAAACCATGGGGCTTCTTGCGCTCGTCGCGGCGTTCCTGTTTCCATTCGGCCCAGCGCCGCCGCCCTTCGAAATGCTCCCTGATCTTGCGTTCGCGGGCCTCGGCGCTGGCAAAGCTGTGATGCCAGTCGGGCTTTGCGGCCTTGCCATGGAAGGCGATGGCGGCAGGTCTACCCTTGGCACTGGTGTAGATGTAAACAAGGCCGTCACCCGCCTTGTCTGCGATCTTCACGGAACCTCTCGGGATGTAGAAATCGCGTGATGGAGCAAAACGCATCATTCGGCGTCCTCCCATTCGTCGGCATAGACGGCGGCCGAACCGATCCCGGCGACCTGACGGGCGCATGTGCCGCCGCAAATGCCGTTTTCATAGGCTGGGAAATACCGGTCATAGGCGGCGTCAAAATCCGGTAGCTCACCGCTGAGCCGGGCAAGCTCGCCCGCGAAGCTGAAAAACCATTCCTCGAAAGTAGGTTCGCACATTCCCTTGTCCTTTCTTTCCTTGGACTGCGAAGCAGGACCTCGTCCTGCTTCCCGGGGCCGCGCGAGCGGTGGGATGGAGGGGGAAAATAGCCTTCGCGGGGAACCGGCTGCACGGAGCGACCGCCAAGGCGGGCGCGGAGGAAGCTGGGCGGAAGGCTATTTTGGGGGCGAGAAGGGCAAGGCCCTCGGTTCCCCCATCAGACAAACGAATTCGCGCAATCGCGCGTCATGTCCCGGCAAGCATGCCGGCTGCACGAAGGATCGTCACCGCTTGTCGGCGGAAACCCGGAACGGGATTCCGTTGAGCCGCGCCGCGGCGGAATAGAGCCTGGCCCTGGAGGGGCGTGCCTGTGGAGATCACAACCCCATGAAGAAAACAAATGAAGAACACACAGCACCATGATATGCCTGTATCTCAATCGTTTGACGGCGGAGATTTGCGGAATGACGGCCAATAAAGCCAGCAGAAATGCGTTGATTGAGAAGAAGCGAAAAGACGGAGCGACCCTTGCGGCGCTGGCTCAGGAGTTCAACGTCTCGCAGACGACGATTAGCCAGGTGCTGAATAAGCTCGAATATAACCGCCGCGTCATCAAACGCCGGCTCGAAGCACCTCTACGGCGGGTGACAAAACCATATGATGGGGAATGACACCGCCTTTTGAACAACGGCCGGGAGCCTTCATGAAGCGCGATATGGACCTTATCCGCGAGATTTTGCTGGAAATCGAGGGCGGAAAACGCATGTACGACATTCGCTCAGGCGAAATGAGCAGGGCGCTGGGAATAGAAGAAGGGGGCTCTCTGTCACGCGAAGAGGCCGACAAATGGAACTACCATCTGAACCTTCTGCAGGAATCCGGTCAGGTCGAGTTTCGTAAAACTGGCGCCGGCGGCTGGTTCGTTGAGGGGATTACGTGGTCAGGGCATGATTTCCTCGATAGCGTTCGCGATCCCGACGTTTGGGATAGAACCAAGGCAGGCGCTCTGAAAGCTGGCGGCTTTACGGTCGAGCTTCTGAAAGACCTCGCCAAGGGCTTCATCAGGAAGCAGATAGAGGAGCGGACCGGGATTTCGCTATAGACCGCTTATCCCGAAATGCAACGGTATAGCGTGGCAGGATGCACCTTCAGCATCGCGGCGACGCTACGTGCCGGTTGCCCCTCATCTATCAGTTTTCTGGCAAGAGCGATTTGCTCGGCCGACAGGGCAGGGGGGCGGCCGAACCGAACGCCCTTTGCCTTCGCTGCGGCCCGGCCGCTGCTGGTGCGATCGTGGATCAGGGACCGTTCGAATTCGGCAATGCCGGCGAAAATCGTCAGCACCATGCGACCGGCTGGTGACGTTGTATCAGCCCACGGCTCTGCCAGCGAACGCAAGCCGGCTTTGGCCGCATCCAGTTGTTCGGCAATGTCGAGAAGATTGCGCGTCGAGCGGGCGAGGCGGTCTAGCCGGGTGACGGTTACAACATCGCCGTCACGGAGCTGATCGAACAACGCGGCAAGCTGCGGCCGATCGCGTCTGGCTCCAGACACCTTTTCTTCAAAAATACGCTGACACCCCGCCGCCTTCAGCGCTGTGCGCTGCTGGTCTAAGGTCTGGTCGTCAGTCGAAACTCTAGCATATCCGATCAGCAAGGCGGCTTCCGTTCGTGATGGTATGGGCCGGAATCTATCGCGAGCAATCCGTCGCGAAAACACCAATTTTGCGACATTTTGATTTTTGCGCCTTATTCGCTGCTGACCCTGCCCCTAAATATTACGTTTACATATTTTGAATACTGGTTGACATAAATTCGCATCAATGAGATTTTTATGCCATGCAAGTTGACAAAACACTCATAACCTCCCTGATTGAAGCCGCAATGTCCGCGGACTACACAGGCGTTCGCAGGATTGGCGGCCAAATCGCAAAACGGTTGGCCGAGCAAAATGATATTGAAGGCGCAAAGGCGCTGCAGAGCCTGCTTCGTAAGAGGGGCGTACCCCTGCAAGCGTCAGGCTATGCAGAGACCTTGCCGCGAGATGCCGGCTCGCGTCTGCCTTTAGTAGAAGAGGGTGAATGGCCTACTACGCCGATCCTGCTCGGTAACGAGGCAGGGCATACGATCAGCCAGTTTATCGAAGACGCGCAAAACATCCAGCTGCTGACCGAGAAAGGAGTTTCCGCACGCCTGGGCTTGCTCCTTTACGGACCGCCTGGAACCGGAAAATCTCTTCTGGCAGGCCATATAGCTGCAAGCCTTAAGCGCCCTTTCTACATCGCTCGGCTAGACTCTTTAATTTCCTCGCGTCTTGGCGAAACTGCAAAAAACATCCGTGGGATTTTTGAGTTCGTTCCGGCGCGCAATGCTGTCCTCTTTCTCGATGAAATGGATGCTGTTGCTAAGCTTCGTGATGACCGGCACGAGTTGGGAGAACTGAAGCGCGTCGTCAACACCGTGCTACAGGGACTGGACTCCCTGACTGATGACGTTGTGACAATCGGCGCAACCAATCATCCACATCTCCTCGATCCTGCAATTTGGCGCCGGTTCCCATACAAAGTGGAAATGACGCTCCCGGATGAGGATGTGCGTCGTAGCCTATGGCATCACTTCCTCTTCCAAGATTCCGATACACCGGAAGAAATCGACTTGCTGGCTCGAGCCTCAAATGGCCTGAATGGCGCAGATATAGAGAATATTGCGCTCGCCGCCCGTCGCCGCTCGATCCTCGGAAACCAAGAACCGAGCCTCGCCCAGATCCTACTGGCAGTTCAATCTTCGCGCGTCGGCAGCCCGCGCCTCCTAGACAATCGCGAGCTCAGCACGACCGACAAGAAAGCCTTGACGGTATTCCTTCACGAGAAAGGTGGCGCGCGGGTAGCTGATATCGCCAACATTGTCGGCGTCAGCCGCCAGATGGTTCACCGATACCTAAAGGAGGCTGAACATGGCTGAGACTCCACGGCCGCTCCTTAACCCAGTCCTCCTTTTCACACGGGATCCGAAACCCGAAGGTGTGACTGGTGGGGGCAAGAACGCCAAAGGCATAAAGGAAGAGCGGCTGCCCAGGCAGCGGCAAACGCTTGCAACTCAATTTAGCAGCCTTGCGTCAGAAGCGCCCCAACAGCCGCGCTTTGATGGACGCGTTATTCTGTATGCGGCCATGTTTGACGATTCACTCGCCCCGACATGGACGCCAAACGATTTGTTTCAACCAGATCGTAACGCCCGTCTCGTAGCACCCTATCGAAGTGGCTACCTCGTTGAAGTCGCAGCGTCCCAACTCGGAGGCTTTGCACGCCTCGTCCAGCAAACGAGCGCAGCGAAAGACCAGGTCGATATCTCACGTGTAGAATCGGTACGATTTTTCAACGATGAGGATGCGGCTGGCGCTCATTCATTGAATACGATCTGGGATAAAGCACCTGAGACCGATGGCGGAAAAGCATTCGTCATCTGGCTTATGCCACTGCGTGGCCGCGAGGCTGCCGAGAACCTGATCCAGAAATTTGCGGCTTTGCGAGACGGTACGATCATCGCACCACCGCCGCTATTGGCTGACATCACCGCAGGGCTAGATACAACCGTGCCAGCGGCCATGCGCCATAGTCTTCGAGCTGCAAATGCGGCTGGCGATCGCTTCAATCTCGCGGTAAGGGAATATCGTCTTCGCCACCGCGCTCGCACCACTGTCATCGTACCAACGGTTACAGCGCTGCAGCAGCTTGTTGCTTCTGGCACTGTCTTTCGAATTGAACCTGTACAGCCGATCAGCTCCACGTCACCGGGAGAAGGCCGCGAACCCGATCGTCCGCTGCCCGCTGATATGCAATCGCTGCCGATTGTCGGTGTTGTGGATGGCGGCATGACAGCCGCCTCCTACCGCCACGCCGAAGCGTGGCGCGCGCCGCCCTTTATCCGGGATGGTATTGCTGATACCCAGCATGGCAATCGTGTTACATCGCTAGTTGTTCAAGGTCACGACTGGAACAACAATCTCACCCTGCCGCCGCTCTATTGCCAGATCGGCACTGTACAGGCCGTTCCTCGCGAAAATGTTCGCGCACTTGTCGATCCGCAGGATTTCATTGCTTATCTCGACAGTGTGATGACAGCGAACCCAGAGACAAAGGTCTGGAATTTCTCGCTGAATCAGAAGCAGGAATGCCCGCTCGATTCCGTGAGCCAGCTTGGCCATGATATTGCCCTCCTGGCCCGTAAACACCGAGTACTTCCGGTGATTTCGATCGGCAACAAACCTGGCAATCGGCTACAACCTCCTGCAGATTGTGAAGCGGCTCTGACGGTTGGCGGTCGCCTGCATGGCGACAACGGCGCACCTAGTTCAGAATGCCCGGTCAGCCTTATCGGGCCAGGGCCTTCGAGCATGCTGAAGCCAGATGTTTCTCACTTTTCCCACGTGCGGGCATTGGGCGGCACAATTATTTCGGGGTCGAGCTTTTCGACTGCGCTGGCATCTCCGGTGGCCGCCCACACGATGCGGCGCGTGCGAGAGGCCTCCCCCGATCTTGTAAAAGCGCTGCTTCTGCACAATGCCGATGGGCAAGGCTTTGACCCTGCTCTAGGTTTCGGCACGCCGGCCGTTACATCGCTACCTTGGGAGTGCCGTCCAGGTTTCGTCACACTGCAATGGCGGGCGGCCCTCCGTCCAGGTGCCGCCTACTACTGGGAACTTCCGATCCCATATTCCATGCGCCAATCAGGCAAGCTTCGAGGCATGGGGTCTCTCACGGCCATCCTCAATCCGCATCCAATGGTGACGGACTACGCCGGTCCTAATTATTTCAGCGTCCGGCTTGCGGCTGCTCTGCAATACCAACGCGGCAAGACACCTAAAGGCGCTACAAAATTCCATAATCTCCTCGGGTCCCTCGATACCGACAAGATCACAGAGCAGGACGCGCGGACAATCGATCACAAGTGGAGCCCGATCCGGCATCACAAGAATGATTTCCAGAGTGTCGGCTTCGATGGCGATACGCTGCGCGTCTACGCAAGACTCTATGCCCGCGATCTTTACCTCTACGGCTACACGGCAGCTGAAGAGGTACCGGAAATGGACGCCGTGTTCGTACTCTCGCTCGGCACCGGAGACGAGGATGATGACGTTTACAACGAGCTGCGCGATCAGCTCGGAGCCTTCGTCGAAACTGCCGTCATTGAAAGCGATATCGACATCGACAACCAAGGAGGTTGATCATGAGCAAGGATAATGACCGCACTATCTACCGCCGCCCATCCGATAACAAATGGGTGGACAAGCGTAATGATGCCAGCCGCGGCTTCACATTCGACACCCAAGCAGCGGCGATCGCCTCGGGGCGTGAAAAGCTTGTCAATTCTGGTGGTGGAGAGCTGACCGTAAAGGGACGCGACGGCAAGATTCGCAGCAAAGACACCTTAGGCGGCGGCAATGATCCGATCCCGCCACGAGATCGAGAGCATTAAAGTCTTCCCGAATTCGGGAGACGGCACACCAGCTGGATATCTGGTGGTCGGCGCGCTTGATGTATGAAGTCGTCAACATGGTGGAAGCCGAGGTGTTACCGACATGCACAGTTTTCCCAGGAGAGTTGCCGAGAATATCCTGCCGAAGTCGATATCGGGCACTCTGCCCGCCGCTTTTCGGGAATGGTACTTCACTGGGTATGGCGCGACGATCAGGATGAGACGCGAGCGACAATCTAGATGAGATTCTTATGTCGCGGTCGGGATGAAGGTATCATGTTGATTGTCGCTGGCAAGGGTCTCATCCTGATCTGATTGCCGCTCCG